>OGKG01001382.1_pt1 | contig 29340 bp, 21 predicted proteins | sample 1572201 | NCBI WGS metagenome assembly OGKG01 (sample SAMEA2582146, study PRJEB24529) | metagenome | biome: Human gut stool | place: China | collected 2011 | reverse complement strand
GAGATCTACACTCTTTCCCTACACGATGCTCTTCCGATCTTAAATTGCCCGACCGCACCCGTGAAATTTTTATGGCAGTGGTTTTAAACGGGAAACGATATAAAGAGGTGGCGGAGGATTTGGGTATTTCCGTCAATACTGTAAAAACGTCGCTTTCTCGTGCTCTATCAACATTACGTTCTAATTTAAACGAAAGGACTTATCTTGTTCTTCTACTCTTGCTTTTGGGAGTAGAATAATTTTTTGTATTTTTTTCAGGGGATTTGTCACCCATTTTTTCTTTTTTCCTGTCGTAGGGGCAAATTATAGGATAACCAAAACAATAGGATTATGAAAAAAGATAGGAAATGGTTTTTATCGATTATGTTTGGAGTATTGGTTGTGGCGTGTACAACGGATGCTTATGAAACAAACAAAAAAGTGAAGGATAAGGATAAGCCGTTGAGTGAAACTTGGCATGCGGATCCGGAGAATTACCATTGTTTGAATGTAGTGTATTATGTTCCTGCAGATGTGGATACATTGAACTTGTGGCATAAACGTTTATCTGGTTTGACGTTGAATACTCAAAAGTTCTTTAAAGAGAATATGCAACGAAATCGTTTTGATAAGACGTTTGGATTGGTTGTGAATGATTCTAACCAGAATTATATTACAATCAGTTATATAAAAAGTAAGCGAGAAGCAGCTAAAATGCAAGTTACAGACGTGAAAGAGATGGCGGTAGAGGTGATGGATTATTTTGCGGCTAATCCAAGTGAAAAGAGAAGTAATCATTTTTTGGTATATATGCCGAAATATAGCGGTTCGTTTTTTAATACAATACCGTTGAATCCTTCCAATCTGGAGATGCCGGACCATACGATGGCATTTTGTGGATGTGATGCGGAAAGTTTTGATCCTAAGTTTTTAACTTCTAGGAAGGGGCGTGAAACACACTTGCAAGATCTGGGGCAAGTGATGTATGAGTTGATGCATGCTTTTTTTCAATCTGATAATAACGGTGTATTAACCAGTTCCCGTTTCTCTCTTACCGGGCATATTACGACTAGTGCTTCAAAGAAATATGTTCCTAATTATAAAAGATATTGGGAAGATTTGCAATTGATAGATCTGACGCCTACGGATGCGATGTGGTTGAACCAGATACAGGTGTTTAATGAAGAGGGAACACACGAGTACAATTCTATGGAAGAGGTCACGATAAAAGAGGTAAAGTATTCTTGGTTAGACGAAGAGAATCATATTGTGGAACGGGATTCTTTGTTAATAGAGTGTACTTTTGAGTCTTCTGATGAAATTGTCGGTGCAATTGCTTATATTGATCCTTGGCAGAGTTCGACTGTGATTGCCGAGCATGAAGATGCGAATATGCGGAATGAAGGAGATGCTTTGGCATCTTGTGTATTTGTAGAGAACTTTGATAAGGCAGGTAATGGTTTGTATAAGGTTTCGTTTTTGTTTCTGTGGAGCGATATGAATACCGGGAATATAAGGAATAATTATACCGAGTCGTCGTTTCCTAGCAGCATAAATGATCCTGCGGGTGTGGAGGGACTAAAATTGACCAATAGGTGTTGTAGGGGGGAGGTGAGATTTCGTTTTATCGCAAAAGGAGGGATGGCTTATCCACAGCCTTTGGTTTCGGAGAAAGGAGAATGGAACCCTGAATTGAAATTACGAAATTTTTTCTTGATGCGACAATATTGGTTTGGACAAAGTTACCAACTGGGAGGTCTGGAGTACTATCCGGCAGATATTGTTGAGCGTTATTCGGAAATCGTAGAATGAATTTTAAAATAAAACAAAGCAAATGAAAAAGATTTTTAGTTTAGTGGTGTTCGCCTTTTTAATATGTTGTTTACAGGTGAATGCAATTGGAGGTTTGTCGGTAAAAGAGGATAAAACGGTAGTGGCGGACACGACGAATCCCAAACAGGTAAAGATGAATTTACAGGATCTGATGAAAATGGCAGGTGCTAATGGTGGTAAACCGGCTTTCCGTTTGATACAGAATATCCATGACCCGAGAATTCTTTCCACGACTAATAAGGCGGTAGGTGTGAAAGGTTACCAGTTTATCGGGAACGATTCATGTATCATTTTTCTAGAGGTGGAGAAGTGCAAAGGGCGTTTATCGGGAATCGATACCAGCGGTTACATTCAGTCTGAGGAAAATCGTTACAAGATTATAAAATTGCAGGATGGTAGGGCTATACCGGCGGATGCCGGAACCGAGATTACATGGGATCCGAAAAAGACAACAATATTGGGCGTGATGTTCCACGGGATAAAATTCCCGAAATCACAAGAATTGGAAGTGGTATTTTCACGGAAAGATCCAAAAGCTTTAAAGATAAAAACTCGTTTCGAGAGAAGAGAACAGACACAACAACCGAAGAAAAAATAAAAGTGAGATAAACTTTTATATATTGGCGCGGGACCGGAAGTGTTCCCTCGGGAAAGACTTCCGGTTTTTTTCAAAAGAGAAAAAAATAGCATGATGAATAGTGGAATCATTTGTATGCTATTGATGCTGCTCGGTATCAGTAGTACAGGGAAGACTCGTATCATAGAGAAACCTCTTTTTGGGGCTAGAACCATTGATATTATGGAGGTTAATAAGATTGTGCTGGGTGATGCGGCAACCATATTTTATATGGATGCGTCGGCTTGTGGGGGAAAGTTGACAGGGGTAGACCAGCAACTTTATTTGTCGGCAAATGGAATAAAATACGAGTTGCAAGAGGCGAGAGGAGTTACTTTACCGAAGAATATGGTATCAAGTGCAAACGTGGATATGTCGCATCCTTATTTTGAATTGGTATTTCCTCCTATTCCGGTATCGACGGGAACGGTGGATTTGATTTTTAAAGAGGGCGGAAAGAGTTTACCGGTGGCGATCTGGGATATTCAGACGAGGGAGAACAGGGGCTCAAAGACATGGAAAAAGATTCCCGTTGCGTTGAGAAAGTATAAATTGAATAAAGATGCATCGTGGAAGGCTCCGGTGTTCAAGACGGGTCGTACCCGCTTGGAATTGCATCTTTTGGGGTATGCTCCTAAGATGGGAGAGATCTCGGTATCTCGAAGCGGATTGATTCCCGGGATGGACGAGTACACGGTCGGAGAGGATGGTATTGTGGTTGCAGAATTTGACCAGTACGTGAGTACGGAGGTGCAGGTGGTGGTGGGTAAACGGATTATTCGCGTCGTGGTGGATCCGGGCGAGGATGCCACGCTTTACGTTGACGTGCAGATTGCCAATTTTCGATACAGTTCCTATTTTCGGGATGAATATGAACGTCCTGTCGGTTATTACAGTGGTAACAGGGAGGATTTGAACCGGCGGTTGCTTGCCCGGTTATGGACCGAAATACCTTCCGATGAACTTACTTGGGAGAAGGGGGAAAGTATGGATCCGGAGAAGTATGTGGCTTTTTGCCTTGAAAAATATAATGATGCCTTGCAATTTCTCGAGAACAATTCTTCTTTAAGCGATGAATATCGTTATTACTCTAAGTTGGAGGCTCAGTTGATTTGTTTAAATCGGATTTTGTATATGCGTGCCAACTTTACTAAAATGTATCAATGCGGAATAGGTGATGAGCGTTTGCCTAGAGTGGAAAAGGCGTATTTCAAACCGTTGAAATCTTTTGATTTAACGAATTATGATTTGATGTTGTTGAATTCTGTTCCGTTTATGAAAATGTTAAATTCTTTCAAGACGGAAGGAGAGGTGAAAGAATACTTCGGTGAAGGGTATTTGTCTGATTTGTATAAGGCGCAAGTGTGTTTTCCTCGTTTTGGTAAGAATTTGCCTCTGAAGGAAGAACAACTTGCTGTTATGAGAACGGCAACCCCTGAGATAGCCCGATTGTTCGAGAAGGTGTACTCGGAGGGTAACAAGGCATGGATGGCTCATTTAGCCAAACCGGGATATGCGGTTCGAGAGATTTCCGAGAAAGCATCTGGTGAAGAGGCGTTTGAAATGATATTGGAAAGATACAAGGGGCGAGTGATTTTTATCGATTTCTGGGGAACGTCCTGCGTGCCTTGCGTGAAAGCGATGAAGATGATGAAACCGGTGAAAAAGGAGTTCGAGGGGCAGCCGATTTCTTACGTGTTTATTACTAGCCAGAATGCCTCACCGCTGGAGATATGGCAACAAATGATTCCGAATATCGGAGGAGAACATTATCGCTTGACCCGGAAACAAAACAAGTATTTGACGGACAGGTTTAATATAACGGGAGTGCCATTTTATTTATTAGTAAACAAGAAAGGCGAGGTGGTTTACGAGACGGTTGGTTTTATGGGGTGTGAGAAGATGAGGGAGTTGATTAAAAAAGAGATTTAATAACCAAGCGATTTGGTTATTAATCACGGAATTTCAAATAAATAAGGGATATGAAAAAGATTGTATTGTTTGTTGTTACTATTGTATTTGTATCGGTGGCGTTCGGGCAGAATCTGGCAACACCCAAAGGTGGGGTGAAGTCTTTTTTGAATCAGAAGGCTCCGGAGATTATTATTGAGAAATGGATAGGGGAAGCGCAGGATTTAAGAGGTAAATTTGTAATCCTTGAGTTTTGGGGCACAACCTGTGGACCGTGTAAAGCGGCCATTCCGCACTTGAATGAATTGAATAAAGGGATGAAACAGCGGAATGCCGTGATTGTCAGTTTGACTTCCGATTCGGAGGAGAAAATAGCTAAAATGAAAGAGCCTGTGATCAAGGATGGCAAAGTAGTAGAGTGGGTAAAACCGGTGATGAATTACCCGGTGGCGATAGACTCGAAAAGTCTGACCCGTAAGGCTTTGGAATTGATATTTATTCCTCACACGTTGATTATTGACCCGGATGGAATCGTGCGTTGGGAAGGTTTCCCGGAAAAGGTGACGTTCGAGTTGATAGACAAGATTATAGAGGAATATAAAAGCGTTGTTAAGAAAACGGAACAGGTGGATGTGACGCAATGGGGTGTGAAATCTTATTTGAACAAGAAGACCCCGGAATTGGTGGTGGAAACGTGGGAAACGGAAAAACCGGATACCAAGGGTAAATTCGTGTTGTTCGAGATGTACGGGTTAGTTTGCCCGCCATGCTGGACGGCTATCCCGAAATTGAATAAGCTGCATCATGAATTTAAAGATGACGTGGTGATTATGGGTATTGCAGGGCATAAAGGCAGATTGCCACAGGAGCCGAAGGCGGATTATTATAAAGGAACTGATTTGAAACGGACGACTTATAATACGTTAGGCTTGAAGTTTGTGCCTTATGCATTGTTGGTAGACCCGAAAGGCATCGTACGCTGGGAGGGGGATCCCAATACGTTGACTGCCGAATTTTTCAAGGAAATGATCAAGAAATATAAAAAATAGTTGTTATGAAAAAGATAACGATATTGATAATTACTCTTATGGCAACGGTATCTGTTTTTGCACAAGAACAGAAAGAAGAGACGTGGTTTCGTCGGGGTGTGAAGAATTCTTTTTTGAATAAAAAGGCTCCGGCATTAGTTGTGGAGAAGTGGATGACGGTGGAGCCGGACACCGTGGGCAAGTTTATTTTGTTTGAGATTTATGGACTTATGTGTCCTCCTTGTTGGGAGGCTGTTCCCAGACTAAATGCTTTTCATGAAAAGTACAAGGATAAAATGGTTATTATCGGTTGTAATCGTAGTAAGGGTAAACATCCCAAAGAACCGGATGCCACTTATTACAAGGGATATGATACTCAAAGCCGAACTTATCATGCCATAGATTTAAGGTTTGTGCCTTACGCGTTGTTGGTAGATCCGAAAGGAATCGTGCGTTGGGAGGGAAGTCCCAATGATTTGACGGATAAGATTATCAAGAAAATATTGAAGAAATACAGGAAAAGATAGTTGTTATGAAATATTTGTTGTTGTGGATAGTGTTTTGTGTACTTGCGCTTTCAGGGGTAGGGCAAAAGGCGAATTATAAGTCTGCGGACCGTTTTACGCATCATAAGTTGAAAACGTTGATCGGAACCACGAAGGTGAAACCCGAGTTTTTGAAGCATAGCGACAAGTTTTGGTACAAGTATAAGACAGGTGATGGGGTTCGGTATTATTTTGTAGATCCGAAAGCTAAAGTGCATCGGGAGATGTTCGATCGGAAATTCGTGGCGGGAGAGATAAATGAAAAAACTCACGGGACATTGCATTATAAAGAGTTGGACTTGAGTATCACTTTTTTGAAAGATGAGAAAACGATCACGTTTAAGGTTGATAATTGTCCTTTTGCTTATAATATATACACGCACCGTTTTGTTCCTGTGCCGGAAAAGGAGAAAACGACGGCTTCTAAAAAGAGGGGGAAATATATCGTGGGGACTTGTTCGCCCGATAGTGCTTATGTGGTGTATGTGAAGAATCATAACTTGTACTTGTTTTCCGTGGTAGATTCTACCGAAACACAATTGACGACAGATGGGGAAAAAGGGTTTTCTTTTGCCAAGTCGGCTAGTGGTAACAATGATAAGACCGTGGGACGGGTATCTTGGTTCCCGGATTCTAAAAGTTTTATAGTTGAACGCACTGATCAACGAAACGTGGGGAGAATGCCTTTGATGCTTTATTTGGGTGTCGGTCGTCCGCAACAGGGTGCCGGAAACGAGTATGAAATACCGGGAGATAAGATTGTGAAACGCGAAGAATTGTATTTCTGTCACGTGGATCAAAAGAAAGTGGTGCGAGTGGACGAGAAATGGACGGATCAAAAAGTACAGTTTTTTCCGGTAAGTGAGGAAGGACAAATGAAGAGATGCTATTTTACGCGAAAAAAGAGAACCTGTGACGAGATCGATGTCTGCCGGGTTTGCCCGGATGGAGAGGTGAAAGTGATCATCAACGAGGTGAGTAAGCCTTATTTCACGGAGGATTTCTTTAATCTTTCTTTTTTGAATAGCGGGGAGGAGATTATCTGGTGGTCGGAACGCACGGGACGAGGTCAGTTATACCTGTATGACGAGTATGGAAATTTGAAGAATGCGATTACAACCGGGGGAGGCGTGACGGGAAAAGTCCTTAAGACGGACGAGAAGAATCGGGTGATATATTTCAATGTTTACGGGCAAGTGGAGGGCGAATCCCCTTATTTTGCCAGAGTAAACAGTGCTAGGCTTGATGGTAACGGTGAGGTGGAGATGCTTACCCCGGAAATGGCGACACATGATGCTGTGTTCTCGGAATCGGGGCGTTATTTCGTGGATAATTATTCGCGAGTGGATTTGGAACCCCGGAGCGTGGTGCGGGATAATAAAGGAAAGGTGATTTTGGAGTTAGCTTCTCCCGATTTAAGTCGTTTGTACGAGATGGGGTGGAAGATGCCGGAACCGTTTACCGTGAAAGCGGCGGATAACGTGACTGATTTATACGGTTATATGTGGAAACCGAGTGATTTCGATTCGACGAAGATTTATCCGATTATTTCGTATGTTTATCCCGGACCGCAATCGGATGCTGTTCCGTTTGAATTTATTGCCTCTGGATATCACAATACCGCATTGGCAGAGGTCGGTTTTATCGTGGTTAATTTCGGGCATCGGGGAGGGACTCCCTTTCGTGACAAATGGTATCATATGTACGGGCATGGGAATTTGCGGGATTATGCTTTGGCTGATGATAAATATGGAATCGAGCAACTGGCAGACCGTTATCCGTTTATTGATGTCGATCGGGTGGGAATTTACGGGCATTCGGGTGGAGGATTTATGTCGACGGCGGCAATCTGTACTTACATGGATTTTTACAAAGCGGCGGTGTCTTCCTCTGGAAATCACGATAATCGTATATATAATCGTTGGTGGGGAGAAACTTTTCACGGTTTGAAAGAGGTGAAGACACTGGAGAAGAAGATTGAAAAAAGTGCGCTGACCGGCAAAGACACGACAATTATCGAGGAGAAGGTGTCATTTAAATTTGACGTACCGACCAACATGGAATTGGCGAAGAACTTAAAAGGACATTTGATGTTGATGCACGGTGACACGGACGATAACGTACATCCGGCACAAACGATGCGAATGGTTGATGCTTTGATAAAAGAGGGAAAGAATTTTGACTTAGTTATATTTCCCGGAATGAAACATTACTATATAGGGGCATCGATGGAGTTTTATGAACGAAAGATGTGGTTTCATTTTGCGAAACATCTTTTAGGTGATTTCACGAGTGAGGGATACGGTGAAATAGATGATTATTTAAGAAAATAAAGATAGAACAATAATGACTGCAAGAATATTTATAGTATGTGTTTGTTTCGTTTTTGTGGCTTTTGTTTCTTCGGCTCAATCTAAAAAGAAGCCGGAGAAGAAAGCTAACCCTGCTTTAGATTGGCAATTGCGAGCTTTTGACACGGATAAGGTGTATGGAGCTGAAGTGTTGAAAGCGTATGAATATTTGAAAGGGCGGGAGCCGAAAATGAAGACAATTGTTGCTATTATTGATGGGGGAACGGATATCGAGCACGAAGATTTGAAAGCGAGTTTGTGGGTGAACCGAGGAGAAATTCCGGGCAACGGGATTGATGACGATGGAAACGGGTATATTGATGATGTGCACGGATGGAATTTTGCCGGATATGCGGATGGTTCCCAATTGTCTTCCAGTAGCTTGGAGGCTGACCGGGAGTATTTACTATTGAGTAAGAAATTTGAGGGCGTGGATACTTCTCGTTTGTCTAAAAAAGCTTACCGGGAATATCGTTATTTTAAAGAAGAGGTGGAACCTTTTTCTTTTATTTGGCAAACCGGACAGAATATAGAAGAAGCGAAAGTGGCTGTTAGATATATAGAGCAGTTCGAGAAGGAGTTGCGAGCGAAACATCCTGGCAAGAAGTTTTTTACGTCGAAACATTTTACGGGGATTATGGATGAGAACGAAGCGGATACAGACCGGATACGTGCTTTTCGTTTTTTCTTGAGCAAATGGAGAAAGGAACCATTGGCTAATTGGAATAAATTTTATGCAAAACGGCATGTTTTGGTGAGTGAAGCCGAGCAAGAGCATCAAAAACGGATTGATGTTACGGTTGCTTCTGAAAATGAAAGGGCGTCTTTGGGGGATAATCAAACTAAAGCTTCCGATCGGATTTACGGGAATAATAATTTGTTTGCTCAACCGAGTTCCATTCATGGGATGCATGTGGGAGGAATTGCCGGGGCAACCCGAAATAACGGGATCGGAATTGATGGGATTGCCGATGTGGAACTGATGTTTATTCGCGTGAGTGATGGTGCTGGCGACGAGCGGGATAAGGATGTTGCTTCTGCTATTCGTTATGCGGTAGATAATGGTGCCCGCGTGATTAACATGAGTTTCGGGAAACGCACCTCTCCCGGGAAAAAAATGGTGGCAGATGCTATGCGTTATGCCGAGAAAAAGGGGGTACTCTTGGTGCATGCGGCAGGTAATGATGGCGCCTCGTTGAAAGTACATCATTTGTATCCCACGAAACATATTACGGCGAAGAAGATTTTAAAGAACTGGATTTCCGTGGGCTCAATCGGGATGGTTGGTCAACCGGCGATGTCATCGAATTATGACAAAAATGAAGTGGATGTATTTGCCCCGGGTGATGGTATTTATTCTTCTGTCCCGGATAATAAATATATGAGTTTGCGCGGGACTAGTATGGCGGCTCCGGTGGTTACAGGTGTGATAGCTTTGATTTGGAATTATTTCCCAGAATTAAGTCCATGGGAAGTAAAACAAGCCGTGTTGGAAGGGGTGACCGTGAGAAAAGGAGAAAAAGTGGGGAAACCGGGTACTCGGGGGAAAGAAGAGGTTGATTTCGAGGAGTTGTGTTCTACCGGGGGAATCTTGAATGCTTTGGGTGCCGTGAAAGTGGCGGAGAGATTGAGTATGGAAAAATCAAAATAGATGATGAATGAAACGGACATTAATTATTATCGGAATACTTATCGTTGTCGTTGTTGCGGCTACAGTGTATCGGGTTTGTGTTGGAGTTGGAGGCTCGAAAGTGACTGATGTCAGTGGTTTACCGGGAATATACAAAGGAGAGGCAACGCTCGTGTTATCTGATTATTTAAAAAAAATGGCGGAGAAAATCCAAAGTCAAGCGGGACAACAGTTGTTACCGGACGGACCAATTCCATGCAAAGTGGAAGTGAAAGTAAATGATAAGAATGAGGTAACCATGGAATTGATAGATTTCAAAATGCCTGCGGAAGGGATTGTATTGGAGCCGACGATTTGTAAAGTGATACAAGATGAATCGGTGTACAGTTTGGATGGGAAAGGGAGTGTGAATTATGGACAACAGAAATTTAATTATTCGCATAAAGGGAAGATTCAAAACGAAGAATTGAATGTTGAATTAACCTTGGTTGTCATACCAATGGTAGCGGAACCGAAAGTTATTTTTAAAGGGGAAAAAATATAACATGCTTTGGGGGCATGATGAATTAATGTTTTATTTAACCAATACATATTTATGAAAGAGAGTCGTTTATGTTTTTTACACGGAAAAAGTTCAGTATATCCTCGTCGATATAGAGGAATAAAACTGATCGTTACGTTTGTGATGATTTTCGTTGGTACTTTAGTGACTTATGGTTCAACCGGAAATTCCGGTCTGAAGTATGATGGAGAAATATTACCTCAAACGAAAGTGAAAGTATTGACCGGGGTGGTACTCGGACAAGATCGGGATACGCTACCGGGAGTGAATGTGGTGATAAAGGGGACTACTCAAGGAGTAATCACGGATGCTCATGGTAAATTCATGATTCCGTTACCGGAAAAGACGGATGGTTTGATTATTTGCTTCTCTTTTATGGGAAAACGGACAAAAGAGATTAAATTTACAGGACAAACCAATTTGCAGGTGATTTTGGAAGATGATAATCATGAAATAGAGGAAGTGATAATTACCGGATATCAGAAAATTGAGAAACGCCATTTGACGAGTGCGGTGACAACGTTGAAAATGGATGATATCATGATGCCGGGTATTACTACAATAGACAGGATGCTGGAAGGGCATGTGCCGGGAATGATTTTTATGCAGAATTCCGGTCAAGTGGGGGCTGCCCCGAAGTTGAGAATACGGGGTACGTCTACGATATTGGGAAATCAAGAGCCATTGTGGGTACTTGACGGTATACCGTTGACCGATCCGGTTAATGTTGATCCGGAGCAGATGAATGACTTGGATTTCGTGAACTTATTGGGAAATGCAATATCCGGATTGAATCCGAGTGATATTGAGCAGATTGATGTGTTGAAAGACGCTTCTGCTACTGCTTTGTATGGAACGAAAGCGGCAAATGGTGTGATTGTAATCACAACTAAAAAAGGAAAACCGGGTCCCCCGACAGTATCATACAGTTTTACCGGGACGCTTTCGCCGCGTTCCCGTTACACGAATAAGAATGTGAATGTGATGAATGCCAAGGAACGTATAGATTATTCTCGGGAAGCGATAGAAAAAGGATTGACTTTTTCGACTATGAGTTCATGGGTAGGATACGAAGCTGCTCTATTGGACTATTATAATAGAAAACTTACTTATGGGGAGTTCGTGGATCAAGTAAGTTATTTGGAGCGGAGTAATACGGATTGGTTTGATATAATTTGCCAAGATGCTTTTTCCCACAATCATAATCTATCTCTTTCCGGGGGATCTGCAAATATGAAGTATTATGCTTCTTTAGGTTACAGTAGGGATAATGGAATGTTGCGGGAAGAGGCATTAGATCGTTATACGGCAAGATTAGGTGTGACTTTGAATTATAACAAATTTAATATGCAATTTAATTTGTCCGGAAACGTACAGGAGAAGCATTATACACCGGATGAAGTGGGATTAATGGGATATGCTTATAACACGAGTCGGGCTGTACCGGCGTATAATGAGGACGGATCATTGTGGTATTATCCCCGGCAACTTGAAGGTTTTAATTTTCCTGTGAATTATAATATATTACATGAGCGAAAACATGCTACACGGGAAATGAATAGCAATTCTTTATCTATGTCCCTTAATATGGGGTATAAGTTTTTGCCGGAGTTGAGAGCAGAGGTGACTATGTCGTATACGGTTAATAATAGCGATGAGGAGATTTATTTTGGAGAGAAATCGGCTTATGCAGCAGCTTTGCGAGGTGAAAAGTATGATGGGACACAAATGAAAGAAATAAAAATGCCTGTTGGAGCGGAATTGCGGAAAAGCAATACAAAAAATACCAGCCTTTTGTTGCGGGGACAGCTAAATTACACGAAAGCCTTGGATGAAGCAAATGAACACGTGATCACGGCCGCCGCGGGTATGGAAGCCTCTTCAACGACTTACACTGGATTGAGTCAAACTCATCGCGGATATTTGAAAGACCGGGGAATGTTGATAACGACCTTTACACCGGGGACTTACCCGCACTTTGAAAAATGGTTGGTTGAAACACAGCAAGCCCGCGGGGTATTAAAAGATCAATTGACTAATAGTGTTTCAGGTTATGCCACTGTCTCTTATTCGTATAAAAATATGTATGTGTTGAATGCGAATATGCGAATTGATGCTTCGAATAAATTCGGGAGTAGGGCCAATGATAAGTTATTGCCCGTATGGTCAGTATCTGCTCGTTGGAACATAAAGGAGGATTTATTTGAGTATTGGAATTGGGTGTCAGACTTTTCTTGGCGTGCTTCTTTCGGTTATCAAGGTAATATGTTGGATTCTGAAAGTCCCGAATTGATTATTAAAAAGGGTGGGTATAACGATTTGATGGAAAATTATATTTCCACTGTAAATAAATTTCCCAATCCTAATTTGAGTTGGGAAAAGACCGCAAATTTTAACACGACAGTAGATTTTTCTTTCTGGAAAAATCGAATTCGCGGTAACGTATCTTATTTTTACAAAAAAACGAAAAATGCTTTTCTGACTAAGAAAATATCTATCGTGAACGGAGTTAGGCAATATACGGTGAATCAGGGTACGGTTGTAAACCAAGGAACAGAATTTGCATTTAGTTTTTATCCTATTCCACCTAATCTCGGTGCAATGGGAGGTGGAAAGAGAGGTTTCACATGGCGAATTGATCCACAATTAGGACAAGTGTTAAACAAATTGGTAAGTAAAGCGACCGAGAGTAAAAAAGGTGATCAGACGTTGCACGATGATTATACTTATGAAGATTATTTAAACGGTAAGGCTGAAGTTGCCGGTCGACCTTTAGATTCATTTTTTTCCTATAAATTTACTGGCTTGGACGGAAGAAATGGTGTTCCTACTTTTGCTAATGTCGGGGAAGAGAATTGGGAAAAATTTTATGAAATGAATAATGACGAGGTTTTTCTGGAAGTAATGGATTATTCCGGTTGTCGTGTTCCTTATTTGCAAGGTGGAATATCGAATACTTTTGGATATAGGCAATTTACGTTGAGTTGTAATTTAACTTATAGTGTTGGTTCTAAGATCCGGTTGATGAAATTGTATGGAGAGGTTTCCAATAATAGTGCACCCCAGCCTGTACAAAATCTGCGTCGGGAATTGGTAAATCGTTGGCAGAAATCTGGTGATGAAAAGTATACAAATATTCCCAGTATACAGACAGATAAGGTTTATAGTGAAACTATGGCACCATGGTGGAAAGATCAACCGTATAAGTTTGCAGACAATATCTGGCAGATGTATGATAATTCGGATATACGCGTGGTCAGTGGTGATTATCTGAAGGTACAAAATATCAGTTTGCGTTATTCTGTGCCGGAAGAGTGGTGTAAAAAAATGAATTTGACGTCGCTTTATTTGTCCATATCAGCTACAGAGTTGTATACTTGGGCTTCCAAAAAATTGAAAGGTCAGGATCCAACCACGCAATCGGGATCATCATCGACGATATCGGTTCCGTCGCGTCCGTCTTTCACGTTTAACTTGAATGTTTCATTTTAGATAGAGGATTATGAAGAAAAATATAATTTACATATGGTGTGTTGTTGTTCTTTTGTGTGGGTGTGGTGATTTTTTGGAAGAACAGTCGCAGGATTTGACCTATGCAACCAATTGTGTCGATTTGGAGGAATTATTGGTAGGAGGAGCCTATGCCGCACATACTACTAATTTTAAAATGCTTCATGTGATGGATGATGACGTGAACGAATTTGTATATGGTACAACGCAAAAAGGATTGACAAGGGGAAAATTGGCTGGATTTTATTCTTGGGCAAAGGATCCGTGTATAGACGAGGATGGGGAGTATGACGATCCGGTTTGGTCTGAATTGTACACGTATATTGGCGTCACGAATGCCGTATTGGATAAAGTAGATGATTTTACTGATGATTTGGAAGAGGAACGGAACCGTGTGAAGGGACAAGCTTATTTTCTACGTGCCTATTATTATTACTATTTAGTAAATCTTTATGCAAAGCCCTATTCTAAAATAACATCAGAATCGGATTTGGGAGTACCTTTGAAGACTTTTGCTTTTATTGATGATCGTTATTGGGGACGTGCTTCTGTTGCTGAAGTATATGACCAGATCGTGAACGATTTGAAAACATCTATTCATTGTTTTTCCGGTATGATACCGAAATCTTATTATTGGGCAGGAGAAGATGCTGCACGAGTGCTGTTAAGTAGGGTGTATTGTTATATGGGCAGATGGGATTCTATACCGGAAGTATGTAATCCTTTATTAAAGAAGTATTCTTTATTTGATGCTGTCAGAAATGAGGGGTTAATAGCGGCAGAAAGATCGCAGTATTTGATTTCTCCCAGTAGTCCTGAGTTGATTTTTACAATGGGAAAGAGTCATCGGGATGGAATGTTTTGGGAGATATCCTCACAACCTACTTCTATTTCAACATTTCAGGTCTCTGACGAGTTGTATGCTTTATATAATCAGGATGATTGTCGTAAAACTCTTTTGTTTACTTATTTAAGAGGAGGGTATTATCCTAAAATTACAAAAGCCGGTAATAATTCAACATTTCTAAATGAATATATATCAGATATTTTTACACTTCGTTTGTCTGAAGTATATTTGAATTTAGCGGAAGCGTCAGCCATGACGGGGGATGAGGCTGGTGCGAGAGAGTTGCTTCAAGAATTACGCGAAAAACGAATCAAGTCTTCTAGTGTCGGAACGGTTACGGAAAGCGGAGAAAATTTGATTGAAAAGATCCGTTTAGAACGTCGTTTGGAACTTCCTTTCGAGGGACACCGTTGGTTTGATTTACGTCGTTATGCCGTATGTCCGAATTATGTCATGACGAAGGAGATCAGGCATAATCATTACACTCATACTACTGGGGGGCTTCAAATGCCTGGGGCGTATGAGGGATACTATTTGTTGCCCCCTTATCCTTCTAATAATTGGGTTTTGCCGATACCCGGTTTTGAAATTGAAGAGAACGAGGGAAGAATGGAAAATAACGAACGGTATGAAAGTATTCTTTATTAAAACAAGTAAATTATGGGAATGAAGATTATATATGGAATTTTAGCCTGTATTTTATTATTCGGGTGTAAAAAAGAGGATGAATTGTCACCTTCTAAGAGTGATCGTGATTATTTTGTGGTTGAGGATAACCCTAATGATGCTTTGGATCATTTGCGTTATCAAATTTATTCGGAATTAGGGCTTCCTATTTTCTATAATGATACATTGGCTTCGGAGGAACGTTATGATGCGGGAGGAAACCCCTATACTTATTATGAGGTGATAGACATAGGATATGGTATTTCAAGTTATAATTCTGCTGCAAGTTATGCTTTGGCTGACAATCGGGAGGATGTACAGGCAATGATTGAATTAATGCAAAAATATTTGTTGAATCTTTTGCCAAAAGAGCAATATCCGTTTTCTTATTTGTTGGTGGATTCTTTGTATTTGACACCCGGGGGAGCACAGGATGCGTTGTTGACTAATTGTTATAAGTCGATGAAAACGACTGTTATTGGCAATATAGAACGGGTGCGATCTTGGGATGATAATAAGAAACGTAAGGTGATGTCAGAAATCGCTGCCATGGAATTAGTAGAAGATGTGGTTAACAATACTTTGTTGAATGAAGAATTGTTTGAGGCATTTGATACGATTGTAACAAAAACGGTATATAAAGCTACAGATGTGGCTTTCCGTCCGTTACGAGTGAATAATTATGGTGGTAAACCTCAAGGTTCGATTTCGTATCCCAAGCCGGCTCCGGAAATGTTTGGTTTGTTAGATTGGAGAGCGGAACCTACACCTACTCATGTATTTGTCCCGACGAAAGAGCAGGATTATGCTAGTTATATTGGTTTGATATTGATTAACTCCGATCAAGATATACGGGAACGATATAGGGATTACCCTTTGGTTGTTCATAAGTACGAGACTATGTTGGAGATGATGGAAAATTCCGACATACTAAAGTATAGACAAATAAATAACAATTAAATATGATGAAAAGACAGGAATTGAAGCATCCCTTTTTGGGATGCTTTAAGGAAACATTTGCTTTATTTTTCGGATTTCTGTTATTAAGCGTGATTCCGGTACGGGGTGGAGCGCAGGAGAGAATCACAATAGAAGAGTGCCAGCAATGGGCGATGGAGAACTACCCGGCGATAAAACAACACGGGTTGTTGGAACAGGCGAAGGAATACACCTTGTCGAATATCGCAAGGGTGTACAGGCCGCAGTTTAGTTTGACGGGGGTGGCGTCGTGGCAGTCGGAGAAGACAGAACTGGAGTTGAAGATGAAGGATAAGGTGAACGTGTCGGCGGATTTGAATGAGGTGGTTTCGATCCCGGGGATGAGTTTACCAACGGTGAATATTCCTGTATCGATTCCCCGGATGAAAATCCCGGTGAGTGATCAGGACCGATATAACGTGTCACTATCATTGCAACAGGCATTGTGGACGGGAGGAAGAGTGAAAGCCGGGAAGGAGATGGCAAAGGCAGAAATAGATGCGATGCACGCGGGATTGGATACGAAGTTGTACGAGATCAAGGATAAAGTGAAGCAGTTATATTTCGGTTTATTGACCATCGAAGGACGGGAGGAGCAGTTGAACCGGGCTGACGAGATTTTGGATAGCTTGCGGGTGCGTGCCGGGGTGGCATTGAAACAAGGGGTGATTTACGAAACGGACTTGAATGTGATCGATGTGGAGCGGATTAAATACAGGCAATTGCGCATGGAATTGAACGCCAAGCGAGAGGCTTGTCTGGGAGTGTTATCGAGTTTGACGGGCAAGTCCGTGACCGAGAAAACGGAACTGGTGATGCCGGAAATGGCAACGTTCACGAAGAGCGACGAGATCAAGCGTCCGGAATTGGAATACATGGAGCGGAAGATCAAGCGATTGGATGCCGATTTAAAGATGCAAAATGCAGAGAATATGCCGAAATTGGGATTGTTTGCGATGGGAGGCTACGGTAAATCGGGATTGAACACGTTCGAGAGTGATTTTCAACCTTATTTTATCGGGGGAGTGGTGTTCAGTTGGAATTTTGGGAAACTGAACACGTCGAGGAACGAGAAGAAGTTGATACAAGTGCAGCAGGAGAGTATGCGGAATATGCAGGAGAGTTTTATTTTTAACACGAGAATGGAGGTATTGATGCAAGACGCGGAGATCAAGAAATTACGAGAGATGGTGAAAAGTGACGAGGAAGCTGTTCGTCTGAGGGAAAGTATCCGGGAAGCCTCTGTCGTGAAATACGAGAACGGGGTGTGTACGATTTCGGAGTTGATCATGGATGTAAATCAAGCGTTGAGCGCACATCAGGAGAAGGTGTTGCGGGAAATCGAGTTGGGAATGATGGTTTACACGAAGAAGTTGACATTGGGTTTATAAAGTTCATAAGGTTTGTAAGGTTTATAAAGTAAAAGTATGAAAAGCAAGGTATTGAGTTTAGCGGTTTTGGTTTGTCTGGGAGTTGGTTGCAAGGATAAAGGAGAGGAGCGGGATGGTTCGGGGATGTTTGAGGCAAGGGAGGTGATCGTGTCATCGGAGATCAGCGGGAGGATTGAACGTTTGGATGTAATGGAGGGGGATTATATCGAGGCGGGTAAGGTGGTTGGTCTTATCGATACGATGCAGTTACACTGGTTGAAGGTACAGGCACAGCAGGCAGTGAAGGCGGTAGACGAGAGAATCCCGAATTTGGATAAGATACTGGAAGTGTATCGGTTAAAACTGGAAAAGGGAGAAAAGGAGTTAAAACGGGTGGAACGTTTGTTGGAAGGGAAGGCGGCAACACAGAAACAGTATGATGACGTGAAAGCGATAGTGGATGAAGGGCGTTCGATGTTGAAGGGACAGACACATCAGGCGGAAGTGATGATTGCCGGGGCGAAAGCGGAGAGTGCCGCAATAGCCTTGAAAATTGATCAAGTGAATGACCAGATCAGGCGCTGCAAGGTGGTAAACCCGATCGACGGTACCGTGCTTGCAAAATACTCGCAGGAAAAGGAGTTGGCAGCTCCGGTAAAGGCGTTATACAAGATCGGGGATTTAAAGAACATGAACCTTCAGGTTTACTTGGAAGGAGGGCGAATGGCGGGATTGAAAGTGGGCGATCCGGTACGGGTATTTGCCAAGTTAGGCGGGGGACAGGAGCGGGAATACATGGGAAAGATATCTTGGATAGCTTCGGAAGCGGAGTTTGTCCCGAAGACCATACAGACGCAGGATGACCGGGACAATCTGGTGTATGCCGTGAAGGTACGCGTGGAGAATGACGGGTTCTTGCGGGTAGGGATGTATGCTGACGTGAAGTTTAATTCTTTATAGATGACGTATGATTGTAGCGGAAAATATCGGAATGACTTACCGGCAGATGCTGAAAGAGGTGGTCGCCTTGAAAAGCATTTCGCTGGAGGTGAAGAAAGGGGAAGTGTTCGGGTTGATCGGTCCCGACGGGGCGGGGAAAAGTTCGCTGTTCCGGGTATTGACGACGCTTTTGTTGCCCTCGGCGGGGCAGGCTTTCGTGGGTGGATATGATGTAGTAAAGCAATTCCGGGAGGTGCGGAATATCGTGGGGTATATGCCGGGTAAGTTTTCCCTGTACCAAGATTTGTCGGTAGAGGAGAATCTTCGTTTTTTTGCTCGGGTGTTCGATACGACGGTACAAGCGAATTACGGGCAGATTAAAGATATATACGAGCAGTTGGCACCATTTAAAGACCGGAAGGCGGGTGCTCTGTCGGGAGGAATGAAGCAGAAGCTGGGCTTGTGTTGTGCTTTGATTCATAAACCGGAGGTGTTGTTCTTGGATGAACCGACGACGGGGGTAGACCCGATTTCACGGAAAGAGTTCTGGGATGTGTTAAAGCGCTTGAGCGGGGATGGCATTTCTGTACTGGTATCGACGCCTTACATGGATGAGGCTCGTTTGTGTGACCGGATCGGGTTGATATTCAAGGGGGAAATACTTGCTATAGATAGTCCGGATAATCTGGTGAAACAGCATGATAAAAAATTAGTGGCTTTCAAGGGGCGGAACATGTATACTTTGTTGCAGGATATACGAAAAGAACCTGCCGTTTACTCTTGTTTCACGTTCGGGGACGCGTTGCACGTGACTTTTTATGAACGGGAGTACGCGGTCGAAGAATTGGCGGAACGTTTAATGAAAGCGGGACATAAAAGTGTGGAATGGTGGCGGATAGAGGCGGGTATAGAAGATTATTTCATGAAATTGACTAATGACAAGTGTGATGGAAAAGGTGATTGAGGTAGAACGTCTGGCGAAGAAATTCGGAAGTTTCACGGCTGTTGACCATATCTCGTTCGAGGTGTACCGGGGAGAGATATTCGGTTTTCTCGGTGCAAACGGGGCAGGGAAGACCACCGCCATGCGGATGTTGTGCGGGTTAAGCAAGCCTAGTTTTGGAACCGGGAAAGTCGTGGGGTTTGATATTGCCCGGAAATCGGAAAAAATAAAAAGCAGGATCGGTTACATGAGTCAGAAGTTTTCGTTGTACGAGACGCTGACCGTGAGGGAAAATATTCGTCTGTACGGGGGAATATACGGGATGAGCCGCACGGGAATCCGGGGAAAAATGGATCGGGTGCTGGGTGAACTCGGGTTATCGGGAGAACGGGGTACACTGGTGAAGTTGTTGCCGCAAGGGGTAAAGCAACGGCTGGCGTTTTCCGTGGCTACATTCCATGAACCCCAGATCGTGTTTCTCGACGAACCGACGGGTGGAGTAGACCCGGCAGTGCGAAGGATGTTCTGGGAGTTGATTTATAAAGCTGCCGGGGACGGGATTACCGTGTTTGTAACCACGCACTACATGGACGAGGCGGAATATTGCGACCGGGTGTCGATCATGGTGGACGGGCGTATCGAGGCGTTGGACACGCCGATGGCGTTGAAACAACGATATGGCGTGGCGAGTATGCAGGAGGTGTTTTACTTGTTGGCGCGGAGGGCACAAAGAAAGGACGGTTAATATGAAGATAAAGACATTTATAGATCAATTTTTAGCTTTCACGCAGAAAGAGTTTTTTCATATATTACGTGACCGGAAGACTTTGCTGGTGTTGATCGTGTTACCGATCACCCAATTGTTAATATTCGGTTTCGCGTTGAACAGTAATTTGACGGAGATGCCCACGGTGGTGTTGGATATGTCGAATGATCCGTTAAGCCGACAGTTGATGGCGGAAATAGATGCCAGCACGACGTTTGAAGTGATCGGACGGGTACATTCGATGGAGGAAGTGGATGAATTATTCAAGCGGGGAAAGTTGTCACAGGCATTCGTGTTTATGCCGGGATTCGAGAAGAGTATCAAACAAACGGGAAAAGGGGATATGCAGGTAATCATGGATGCCAGCCTGCAAATTAATTCTTCCACCTTGGAATCACATATTCTGGTGATTTTGTTGAAATTCCAGCAGAAGATGAATTCCGGCAGGGAGATACCGATTCAGATTATACCGGAAGTGAAGATGCGGTATAACCCGGAATTGAGCAGTGCGTTCCATTTCGTGCCGGGGGTGATCGGTATCGTGTTGATGCTGGTATGCTCGATGATGGCTTCCTTGGCTATCGTGAAAGAAAAAGAATCCGGGACGATGGAAGTGTTGCTGGTGTCGCCGATACGTCCGCCGGTAATCATTTTGGCGAAACTGGTGCCTTACCTGATCGTGGGTATGATTAATATCGTGATTATTTTGCTGATATCGGTATTTATACTGGATGTGCTGATAGCCGGAAATATATTCCTGCTTTTCTTTATCGGTACAATATTTACCTTGTCATCTTTGGCGTTGGGTATCATGGTATCCGTGCTGACCAAGACGCAACGGAGTGCTATCGTGGTTTCCATTGCCGGGTTGATGCTCCCGTCTATCGTGTTGTCCGGGTTTATCTTTCCGTTGGATGTGCTTTCCCCGGCAATGCGTGCGGCGGTGCACCTGATGCCGGTAACTTTGTTTATTTCGGCGGCGAGAAATATCATGATCAAAGGATTGGGAATGGTAGCGGTTTACCCGGAATTAATTTTAATGGTCGTGATAACGATAGTCTTGATCATTATCAGTATCAAATGCTTTAAAAACCGGTTGTCATGAGAATGTTAGGATTTTTATTACAGAAAGAGTTTCTTCAGATATTCAGGGATAAGACGATTTTGCTGATTTTATTCTTGATTACCGTGATATTACTGTTTATTCTTCCCCCGGCGGCAAAGGTGGAAACATCGAAAATTGCCTTGAGCGTGGTGGATCATGACCGTTCGACAACATCTACGAATTTCTTGAAGAAGTTAACCGCTTCGAGTCAGTTCGTGATAGGGGCTTACGTGGGTTCTTACGACGAGGGATTGGCAGTACTGGAGGAAAATAAAACGTCCGGTATACTGGAAATCCCGCGAGGGTTCGAGAAAAGTATCATGGAGCGAAGTCCGGCATCCTTGTTGTTGGAAATAGATGCGGTAAATGGGGTGACCGCCGGGTTGTCTTCTTTTTATTTTCTCCGGATCATGGAAAGATATATTTGGGAATATATCGACGGGTTTGGCTTTCAACCGGGTTTCAGGATCGAGTCACAGGAAGAAATCCTTGCCCGGGTAGAGGCGGAGGCTCAGGCGGAAATGATGAAGAGAGCCAAGGCGGAAGTCGAATCACAATCCCGGATAGCACAATCACAGGCGATGATGATTGCCCGGGCGGAGGCGGAACAGGCACAGATGGAAGCGGAGGCTACACGGGTGCAAATACCGGTGTCGGTGGAAAAATCCATGACGGAAAAAATAAACGCGGGATACGGGGTGGAAACCATGCACGTGCCGGGAATCTCGATAAGTTCGAGTGTGCCGGACGTGAATATCCCGCTATTAGAAAAGCCCGCGGATGCGAATTTCGAGCAAGTGAATATGCTTATGAATAACCGGTATAACCCGGACGGGGAGTCAAGTTTGTACCAGATACCTTCTATATTGGCAATATTAGTTTGTTTGATCGGGACCGTTTTATCGGCATTGAATATCGTGACGGAAAAAGAAAGCGGGACGATCGAGCAAATGAACGTGAGTCCGGTGAAACGAAGTGCTTTCATTTTCTCCAAGATTATTCCTTTCTGGGTGATCGGGATGATCATTTTGACCATCGGTTTGATTATCGTGTGGTTGGTATACGGTATTGTACCCCGGGGAAGTTACGGGGGAATCTATCTCACTTCTTTTTTATTCTTGGTTGCCATGGTCGGGTTCGGGATACTGATTTCAACGGCTTGCCGGAATCAGCAACAGGCGATGTTACTTTGTTTTTTCTTCTTGCTGATTATTTGTTTGCTTTGTGGGATGTGGACACCGATAGATAGTATGCCGGGATGGGCTCAGGTAATCGCGGATATTAACCCGTTACGGTATTATATTCAGACTATGCGCCTTTTCTTTGCTTATGGTAGTGAATTGAAACACGTGTTGCCCCAGATGGGAGCCTTGTGTATTTTTATTATCGTGTTTAACGGGTGGGCGATTTGGAATTTCCGGAAAGCGAGATAGAGTTTTAGATTTATGATTTACGATTTATGATTTACGATTGAAAATATATTCCCGGGAGGCAAATACGATATCCGGTCGGATTCCGGTCTTTTTTTTATTTTTTGACGAGTTAGCTATTATCATCGGGGTTGGAAAGAGATTGCGATAACGTCTTGTTGCCCGGGAATTTTTTGTATGGAAAAATATTTTTATATTTGTTGTCACCCATTTTCGAGTTTTTCCTGTCGTGGTGGTGAGAAGAAATATATTATTATGAACGAGATGCCGGAAGATATTGTTCGTTTGGTTTTAAAATCCTGTGAAGAGGGGTTAACCGAGAATGAACAGAAAGATATAAACGAGTGGTTGCAAGCTCATCCTGAACTGGAAGGAGAGATGCAGCAGTTAAAACGATATGCTGCCGCGGGGCGTGACATCCGGACTTTCAGACGAATTAATACGGAGGAGGCTTGGAAACGGGTAGATCAAAAGACCGGAAAGACTCCGGGGAAAAAACGCGGGCGAATGATTCCTTATTGGTGGAGTGCAGCGGCAATTGTTGTGATAATCATCGCGGGAATATTTTTTATAAATCGTCCGCAAGAACCCGTGAGTACAACTTTACTTTCTTCCGCGGCAGGTTTTAAGCCGGGTTCACAAAAAGCGATATGGGAACTGGCGGGAGGAAAAACCATCGAGTTGGAGAAAGGTGGTGAACGTTTGCTCGTGGGGGAAAACGGAAAGGTTTTGGGGCGAGATTCGGCAAATACTTTGATTGTCCCGAAAAACGTGAAGGGAGATGTGGAACAAACGACGATTCGGGTACCGCAAGGTGGGGAGTACGGTGTCGTGTTAGCGGATGGGACAAAGGTATGGATCAACTCGGAAAGTGAATTAAAATTTCCCTCGGTTTTTAAAGGGAAAGAGCGTATCGTGGAGGTAAAAGGAGAAGCTTATTTTGATGTAACGAAAGATACGGAACACCCGTTTGTCGTGAAGACAGGACAAACTGCGATACGTGTGTTAGGAACATCGTTCAATGTATGTGGCTACGCGGAAGATGGTTTTGAACAAACGACCTTGGTGTCTGGAGCGGTAGAGGTGGATTACAAGGGGAAACACTATAAATTGACTCCCGGAGAGCAATTGGAGGTAAGGGAAGATGGAAAAGAGCCGATTGTAAAGAAAGTAGATGTACGCTTGTACACTTCATGGAAGGATGGTATGTTCCGTTTTCTGGATATGCCGTTGGGTGAATTGACGGTGAAGTTGAAGCGCTGGTATGATGTGGATTTTATTTTTGAAAATGATGCTTGTAAGGCTTACCGGTTCACGGGAGCAGTTCGGAAAGACGTGGATTTCAACGAGTTTATACAATTGGTGGAAAGTACAACGAATGTAAAATTTAAGATTAACGAGAACAATATCACTATTAAGGAGAAATAAAAAGCGAAAAGCTAATGAAAATGTTCACGTGCGAGTGTGAATATGGGATTTTCTTGTAGTAAAGCGGAGTATTATGAGATGGACGTTGGTGTGGGCCATCGTGCTCATTTTTTGGGTGTCGGAAGAGGGGACTGCACAAACGGTAAAGATTACGCGGCCGGTGCAGACTCTAAGCATGGTGTTCGATGAGGTCGAGCAACAGACAAGTATGCTCACGTTGTTTAGTAATAACGAGTTGGATATGTACCGGGAAGTGACGTTGGAACTTCGGGAATACACGTTAAAGGAGTTGTACGATTATTTGTTGAAGGGTACGGGACTGGAATTTGAAATATTGAATAGTTATATAGTCATTCGTCCTGTTCATGCCGGGAAAGAAGGTATACTTGAAATGCACGAAGTAAAGGGAAAAGTTTCTGATGAAAAAGGAGATCCGTTGCCGGGTGTGTCTATTGTGCTCAAGGGGTCGAGCCGAGGTGTAATAACGGATGGTAACGGAGAATATAGAATTTTATTATCGAAAACGGATCATGTTATATTACTTTTTTCCTTTATAGGGAAACGGACAAAACAAGTGGAGTATTTAGGACGAGGCGATTTGAATATTGTTATGGTGGACGAGAACCAGGAAGTGGAAGAAGTTGTCATCACGGGATACCAGAATATATCCAAACGCCATTTGACAAGTGCCGTGACTTCTATGAAAGCGAGCGATATCATGTTACCGGGAGTGTCCACGATAGACAGAATGCTGGAAGGGCACGTGCCGGGGATGATTTTCATGCAAAATTCAGGACAGATAGGAGTAGCCCCGAGATTGCGAATCCGGGGAAGTTCAACCATACTGGGAACGCAGGAACCCTTATGGGTGATTGACGGTGTCGTGCAGAATGACCCGGTGAACGTGGATGCGGCGCAAATCAATGATCTGGATTTCGTGAATTTGTTGGGAAATGCCATTTCCGGGCTGAACCCGAATGACGTGGAACGGATCGATGTACTGAAAGATGCTTCGGCTACCGCCCTTTATGGAGTTAGGGCTGCCAACGGCGTGATCGTGATCACGACTAAAAAAGGAAAAGCGGGACCTTTATCCGTGAATTACAATTTTACGGCATCCTTAACCACTCGTTCGAGGTATACGGATCGTTCTGTCGACATGATGAATGCGGTTGAACGTATCGACTATTCGCGGGAGATGATAGAAAAGGGGATCGTGTTGTCGAATGTCAGTTCTTGGGTCGGTTATGAAGGTGTGTTGCGGGAATATTATAGTGGTAAACTTTCTTTCTCGGAATTTCAAGAGCAGGTAGGGTACTACGAGCGGAATAACACGGACTGGTTTGATGTGATTTGTCGGGATGCTTTTTCACATAACCATAATTTGTCGTTCTCGGGTGGGACGGATTCCGTACAATATTACGTTTCGCTTGGGTATAACCGGGAAAATGGAATATTGAAGAAAGAGAGGGGAGAGCGTTACACGGCTAAAATACGTTTGTCGGGAAATTACAAGCGATTGGATTTCTCGTTCGGGGTGGCAGGCAATGTGCAGAAAAGGTACTATACTCCTTCCGAGGTAGCATTGTTGAATTATGCCTATAATACAAGTCGTGCCGTTCCGGTATATAATACAGACGGTTCCTTGTGGTATTATCCCTGGCAGGGAACGACGTATATGGTAAATTATAACGTGTTGAACGAGCGGGAGCACAGTGGAAACACGATAGAAGGAAAGGGAATTTCTTTTTCGACCCATTTGGGCTATCGATTGACAAAGACGTTAAAAGCGGAAACCGTGTTCGCATATAGTCGTAATCATACGGATCAAGATACTTATTTCGGGGAAAAGACGGCTTACGCGGCCGATTTGCGGGGTGAGCTTTATAACGGAAGTCAAAGCCGCGGGGTACTTCCTTTTGGGGGAGAAGCACGAGAGGATTACACGAAAAGTTATAGTTATACTTTGCGGGGACAGTTGAATTTCAATTCTTATCCGGGTAAGGCGGGGAATCATTCTTTTTCATTTGTGGTCGGGGGAGAAGTGATTTCTTCGAAATATACGGGAAAGAGACAAGTATACCGGGGTGGATTATCCGATAACGGGCGATTGGTCGAACCCGTGGATGGAAAGAAGTATCCGGCATTTGAAAGATGGTTACAGGATACTCCCGAGGCACAGGGAATATCTAAACATCAGGTGACGAATATGATTTCTTTATACGGTTCGCTTACTTATTCAATACAGAACACCTTCATTTTTAACGTGAACGCGCGTATCGATGCCTCCAATAAATTTGGTAAGGAGGCTAATAGAAAGTTGTTGCCGATTTGGTCGGCTTCCGGGCGCTGGAATATAAAAGACGGCGTGTTGCGCGGAATAAATTGGATGGATGATTTTTCTTTTCGTGTGTCTTTCGGCTATCAGGGAAATATTCTGGATTTGGAAACCCCGGAGATGATTATAGAAAAAGGCGATTGGAATGACAAGATGGAAGCGAACGAAGCGTATATTTATAAATTCCCGAATCCCAATCTGACATGGGAGAAGACGGCTTCTCTAAATGTCGGGGCGGATTTTTCACTTTTCAAGGGACGATTACGGGGTACGGCTTCTTATTTTTACAAAAAAACGGAAGATGCTTTTCTGAAGAAAAAGATATCCGTTATTAACGGTACCCGGGAATATGTAGTGAATCAAGGAACAATTGAAAACCAAGGAATGGAATTAGGGTTAAGTTGTTATTTGATAGCGTCGACAAAGAAAAATGCTTTCTCGTGGCGAATAGATCCCCAGTTAAGTAAAGTTCTGAATATGTTGGTTGATCGGCACGTGAAAAAAGGAGAACGAGATCAAGTGCTACATAATAGTTACAGCTATCAGGATTATATTGACGGGGAGGTACAGATCGTGGGACGTCCTTTGTATTCGTTCTTTTCTTATGAGTTTACAGGGTTAAGCTCAAAGGATGGCAGGCCTACTTTTGCCAACATCGGGGAAGAGAACTGGGAAGTGTATGACGCGATGACGAACGAGGATGTTTTTCAGACGGTAATGAATTTCTCCGGTTGTAGGATGCCTTATATTCAAGGTGGGATAGGAAATACATTTACTTACGGAAATTTCATGTTGAGTTGTAACTTCACGTACAGCGTGGGGGCAAAAGTGCGTTTGTTGAAATTATATAGTAATGTAAAGAACGTGATACCCCAACCTGCGGAGAATTTGCGCCGGGAGATAGTCGATCGTTGGAAACGACCCGGAGATGAAAAATATACAGTCATTCCGGGGATATTGCCGAATGCCGAGTTTGCCGAAACCGTGAATGCCCCGGGACCGTGGTGGAGAAACGAATCGTTCAAGTTCGCGGAGAATATATGGCAGATGTATAATGATTCGGATATTCGTGTCGTGAGCGGTAATTACTTGAAACTGCAACAGGTGAGCCTGCGTTACACTCTGCCCGAACGTTGGTGCAAAACGATGCAAATGAGTTCTATGCAACTTTCTTTAACGGCTCTTCATTTAGCCACGTGGAGTCATCGGGTGTTGAAAGGGCAAAACCCGAGTACACAGACCGGCTCATCTTCCTCTATCGCAGTGCCGGTACGTCCCTCGTACACGTTTAGTTTAAGTGCGACATTCTGATGGAGTTTTCTGTTGTATAAAAAAGGAGTGGAATAGAAATTCCAGACCTTTTTTCCTTTCCACGCATCTATTTGCTTTTTTTATTTTTCAGCGGTGTTTCGTGCGTGGCTTCTTCTGCCACGTAAGATGGTACATGTTTTTTGTCTTTGCTTTTTTTCGGTTTTTTGTTACCTGCGGCACCCATAATAAATCCTCCTGATAATTTAATAATTAAAACAATAAATTTATAATGAGTAGAAATCGGTTATTTGAAAATAGCTGTTCTATTCACGGGCAAAGACAGACAAAAGATATGCCAAACAAGGAAGTGGTGTCAAGTTGGTGAATTTATGATGTCAATTTGACAGTGATAAAGAAAAAAGTTTTTTCAGTTTATTTTATATTTATATATTTGTGTCGTATATGTGAGAATGCATGATAAGATCGGTTGATTATAAAGGGATTTTCGAACAGTTATTTCGGGAGAATTATATTCGCCTGTGTTATCATGCCTATAGTTTTTTGAATGATGAAGAGGCTGCAAAAGATGCTGTTAATGATGTGTTTGAAAAAGTGTGGGTTAATTTCGAGAAGATAGAACGTACCCAATCCCTTCTTCCGTTGTTATATACATTGGTACGTAATCATTGCGTGAGTTTGCTCCGGCATAAGAAAGTAAGGGAGCGTTTTAATCAAGAGTTGCGATTGAAGGATGAAGCGACGGATGAGGGATATATGGAATATGAACTTCTGATTGAGCGTTTGCGCCAGTCCGTGGAGAAACTACCCGGTCAAACGAAGGTTGTGTTCAGAATGTGTTTCCTTGACGGGAAAAAATATCAAGAGACAGCAGACGTATTGGCGATTTCTATTAATACGGTCAAAACACATATAAACAAAGCTTTACGGATTCTTCGAGAAGAGTATTCTGATTATTCTTTGCTGCTGGTTATACTTTCTTCCCCAAAATAAATAAAAAAAGTAGTTGACAGATAACAAACAGTATGATATAGTAAATGAGTCGCCGAGATGCGGTGACACAACAAAGAACATTGATAACTGAACAGTGAATAACCTTGAAAGATTCAAGACGAACAAAGTTCGTTGAGTATAAATTCAAGTCATCGAAAGATGAACGAACAGCTTTTTATAAAGCAAACCTTAAAACAGTAAATCGGAACTTGTTTCTGATTTGAAAAGCCAGATCTTCTGGCTGGATTAAAACTTTTAACATGAGAGTTTGATCCTGGCTCAGGATGAACGCTGGCGGCGTGC
>OGKG01001368.1_pt1 | contig 29541 bp, 22 predicted proteins | sample 1572201 | NCBI WGS metagenome assembly OGKG01 (sample SAMEA2582146, study PRJEB24529) | metagenome | biome: Human gut stool | place: China | collected 2011 | reverse complement strand
TTACTTTCTGATGAATACACGCCTGATATAGTTCTAATTACTGCTTTATAACGTCCTACAATCTTTTCGCAAGCATCTGAAATTTCGCCTAAGGTAGCGCGGACACGGGCTGCTTCTACTGCTAGTTCCAGCAAATTGCCTTCTTTGGTCTCGACGCAACGGGTAATAGCATCCAATGCTTTTTTCACTTCTTCTTCGTTGCGGCCCTCTTTCAGACGTTTCAAGTTCTCAATCTGTTCCAGTCGAACGGCGGTGTTGTCTACTTCGAGGATATCGATGGGGTCTTCTTTTTCCAAGCGATACTTGTTGGTTCCCACGATAGTTTGTGCACCTGAGTCAATGCGGGCCTGAGTGCGTGCGGCAGCTTCTTCGATACGCATTTTGGGCACACCGGTTTCGATAGCTTTTGCCATACCGCCGAGGCTTTCGATTTCCTGAATATGTTCCCAAGCCTTGTGAGCCAGTTCGTTAGTTAAAGATTCTACATAGTAAGAACCACCCCATGGGTCCACGTTCTTGCAAACATATGTTTCTTCCTGAATATAAATCTGAGTATTACGTGCAATACGTGCAGAAAAGTCTGTCGGAAGAGCAATTGCTTCGTCCAATGCATTGGTGTGCAGTGACTGGGTGTGTCCCAGTGCGGCAGCCATTGCTTCGATACAGGTACGGCCTACGTTATTGAACGGATCTTGTTCGGTCAGTGACCAGCCTGAAGTCTGCGAGTGAGTACGCAAAGCCAGTGACTTCGGGTTTTTCGGGTTGAACTGTTTCACGAGTTTTGCCCATAACATACGTGCGGCACGCATTTTGGCAATCTCCATAAAGTGATTCATACCGATAGCCCAGAAGAACGACAAGCGCGGAGCAAAGGCATCGATATCGATACCTGCTGCAACACCTGCACGGAGATATTCCAAACCGTCGGCCAAGGTATAAGCCAATTCGATATCTGCCGTAGCACCTGCTTCCTGCATGTGATAGCCGGAGATAGAGATTGAATTGAACTTAGGCATCTTTTGAGAGGTGTATTCAAAGATGTCGGAGATAATCTTCATAGAGAAGGCAGGCGGATAAATATAGGTGTTACGCACCATGAACTCTTTCAAAATATCATTCTGGATGGTTCCTGCCATTTCTTCAAGTTTCGCTCCCTGTTCCAGTCCTGCATTGATATAGAATGCCATGATAGGAAGTACGGCTCCGTTCATGGTCATGGAAACGGACATCTTGTTCAAGGGGATGCCATCGAACAATACTTTCATGTTTTCCAGTGAACAGATAGATACACCTGCTTTACCTACGTCGCCTACTACACGCTGATGGTCGGGGTCATAGCCACGGTGGGTCGGAAGGTCGAATGCAACAGACAGACCTTTCTGACCTGAGGCCAGATTACGGCGATAGAATGCGTTACTTTCTTCTGCGGTAGAGAAGCCGGCGTATTGGCGGATTGTCCAAGGGCGGAACGTATACATCATGGAGTATGGGCCACGGAGATAGGGAGGAATACCTGCGGTATAGTTCAAATGTTCCATACCTTCCAGGTCTTCTTTCGTATAAACAGGCTTCACACTGATGTGTTCCGGTGTTTTCCAGTCGGCGGTAATGCCGTTGGCTTTTTGCCATTCCATACCGTTCTGCGGCTGGAATCCGGCATAAATATCTATGTTTTTAAAATTCGGTTTCATTGTCTTCCTTACTTAATTCCTAACTTAGCGTTGTATTCTTTCAAAGTTTCCAATACGTTTACACGTACATGGATAAAGTTTTCGATGCCTGCGGCTTTCAGGTCTTCCATGCAAGCCGGAGCACCTGCTACGATAAACATGGCGCGTCCGTTGAGCGCTTTGAATGCCGGAACAGCATATTCGGCATATTCATCATCGCTCGAGCAAATCACTACGATGTCGGCACCTGCTTTCATTGCAGCTTCTACACCCTCTTCTACAGTGGGGAAGCCCAAGTTGTCAATCACTTCATAACCTGCACAAGCCAGGAAGTTACAAGAGAACTGTGCACGTGCCTGACGCATAGCCAGATTGCCTATGGTGAGCATAAATGCTTTCGGACGTTTGCCTGAGCGTTCGGTTTGCAGGCGAAGTGCTTCAAATTCGCTGGCGGCACGGTTGAAGTTCAGTGTTGCGATAGGTTTCTCGCAACTGTTGCCGGAGCAGCAGCATTGTGCTTCGACCGGATTCTTTTCGCCTGCTTTTTCGTTGAAGTTAGGGAATTGGTTGGTGCCGAGCAATACTTCCTTGCGTTTGGAAACAGCATCATGGCGGGCCTTGTTGCTTGCATTGACGGCTTCCTGCACCTTGCCGGCTTTGACAGCTTCCAGCATACCGCCTTCTTCTTCCACATTGAGGAACAAGTCCCATGCTTGTTTGGCGATGGAGACAGTCAGGTTTTCGATAAAATATGAACCGGCAGCCGGGTCGACTACCTTATTAAAATGACATTCTTCTTTCAACAGTAATTGTTGATTGCGTGCAATGCGTTCCGAGAAATCATCCGGAGTCTTGTAAGTCTTGTCAAACGGAGTGACGGTAATAGAGTTTACACCGGCCAAGGCTGCACTCATTGTTTCTGTCTGGGTGCGGAGCAAGTTTACGTGAGCGTCAAACAGAGTCAGGTTAAAAGTAGACGTTTCTGCATGGGCAATCATTTTGCAAGCACATTCACATTCGGGTTTATATTCGTTCACGATGTTGGCCCATAACATGCGTCCTGCGCGGAATTTGGCGATTTCGAGGAAGTAGTTGGAGCTGATACCGAAGTTGAATTTGATTCTTTTTGCAGCCGATGTAGCCGGAACTCCCGCCTCTATCAGTTTGTTCAGATATTCATTACCCCATGCCAATGCGTATCCCAACTCTTGTGAAATATAAGACCCTGCATTGTTTAACTCTACTGCGTTTACGCAGATGCAACGATACTTGGGCAATGGAGCCAGAACGTCTACCAATTCCTTGGCAGTAGCAGCGAAATTGCTCAGGTCTTTGCCTTTTGCCATCATCTTGCCCATCGGGTCATAGTTGACAGAACCTTGCAGTTGAGCCAAGTCATAACCTTTCTTTTGGAAATATTCCACCAATAATTTAGCCAGTTCCACGGTATGTCCCTGACAGGTAGAGAAGTTCAGCTCTACGCATTCGGCACAAATACCGTTCAGCAATGTTTCAATGTATTCGGCATTCAAGTCTTTTGCATTGACTTTGAAACCAAGGGAGTCTATACCTTTATTCAGAATGTCAAGTGCTTTTGCATTTGCTTCTTTCGGGCATTCCACTTGGATATCTTGACGCACCAGCCAGGTGTTGTCATCCTTTTTTATACCTCTCACATAAGGGAACTGTCCGGGCAGCCCTTCTGTTGTTTTTAAACCTTCCAAGTCTTCCTGACGGTAGAAAGGTTTCACTTTAAAGCCTTCATTGGTTTTCCAAACCAGTTTCTTTTCAAAGTCAGCACCTTTCAGGTCTGCTGTAATCTTTTCCATCCACGCTTCCGTAGAAACGCCGGGAAAATCTGAAAAGAGTTTCTCTTTACTATCTGCCATAGTTTATTTGGTATTAATATTTAAGTTAGTAATATCTTGTATCTTGTTCAAGTGTTCGGGCAAATATAGTAATTCCTTTTAAATAGATTCCCTTTTTTACTTATTTTCGCAGCAAGCAACTGCTGATTTCTGTCATTTTGTTAAGGAAAGAAGTAGATAACTGCGGGGTTTGCTATGTGGATATTGCAAAATAAATCATGCAGGTGAAATAATTATGCCCGGATTATTGGGCTGAGTGGAATGAATTTGCTAATTTTGCGGCAATTTTTAAAACACATTAAATATTATGGATTGGTTACAAAATCTATTTACTGATGAAAACTCGATTGCACACATAGTGCTGCTATATTCTTTTGTGATAGCAGTGGGTGTGTTACTCGGAAAGATTAAGTTTTTCGGGGTGTCACTGGGTGTAACCTTCGTCTTGTTTACCGGTATTGTCTGTGGGCATTTCGGTTTTACGGGAAACACGCAGATTTTGACATTCTTGCAAGATTTCGGACTTATTTTGTTCGTCTTTTGCATTGGTCTTCAGGTGGGACCGTCTTTTTTCTCTTCTTTCAAGAAGGGTGGTGTTGCCATGAACCTGATAGCGATTGGCATTGTTTGTCTGAACGTTGCAGTTGCCCTCGGATTGTATTATGGGTTGAACGGACGTATCGAATTGCCCATGATGGTGGGTATTCTTTGCGGTGCGGTTACGAATACGCCCGGACTTGGTGCTGCCAACGAAGCTTTGTCGCAACTGAGCTATAACGGCCCGCAGATAGCCATGGGGTATGCTTGTGCTTATCCGCTTGGTGTGTTGGGTATTATCGGTTCTATCATTGCCATTCGTTACATTTGCCGTGTTAATCTGAAAAAAGAAGAAGAAGCTATTGCCCGGGAGGAGGCGGCTAACCCTCATCTTACTCCCAGAATGATGCATCTTGAAGTGCATAATGAGGCGTTGGAAGGGAAGACATTACTCCAGGTAAAAGACTTTATGGGACGTGATTTTGTATGTTCCCGCATTCTTCAGAACGGACATGTGAGTATTCCGAACCGTGATACTGTTTTTCATATCGGTGACCAGTTGTTTGTGGTTTGTGCCGAAGATGATGCCGAAGCTATCATCGCTTTCATTGGTCCGAAGATTGAAGTAGACTGGGAGAAGCAGGATACTCCGATGGTATCGCGCCGTATCTTGATTACGCAGCCCAAAATGAACGGTAAGCAACTGGGTGAGTTTCATTTCAGCAGTATGTATGGAGTAAATGTGACCCGTGTGAATCGTTCGGGTATGGATATCTTTGCTTCACGAAACCTGACTCTTCAGGTAGGTGACCGTGTCATGGTGGTAGGTGCACAGGATGCAGTAGAGCGTGTTGCCGGTTTGATGGGTAACTCGTTGAAACGCCTTGACCATCCTAATATCGTAACTATATTCGTAGGTATCTTCCTTGGAATCCTGTTCGGCAGTCTGCCCATTGCATTCCCCGGCATTCCTACTCCGGTGAAATTAGGTCTTGCCGGTGGTCCGTTGATTGTATCTATTTTGATCGGACGTTTCGGTTATAAGATGAAGCTGGTCACTTACACCACGATGAGTGCCAACCTGATGTTGCGTGAAATCGGTATCGCCCTATTCCTTGCCAGTGTGGGCATCAAGGCGGGAGCCAATTTTGTGAGCACGGTGGTAGACGGTGACGGATTATTATATGTAGGTTGCGGATTCTTGATAACGGTTATACCTTTATTGATAATGGGTGCCGTAGCCCGTTTCCATTATAAGATGAACTATTTTATGCTGATGGGTCTTATTGCAGGTAGTAATACCGACCCCCCTGCATTGGCTTACTCCAATCAGACAGCGGGAAACAATGCGCCGGCAGTAGGATATTCTACCGTTTATCCGGTGTCCATGTTCCTTCGCATCCTGACAGCCCAATTGCTGATATTGATATTGGCTTCATAACTTTTAGTGAGTGAAAATATAGTCAGGCACGGATTACGCGGAAAACACGGTTCTTTCTTTTTACGGACAGACTGTGGGCTCCGTGTCATCCGTGCCTGATTTGCTTTATTATAATAACAAAGAAAAAGAATAAATATGATTTCAGTAGATGGATTGACCGTCGAGTTTGGCGGAACCACCTTGTTTAGTGACATTTCTTTCCAGATAAACGAGAAAGACCGTATTGCCCTGATGGGAAAGAACGGTGCAGGCAAGTCTACCTTGTTGAAGATTTTGGCGGGTGTCCGTCAGCCTTCCCGCGGAAAAGTGACTGCCCCCAAGGATTGTGTAGTCGCTTATCTTCCACAGCATTTGATGACGGAGGACGGTCGTACGGTTTTTGAGGAGGCTTCTCAGGCTTTTGCCCATCTTCATGCCATGGAAGCGGAGATTGAGGCCATTAACAATGAGTTGGCTACGCGTACCGATTACGAGAGCGATTCTTATATGGAACTTATCGAGAAAGTTTCTACCATGAGCGAGAAGTTTTATGCCATCGATCTTACCCATTTTGAGGAAGATGTGGAAAAAGCGTTGCTCGGGCTGGGATTCACGCGCGAAGATTTCAACCGGCAGACCAGTGATTTCAGCGGCGGATGGCGTATGCGCATCGAGTTGGCGAAACTGCTCCTGCAGAATCCTGACGTCCTTCTTCTTGACGAGCCGACCAATCATCTTGATATCGAGTCCATACAATGGTTGGAAGATTTTCTGATAACAAGTGCAAAGGCTGTCATTGTCATCAGCCACGACCGTAAGTTTGTGGATAACATCACTACGCGCACCATCGAAGTAACCATGGGACGCATCTATGACTATAAAGTGAACTATTCGCAATATCTTGTCCTTCGTAAAGAACGCCGCGAGCAACAGATGAAACAATACGAAGAGCAGCAGAAAATGATTCAGGAGACAAAAGACTTTATCGAACGCTTCAAAGGAACTTATAGCAAGACATTGCAAGTGCAAAGCCGTGTCAAGATGCTCGAAAAGCTGGAGCTGGTGGAAGTGGATGAGGAAGACACTTCGGCGCTTCGCCTTAAGTTTCCCCCATCACCCCGAAGTGGAAATTATCCGGTTATTATGGACGGGGTAGGCAAGACGTATGGCGACCACGTAGTGTTCAGCAATGCGTCTCTCACTATCGAGCGCGGTGATAAAGTGGCTTTTGTGGGAAAGAACGGTGAGGGTAAGTCTACGCTGGTGAAATGTATCATGAAGGAGATAGAGCACGAAGGAACACTCACACTGGGACATAATGTTCAGATCGGCTACTTTGCACAGAATCAGGCTTCGCTGCTGGATGAAAACCTGACGGTCTTTCAAACCATCGATGATGTGGCTAAAGGTGAAATCCGTAATAAGATTCGTGACTTGCTGGGAGCTTTCATGTTTGGCAGTCCCGAGGCTTCGATGAAGAAGGTTAAGGTACTTTCGGGAGGTGAACGCACCCGTCTGGCGATGATAAAGTTACTTCTTGAACCGGTCAATCTGCTGATTCTCGATGAGCCTACCAATCACCTCGACATGAAGACAAAAGATATCTTGAAACAGGCTTTGCTTGACTTTGACGGTACGCTTATCGTGGTATCCCATGACCGTGATTTCCTTGACGGGCTGGTGAGTAAGGTGTATGAATTCGGCAACAAGAAAGTGAAAGAGCATCTTTGCGGCATCTATGAATTCCTGGAAACGAAGAAGATGGAAAGCTTGCAAGAGCTTGAAAAGAAATAATGTAAAAGTCACATTGTATCGCCTCCTGCTGCTTAACCGCGGCCAAAGGGAAGATTAAGTCGTTTCCTGCTGTCGGTCAAGGGCTTTTAAACGGAAGATTACTACAGTCTCCGGCAGCGGACTGTACAGTCCACCGTAGTAGACCGTACAGTCTACGGTAATAGACTGTACAGTCCATTGCCGAAGACTATAATACTTCGACTGATAAAAGGGGGTAATCTAACGGATGAGAATGCTTGTTACGGCTGATGAAAGGACATACTTCATTAGCCGTTTCTTTATTCTTGTATGCAAGTCCTCGGTTAGGATAGAACTGTTCCGGTGTTGGTCAAGCTGAAGTTAAAATAATCGGAAGCGGTGACAGCAGATTCACGAAACATTGATTACCTGCTGCCACCGCTTCCGGTCTATTGGTGTATTATCTGTTCTTATACATACTTTCGTAATACTTCTGATAATCACCGCTGGTTACATTTTCCACCCAAGCTTGATTCTCCAGATACCATTGTATTGTTTTCACGATGCCCACTTCAAATTTTGTTTCAGGATACCAGCCCAGTTCCTTTGTAATCTTTTCGGGGTCGATGGCATAACGCTGGTCATGTCCCAAACGGTCTTTGACGAACGTAATCAGTGACTCGTTTATCCAGTCAATGCTGATTTCGCCGTTCTCTTTCCGTTCCTTCTTCTTTAACACCTTGCGATATTCGGGATTTTCGGTCATCATCTGATGGATGGTGGCAATGGTAAGCTTGACTATTTCTATATTTTGCTTTTCATTATGTCCGCCTACATTGTAAACTTCTCCGTTGCGTCCCCGGCGTACCACTAAATCGATGGCTTTGCAATGGTCTTCCACATACAGCCAGTCGCGCACATTGCTTCCGTCGCCGTAGACAGGAAGCTTCTTGCCTTCCAGAATGTTCTTGATGATAAGCGGAATCAGTTTCTCGGGAAAATGATAAGGACCGTAGTTGTTGGAACAACGGGTGATGGTGACAGGCATCTTGTATGTATCACGATATGCCATTACAATCATGTCGGCACTTGTCTTTGAGGCGCTGTAAGGGCTGTGAGGGCAAAGCGGTGTCTCTTCTGTAAAGAAACCTTCGGCCCCCAGACTGCCATATACTTCATCGGTAGACACCTGATGATAGCGCACGTCTTTGCGCCAAGTGGGATATCCGTGTTCGTCCTTACCGGTGACCCATGCACGGCGGGCAGCATCCAGCAGGTTTTGTGTGCCGAGGATGTTGGTCTGTAAAAACAGTTGCGGATTCTCAATGCTGCGGTCTACGTGGCTCTCGGCAGCAAAGTTCACCACATAATCAAACTTATATTCAGCAAAGAGCTGGTCTGCAAGTGCTTGGTCACAGATATCTCCTTTTACAAAGAAGCAGCGTTCATTATCAATGTCAGATGCGATGGTTCCCAGATTTCCGGCGTAGGTCAGGGCGTCAAGGACAACGACCTTGATATCGTCATGCTTGGCCAAAATGTACTTTAAATAGTTGGCGCCGATAAATCCGGCAGCTCCTGTAACGAGATAAGTCTTCATATTTTTAGTTATTACTGTTTTTGTGGCGCAAAGTTCGGAAAGATTTTCTTACTATCCAACTTATTCTGCCAATTCTATTACTTCTAAATCTTTAAATTCTCCTTGGTCTATTACAAAACGCACCAGTGTGCGAACGGTGTGGAAACCTGATTTGCCTGCTGCTCCCGGATTGATGTGCAGCAGGCCGAGAGTCTTGTCATATTTCACTTTCAGGATGTGAGAATGCCCGCTGATGAATAATTTGGGCGGCTTTACAAACAGGCTGCCGCGGATGGACGGGTCGTAATTGCCCGGATAACCGCCGATGTGCTTCATCAGTACTTCTGCACCGTCGACGGTAAAACGGTTTATCTGTGGATAAAGTTTACGGATTTCCTGTCCGTCGATATTTCCGTATACGGCACGAAAGGGTCGGAAGGCAGCTAACCGTTCGGCAACTTCCACCGAGCCGATGTCGCCTACATGCCAAATCTCGTCACATTCCTCAAAGTATTTTAAATATTTATCGTCCCAATATGAATGAGTATCCGATAATAATCCAATTCTAGTCATTGTTTGTTTGTTTATTTCCAACAAAGGTACTATATTTGACACAAATCTTAGCATATTATGGAGAGCAAATATCATTATTTTAAACGTGATATCAGTTGGTTGTCATTTAATCATCGGGTATTACTGGAGGCCGATGATGACTCCCTTCCGCTATATGAGCGAATAAATTTTGTTTCAATATATTCTTCCAATCTCGAAGAGTTCTATAAGATACGTGTGGCAGAACATAAAGCGATTGCTTCGGGCGGTCACAGTGATGATATTACTCAGGAAGAGGCAAAACATCTTATTCATCAGATAACCGAGGTGGTGAATGAGCAGATGGAAGACCGTATTCGCATTTATGAACGCAAGCTGATTCCTGCTTTGCGTGAACAGCAGCATGTGGTGTTTTACCAAAGCAAGCAGGAGGTGGAGCCCGTGCATACGGAGTTCATCAGGAACTTCTTCAAAGAGGAGATTTTTCCTTATTTGCAGCCCGTGCCTGTATGTAAGAATCGCATCAAAACTTTTTTGCGTGACAACCGTCTTTATCTTTCGGTGCGTGTCATCCGTCGTGACACCGGTGAGAAGGAATATTATATCATCAAACTGCCATATAGCAAAGTGCCCCGTTTCATCGAGCTTCCCCGGGTGGGTGAGTATTTCTATCTGATGTATATGGAGGATATCATCAAGGCAAATATTGACCGTATGTTTCCCGGCTATGAGTTGGATTGCAGCTATTGTTGCAAGATATCGCGTGATGCCGATATTTTTGTCGATGATGCCGAAAGTTCTGAAAAGATGGTAGAGCAACTGAAAAAGAAGGTGAAGAAGCGCAAGATAGGGGCGGTATGTCGTTTTGTGTATGACCGCAAGATGCCTGTGGACTATCTGGAATTCCTTGTGGATGCCTTTGACATCAATCGTGATGAGCTGGTTCCGGGTGACAAGCATCTCAACCTTGAAGACTTGTCGCATTTGCCCAATCCTAATCGTGGTAATGAAGCACCGGTCAAGCCGGTACCCATGAAACTGAATTATCTGGATGAAAAAGAATCCATCTTCCGATATGTCAATAAGCATGATTTGCTGTTACACTTCCCCTATCATTCGTTTGACCATTTTATCCATTTCCTTTACGAAGCGGTGCACGACCCTTCTTGCAAAGAGATTATGATTACCCAGTATCGGGTGGCAGAAAACTCGGAGGTTATCAATACGCTGATAGCTGCTGCACAAAACGGTAAGCAGGTGACTGTCTTTGTGGAGCTGAAGGCACGTTTTGATGAAGAAAATAATTTGGCGACGGCCGAACTGATGGAGAAAGCGGGAATACACATTATATATAGTATTCCGGGACTGAAAGTGCATGCGAAGGTGGCATTGGTGCTTCGCCGCAACAAGGAAGGAAAGCAAGTGCGCAGCTATGCTTATATCAGTACGGGGAATTTTAATGAGAAAACGGCAACGGTATATGCCGATTCGGGTTTGTTTACTTCGAATGAAGTAATTGTCAATGACTTGCATATGCTTTTCCGTGTGTTGCGTAAGGAGGTGGCTGAACCGAAATTCAAACGTCTGCTGGTGGCACGGTTCAATCTGTTGCCGGAGTTGCGCAGGCGGATTGGTTATGAAATAAATATGGCGAAAGCCGGAAAAGAGGCACATATCATTTTGAAAATGAATGCACTGCAAGACCCGGCTATGATTGATGAACTCTATAAGGCGAGTGAAGCGGGGGTGAAGATTGATTTGATAGTCCGTGGTATCTGCTGTTTGATACCCGGCCAGGCATACAGCAAGAATATCCGTATCACCCGTATAGTGGACAGCTTCTTGGAGCATGCCCGTATCTGGTACTTCCTGAACGGTGGGAAACCGCTTCTTTTCATGGGGTCGCCGGACTGGATGAGGCGTAATCTGTATCGGCGGATAGAGGCGGTGACTCCTGTCATGGACGAAGAGTTGAAACAGGAGATGATTGATATGCTTCATATCCAGTTGAGGGATAACCAAAAGGCAGGATGGGTGGATGAGAACTTAAAGAATGTGCTGAAAAAGAATCCGAATGAAGAACCGGTACGCGCTCAATATGCATTTTATGAGTATCTGAAAGAGAAGAATGACCGTAATCGGCTGTAGTCCGGTGAGTTCTTCATTTGCGGTGGATGGTATGAATCTCCAATATTTTGCTGTTTTCGGGCGAGGTTTGCTCGCCCGAAAACAGTTTGCTTTGTGCATTACTTCCAAGGCTGTGACCGTTGGTTTGGTCTGGACATATTTTCCAAGATCTTTTTGAGTGTTATTTTTGGATTCCCAGTTTCAGCTTGACAAATTCTTTGATAAACTGCACAGTTCCGTCTATTCCCAATACCGATGAGTCAATGCACAGGTGGTAGGTTTCTGCAGCTCCCCATGTTTTATAGCTGTAATAATTATAATAGGAAGAGCGTTTCTTATCGGCTTTCTCCATTAACTCTTCGGCAGCCTCCGAAGGTATGTTGTGGATTCTCATCAGCCGCTCTATTCGCGCTTCTTTTGAAGCAGATACAAATACATTGACACATCGCGGATGGTCGCGAAGGATATAATCGGCGCATCTTCCCACAAAAAGGCAGGACTGTCTTTCGGCCAACTCGCGTATCACATCACTCTGAATTTTGAACAGTGAATCATTGCTCAGACAGCTTCCATAGGGGATGGCACCGTCACTGATAAAAGGAAAACGAGTACCAAACAGACCGCCGATGATGCTTTGTGAAGCGCGCTCATCGGCTTTCTCGAAGAACTCCTTACACAATCCGCTCTCATCGGAAGCAAGTTTTATCAATTCTTTATCATAGAAGGCGATACCGAATTCTTTTGCCAGCTTCTCGCCTATTTCTTTACCACCACTGCCTAGCTGACGTCCTAGGTTTATGACATAATTCTCGTTCATAGTCGTAATAAATTAGTGAGTATATCGGCAAATATAATTATTTAATTTGAAACTTGCTTCTGTGCATGAGACTTAAAAATCTGAAATTGCCGATAAAGCATGACGGCTGCCACGATGCTGGCTGCCAAGTCGGAAATCGGCATGCTCATCCATATTCCTTTTGAACCCCAGAACATGGGTAAAATAATGATGCAAGGTAACAGGAAAAGCAATTGGCGGGTAAGGGACAGGAAGATAGCCTTGGATGCCATTCCGATACTTTGGAAAAAGTTGGAAGTAACCATCTGAAAACCGATAATGGGGAAAAACATGACTACGATACGCAGTCCGGTGGCCGAACGCTCAATCAATCCTTCGTGGGTGGTAAAGGCGGATACAGCCAGTTCGGGCATCAGTTCGCCTACAAGGAATCCGCTGGTGGTGACAAGGGTGGCTCCGTAGATGGTCAGTTTTAATACTTGGTTAACCCGATGGTATTGACGGGCACCGAAATTGTATCCGGCAATGGGTTGCATGCCTTGATTGAGACCCATCACAATCATGACAAACAAGAATACGATACGGTTTACAATACCGAAAGCGCCAATGGCAAGGTCACCATCATATTCTTTCAATCCTTTGTTGATAAAGATGACAATGAAGCAGGCTGCCAAATTCATCAGGAAAGGAGACATACCGATGGCAATGGTGTTTTTTACGATGCTGCCGCGCAATTTGTAAATGCCGTGGCGCAGATGGAGCAATTCGTTTTTGTTGGTGAAGGTTTTGAACTGCCATGTCAATGAAATGATTTGTGCCAGGATAGTGGCAATCGCCGCACCTTCAATACCCCATTTGAATATATAAATGAAGATAGGGTCGAGCAGTGTATTGATGATAACGGTGGTGATGGTGGCTATCATTGCCTTTTGCGGATGTCCGGATGCCCGAAGCAAAGCGTTCAATCCGAGGTACATGTGTGTCACCACATTACCTAAAAGGATGATGTACATGTAGTCGCGGGCGTATGAAATAGTGTCTGCACTGGCTCCGAAGAAATAGAGAACAGGGTCGAGGAAGAGGAGTGTGAGGATGGTGAAGCCGATGCCGATAATGAGATTCAGGGTGATGACATTGCCCAGAATATGTTGGGCGGTATCATAGTCTTTTTGTCCCAATCGGACAGACACAAGTGTGGAAGCACCTACGCCTACCAGCGAACCGAAGGCGGCTGCCAGATTCATAAGAGGGAAAGTAATTGCCAATCCTGAAATAGCCAAGGGACCCACTCCGTGTCCGATAAAGATACTGTCTACCATGTTGTAAAGTGATGAGGCGGTCATTGCGATAATTGCGGGGATTGCGTATTGCATCAATAATTTTCCAATCCGTTCTGTGCCTAGTTCTGTTGCTGTTCCTGCTTTAGCCATATTCTTTCTTTTTACCTGTTTAATTCTGAAATTCGTTGCAAAGGTACGCAAAAATTGAGCTTGAGGGAAAAGATTATGTATCTTTGCGATGAAAAAAATAATAAGTAAGAGTTGCTAAGATGAATTTTAAGAGTAGAATTATAATAGGTTGCCTGCTTGGGGCATGCACATTGCAAGTATCGGCGGAAAAGACTTATAAGTATCGTATCAATCTTCGTGATAAGGCAGAAACTGCTTACTCTGTCGGCAGTCCGCAAGCTTATCTTTCCGAGCGCGCCTTGGAACGCCGGGAACGGCAGGGGTTGAAGGTGGATGAAACAGACTTGCCGGTGTGCCGTACTTATATTGACGCCATTATCGGTAAGGGTGCCTCTGTGGTGACAAAAAGTAAATGGAACAATACAGTGGTGGTAGAAGTGGTCGACACCACCTTGATAGAACAAATAGCGAGGCTGCCTTTTGTCACGAAAACAAAGAAGGTATGGACTTCTCCCGACAGTATTCCGGCTCGTAACCCGGAGCGCAGGAAAGAGGTGACGAACAAGTTCTCGAAAACAGATAATTATTACGGTCAGGCTTACCGGCAGATTGCGGTTCACCGGGGAGACAGCCTCCATGCCGCAGGGTTCAAGGGGGAAGGAATGCAGATTGCAGTCATCGATGCAGGTTTTTATAATGCCGACGAGATGAAGTTTTTCAAGAAAATGCATCTTTTGGGTATTCGTGACTTTGTAAATCCGCAGTCGGATATTTATGCCGAGAACTATCACGGCATGAAAGTGTTATCGTGTTTGGCTGCCAACCAACCGGACGTATTGGTAGGGACCGCACCCGAAGCCTCATATTGGTTGCTTCGCAGCGAAGACGATGATACGGAGCAGCCGGTGGAGGAAGATTACTGGGCAGCGGCTTTGGAATTTGCCGATAGCGTGGGAGTCGATGTGGTGAATACTTCGTTGGGTTATTATGAGTTTGACGATAAAACGTGTAATTATCGTTATCGTGACTTGGACGGGCATTATTCCCTGATGTCACATTCGGCTTCGATGGCTGCCGATAAAGGACTGGTAGTGGTGTGCAGTGCCGGCAATTCCGGTCGCGGTACTTGGAAGAAGCTGACTCCTCCGGGAGATGCGGAGAATGTCATTACCGTGGGTGCCATGGATAAAAATCTGGTGAATGCAGATTTCTCGTCTGTCGGTAATACGGCAGACGGTCGCGTAAAACCTGATGTAATGGCAGTGGGGGTAAGTTCTGCGGTAGCCGGAAATGACGGGACAGTGTCGCGTGCCAATGGAACTTCGTTTGCATCGCCCACATTTTGCGGACTGGTGGCTTGTTTCTGGCAGGCATGTCCGTGGCTCACGGCAAAAGAGGTGATAGAAGCGGTACGTCGTTCGGCAGACCGGGCAGATGCTCCCGATAATATTTATGGCTATGGTGTTTCAAATATTTGGAAAGCTTATCAAACGGAATTAAAGAAAAGAAAATAATGGATGCACATCCTCTGTCTTTATATGAACTGAATGCGCTGGTAAAGCGCAGTATTACCTCTTGTATGCCCGATACTTATTGGCTGCAGGCGGAACTGAGCGATGTGCGCAGCAACTACTCCGGTCATTGTTACCTTGAATTTGTGCAAAAAGAGCCGAGAGGAAACAATCTGATAGCCAAGGCACGGGGAACGATTTGGAATAATGTGTATCGCCTGCTGAAACCTTACTTTGAGGAAGAGACCGGACAGGCATTTGTGGCGGGTATCAAGGTATTGGTGGAAGTATCGGTGGAGTTTCACGAACTTTATGGTTATTCGCTGACCGTACTCAATATCGACCCCACCTATACATTGGGAGACATGGCGCGTCGCCGGCGTGAAATATTGAAACAGTTGGACGAAGAAGGCGTCCTTACCCTGAATAAAGAGTTGGAACTCCCTTTGCTCACTCAGCGGATTGCTGTCATTTCATCGGCCACGGCAGCAGGTTACGGAGATTTCTGTAATCAGTTGGAACATAATCCGTATGGCTTTGTATTCTATCCGCGTCTTTTTCCGGCCGTCATGCAGGGTGACAGGGTGGAGGAGACAATCATTGCGGCTCTCGATACCATCAATGCGCGGCGCGATGATTGGGATGTGGTGGTCATTATCCGGGGAGGCGGTGCCACTTCCGATCTTTCGGGCTTTGATACATACGACCTGGCGGCAAATTGCGCGCAGTTTCCGTTGCCTGTCATTACCGGCATCGGTCATGAACGCGACGATACTGTTCTTGACAGTGTATCGCATACACGTGTAAAAACTCCGACTGCTGCTGCCGAGTTTCTCATCAACCATCTGCGCAGCACGGCCGAAACGCTGGAAGATTATGCTTCGTCCATTCTTTATGCGGTCACTACCCGGATGGAGAGGGAAAAGACAAGACTCACCCGCCTGGTGGAACGTATACCGATGCAAACCCGGATGCGCTTACGCGAAGAACGTTATCGGCAGGAACGTGTAATCAGGCAGATGGAAGTCAATTTGCAATCCCGGTTGATGAGAGAAAGTCATCGGTTGGAATTGGTTGAGAAGCAATTGGGCAGTCTGTTGCAGAAGAAACTGACGGAAGAGAATCATCGTCTCCGGTTCCTGGAGCAACAGATAAAGGCAGCCTCGCCCGAACATCTGCTGAAACGCGGTTACAGCATTACCCTTAAAGAAGGCAAAGCAGTCACGGATGCTTCCTGCCTGAAGGAGGGCGACAAACTCGTCACCCGTTTTGCAAAAGGAGAAGTAGAAAGTATAGTAATCACCGATAAATAACATTCAAAGTATATGGCAGCAAAGAAACAGACATACGAACAGGCCATGAAGCGCCTTGAAGAGATAGTAACCCGCATCGATAGCAATGAACTGGATATCGACAGTCTGGGCGAAAGCCTTAAGGAGGCGCAGGAACTCATTAAGTTCTGTCGTGAGAAGCTTTATAAGGCTGACGGGGAAATCAAGAAAATATTGGAAGAGGAAGATAAATGATAAACAATTCTTTTCATTTGGTTGGAATTTGCAAATATAAACCTTAATTTTGCTCGCAATCGTAAATAATAACATTAAAAGCATACACAATGAAAGAGATTGATTGGGCGAATCTGTCCTTCGGTTATATGAAGACAGATTATAATGTACGTTGTTACTATCGCGACGGTGCATGGGGAGAATTGGAACTTTGTTCGGAAGAAACATTGAACATTCACATGGCAGCCACTTGTCTGCATTATGGACAGGAAGCTTTTGAAGGATTGAAAGCGTATCGCGGTAAGGACGGTAAAATCCGTATTTTCCGTCCGGAAGCCAATGCACAGCGTTTGCAGAGTACATGTAACGGTATACTGATGCCTGAATTGCCGACAGAGACTTTTCTTGCAGCAGTGAAGAAGGTGGTGAAAGCCAATGAGCGTTTCATTCCGCCATACGAAAGCGGCGCTTCTCTTTATATCCGCCCGTTGCTTATCGGTACAGGTGCACAGGTAGGTGTACATCCTGCCAACGAATATATGTTTGTGGTATTCGTAACTCCCGTCGGTCCTTATTTTAAGGGAGGTTTCTCTACTAATCCGTACGTTATCATCCGTGAGTTTGACCGTGCGGCTCCTTATGGAACCGGTCGTTACAAGGTAGGTGGAAACTACGCCGCCAGTCTGCGTGCCAATAAGAAAGCACATGACTTGGGCTACTCTTGCGAGTTCTATTTGGATGCCAAAGAAAAGAAATACATCGATGAGTGCGGTGCCGCCAACTTCTTTGGTATCAAAAACAATACGTATATCACTCCGAAATCATCTTCCATCCTGCCTTCCATTACTAACAAGAGCTTGATGCAACTGGCAGAGGATATGGGTATAAAAGTGGAATGCCGTCCTGTTCCCGAAGAAGAACTGGAAACTTTCGAAGAAGCGGGTGCTTGCGGAACAGCAGCCGTTATCAGCCCCATTCAGCGAATTGATGATTTGGAAAACAACAAATCGTATGTTATCTCGAAAGATGGTAAACCGGGACCGATTTGTACTAAGCTGTACACAAAGTTGCGTGCCATTCAGTATGGTGATGAACCTGATACTCACAACTGGGTTACTATTCTCGATTAATAGATAAAGAATAATAAGGTTTGCAAGCGAATTGCAAGCCTTATTTTTTTCTCTTTCTTAGATATTCCCTACCTTTGCCCGACAAAACAATAATCATAAGAATTTGCATGGGAAAAGGAAAACTGGAGAAATTTGCAGATATGCGTGACTACCCGCACGTGTTTGAATATCCCTATTCGGTGGTCGATAATGTTCCGTTTGAGATGAAAGGGAACTGGAATCGTGACTTTTTTAAGAATGATAACCCGATTGTGCTTGAACTGGGATGCGGACGCGGGGAATATACCGTGGGATTGGGACGTATGTATTCTGATAAGAACTTTATCGGAGTAGACATAAAAGGAGCCCGTATGTGGACAGGCGCCACAGATGCGCTGAAAGCAGGCATGAAGAATGTGGCATTTCTGCGTACCAATATTGAAATTATCGAACGCTTCTTTGCTCCCGGCGAGGTAAGTGAAATCTGGCTCACCTTCTCTGACCCTCAGATGAAGAAGGCTACCAAACGGCTCACTTCTACTTATTTTATGAACCGTTATCGCAAGTTCTTGAAACCGGACGGATTAATTCATTTGAAGACAGACAGCAATTTTATGTTCACTTACACTCGCTATATGGTGGAGGAGAATCGTCTTCCCGTCGAGTTCCTGACCGAAGATTTGTATCATTCGGGACTTGTGGACGATATCTTGGGCATTCGCACTTATTATGAACAACAATGGCTGGACCGTGGTTTGAATATCAAATATATGAAGTTCCGTTTGCCGCAGGAAGGAGAGTTGCGCGAACCCGATGTGGAAATAGAGCTAGACGAGTATCGCAGTTACAACCGCAGCAAGCGAAGCGGTTTGCAAACAAGTAAATAATAAATATGTAAATTATGACCTTATATCCGAAATTGATTTTAGACGCTCTGGCAACGGTGCGTTATCCCGGAACGGGAAAGAATTTGGTTGAAGCGGAGATGGTTGCCGACAATCTCCGTATTGACGGAATGTCTGTCAGTTTCTCTCTGATATTTGAGAAGCCCACCGACCCGTTTATGAAATCTATGTTGAAGGCTGCCGAAACAGCTATTCATACTTATGTATCTCCTGATGTTCAGGTAACTATCTCTACGGAGAGCCGTCAGGCGGCACGCCCCGAACCGGGAAAGATGCTTCCTTTGGTAAAGAATGTTATTGCTGTTTCCTCAGGCAAAGGAGGGGTAGGTAAATCTACCGTAGCTGCCAATCTTGCAGTAGCATTGGCTAAGTTGGGTTATAAAGTAGGTTTGCTGGATGCCGATATATTCGGTCCTTCCATGCCTAAAATGTTTCAGGTGGAAGATGCACGCCCATACGCCGAGCAGATTGACGGACGCGATTTGATTATTCCGATTGAGAAGTATGGCATCAAACTTCTTTCCATAGGTTTTTTTGTAGATCCCGACCAAGCGACTTTGTGGCGCGGCGGTATGGCAAGTAATGCCTTGAAGCAATTGATAGGTGATGCTAATTGGGGTGAATTGGATTATTTCATTCTTGATACTCCTCCGGGCACCAGCGATATTCATCTTACTTTGGTACAGACACTTGCCATTACGGGAGCTGTGATTGTCAGCACACCGCAGCAAGTAGCACTGGCTGATGCGCGTAAGGGTATTAATATGTATACCAATGATAAGGTGAATGTGCCTATTCTCGGATTGATAGAGAATATGTCATGGTTTACTCCTGCCGAACTGCCCGAAAACAAATATTATCTGTTTGGCAGAGAAGGTGCGAAACAGTTGGCAGAAGATATGAATGTTCCTTTGCTGGGGCAGATTCCTATCGTACAGAGTATTTGTGAGAATGGTGATAAGGGTACTCCTGCTGCTTTGGACGAAACGACTATCACGGGACGTGCTTTCTTGGAATTGGCGGAAAATGTAGTGAAACAGACTGAGAAGCGTAATGCCGAGCAAGCACCGACACATATTGTAGAGTTGAAAAAGTAAATTCGGCCTATCATTTTGTCATCCTGAACGAAGTGAAGGATTTGGTTACATCCACTTTGTGCTTCCGGATTCTCCATTTCATTCAGAATGACAGAGTAAAATGATAATATTATCTATGGGAATGCTTTTCCTGATAGTAAAAGGAATATCCTTATTGTAACTTGAAAATAATCGGAACAGTATATCCTACGCGTACAACTTTACCTCTTTGTTTTCCGGGTTTCCATTTGGGCATGGAATTGACCACTCGTAATGCTTCATCGTTGAGCAATGGGTTACCACCTTTTATAATTTGGGGATTACTGATTGAACCGTCTTTTTCTACAACAAACTTAACAGATACCTTTCCTTCCACTTTCTGAGCTTTTGCCTTTTCCGGATATTCGGTATTAGCCATGAGGAATTTTAAACAAGCTCCCATACCACCGGGAAATTCAGGCATTTCTTCTACAATCTGAAATAGTTGGTTTTCATCGAAATCGGAGTCGGATTGAGCTTGCGTTGCATTGCTTTTGGTATTACCCTTAGCTGTACTCATTGCTTTCTGATAACCTTTGCCGTCTAATGAAAATATAACAGGGACAGTGTAGGATACTCTTACTTCCTTACCTCTTTGTTTACCCGGTTTCCACTTGGGCATGGAGTTAACCACTCTCAATGCTTCTTCATTGAATACCGGATTGTCAGTTCTTACGACTTTGGCATCCGTAATGCTTCCGTCTTTTTCGATAACGAACTTAACCGATACTTTGCCTGATATTTTATCTCTCTTGGCTTGTTCGGGATACTTGGTGTTATCCATAAGGAACTTTAGACATCCTTGCATTCCGCCATCAACGAATTCAGGCATTACCTCAACAATGGTAAATATCTGATCGTTGTCTTGGTAAACTGCTGGTGTGTCTACAGCTCCGGGTTTGGGTGTTTGGATGGCTGCTACCGTTTCGACCACCTCATTGGTGATACGTTCGGTAGTCCGTGCCACTGTTTCAATGTTGCTGACCAAGAGTAGAGCAGCGGTCAGCGGTGCAAACAGGGCATACTTGATACGACCTGCTGTGCGGGTTCTTCTTTTGTTCATCATAATAATGCGTTTTTTTAAATGTAATAAGTTGAAGTTATTATATAAACCGGTTTGTTTGTGTTGGTTGGCAAGTCCCAGCAAATGATATTGGTACTGTTGCCTGTTAGTTCCCGACTCCATGACCGTGTGGTCGGCAAGGTATTCCAAATTCAGCCTGATTTCACCTTTCAACAGCCACATGAAAGGATTCATCCAACAGATGATATTCACTACCTCACTGGCAATGACATCAATGGAATGAAGCTGACGTGTATGAGTCAGTTCATGTGTCAGGATTTCCTGTCTCTCATTTTCTTTCAGCTCCGGAAGATAGATAAAAACCCAATGCCAGAATGAGAAAGGATTGTTCGGATAAGGAAGGTTTTTTATCCGAATTCCATTTACTGTTTCTTCCTTACTTATCAAAGAGAGCCGGAAGATGCTGAGCAATTGGATGATGAACCGGGCGGAGAGCAGCGCTACTCCGATAAAATATACCCATGTAAACAAGGTCATTAGCGTGGGAGTAGGAGCAGTAACCGCGGTGGTTGCTATTTCATTATTTGTGTTTGTGTTGCCGGTGATTAAAAGTGTATAATAGTCTGTCAGTTCATATATGGCAGGCTGTTCTTTTATCCATGTCTGTATGTTGAGCAATGGGTAAAGGAAAGAAAGCATGAGAAAGCTGAGCAGAGCAATCCGACGCCACTTAAAGAATGTGTCGCTGCCGCAAAACAGTTTGTAGAAAGCATAGAACAAGGCAATGCCTACATTCACTTTCAGCATGTAGATAAGTTCGGGAGTCATAGTATTGACTTGTTGATGAGGTTATTTTTCTTTTCCTTTTTCTATCAGGTTGATAATGTCTTTCAAGTCATCTGCCGAAATCTTTTGTTCTTTGGCAAAGAAAGACACCATCTCCTTGTAAGAGTTGGCAAAGTAGTTCTGTACTACTCCTCCCATGAATGTACGCTTGTATTCGCTTTGTTTTATCAATGGAGTATATTGGTAGGTGTTTCCAAAGCGTTGAGCAGCCACATAACCTTTACGCTTCAGGTTGTTGACAATGGAAGCGACTGTGGTGTATGGCGGTTTGGGATCAGGAAATTTTGAAACAATTTCTTTAACAAAGCAATCTCCTATGCTCCAAATGTAGAGCATCACTTCTTCTTCTTGTATTGTTAGTTTTTCCATAAGTATATGAATTAATTACGATGTTTTCGCAAACTTACGAAATTATCGTAATTAATCAATGCAAGGAGGGTTAATTAATGCAAAGAGGGTGCATTAAATTAGTGATTGTCTATTTCCGTACCGGTGAGACAGTCCGGCGGGATGCCTGGACAGCTCTACTTATGGTTTGTTGTGCTGAGGATTAGCTCATTTGTTGCATATCGCACAGTTTTTTGTAGTATCCGTCCATGGCTAATAAGTCTTCGTGCTTGCCGCGTTCCACAATGCGTCCTTCGTGTAAAACGCAGATTTCATCTGCATTGCGGATGGTGGACAACCGGTGTGCAATGGCAATGGTTGTTCTGTTTTTCATTAATTTCTCCAAAGCGTCCTGCACCATTCGTTCGCTTTCGGTGTCAAGGGCCGAAGTAGCTTCATCCAAAATGAGGATAGGCGGATTTTTCAGGATTGCCCGGGCAATGCTGATACGTTGCCGCTGACCGCCCGAAAGCTTACCGCCCCGATCGCCAATCATGGTGTCGTAACCGTTTTCGCTTGCCATGATGAAATCGTGTGCATTGGCTATCTTGGCAGCTTCAATCACTTGTTCCATGGTGGCATTCTCCACACCGAAGGAGATATTGTTGTAGAAAGTGTCATTAAACAGAATAGCTTCCTGATTTACATTTCCCATAATGCTGCGCAAGTCGTGCAGTGTAGTATCCTTTACATTGATACCGTCTATCAGGACTGCACCCTGTTGTACATCGTAATAACGGGGAATAAGGTCTACCATGGTTGATTTTCCTGAGCCCGACTGTCCGACGAGTGCTACCGTTTTCCCTTTTTCTATGGTGAGGTTGATGTCTTGCAGCACCCATTGGTTTTCGTATTTGAAGCAGACATCGCGGAATTCTATTTTCTCCTTCAGCGGACCGACGGGAACAGGGTTCGGACTTATCTTCATCTTATTTTCCGCCATCAGGATTTTGTCTACACGTTCCATGCTGGCAAGCCCTTTGGGAATATTGTAGCCTGCCTTTGAGAAATCCTTCAGCGGGTTGATAACACTGTAGAGGATGGTCAGGTAGAAGATAAAAGAAGGCGCGGTGATGGTGCTGTTATTGTGTAATATCAGCGTACCTCCGAACCACAATACGATAACAATGAGTATCGTTCCCAGAAACTCACTCATCGGGTGTGCCATTTGCTGGCGGATGTTGACGCGGTTGATGGTGTTGCGGTATAGGTTGTTGGATTCGGTGAAGCGGGTGTTCATTTTCTTTTCTGCGTTGAAAGCCTTGATGATGCGCAGACCACCGAGTGTTTCTTCAAGTTGTGACATTAAGTCACTCCATTGTCCTTGGGCGATGAGCGAGCCGCGTTTCAGTTTCTTTCCTACTGTTCCCATTACCCAACCCATGATGGGCACGATGGCAATGGTAAATAAGGTGAGTTGCCAGCTGATAATAATAAGTGTAGTGAAATAAGAGATAATAAGAATAGGATTCTTGAGCAACATGTCCAATGAGGACATGATGGAGTTTTCTATCTCGTTCACATCGCCGCTCATGCGGGCAATGATGTCGCCTTTCCTTTCTTCCGAAAAGAAGCCGAGAGGAAGGCTGAGCAGCTTCTTATAGAGCTGAACCCGGATATCGCGGACAATGCCGGTACGAATGGGAATCATGGTAGCGGAAGAGAGGAAATAACATCCTGTCTTCAGGAAGGTCATGCACGCCATGAACAGTCCCAACAGCAACAGGGTGGTGCTGGGACCGTATTGATTGATGAGCTCGGTGATATAATATTGGAAGTTGTTGATGACGATGTCCTTGAGCGAAGCATCCGAGCCCCACGGCATAAAAGTATAAGTGGCTTTCTCCATCTGGAACAGGATGCTCAGTATGGGCACGATGAGTGAGAAGGAGAAGATGTTTAAAACGGCTGATAATATATTGAATAGAGTACTTAAAGCTAGGTACTTCTTATAGGGAGGTACGAACCGACGGAGTATCTGTATAAATTCTTTCATGTTTAATCTGTTGATTGATGGGCGCAAAGGTAGTAAAAAGCCATGAATAAAACGGAGGAAAGTGATAAAAGATGGGAGGGAGGGGGAAAAATCTGTCTGAAGGCGTACCAAAAATCCGGAGTAACTGTTATCCTATTTACTGTAAGAGGGTGTTCAAAACTAAAACGGCCTATCGAATCGTCAACTGTAGGGGCAGGGTTTGCCTGCCCGAACCAACGGTCACAACTTTGGGAGTAATATGCAAAGCAAACTGTTTTCGGACGAGCGAACCTCGCCTCTACCGGCAAAATAACAGTATTATCAATGCTTTGCCCCCTGAAAAGTTACAGATTGTAGCTGATAAATATAAGAATTGATATAGGGTGTCAGGTTTCAGATTAAAACTTCTTTTCTCTGAAGTTGACTTTGACACCCTCATTATTGGGAGAATTTTTCAATTATTGTTGTTTATGTAATATGTAGTGTTCTGCCAACTCACCGGTTATTTCTTGCTTGTCCCGATCAAGGGCAGTCAGCGTATTCTCGCCTACTTTATAGTAATTCTTTTCTGTTCCATTCTGCAGAGTTATCAGGTTACCTTCGATGGTATAGTTTCCCTTATCGGTGAAGGTGGCATCTTTTCTGTCGATGTATTCTGAGACAAGAGTAAATGTCTTATCCTTGTTCAGCGTAAGGGTGATGTTGATACCCGGGCAATCTGCAGCAGGGAATGTTCCGGTGTAAGTCCCATCGTAGTCCAATGCGTTTTCTGCATTATGCATATCGGTGACTTCGGTGTCGGCAGCAATAGTAGTATTGTCTGTACTCTTTTTGTTACTGTTGCATGCAGCAATCAATAGGCAGGCGCAGGCCAGCATGAAAATTTTCTTCATAAGTCTTTCTTTTTAGGTTTATAAAACAAATTCAGACCTCTTTGGGTTTATGTCTGTTTTTTATCTCTTTCAGTCTTGCATATACATGTGTACGGCTGAGGGTTAGCTGTCGGCGATAGACAATGCAAGTAGTGAGGAAATAAATGCCCGCTTGTAGCCATAGGGTGTGATACTCTGTGGCAACATCGGGCAGTGTAGCCCCCATATTATTGATTCGTACAAAGCCGTTGATGCCGAAAGTGGAGGGAAATATCCATGAAACGACTTTCCAAAACTCAGGAATGGCGGAACCGGGCCATGAAATGCCCGAAATGAATAGCAACGGCACGGAAGTGAATACATATATCATCATGCAGGCTTCGCGGTGGTGGATAAAGATAGAGCAAGTCATCGCAAAGAAAATGCATGCCAATATATAAGGTAGTACAAAAGCGAAAAGTGTGCCTGCCTGTGCTATCTGCACCAGACTGAACATCTTGGGTACCAGACAAAGCATATAGACCGACATGATGACGTAAATCATGAAATAGGTAAGTGACTTGCCCAATACAATGCGGAGTGTGCCGTAATAATGGCGGCTTAAAGGAACTAAGTCGCGGAAACGGTTGGTCTCGCGGGCGGTGCCGGCAGACAAGCCGATGCCCAGCAGCAGTGTTTGCTGGATGATGAGCATCAACACGGCAGGAATCAGGAAGCCGGCGAATCCGTTTTGCGGGTTGAAGATGGAGATGTCCTCATATTCGATGGGGGAGGCGCTGACTTCGTCCTGACGCTCGGTGGTGTTGCCGGAGCGTTCTATCTTTATCTGCTTGTTCATGGTCAGCGATGCATTGGTATTGGCAGTCAGCATGGCTTTGTAGTATAACATTCCGCTCATGTCGCAGTAAAGTGTGACGCGGGTCTGGATGCCTTTGGCAATATCTCGGCTGAAGCTTTCGGGAATATAAATGATGCCATATGCTTTTCCCTCCTTCAGCAATGCCTTGGCCTCTTCCATATCCGCACAATGAGAAACAATGTGGAGGTCGGGACCGGCATCCACCAATCGCAGATACTCCCGGCTGAGCGTGGAACGGTTATTGTCTACTACCACTGCTGGTACTTCGCGGACGGTTTCGTTCGTATATATAAAGGTATAAAGTAGTGGATATCCCAATGGAACCAAGATAAAGAAAATCAATACACCTTGGTCTTTTACCACAGCCTTCAGCTCTTGCCACCAGATATAGAACAGGTCTGCAATGCCTTCCGAAACTATCTCTTTGAATCTCTTCTCTTTCATAACCGGTTAGTTTTTTAAGGGATATATACATAGTGCAATAGCACGGTGCGAAGCCTTTTCAGTATGAAGAAAGGCAATAGCATGAAAAGCATCAATGCTACTACCGAATGCCATGCATAAATCAAGGGATAGCCGTTGAGTGCCAAGTTGACGTAGATGAGGAAGTAATGCCGTAACGGAAACAGACAGGCTAATCCCTGCAACACAGGATTCATGGCCATGACGGGAAAGCTCATTCCTGAAATGGAGAAGGAAATGACTCCCCATAGCGAAGCTGTGCTTAAAGCCAGCCGCATGGTGGTGAACAGTCCGAACAAGAAAATGCCAAAGGCTTGTGATGCCAATACCAGCAACAGTCCTGCCAAGAGCATGGGGAGGATACCGCTGTTGCACGGATAATGCAGGAATCCATACAGGTATACATTATAAAAGGTGGCCATGATAAAGAATATGAGGGTCTGTGGCAACAGTTTGCCGGATAGAGCCAAAGTGGCGGAATTATCGGCCATTTGCATCCATTCTTTCTGGGTATTGCCTTTTATTTCACTTCCGATGGTATAGATGGTGGTCATGAATATCAGTAACATCAAGATACCCGGTATAATGGTATTGCTCAGGTAAACGGAATAGTTCAACCATGGGTTGTTCAGTATGTGAGAATCAATGACAATAGGTTGCAGGAAAGCCACGGCTTGGTCATCGGTAGCACCCTTGGCACGCAAAGTGGCGCGACCGATGGCACCGCTTGCCAGTTCGGACATGGTGCGTTGGTCTTTATAAAGCAGTGACCCGGCTACCAGATAAGAATAATTGGTATAAAAAGAAACCTTGGGCTGACGACTGGCAAGTGCCTTTGCCGTTGTACCTTCGGGAATAAAGTAAAAAGCATAAATCTTTCCTTCCTGCATGGCTTTGCGCGCATCGGCAAAGCCGGCATAATGTGCCACAATTTTGGTTTGCTGAAAGGCATCCAGATTGCGGATAATGTTGCGGGTGGTTGCTGTATTGTCCAAGTCGACAACCCCTGCCGGCATATCCGTGGGAAGTCCGTTCCACATCAGCGTAGTAAAGAAGATGTAGCAGAACAAAGGAGCTATGACCATGCAAAACAGGTATAGCGGCCTTGTGGCGATGCGGAACACTTCGCGCTTGGCTATCTGGAAGATGATATGCGTTGTTCTCATTTATTTCTCTATAATGGCGCTCATTCCGGGGCGTAAGCCTTCTACTTTCTCCACAGGAACGGCTTTCACTTCAAATGTCTTCAAGTCAAACTGTCCGGTTGTTTTCGTTGCCTTCCAAGCGGCGTATGTGCCAAGGTCTTTCATGTAAGTCACTTTGAATTTCACTTCTTTATCGAATGCCGGAATAAAGGCGTTGATTTCTTCTCCCACAGTGAAGTCTTTCAAGAAATCTTCGCGCACATTGAAAGTCACCCACATATCATCCAGTCGGGCGATATTCATAATCGGAGCACCGGTTCCGACCAGCTCGCCCACTTTGGGGAATATTTCGGTCACTTCACCGTCGGCAGCAGCTGTGAGGATGGTCTCATCCATGTAGGAAGATACCTCGGCAACTGCTCCTTTGGCACGTTCCACTTGTGCGGCGGCAGCTGCTTTGTCTTCCTGCCGGGCGCCGTTTTTAGCCATTTCGTACTGTGAACGGGCAGCTTTTTCGGTGGCTGCCATTGCGTCAAATTGTGCTTTGGCTTCATCGCGCTTTTGTGCGGACATCACGCCTTGCTCAAAGAGTCGGTTCACACGGTTGTATGACTTCTCGGCAATTTCTACTCCGGCTTTGGCTTTCTGCCACATTTCGAAAGCAGCTTGCAACTGTTCCCGGCGAGTCCCTCGCTGTGCCTTCTCGCTGATTGCCCGGGCTGCTTGTTCGGCAGCTTGTGCCTGCGACAGCTTTGCCATCACATCGGGAGCTTCGAGGATAACCAGGGTATCGCCGGCTTTTACCTTATCTCCTTCTTTTACACGGAGTTCAAGAATGCGTGCCGGGACTTTTCCGGACACACGGTATTCGTCTGCTTCAGCTTGTCCCTGAATAATTTCGGGACCTTTGCCCAATGTGAAGAAACCTATCAGAGACACGACTGCAATGACTGCCGTCAGTGAAATGAATGCCAGCAAAATGTTGCTGCGTTGTGTTCTTTCTGCCATATCTTGTTCTTATTTTAATGTTCCCATTGATTTGCGTAGATATACTTGAGTCAGTTTCACGTCTATCTGTGCATCTATTTTGTCCGATTGAGCCGACAACCATGCTGTTTGTGCTTCCAGTACGTTGCTGGTGGGGATAACTCCTTCACTGAATCCCAGCTTGGCATAACGGAGGTTTTCTTCCGCTTTTTCCATGTTCTTGGTAGCCATTGCCAGTTTCTTTCCGGCTTCATTTACTTTGAAGGTGGCCTGATTGACTTGCAGCTCCACCTTTTCTTTTACGTCCGACAACTGATAGCGGGCAATATTGGCTTCGGCTTTGGCGGCTTTTACCTTATACATTCCTTCGCCCCAATTCCAAATGGGTATTTTCACCATTGCACCTACGGCCCACATACCGCGGAATTTGTTCTCAAATCCGTTGACCAATGAAGGATTAGTCACCATATAATTGGCTGTCAGGGCTACAGTGGGCAAGAACTCGGCACGGGTGACATTGACTTTCTGTGCATATATTTTGGCAGCCAGGTCGAGGCTTCGCAGTTCTTCGCGATTGGCAAGGGCAGTGGCAACATTGTCGGATACCTGTGCTTCATCAGCAACCAGGAGGTTCTCTACCTCTTCGTCCGCCAATCGGATGTCCTCATTCAAGGGAATGCCGCAAAGCTGGCACAATACCATTTTAGAAAGGCTCAGTCCGTCTTCCACTTGCGTCAGTTTCATTTCGGCTTCATTTACTTTCACCTTTACGCTGAGACCATCGGCTTTGGTAGCCACTCCTTCGGCTATCATTTTGTCTATATCGCTGTCCAATTGCTGTACCAGTCGGAGATAACTTTCCGCCAGCTTTTTCTTGTTTACCAATGAGATGACCTGCCAATAGGCTTGGTCGGTACCGAGAATGATGTCCTGCATGCCGGTGGCATGTTGTGATTGGGCCAGTTGTTCGGCATATCGGGTTATCTTGTTGTAGGCTGCAATTTTGCCTCCCATAAAGATGGGTTGGGTGAGAGTGACGGCACCTGCATACATATTGCGGGTGTCGGTGTGCAACGCATCGACCAGCCCTTGCCCTATGCCATTCAGTTTGTTCCCTATGCCGGGGATG
>OGKG01001355.1_pt1 | contig 29675 bp, 30 predicted proteins | sample 1572201 | NCBI WGS metagenome assembly OGKG01 (sample SAMEA2582146, study PRJEB24529) | metagenome | biome: Human gut stool | place: China | collected 2011 | reverse complement strand
AACTGATTACTTCTGACATAGTTTGCCTTTCTTTTTTTGTATTTTTATTATATCTTTATTCTTTTTTTCTTCTCTCTCCTTCTCTTTTCTTGTAGGTGTTTTTGTGTGGAGAGAGGGGGGGTGCATTTTTTTCAGCCTCTTATATCTTTATTTCTTTCTTTTCCCCTTTTTTTTTCTTCTCTATCAAAATTACAACAGTTTCTTTATTAGTAATAAAATCATAAAAGTAAAGTCCGTAAGGACCCGACTGAAAGGAGGCTTTCATCAATTATAATATTCATATTGGATTTATTGATGAAGTATTTGACAAAAAATCATCTAATTTAGATTTATTTTTAACATATAATGATAGAAAAAATATTGTATGAATATAAGATATAGGAGTGAAGATTATGAAATTTGAAACAAGTATAAAATTAAACCAATGGGTAAAAAAACATAGACAGAACTGTGTATCTCATGCAACAGCCGGAGAACAATTTATATATGAATTTCTTCCATCCGGAATTATAGAATGTCAAACAGTAAAATGTATGCTGTGTAAAGAAAAATTTACAGATTATGTGGATTAAAAAAGGAGATTGATATGTATATTCATATTTTAGATAATACACATAAATTTACAAGAAAAGGAAAATATCATAATTTTGATAAAAGATTTTATGCTTCTGTAAATTTAGCTAAAAATGAATACTTTTGTAGAAATCCATATTTATATTTATCATATTGGAGAAATAACAACTATTTTCGATTTGGAATAGGAGATTATGATGATTTTTGTTATGAGATAGAATTACCTTTTTCCATTCCTGTTATTCATGAGATATTAAATATAATGAAAGATTATGAAATGGCTGTATTAAGTTTTACTGAAATAATTGCTGTTATAGATAGTATAAAATTAAATTTTACTATAAGGAAATAAATATTAATGAAAACAAAAGAAACATATATTAAAGAATTATCTGTATTAGACGGTATAAAAAAATGCGTATTACGTTATGCAAATTTTGTATCAACAAAAGATAAAGATGAGCTAAATAGTGAATGGTGTAAAGAGTATATAAAATATTTAAATAATAAAGAACAAAAAATAATGAAAAAAATAAAGGAGAAAATATGAATGATATAATATATTTTGAATTAAATAATTGGAGTCCTACATTTTATCCGGATGAGGAACCATTTATATCTTATATAGTATTTGATAAAAATAAAGATTATTATATTAAATTTAGAGATATAAATTGGATAAAAGAAAATGAACTTGTCGTAGTTGAGACATTAGTAGATATGGCTATAAATTTTTGTGTTACAGCAAAAAGAGAATGGGTTGAGAAAAATTGTCCAAGATTACTTACAAATTTTACACAATTTATAAGAACCCCGAAGAGAGAGGAAGAAGTTCCAACAGGGCAATTTGGAAGTCCGTTTGTAAAATGGTTTCCAAAAAATATAGGCTATTATCAATACTAAAAAAGATATATTATATAGGGTCATAGAAGGCAGGAATTTTATATGAACATTATTTGCCCACATTGTAATCAAGTGTTTAATCTTGATGAAGATATAGCATTCCATTTAAGAGAGCAAGTACGAAATAATGAATTTGAAAGAGAAGTAAATGAAAGAGTTGCTATTGAAAAACAATTAGTAGAGCAGTCTGCTAATATTCAAATTGAGAAAAAAATAATAGATTTACAATTAGAAAAAACGGAAAATGAATTAAAATCAAAACAACAAGAAATATCAATTCGTAATGAATATGAAGAAAAGATATGTAATTTAAAAAAAGAGCTTAAAGATACTGAATTTGAAAGAGATTATTATAAAGATTTAAAATCTAAGATGTCAACAAAAATGATTGGAGAAACCTTAGAACAGCATTGTGAAATTGAATTTAATAAAATTCGCATGACGGCATTTCCTAAAGCTATATTTGAAAAAGATAATAAAGTGTCTAAAGAAAGTGGCAGTAAAGGCGATTATATTTTTAGAGAATTTGATGATGATGGGGTTGAAATTATTTCCATCATGTTTGAAATGAAAAATCAAAATGAAACAACTTCATCTAAAAAGACAAATGAACATTTTTTTAAAGAACTGGATAAAGATAGGCGTGAAAAACATTGCGAATATGCAATATTAGTAAGTTTATTAGAAGAAAATAATGAACTTTATAATCAAGGAATAACGGATGTATCTTATCAATATGAAAAAATGTATGTTATTCGTCCACAATTTTTTATTCCAATTATTACTTTGCTTAGAAATGCTGCTCTTAATTCTTTAAACAATAAAAAAGAATTAGTTCGCATACAAAACGAAAATATAGATATAGCTAATTTTAAAAATAATTTTGAAAAATTTAAAACAAGTTTTACTTATAACTGTGAACAAGCTGATAAAAAATTAAATGATACAATCGAAGAAATAGATAAAGTTATTGCCAAGTTACAAAATATAAGAGATGCTGTAACATCTTCAGATAAACAATTATCACAAGCTAATAAAAAAATTGAGAATATAACAGTTGAAAATTTATGTAAAAACAGCCCTATATTACTCGACAAACTAAATTGAAAGGAAATGTGTTATGAGTATATTAATAAAAACTTGGAGAGACCCATATGATGCAGGATTTAATACTATAAAACCTCGACAAATAGAAATACATCCCGGACTTACTGTATTAGTTGGGTGTAATGGAGCAGGTAAAACAACTTTATTATTCAATATAAAAGAAAAATTAAAAGAACAGAATATCCCTGTACATAGTTTTGATAATTTACAAGATGGTGGAATCGGTGCGGGTGGCAGTTTGTGTATGGGGTATAAAGAATTTGATGAGGATGATATAGAATTAGGCGCATTATTAGTTTCTGCTTCAGAAGGAGAATCAATTAAAATAAATATAAAAAGACAAAGTACTTTATATAAGGAATTTATAAATACCGGATATTTTAAAGATAGACTTTATAAATTTAAAAAAATATTTTCTGATAGGGGACATGAAGATATAAATGATAATAGAAGAGTTTTATTATTTGATGCAACTGATTCCGGAATGAGTATTGATGCTGTTTGTGAATTAAAATTGTTTTTTACATCATTTATAGATTATGCAAAAGAAAATGAAATAGAACTTTACGTTATTATTTCAGCTAACGAATATGAATTAGCAAGAAATGAACAGTGTTTTGATGTTAATGAGGGAAAATATCTTACTTTTTCTGATTATGAAGATTATAGAAATTTTATTATTAAATCAAGACAGAAAAAAGAAAAGAGATTTGATAAACAAATTGCTTGGAATAAAAAACAAAAACAAAAGGAATTATTAAAGTATGAACAATTAAAATTAAAAACCAATGAGAAAATTAAACTAATTAAAGATAAAGCTAATAGTGAAAATAGAGAACTTACCTATTTAGAAAAAAGTAAAATAGATAGTTATAAATATGATTTGGACTATTTTGCTAGGAATTGTCGATTTAATGATTTTTCTAAAGATAGATAGATGTGTAATCTTTTTCACTCTCTTTGGGGTATGATAGCCTTTCGGCTATCTAAGTTCCCGAATGAAAGGAGAAAATAATCAATGAATTATAATATAATATATTTTTTAGAGGGTAAAGGTAGAAATCCTTCTATATATGAAATTTGGAGTTATAATTTGTTTCAGTTAGAATATAAACATGATTATATACAGTGGCTTTTTCCGTTAAAAGAACCATCAAAATATAATATAAATGCTCCAATATTATCAGATGAAGATATACAGTATATTAAAAGTAATGAAAAACTCAAAAATCATATTTTATTTTCATTTAAACAAATGTTACATTTTTATGGGTTTAAAATTGATGATGAAAATAAAATAAAATATAATAAAAATTATTGGATAAGAAAATTTAATTGGTTACATAAGAATAATCACAATTTTAAAAGAATTACAAGGATTTTAAAAAGTTTATGTTTACTGGGATTGGAGAAATATGCGATTGAATGGGAAAAAATATTAGAAGAAGTATATTTGAAATATCCTTTCACTATAAATGATAGTATTAATTATTGGAGAAGAGCAGTTATGATTTAATTAAGAAGATAAACTAATAAAAAAGTATTTTAGATATATAAAATGTTACAAGAACTTATTGATTTTACCATTCATTTGATGTAATATAATGTTTAAAGAACTTGAATAGTATGGAGTTATAATATGAATACGTTCTTTAATTATTATAAAAAAGTTTGGAAATGATTATTTTTTAGGAGAATTTAAAAATAAAACCGAGATTAAAAATATGTTATTGATGGCAGATACTTTTGCTAATAAACAAAATTTTATTGCTTGGTATAATAATAGAAATGAAATATATAAGTTTATTTTAGAAAAATGTAATCAAATTGGTATTGATAGTCATAAAATTATTTTGGGAATTTATGATGATTATTCAGAAGAAGTTTATAATAATTTTGAAGATTTAGACGAATATATTATGGAATTTGCAGAAGGGTATTTTAGCTAAATATATTTTAGAATTTGGAGATTGAATAATGATAAAATATGACATTCCAGTAGAAATTATAAATAATATTAAAGATATTATAGAACAAAAGCAAAATTGCAAGTTACAATTAAATAAAACCTTTAATACTTATTGGATAATAGATAAAAATAATGAGTTTAGAATAAAATACTACGAAGCTAAAGCTTCGAAGTGTTTTATAATCATTATCTCTAGTATTGGCAAATATCAAATAGTTATTTCCAGAGTTGAATTTCAAAATAAAAGACTAGGAACTATGACTGCAATTATTAATTTACTTAAAGAATATTGTTCAAAAGAACATATACCACAAATTTGTATTCAGAGCGTTGAAACAAAAGAAATGATGAACTGGTGCATTAAAAATAATTTTATTCCAAATGAAAATGCAATTATCTTTATTAATGACTTGATTTTAGGTGATTATTTATTTAATATAGTATAATACTTATTATACCTTGCATAATAAAATTAAATAATTATTACTTTTATGACAGAATTTCATTAATTTAATATAAATTTTGTACATATATAAATAGAAAGATAAAGCTAAGATGGAGATGAGTACATATGCTATTTAAATTAAATCAGATAGTGTTGGGATTTGCGGCTGGATTTGCATCATATTTAAATATTACTATATTTCCTTGGTGGGGACATATAATAGTAGGAGCAGTAGTATATATATTAGCATATATTACTGTAAGGTTTAAAGCAGTCCGAATACCTTATATAATAATTGCATCTGTCATGGATGGAGTAATAGGAGCCAGTTTAATAAGTGATTCAAGAAATATTCATACAATGAATTATATTTTAGTCTGGGTATTTGTCATTGGGATATTTGCATTAGCTGTTATGAGTTATGAATACAATCGACTAGATGAAATTGCAGATTATCCGAAGAAACAAAAGAAGAAGGCTTATAAAACTACTAATCCTAATATGCCGGTAAATACAAATGTACCAATAAATATAAATACAAATGCAAATGCAAATAATGAAGATGATATAAGTATGGTATTTAGAGATGGTAAGTATATGATTGTTCATGATAATGAAGAAAATAAATAAAACATTTTTTTTAGTGTTTAAGTATAATAAGTATTATACTATATGAAAAATACAAATTTGGAATATCAATGACAATAACTGTAAATTGCATATATATAAATATGATAAAGTATACTGTAAATGACATATAATAATGGATATGGAAAACATATAAGGAGAAAGAGATATGAGAATAAAAAAAGTTTTATCAGTAATAGGAGCAAGTTTATTAACAGTAACAATGATAATGTGTAATCCGGCAAATATATATGCCAATGAGGGAACACATATTGTTGACCCAATGGGACGTGAAGTAAGAGATGGTTCTACCGGAGAAGATGAATGTTATTATTTTGTATATGTCGAAGATAATGTTCAATATACTACAGTTCAGCAGTATGCTAGTGTATATCCTGCATGTACACTGGAATATGGAGATAAACATTTAGATGAATCCATATGGGATGTATCTGATATTAGCGTTGCAAATGCAAGTTTTCCATATACTCCATTTTTAGAAGAAGAAGTGGCAACACTTACATATGGAAAAGTATATATGTTAGGACTTAGAATTGTAGATGGATATTATAATATGGGGAGATATTTAAACAATATTGATTTTGAACATTGTTCGGAAGATTATACAATTGGACAATTAGTACGAATTGATGGGAGTGTACCACTTAGGGTATACGAAATGCTTTTTTCATTAGGAATCCTTGGAGATGATAGAGGGAGCAGATTAACATATGAAGATAGAGAAAAAGCTGCAAAAGAATTTGATGAATGGGCAAAGGAATGGGATAAGCAGTATGAAAGTTATTCAGCATATATCCCAATTGAAGAAGAAGTAACAACAGTTATAAGTGTAGAAGAGATAACAACAACGGCTAGTGAAACAACAGCTATACAGGAAGTAAATACTGAAAATGAAAGTACCCAAATGGAAACAACAATTCCGGATGACATTTCAAATAATAATAATAATAAAGAGACAAATCCGATAATAAAAGTTCTTATAAGTGGAATAGTTATTATAGGGGTAGGAATTATAGCATTTAGAGCAACAAAAAAGTAAAAGAAGTATTCTTTATAAGAGAGTTAAAAAACTCTCTTATTTTTTATATAAAAACAAAAAAATCAATTTTAATTTAACATATAAAATAAGAAAAGTATAAAATAAAAGGGAATGAAAACATGAATATAATTGAAAAACATATAGAAGAACTAGAAAATAAAATATATAAACAATTAAATGCAACAGAAGAAATATTATATAAATGGGAATATGATACATATCCAATGGACCCAAATACAATCGCAAACATATGGGATGAAATAGATAATGCTCCTGCAATAAGAATAATTGGAGATTATGATGTAGATGGACAATGTGCTGTATATATCATGGCAAAAGGTATCAAATCGAAATATCCTAAAAAATCAGTAAGTATAAGAATACCGCATAGATTTAGTGAAGGCTATGGAATAAATACAGTAATAGCAGATGAAATAATAAGGAGTATGCCAAAAAATTCTGTAATAATAACAGTAGATAATGGAATAGCTTCATCAGAGATATTAGAAAGATTAGAGAATATGGGATATATAGTAATAATGACGGACCATCATGCTTTGAGGGATGGGAATAAAATTCCTGATGTAACAATGGTAATAGACCCGGAAGTTGAAGAGATAGATAATCCGTTAGATGGAAAATATTGGTGTGGAGCCGGAATAGCGTATAAAATATGTGAACCGATTATAGATGAAAAATTAAGGCATGATTTATCCATTTATGCAGCAATAGCCACAGTAGCAGATTGTGTACCATTAATAGAGGGAAATTGGGGTTTAGTAAAAAGAGCTATACAAGCATTTAGAAATAATACAGCTCCGATAGTACTCAATAATTTATTGATAGAATTAGGAAAAGACCCTAATTTTTGTAATGAAGAATATTTTGGTTATTATTTAGGACCCGCTATAAATGCACCGGGAAGATTATTAGATGATGGGGCAAATTTAGTAATACGATATTTAAATAAAGGAAATCCCGAAGACAGGAAAAAGATAAAACAATATAATGATGATAGAAAAAAATTAAAAGAGGAGCAATATAATCAAGTAAAAGAGTATATTGAGAGCAAAGGATTACAAAATTCCTGTCCTATCTGGGTATGTATGCCTTCTTTGCATGAAGGTATAATAGGGATATTAGCAGGAGAAGTAGTAAAGGAATATGGAAAACCTGCAATAATATTAACAAATGAACAAGGAAAAATAGATAGCTATAAAGGTTCTGGAAGAACAGCCGGAGATTTTAATCTTTTTAAATACTTAAAAAATATTCCGAATGAATGTTTCATAAAATTAGGAGGACATCCGGGAGCCGCAGGAATGAGTATGACATGGGATGGATTTAATGAAGCAAGAAAATATCAAATAACCGATTTTAATATAAATACAGAACAAACAAAAGATATAAAAATGTTAATTAATACTTGGGAAATACCGGATATTGCCAGTACATTAGATAAATTCCGTCCATTTGGAGAAGGAAATCCAGTACCAGTATTTGAAACAATAATTGATATGGAAAAAGAGAATATAATATTTTTAGGTGATAAAAAGCAGCATTTATTTGTAAAAGATAAATATAACAGATATGAGATAACACATTTTTATCATGAACCTAATGATTTATCAGATAAACGTCATTTTAAATTAGAAGGAACAATAAATAGAAATGCCTTTAGGGGGCTTGAAACACCTGCGTTAAATGCGACAAAGGCTATTGATATAATAGAAGATAAAGAAAAAGAAAAAGATTTATTATAATATTATGACAAAAAAGAGGAGATTTTACAATACTATTTAACATATATATATGTAAAAGGAAATTTTCCACCTCTTTGGGGATGTTTTTGGTTTCGATAGGGGATTGAAAATTAAGTTATCATGCAGAGGGACCATGCTAAACTCTTAAAACAGTATGGACTAAAATTAAACGCTGATAATAGATTAGCAATGGTAGCCTAGTCTACCGTCATTATTTGAAGAACCCATAATAAAATAATGGCTCATAAATAATGGGTGTAGGGATATGAGTAGAAATACATATTCAAAATTCCGAACAAAAATTGTATTTCTTATTTATTGAGATTTGTAATTGGTAGATAAAATAAGTTAAAACAAAAATTACAAAAAGCATGTATAAAATAACGAAATAAATAAATCTTTTAGACAGGGGTTCGATTCCCCTCATCTCCATTAAAAGGAAATAAGACATCTTATTTCTTTTTTTTAAAATAAGAAAACAAAAGGATGACTTTAATATGAATTTAGCAGATAAAAGAAGAATAAAAGAATATATACAGTTATCTAAAAATATAGTATTTTTTGGAGGAGCCGGAGTAAGTACAGCCAGTGGAATACCGGATTTTAGAAGTAAAGATGGATTATATAATCAGAAAGATGTGCAATTTGACAAATATGAACCAGAATACCTTTTAAGTAGGGATTGTTTATATAACAATCCTAAAGTATTTTATGAGTTTTATAGGCAAAAGATGGACACAAGGAATATTGAGCCGAATATAACTCATTATGTATTAGCAAAAATGGAAGAAATTGGGAAATTGAAAGCTATTGTTACTCAAAATATAGATGGGTTACATCAAAAAGCAGGTAGTAAGACTGTATATGAAATTCACGGTACTACTAGTAGAAATTATTGTAGTCAATGCAAAATGGAATATCACTCTGATTTCTTATTTAACACTAAAGAGGCAATTCCAAAGTGTGAGTGTGGGGGCTTAATCCGACCTGCTGTAACTTTATATGGAGAAGAATTACCGAATGAAGCCGTAAATAAAGCCATTAAAGCAATACAGGAAGCAGATTGTCTTATAATAGCCGGGACATCATTAAGTGTATATCCTGCTGCCGATTATATAAGTGAATTTATGGGTAAGCATATAATAGTAATAAATAATGACCCAATAAAAAATATATATTTAGGATATGATGACATACAGATAAATGAGGATATAAGTAAAGTATTTGAATATATTAAAACAATCATTGAAAAAAAATGAAAAAAAGAAGAGTTAAGCTATGACTAATGAAGAAAGAGAAAATATGGTGGTGCATTACAAAATGCACCCAACCCCCGAAGAGAGGGAAAAAGTCATCATAGAATATGCAAAAGAAGTGAAAATAATATCAAAACAAATATATGCGAAATATCAAAGTTCAATATTTGAAAAAGAAGATTTTGAAAACTATGGAATAATAGGGCTTATAGATGCATTAAATAAATATGACATAAATAAAGATATAAAATTTACCACTTATGCAAGTATTCGTATACGAGGAGAAATATTAGACTATATACGAAAAATGGATATAAGCAGAACTTTAAGACAAAAGCAAAGGCAATATCACGAACTGGAAGAAAAAGCAATTATAAAATATGGTACATATCATCCAAATAGGAACCAAATTATCGAAGTCGCAAAAGAGGATGGAATAACATATAATAAATTTTTATTATTAGAAAAATCATTAGTTTATAATACTGAAATAAGTCTTGATGAATATTTAGATATTGATGATAAAATTGAAGAATGTCTTGCCACAAATGAAAATAATGGAGAAGAAATAGTATTAAAAAAAGATATGCAGAATATATTTTCAAGAGCATTATCAATATTAACAGAGAAAGAGAAAACAGTGATATTATGCATATATTATGAAGATTTAGGATGTAAAGAGGTTTCAAAAGTATTAGGTGTAACTGAAAGCCGAGTTAGTCAAATACATACTAATGCCTTGCAGAAATTAAGGGAATATTTAGCAGAACAAGAGCAAATCGGAACCCCAATTAAACAGATGACAGAATATGAAATAGAAAAATATATTCAAAATGGTGGGAAAAACTGGAATAAAATATTACAAAATCCCAATATATTAAAATATTACAAAATCCCAATATATCTGAATCATTTATAATGAAATATAAAAATACATTTATAACCAAATAATATTTATTTCTGTCCTCTTCGGGGGAAATGAGGTCGAAAGACCTCCAAAATAAAATAGAAAAAATGACAAAAAAGTAAGATGGTTTCAAAAGTATTTAACATATATGTATATAAAGAAAATGAATAAAAATTAAAAAAATGACAAAAATAAATCATTTTCGCAAAAATATTTAACATATAGATAATGTAAGAAAATTGGGGTGTCGCCAAATTGGTTAAGGCACAGCACTTTGACTGCTGCATTTATGGGTTCGAGTCCCTTTACCCCAGTTTGTCATCCTCCGATGATAAAGCAAATCATAAAAAGTTAAAAAAATTGACAAAATCATTAAGGGTTTTCAAAAGTATTTAACATATAGATATGTAAAAGAAAAATTGAATATTTAATATAATTGTAGATGTCAACTCAGTGAAAAATTGGATACCACCAATCTGAGAATCTGTTTATAAATACAGTGGATTATTTATAGAGGATACCCTATAAATAGTTTGAATGGTTGCTAATGTGAATTAGTGATTGTGGTTACGAAAGTAACTCTGGATAGCAGATGTACCGACACCTATTCGATTTAAACCGCTGTCTTGTCGGCAGGGCAATAGACGCTCCAGTGGAGAATAACCCAGATAAGGCTTTGACTGGTAATCAAAGCAGTCTCTAAAGTAAATATTTCTATCAGAGGATAGGAATATTTTGGGAATACCAATAACCTGTTCAGCAATGAAAATCCTGAATAAAAGGGATATATAAGGCAAGGTCAAGGCACAAGTAGCTCAATGCTAAGAAGAACAAGCAAAAAAGAATAATTCAAGAGGTGAATTAATTTTATTTTGGTATTCTGAATGGTGAGTGAAAGTTAGAGGTAATCAATCCTCTCATAGAATGGTAAATAATTATTTACTGGGGTAAGAAGCTAAGAGGTCGCTCCTTTTGGTTCAGACTTATCTCCTATGTGGGTGAAAAAAGTAGGGTAGTAACAGTTGGCAAGGCGAAGGTCTGATATCTATGATTATATTAAATATTCAATTAAAATAAAAATAATGACAAAATATAGGTAGTTTTTTCAAAATATTTAACATATAGATAATGTAAGAATGATATGGGTGGATATGCCTAGTGGCGATGGCAGCGGTCTGTAAAATCGTGACATAAGAAACACCGTAGGTTCGACTCCTACTCTGCCCATTAAAATATGAGTGTGTAGCTCAGTTGGTAGAGCACTTGACTTTTAATCAAGCTGTCGTGGGTTCGAATCCCATCACGCTCATTTTAAGTGACACATACAGCAAAAATTGATGAATTGAGGTAAACTTTTAATTTACTTATCAAAAAAATAAAAGTGTCATGTAATGCCGATATAGCTTAATGGTAGAGCAACTGCCTTGTAAGCAGTGTGTTGTAAGTTCAAGTCTTACTGGGAGAGCTAAAAGCAGTTCGGAATTATGAATTGCAATATAGGGCAGGGTTCGTGTCCATAAAATAAACCTAGTGATAGGTATAAAGTGAGTATACATTTATATACTTGCGACTTATATAATATGAGTTTAACGGAAACCCAATACAATCTATACCTAACCTAAAGTCTAAGGACTACTGTTAAGGACAAAAAGGATATTTATGAGAATAAATATTTGGTTCGGCAGGTATCTTGAAATAGGTACTGTAATAACACAGAAATGTGGGAATGATTGATTGTTTTTGGATACAAATTTCGCAAAAATAAGTATTCAATTAATTGTAGGTAATTTTCTTTAAATGGAAACATAGGAAATTTAATACGAAGTACATCCGCAAGATGGGCAGGGTTGCGATGAATGGAGCCTATTCAAAAGATAGGAATGTTCAAACGTACACCTCGTAATCCATTTCAAAAAAGTATACACATAATAACGATTGGTCTTTTAAGCTAAAATGCGAATTATAGAATAAAAATACTAAGCAAAAGTGTGTGCGACTATGAAGAAAAAACCGACTTATTCATCTGTAATATGGTGACAATAAAATCCCGCAAGGAAATTATTGAAAAAGTACGATTAAATGCAACCGTAAGAGACAGCAATCTCTGAACCTCGCAAAGGACGATGTGTGGAAAGGAAATTTATACTGCTTCATAGTAAGAGTTTGCCGATTATGACAAAATCGGTGTCGGTCCTAACTACAGATTAACAGTCTGTGTGATAAATCATTGCCAACAATGAATAACTGTTAGGAAATATATGGTCAATTATCTCAGCCAGATATAATATAAAGGGTCATTAGCTCAGTTGGTTAGAGCAACCGGCTCATAACCGGTCGGTCCTTGGTTCAAGTCCAAGATGACCCACTTAATAGATAAAGTGATATAAACTGCAATAATAAAACTTTTAATAATAGTTAAACAAAACGGATACCTAAAATATCTAATCAAAAAAAATATCATGTTTCTATTAAAATAATAAAAAAGGACAAATAAATATGAATAAGCGATTTAGCAATGGTGAAGTAGAAGATAACTTTACCAAGCTTCCGTAGCTCAGAATGGTAGAGCAACTGGTTGAAGCCCAGTGTGTCGTAAGCTCGAAACTTACCGGAAGCACTTTGTCGATGTAGTGTAACTGGATAACACGCCTGCCTTCCAAGCAGGAGATTTGCGGGTTCGAAGCCCGTCATCGGCTCTAAAAAAATGACGTTATAGTGAAAATGGTTAACACACTGGTCTGCAAAACCAAGTACGGATTTCTAAGAAATCTTATGGGTTCAAATCCCATTAACGTCTTTGCAGGGGAGTGAAACGGAATATCACACTAGGCTCATAACCTAGTAATAATAGGTTCGACTCCTATACCTGCTATTTAATAATCTTTGGGATAGACACAGCTATTTTATTATACCAAACAGACCGTCAATTTGTTCAAGGGAATTTTATCATTATCTATCCTGTATAAATTTAATAAGGCCCTATAGTCAAGCATGGTTAAGACATTGCCCTTTCACGGCAAGGACGTCGGGTTCGAATCCCACTAGGGTCACTTTTAGTATAGTGATACATACTACAATTATAATAAATAATACTTATACAATTATATTAACCAACAATTAAATTGTAATTTGTGACAACTGTTTAAATCTTAATCGTATCATGTAAATACTATTTTGAAATTTATCGGTTCAATTCGGATAGGTGCAATTAAAGGATAGAAACAGCAAATAATTAAGTCAAATCAGATACATCCCATAAATGTAAGTATAATATCTATCCTGTAAATAAAAAGAGAAAGAGAGACTGTATATGATATGGTTGTAAATACTAATTTATATGTAGTAAGATATAAGAATACAACAGAATATAAACGAAATTCAGGTTATTTTCGAGATATAAATGATACAAAATGTAAATCAGAAATAAAGTTTTTTAAAACAGAAGCATTAGCAAGGTCTTCTGTAAGAGGCTACTGTATGACAGATGAAGATTTAAATGAACGATTTGAAATTGTTCCTGTTGAAGCAACAATAAATGGTTTATAAATATAATAATGATATATGACAGTTAGACATGCTTACGGAATAAATGGTTTAGCCCATGACTGTACTATTATTTACGAAAGAGTTCTAGGTGGATGCATACACTGTTCTTCGGACGCTGCTCAAAAAGACATCATATCATTTGGTGTCTTTTTTTTATTTTTCCTCTCTTAGGGGGAATGAGGTCGAAAGACCTCCAAAATAAAATAGAAAAAATGACAAAAAAGTAAAAGATTTTTACATATTTTGAACATATAGATATAGTAGAGCAAGTAGTTGGTTACTTTATAGTTTAATTGGAAAAACACCTATGACTAAAGGAGATTATTGGTTCGATACCAATATAAAGTATTATATAACAAGTCTGAATTGAAAAATTGAATATATCTATAATGGCCATATAGATGAAAATTAAAAAATTTCAATGTAGTAGCTTTGGATGTAGTTATAGAACATATGAAATAGCTATTCATATGTAAGCAGTCTGGTGTAAATGGAGTAGCATACCTCATAGAGGGGGTTAAGGTTCGAATCCTTAAACTGCATTTTATAAATAAAAAAAGAAAGAGGAAGAAAAAATTATGACAAGAGACGAGAAAATGGCAAAGAGAAGAGAATCTGGTAAGGGATATAAGTATGTAGCCCTTGATAAGAATGATAAGGCATATACAAGAAAGAGAATGGAACGGCTTAATAAGCATAATAAGCGTACTATTGGTTGTAATCTTGCATTTGGAGCAGGAAAGGCTCTGATGGTAAAGGCTTCAATTGATGAATAAAGTTTTTTATAATGGAGATAACAATATTGTACACAAGCTTACTTTTGGATTGCCCGGTTCAGGAATATCTTCAATTATGAAAAAGGAAATTTTAAATGTTGTTAATAATACTAAAGATGACAATATTATTGTAATTGATGTTTATGGGTCTCAATTTAACGAAATTATTCAGAAGTTTGGAGGAGTAACTATAACTGCAAAAGAGCTTCTTGGATGCTTTGACAAAATTGTGTTTGAGTCTTTAGCAATATCAGATAATAAAAATTACAATGAGATATTCACTATTATTGTTGCTATCTTGGAAGATTTGGGATTAGATTATATTTCTCCATATCAACAACGTGTTTTATATGAAACATTGGATGATATGTGGAAAAATAGTGAAGCAAATACAATCAGTAATTTTATTCAGCACCTACAGAAAAAAGATAATAAATTAGCTTCAAAATTAGAAATATTAACTACATTTGTAAATTATGAAAATTCTCAAGATATTGCAAATAAATTAAATAATCGTTTTGTATGCTTCGATATTGGTTCTTGTCGGGCTGAATTAAAAAGTTTTACATATTTATTAGCATTAAAAATGACAAAAGATAAGATATGGAATAATGCCAATAAACGAATATATACATGCTTATTTAGCCAAATAGACAATACTTTGTTATCAGACGGAAATTGCAATTACTTATTATGTTTATATAAGCGAATGAGAAAATATTGGGGAATAAGTTCACTCTATACTGCCAAATTTTCAACATTTACAAATAATTATATACTTACGGGGGTACTAAATAATACAAATAAATTTATCTTTTTAAAACAAAATCATGATGATATTGATAAATTATCATTATATTTCACTATACCAGATACATATTCACATTTTCTTAAATATGCAGATACCGGACAGGGCATTTGGACAGATGGAATACAATGCGATTATGTTGATTATATTCACGATTTTGTAAACGAAAATTATGAGAATAATAGCAAAGGAGAAAACTATGAAACATTTTGAATTAGTAAAAGAATATAAATATCCAAGTGGTAGTGTTTATGTTCTTTATAATAAGGAAAAGAATTTTTATCTGCGTGAAGATTACACCTCTGAATACAATAACAGCAACTAATGAACATGGGCTTAAAGACGCAATTCAGTGGAATTGGGATAATATGAATAACATTAAGGAAAAGGTTGAAAATTGTGGCTTGAAGGTATTTGTAGATGTAGCTGCAAAAGCAGAACTTCCATTATGTTGTGGTAACTTAGTACAAGATTACAAAAGTAAAAGATAGATATAAGATAATCAATAAATTATTTGATGGAGAAAATATTAAGAAGATAGTAGATGACATTGATAATAAGGACAAGACCCCGAAGAAAGGGAAAAATAAGAAAATAGTTGAAATGGTATAAATAATGTATAGACAGATATGAAATAAATTATATCTGTCTATATTTCATATAAAAAACGGAATGAGGACAAATATGAAAAAATCTATAAATAAAATTGTTATAATAGGAGTAATGGTTGTTAGTGGTTTTTTATTAAATGGGTGTAACAAAAAGCAATCATTAGAAACTCCAATGACATATTCGGAATTGATACAAAGTATAGAAGATACTACATCATATATGTTAACCGGAGATATTGTATTAAAATATGATGATGAAAAAAATAAGACAATAAATTTTACTTCAGAAGTAAAAAATAATAATTTTAATCTAAAAAATGTAAAAATATTTAACGGGACAGAAAGTAAAAATTTATCAAATTTAATATCAAAAGATGATGAAAATATATATATAAATATGGATATTGATAATTTAAAAGGTTATTTGCAATTACCATATATCAATATAGAACAACCTGTATCTAATGAATACAATATATTAAAGAATGCAATATTGACAACTTTACAAGAACATATAAAGGGATATGAAAAACAAGATTATATTTCTTATTTTGAATATAATATCAATAAAAATGATGAAGAATTTACAAATTTAATAAGCGATATGTTAGGGATTATGCAGGAATATAAACCAGAGGTAAAAAAAGTTATGGTTGAACAGCTTCAATATGGAAAGGAAATATTATTTCAATATATAGATTTATACAGTCCATATTTAAAAACTGTATCTAAATTTGATGATAAATCTATTAATGAATATAAAATAAGAATAAATGATGATTTATCAAATATTATAGAAAAACTTCCATATGAAATAGACCAGAATATAAATGGAATGACTGTTTTAGATAATTTAAATATAACTGAAAATATTGAATTATCTTATTCTATAGGCATGAAAGATAATGGTGATATAACTTTAGGTATCATAATAGAAAAAGAAACCGGTACATATTATACTCAACTCCCAAGTGAGATAAAAATAAATGTTACTTTAACACCAACTGAATTTGCAGAAGATTTATCCTTTACACCAACAACAAATGCAAATATTTCAGTAGATAAAGCTCTTAATATCTTACTATCAATGATTTTAGGGGTTGAGGGATGATATTTATTATAAATTACAACTATACATAATTTTGTATAGTTGTTTTTATATACAATTTATAGATAGTTTATATTTTTTTAATAATTCATATATGATTTACAATTTTTATTACACATAAACAAATAAATAAAAAAAGAAAGGACGATATTTATGAACACAGAAGTACCAATATGGGAAAAATCAACACTTACAATTGAGGAGGCTGCAAAATATTCCAATATAGGAGAAAACAGATTACGAATTTATGCCAGTGATGTAAATTGTCCATTTGTTCTTAGAATAGGTAATAAAATGTTAATTAAAAGGCGGTTATTTGAAAAGTATATTGACGAACATCTAATGATGTAATAGACAAATTCCCCCAGATTTGATACAATATATGTATATATTTTATGTGTCATCTGGGGGAATGTTTATTTTTGAAAGGATGACAAAAAAATGAATAAAGAAAAAACTACTAAAAAAGATAAAAAAGGAAGAGTATTAAAGGCAGGTGAAATACAAGATAAAAATGGACGATATAGATATCGTTATATGAAAAATGGAGTTCGTCATCAAATATATTCATGGAAACTTGTTCCGACAGATAAAACCCCGAATGGGAAAGAAGATGGATTAAGCTTAAGGGAAAAAGAATTACAACTGTTAAAAGATATACATGATAATATAAATACAAAAACAGCAAAATTATATACTGTCGAACAATGGGTACAAAAATATTTAAAAAGTAAATCAAATTTAGCACAATCTACAAAAGAAAATTATTTAGATATGTTAAAGAGTAATATTTCAACAAATGCATTTGGAAAATTAAGGTTAGATAATGTTAAAGCTTCGGATGTCAAGGAATATTATAGTTATTTATATGAAAAGAAAGGTTTTGCATTTGGAACCATACAATTATATCAGAATTTATTATTTCCGGCTTTTCAATTAGCTATAGATGACGATATTCTTAGAAAAAATCCATGTACAGGGGCTTTAAAAAATTATACTTATATTCCAAATGAAAGAAATGCACTTAGTATAGCAGAAGAAAAAGAATTATTACAATATGCAAAAAACAATAAATTTTATAAAGAATCTTATCTTAGTATCTATTTCATTTTGATGACCGGGTTACGAATCAGTGAATATCAAGGAATAAGATGGGACGATATAAATTTTGAAACAGATGAAATTTCAGTAAATCATCAGTGTATATATAGACGAATTGATGGAAAAATGAAATGGTATGCATCTGTTCCTAAAAATAAAACAAGTAGAATTGTCCCTTTACATCCACAATTAAAAGAGTTATTATTAGAGAAGTATGAAAAAGATAAATATAACTCTTTATGTTCAGAGTTTGAAGTAGACGGTTATAAAAATTTTGTATTTTTAAATAATAATTCTAAATTAGCCACTCCGGGAACATTAGACAGAACATTAAGAATGTTGGTATCTAAACATAATCAAGAATTAGAAAATGACCCCAATGTAATAATTCTTCCAAATACAAGTGCCCACATTTTAAGACATACTTTTTGTACAAGAATGGCAGAGGCAGGAATGGATATAAAAGTATTGCAACAGATAATGGGACATAAAAATATTGGAATAACAATGGATGTTTATAATCATATTAATAATGAGCGATTAAGAAAAGAGGCATTAAAAATATTTCCATTGAGCACATTATAACCCAAAATACACAGTATAACCCAAAGTATAACCCAGTTTAACCCAAACGTAAGAGATAATACAAAAAACCATAAAGATAAAGTATGTTCAACCCCAGCAAATATAAGCTTTTACAGCCTTATAATGAAATAATTCATCAATAATATTCTTACAATAAGAAGGAAGTTATCTCTGTTGCTGAATAATTTAAGTTTATAATGCGATGATATAAGCAGGAAGCGAAGCGGATTGCGAATATTATTGATGGGAAAGACGCCTTTATGGTGTCTTTCTTTTTTTGCCGTCAATGCGTGGCTTGTTATGATGAAAAAAGGTATTGATTTCTGAAATACAATCTTGTATTATGTATGAAGTGGTTGTCATAGTATGGAAGAGGAGAATATTTATGCAGGAAAAAGTTATAGTAGCTGTTGATGCCATGGGCGGAGATAATGCTCCGGCAGAGATTGTTAAGGGTGTTGTCGACGCGGTTTCACAGAGTGAAAATGTGATTGTGAAGCTTGTGGGTCAGGAGAATGTTGTTTCGGAAGAGCTTAAGAAATATACATACAGAGAGAACGCTATTGAGATTGTCAATGCCACGGAAGTGATTGAGACCGGAGAACCACCGGTTATGGCTATACGCCGCAAGAAGGATTCATCAATTGTGGTTGGACTTAACCTTGTCAAGAAGGGGGAAGCTGATGCGTTCGTATCGGCAGGAAGCTCAGGTGCTATCTTAGTCGGAGGCCAGCTTATAGTCGGCAGAATAAGGGGCGTTGACAGACCACCATTTGCACCACTCATACCTACCAGGAAGGGTGTTTCGCTCTTAGTTGACTGCGGAGCGAATGTGGATGCAAGACCTGCACATCTTCTTCAGTTTGCCAAGATGGGTTCCATATATATGGAATATGTTCTTGGTGTCAAGAATCCAAAGGTTGCGATTGTGAATATCGGTGCAGAGGAGGAGAAGGGCAACCAGCTTGTAAAGGATACCTATCCATTGCTCAAGGAGTGTAAGGAGATTAACTTTGTCGGGAGTGTTGAGGCACGAGATATTCCGGAGGGGGATGTCGATGTCATAGTTACAGAAGCATTTGTAGGCAATGTAATACTCAAGCTCTATGAGGGCATGGGAAGTACTCTTATAGGCATGATAAAGGCAGGTATGATGACCAGTCTCAGAAGTAAGATTGGTGCGCTGCTTGTCAAGCCGGCACTCAAGAAGACACTCAGGAAGTTCGATGCCACCGAGTATGGCGGAGCACCGATGATAGGTCTTAACGGTCTTGTGGTAAAGACACATGGCAATGCCAAGGCTAAAGAGGTGTGTAATTCCATCCTTCAGTGTATGACATTTAAGGAACAGGGAATTAACGATAAAATCAAGGCGTCCATTGCAGCAGAGCAGGCGGACGAACAGTAAATTAAGAATTTTTTAGAAAAGGAAGGAAGTATTTAGAAATGGAATTTGAAAAGTTACAGTCAATTATTGCAGAGGTTTTAAACATTGATGCCGATGAGGTTACAATGGACAAGACATTCGTTGATGACCTCGGAGCAGATTCACTCGATGTATTCCAGATTATTATGGGTATTGAGGAGGAGTTTGATATTGAGATTCCTAATGATGCTGCCGAGAATATTTCAACTGTAGCAGATGCTGTAGATGCAATAAAGAATGCACTTAACTAATTAAAACAGGACGTATTTATTCGTTGACAATAACGAGAGCATATAATTAAGAAAAAGCCCATCATAGGTGGGCTCTTTTTCTTAATGGACTGAGAATTATAAAATACATATAATATGGAGGTGCGTGAAGTAAAATCATGACTGATACACAGTTGGAAAAATTTGAAAAAATTATAGGCTATGAGTTCAGGAATAAGAGACTGCTTGAGAGAGCACTCACACACAGCTCATACTGTAATGAAATTAAGAGACTTAAGAATCAGAGCAATGAGCGCCTTGAGTTCTTAGGTGATGCGGTACTCGAAGTTACCGTAAGCGACTATCTTTTTGAAAAATATCCTGATAAAACAGAGGGAGAGCTAACCAAGCTTCGTGCAAGCATTGTGTGTGAGCCGACGCTTGCACTGTGCAGCAGACAGATAAAGCTTGGGGAGTGGATTCTTTTAAGCAAGGGCGAGGAACACACCGGTGGAAGGAACAGAGACTCAATCACATCTGATGCCATGGAGGCAGTGATTGGAGCTATATACCGCGATGGCGGCTTTGAACCGGCACAGGACTATATCAGAAGATTCATTCTTGAGGATATAGACAACAAGAAGCTGTTCTATGACAGCAAGACAATATTACAGGAGCTTCTTCAAAAGGATAGTGGTTTTGAACCGGAGTATGAGATTACCGGTGAGAGTGGACCTGATCATGACAAGCATTTCACAGCCGTTGTAAAGTGTGATGGCACAGTGATAGGTGATGGCGAGGGCCATACAAAGAAGGCGGCACAGCAGGCAGCGGCATACAATGCAATATTGAAGATGAGACAGAACAGGAAATAGGTATGTATTTAAAATCCATAGAGGTACAAGGCTTTAAATCCTTTGCCAACAGATTAGTATTTGAGTTTCACAACGGAATAACAGGTATTGTGGGACCTAACGGAAGTGGTAAGAGCAATATTGGTGATGCTGTACGCTGGGTTCTGGGTGAACAGAGTGCGAAACAGCTTCGAGGCGGTAAGATGGAGGATGTTATTTTTGCCGGTACGGAGCTTCGCAAGCCTGTAAGTTATGCCTCAGTTGCCATCACGATTGATAATTCCGACCACGCTCTTCCGATTGATTTTGCTCAGGTTACAATCACAAGAAAGGTTTTTCGTTCAGGGGAGAGCGAATACCTTATGAATGGCTCAGCATGCAGGCTCAGGGATATCAATGAGCTTTTTTATGATACCGGAATCGGCAAGGAAGGCTATTCTATTATCGGACAGGGTCAGATTGACAGAATTTTAAGCGGAAAGCCTGAGGAGAGAAGAGAGCTTTTCGATGAAGCAGCAGGTATCGTAAAATTTAAGAGACGTAAGGCAGCAGCACAGAAGAAGCTTGATGACGAGAGCAATAACCTTGTGCGTGTCAACGATATACTGGCTGAGCTTGAAAAACAGGTAGGACCACTTGAACATCAGGCAGAGAAAGCCAAGGAGTACCTTAAGCTCAAGGAAGAGCTTAAGAAGAATGATGTTAATCTGTTTCTCACGGAAGCAGACGAATTCAAGGCGGAGCTTGAAAAATTCAATGAGGCGTTCAGCGTTGCGGATTCTGAGTTGAAGGCTGCCAAGGCTGAGTTTGAAAAGTCAGGAACAGAGTATGAAGCGAATGAGGAAAAGCTTGGGGATCTCAACCGCACCATTGAGGAAAACAGCAGCATTGCAAAGCAGGCTGAGATTGATAAAAACAGGCTTTCAAGCCAGATAGACCTTTTAAATGAGCAGATTAAGTCGGTGCTTGCCAGTGATGAACAGTTCAACAAGCGACTTGATTCCATAAAGGAACGTCTTTTAGACTATGACGAAGAGAAGAAGCGTCTTATATCAGACCGTTTCAAGCTTACAGACCGTCTTGATGACATGAGGGCTGACTGCAATGAGGTCGATGCGCAGGTAAAGAACTTAAATGACGGCATAAAGGAGTTAGAGGACACCGTCGAGAACTGTAAGGACGATGTTATCGACAACCTCAATGAGCGAGGACAGATAAAAGCTAAGCTCCAGAAGAATGTGACACTTCTTGAACAGGTCAATATCCGTAAGTCGGAGCTCACAAGGCAGCTTATTAACTGCAAGAGTGAGGAGGATACCCAGAGGCAGAGCCTTGATCTGCTGCAGAGGGACTTAGATGATATCCGCAAGGAGCTTGCCACACTGGGCGGAACTCTTTCCGACAGGGAGAAAGGGCAGCTTGCAGCGCGTGACATGATAAATAAGCTGAACAATGATATAAGCGGACTGAGCCGTGTCGTTATGGGTGAGTCTTCAAGGCTCGAATCCCTTAAGAACATTACCGAGAGATATGATGGCTACGGAAACAGCATCAGGAAGGTGATGGAGCAGAAGGATAGGTATAAGGGCATTGTCGGTGTTGTAGCAGATATCATTAAGACAAAAAAACAGTATGAGACTGCCATAGAGACAGCGTTAGGCGGAACGATCCAGAATATTGTAACTGACAATGAGGAGACGGCAAAGGGGCTTATTGCTTTTTTGAAGCAGAATAAGTTCGGACGCGCTACATTTCTTCCGCTCTCGGCTATAAGCGGCAGGGATATAAGGGTGGATTCGTCGCTGACCAGGGAGAATGGTGCAGTAGGCTTTGCCAATCAGCTTGTGGAATGTGACAGTGAATTTACAGAGCTTGCACGGTATCTTCTTGGAAGAATACTGGTCGTCGACAATATAGACAATGCTCTTGCCATAGCAAGGCGGCATAACCATTCACTCAGGATAGTAACTCTTGAGGGAGATATGTTAAGTCCGGGAGGTTCCATGTCCGGTGGTGCGTTTAAGAACAGCAGCAATCTTCTTGGACGCCGAAGAGAGATAGAGGAGCTGGAGGCTTCCGTTTCGGTAAAGGAGGCAGAACTTAAAAAGAGTGAGGAACAGCTTACAGCCGCAAGAGAGCAGCTTGGTGCGTTACGGACAGAAGTCGAGCAGATAAAGGCGGCAATACAGGATAAGCAGCTGGCAGAGAATACAGCTGCAATGAATCTTGATACGGCTTCTAAAAAACAGGAAGAATTAAACCGTGCCTACACAAACAGTAAGCGTGAATCCGATGAGATTGAGAATACGGTAACCCGGATAAATGCGGAGATTGATGCATGCAAGGTGGCACTTTCAGAGTCTGAGCGGATTGACAGGGAGTTAAATGAGAAGATAAGTTCATGCAACGCGGCAATTGAGAACCATAAAGCCGAGCTTGCGGACAAGCAGAAATCAGCCGAACAGCTCCACATCGAGCTTTCCAATTTTTCACAGCAGGATAATTATGCTGAGGAGAACATAAAGAGAGTGTTAAGGGAAATATCGAGGCTCAATGCCGAAGCTGATGAGATTAAGGACAGCTTAGGCTCTGCGGGAGATGAGATAAACGAAAAGAAAGAAAATATCGCAAAGATAAATGAGGCGATAATGCGTGCAGAAGCTCGGATTGCCGAATATGCGGATATCACGGCAAAGGAGCGCGAGGACAGGGACAAGGTTCAGGAGAAGCAGCGTGAGCTTTTCAATAAGCGTGAACAGATTTCGGAGCGTATCAACACGCTTGACAAGGAATGCATGCGAATAACAGGCAGGATTGAGAAGATTGAGTCGGTGCGTGATGAGAGAATTGATTACATGTGGAATGAGTACGAGCTTACTCTTATTCGCGCCGCTGAGCTTAGAGATGAAAACTTAACAAATTCAGATGAGCTTAAAAAGAATATAAATGTATTGAAATCGGATATCCGAAGGTTAGGCGATGTCAATGTCAATGCGATTGAGGATTATAAGGAAGTATCTGAAAGATATACGTTTTTAAAGACACAGCATGACGATCTTATAACGGCACGGGATACGCTCATCAAGGTTATTGAAGAGCTTGATACCGGAATGAGAAACCAGTTTATTGAAAAGTTTCAGGAGATTAAGGTTGAGTTTGATAAGGTGTTCAAGGAATTGTTCGGTGGAGGAAGGGGCACACTCGAGCTTGAGGAGGACGTAGATATTCTTGAAGCCGGAATCAGAATTATTTCACAGCCGCCGGGAAAGAAGCTCCAGAACATGATGCAGCTATCCGGTGGTGAGAAGGCACTCACGGCTATCTCGCTTCTCTTTGCAATCCAGAATCTTAAGCCGTCACCGTTCTGTCTTCTCGATGAGATTGAGGCGGCACTTGATGATTCTAATGTGGACAGATATGCGAAGTATCTGCACAAGCTGACAAAGAACACACAGTTCATAGTAATCACGCACAGACGCGGAACCATGGCTGCTGCGGACAGACTGTACGGCATAACAATGCAGGAGAAGGGTGTATCTACACTTGTGTCAGTTGACCTTATAGAGGATCAGCTTGACGATAAACCTGCTAAGCAGGAATAGAGATATAAAAGGAGGGCGAAGATATGGCAGGTTTTTTTAAGAAGCTTGTGTCCGGTCTTACAAAGACAAGAGACAATATTGTACATGGTATAGATAATGTTTTCTCCGGCTTTTCAAAGATTGATGATGATTTTTATGAGGAGCTTGAGGAGACTCTCATAATGGGAGATCTGGGTGTAAATACAACAGAGGAGATTATAGAGAATCTCAAGGAGAAGGTTAAGGAGAATCATATCAAGGATCCGGCAGACTGTAAGGAGCTTCTGATTAACACAATAAAGGAGCAGATGGACTTAGGTGAGAACGCTTATGAATTCGAGAATCGTAAGTCGATTGTGCTTGTCATAGGTGTCAATGGTGTCGGTAAGACAACCTCCATCGGAAAGCTTGCAGCCCAGCTTAAGGCGCAGGGAAAGAAGGTTGTTCTTGCTGCGGCAGATACATTCAGGGCTGCGGCTATTGAGCAGCTTACCGAGTGGGCTAACCGTTCGGGTGTGGATATAATATCACAGAGCGAGGGTTCAGACCCGGCGGCGGTAATATATGACGCGATATCGGCAGGAAGGGCAAGAAATGCTGATGTTATTATATGCGATACAGCAGGACGCCTTCACAATAAGAAGAATCTTATGGAGGAGTTAAAAAAGATAAACAGAATAATTGATAAGGAAATGCCGGAGGCATACAGGGAGAATCTGATTGTTCTTGACGGAACAACAGGTCAGAATGCACTTTCACAGCTTAAGGAATTTAAGGAGGCTGCGGATGTGACCGGAATTATTCTCACCAAGATGGACGGAACCGCCAAGGGTGGAATTGCTGTTGCGATTCAGGCAGAATACGGCATACCTGTAAAATATATCGGTGTCGGTGAGCATATCGATGATCTGCAGAAGTTCAATTCGCAGGATTTTGTCAATGCACTCTTTGACATTCCGGAGCAAATCTGATATAACAGTTACAAGAATACAACTAAGTAATGAATTAACGGGTTAAATTACAGACCATTACTTAAATCTTATGAAGAAAGAAGCGTACCAGAAATGAGCGAGAATTATCTTACATTGGAAAAATTTGAGGAAGCAGCAGAGATAGTCAAGAAGGTTACTCTTGAGACTAAGCTTGTATACAGCGAATATTTCAGCAATCTTACAGGCAATAAGGTATATTTTAAGCCGGAGAACCTCCAGTATACAGGAGCATATAAGGTCAGAGGAGCTTATTACAAGATAAGTACATTGTCCGATGAGGAGAGAGCCAAGGGACTTATAACTGCCTCAGCGGGAAACCATGCACAGGGCGTGGCTTATGCAGCGAAGCTTTACGGAGTCCGCGCAGTTGTCGTAATGCCTGTCACAACACCTCTTATGAAGGTTAACCGCACTAAGAGCTATGGTGCAGAGGTTGTACTCTACGGCAATGTATATGATGAGGCTTGTGATTATGCACTCAAGCTTGCAAAGGAGCAGGGACTTACCTTCGTTCATCCTTTTGATGACTATGATGTTGCTACAGGTCAGGGAAGTATTGCCATGGAAATTATCAAGGAGCTTCCTACAGTTGACTATATCTTAGTTCCAATCGGCGGGGGCGGACTTGCAACAGGTGTTTCAACACTTGCTAAGCTTCTCAATCCTAAGATTAAGGTTATCGGAGTGGAGCCTGCCGGAGCTAACTGCATGCAGGAGTCGATAAAGGCAGGAAAGGTTGTTACGCTGCCGAGTGCAAACACTATCGCTGATGGTACTGCTGTTAAGACACCCGGAAGTAAGATTTTCCCTTATGTGAAGAAGAATATTGATGATATCATCACGATTCAGGATGAGGAACTCATTGTAGCCTTCCTCGATGTTGTCGAGAACCATAAGATGATTGTTGAGAATTCGGGACTTCTTACGGTTGCGGCACTTAAGCATCTTGATGTTAAGGGCAAGAAGGTTGTATCAATACTTAGCGGTGGCAATATGGATATAATCACAATGTCATCTGTTGTGCAGCATGGTCTTATTGCAAGGGGAAGAGTATTCACTGTATCGGTTCTTCTTCCAGATAAGCCGGGTGAGCTTGCGAGGGTTGCCGGTGTCATCGCAGAGCAGAAGGGTAATGTCATCAAGCTTGAGCATAACCAGTTCGTAAGCATCAACCGCAATGCTGCCGTGGAGCTTAAGATTACAATGGAGGCATTCGGTGAGGAGCATAAGCTGCAGATTATTGAGGGTCTTAAGGCAGCAGGGTATGACGCAAAGCTTATTCCAACGAACATTTAATAGTTTTGCTTGCAGAAAAACACTAAAAAGGGGTTACATATGTTTGGCAAAAAAAGAATATCCAAGGTGCAATTTATTGCCCTTGGATTTTTAATAATAATTATTACGGGGACAATTCTCCTTATGCTGCCTGTTTCGTCAAGGGATGGTCAGGCAACAGGCTTTTTGGACGCTCTTTTCACAGCGACAAGCGCCAGCTGTGTGACAGGGCTTGTCGTTGTTGACACGTATTCGCACTGGTCATTGTTTGGCCAGATAGTGATTATATGTATGATTCAGGTGGGCGGACTTGGTTTTATAAGTCTTGGGGTTCTGCTTGCGCTTATGCTGAGGCGCAGGGTTTCGTTAAGGCACAGGGGACTTATGCAGGAGAGTGTCAATACCCTTCAGATTGGAGGCATAGTCAGGCTCACCAAGAAGATGCTAATCGGAACACTGATATTTGAAGGTATAGGCGCAATAATACTTGCGGTACGTTTTTCGTTTATGATGAGTCCGGCAAGGGCAGTATTCTATGGAATATTCCATTCAATATCGGCATTCTGCAACGCAGGCTTCGACCTGCTTGGGTGCTATGGGGAGTACAATTCACTCTGCGGCTTTGAGGGAGACTGGACAATCAATCTCACGATAAGTGCGCTGATAATCATAGGTGGTCTGGGCTTTGTTGTGTGGGATGATATTTCCAGGAATAAGCTTGCAATAAAAAAATATAGACTTCATTCAAAAATCGTGCTTACCGTGACAGCTTTTCTTCTTGTCAGCGGCACGGCTCTTTTCCTTATATTTGAGTGGGACAATACAATGGCGGGTATGGACGCACATACCAGATTCCTTGCCTCATTTTTCTCAAGTGTTACACCAAGAACAGCAGGGATGAATTCGGTGGACACAGGGGCACTTACACCGGCTTCAAAGCTGTTAACAATGGTGCTTATGTTCATAGGCGGAAGCCCTGGTTCTACATCGGGCGGAGCCAAGACAACGACACTTTTTGTAATTGTGGCATATCTGTGGACAACAATGCGCGGCAAGTATGGTATTGATGTGTTCAGCAGAAGATTAAAGGAGGACGTAGTAAGAAAGGCTGCACTTGTAATAGGTGTGAATATGCTGCTGTTCATAACAGGAGCGATGGTTATTTTTGCTGTTCAGCCGGAGCTTGGCTTTGCCGATGTGATTTTTGAGGTCATATCGGGAATAAGTACGGTCGGAATGACAACAGGCATAACAAGGTCACTTGGCACTGTGTCGAGAGTTGTTATTATAGTTCTGATGTACTGCGGAAGAATCGGAAGCCTGTCCTTTGCGCTGTCTTTTTCGGAGAATAAGAGGATTGTGCCGCTGCAGCAGCCGGAGGAAGAGATAAATATCGGATAGAATAGGGAGGAGTACTACACCATGAAATCATTTTTGATAATCGGAATGGGACGTTTCGGGCACCATATAACAATCAATCTTGCCAAGCAGGGAGCGGAGATTATGATTGTTGACACTGATCAGGCCAAGATGGAGGATCTGCTTTCTGTTGTCACAAGCGCCAAGATTGGCGATTGTACCAATGAGGAGGTATTAAAAACACTTGGTGTCAAAAATTTTGATATGTGTATTGTGTGTATCGGCACCAATTTCCAGAGTTCGCTTGAGATAACAAGTCTTCTAAAAGAAATGGGAGCCAGGCATGTAGTGAGCAAGGCAACAAGGGATATCCATGCCAAGTTCCTGCTCAGAAACGGAGCGGATGAGGTAATATACCCGGACAGGGATATAGCCGAGAAGCTTGCTGTAAGCTACAGCTCGGATAAAATTTTTGATTACATCGAATTAGGCGGCAAATATGCAATATATGAGATTCCTGTAATGAAGGAGTGGGTTGGTCATTCCATCAAGGCACTCAATTTCAGAAGCAGATACAATGTGAATATACTTGGCACGAAAACCGGTGATGACAGGACTTCACTTATGCCTACAGCAGATTATGTGTTTGAGAAGGACGTGCACCTGCTGGTTGTGGGAACACGCGAGGATGTGCTGAGAATCATAAAAAAAATATAATATAGGGCAGAGGGCTGGACGTGTGGGGGGTTGGGACAGAGGTGGGGCTTGGGACAGGGGTCAGGAGGTTCTGATGGTGGATGCTCAGCTGTATATACTGAAGGATAAGTATCCAAG
>OGKG01001338.1_pt1 | contig 29912 bp, 28 predicted proteins | sample 1572201 | NCBI WGS metagenome assembly OGKG01 (sample SAMEA2582146, study PRJEB24529) | metagenome | biome: Human gut stool | place: China | collected 2011 | reverse complement strand
TAAGTACTGCACTTGCCCGTCCAACATTCGTATTCTGAAAACAGGTTCTTAAATAAAGCGGTACTAAAGCGGCCTGCCAGTCATGACAATGTACGATATCAGGTGTCCAGTCCAGATAATTGAGTGCGGCAAGCGATGCCTTCGCAAAATAACAGAACTTCGGAATATCATCTATGAGGTTCGTATACGGATTGCCCCAGGAAAAGAACTCGTCATTGTCGATAAAATCATAGACAACTCCATCTTTCTGATATTCCATGATTCTTTCTACTTTTGGTGTGGATGGTCCATTTTTGAATGTAAGTCTCATCCAGATATCTAATAAATAAAGTGCCAACTGTGGTGCAATGACTCTTGCTCCCATACACATGACATTTGCATCATTACTCAAAACCGAACGTTCTGTTGAAAATGGATCATGGCAAACTGCTGCTCGGATTCCCGGCACTTTATTGGCTGTCATTGCCATTCCGATTCCTGTTCCACATACAAGAATTCCTCGATCACAAGTACCGTCTGTTACTTTCTTACAGGTTCTTACTGCAACATCCGGGTATAATTCAACTTCCCCTTCTCCTACTCCATTATCAATGACTTCATGTCCTGCTTTCTGAAGGTGTTGTTTGATTGTTTCTTTTAACTGATAAGCTGCTTCGTCACATCCCAATGATATTTTCATGATCTTTTCCCTCCAATATCTAACGGAAATTACCGTAATAAGTTATATCAAATCCATCCAAAATGCTCACATGCATTTTTAATTCCATCATCTACATTGCTGTCTGTTACATAATTTGCGATATCTTTTAAATCCTGGCATGCATTTCCCATCGCAATGGAGAACCATTCTGGGCAAAACATATCCATGTCATTGTAGTCGTCCCCAAAGACTACAACATCTTTGATATCTGCATTTAAATGTTCCATCATTTTTATGATTCCGCCACGTTTGTTATCTGGCTGGAACATTAAATATTCTGGTTCAAATCTTAAATGTCCAACAAGTTCCTTTGTTGTCAGCTTCTCTTCATCTTCTTTTGGAATTGCTACGTATACTTTATAAATGGCATCTGCTTTTTCTACTTCCAACATGTCATCAATGATATAACGTGTTGGTTCTTTTCTTTTTCCGACCTGGCGTAAGAATTTATCATCCGTCATGTACACATCTTTCGTATCATCTAATGCCACACACCATCCATAACCAAGTTCTTCTGCCTGATGAATGATCTTAATGCATCCGTCTTTATCTAATGGGATATTTTCTACTAACTCATTATCTATGACACAGCCATTTCCTCCACAACATACCATGTTCTTAAATCCATTGGCATCTGTGAATTTTCTTGCTTTGTAGTGAGCGCGTCCAGTTGCGATCGCAACGAAATGTCCATTTTCTTCTAATCTTGTCAATGCTTCTCTTGCACTTGGGACGATCTCGCCTGTTGATCTGTCTGTCAAAGTTCCATCAATGTCGAAAAAAAGGTATTTTTTCTCCATATTCTTATCCTTTCTTCTGCACCCACTTGTCTGTCTTTCTTCGATCAGATAAATTTCAAGATATCTTCCGGATGATCAACCACATAGGATGCATGATTTTCTTCCAGTTCTTTTCTTCCTCGAAATCCCCATGAAACACCGATGGTATCCATACCTGCATTCTGCCCTGTCTGCATATCTGTTTTTGAATCTCCAATATATAAAATTTCTTCTTTTGAAAGTTTCATCAAATCTGCGATTTCTAATGCTGCGCTTGGATCTGGTTTCTTAGGAATCCCTTCACTTTCACGTTCTCCATACACTGCGGTCCATGGGAACTGTGAAAAATATTTATTTACCAGTGCACTGGTATAATCTCCTCGTTTATTGGAATTAACTGCAATTTTAATTCCTTTTTCTTCTAAGCTCTCAAGCAATTTAAGAATTCCTTCATAAGGAATTGTTTTGTTTAAATATCTCTTCTGATACGCTTTTGAAAATTGATTCACTGCCTCATCAATAAACAATTCATTTTTTTGTTTATCCTCTGGCAACGCCCTTTTGATCAATTTACGAAAGCCATTCCCTACCATCTGTTTGCATGCTTTCGTATCATGTTCTTTCCATCCATAGATCTTCATAACATCATTGACGCTGTCTCTTAAATCTTCGATCGTATCTAATAAAGTTCCATCTAAATCAAAAATAATTCCTTTGTATGTTTTCATCTTTGTTTTCCTTTCTGGCTTTAGTTAATATGGGATGATAAAGCTGCCTTTATCATCCCATATTATACAATTACAGCTCAGTAATGGCAAAGACTACTTTTACTGGTTTATTCTCAAAATTTACTAACTGATATTTTGTTCCTGCTGGTAAGAAAAATGTATCTTCTGGTTCCAGTACAAAACTTTCTTCAGCGTCAACTAGGTTTACAGTCACTGGTCCATCTACGCAATATAATGCTCCGTCACCTTTGTGAACATCTGGATCTGAACATCTTGGCCCGTATCCTCCTGCTGGAAGTACCATTTCTCCAAAGTGTCCGTAATCATTACTTGTAATGAAACGAAGTAACATTGGATGAGTTGTTCCATGAACATTATTTAACTTTTCGAAGTCACGTACTGCGTATACAGCTCCTGTTTTTCTAGCTTCTGCTGGATCTACTGGCCAGCATCCGATGTCATCTGTACATCCCTGACGAGAGATATCTTTGATCGCTCCTCTCATATCTGGCAGATTATCATTGTTTGGTCCTTTGTAGAATTTTGTTTCTTCTTCTGTTGGAATGACTGCTGGTGGAATATGCTCATCCCATGCTTTTGGTGTGATGAAATAAAGGATTCTTGTTTTCTGGTCTGAGAAGTTATGACAGCAGTGCCAAGCACCTTCTGGCATGAATAATCCTTCTCCAGTTTCCAGATAAGCAAACTGTCCGTTTCCACTTCTCTGTACTACAGGTCCGTTTAGGATGTAGTAAGATTCATCACCAGGATGGATATCTAATGGTGCGAATACTCCTCCAGGCCCTAACTCGTAAATTCCTAACATAAATGTATCAGTTGTTACTAATGTAAAAGTATTGTCAGAAGTAAATGCATTGTTTGGTGGATATAATGCTGTTGAATACTCCCATTTTTTGATCAATGTAGGTTTCTTGTTATCAGGTTCACAAGGAAAACGTCCCTGAATATCAACTAATTTTGCCATTTTAACTCTCCTGTCTGTTCTTTCTATTAACTGTTTTTTATGCTTCTTCCTGAGGTTTTGTAACTAATACAATTAAAGCTGCTGAAATTGCTCCGGCAATTAATAATGTGATGAAGAATGGAAGTACTTTATTCATAGCGAATACTACGAATACACCACCATGAGGTGCACGGATCGTAATTCCCCATAAGTAAGAGATTACTGCTCCAGCTGCTGATCCAACCATGAAACATGGAATATATTTAATATTTTTGGCAGCATATGGGATTGCAAATTCTGTGATCATACATAATGCTCCAGCGAAACATCCTGGGATTCCGGATCTATCTTCATCTGTAAATTTCTTAGGTGCGATCAGCATTGCTAATGCCACTGCTAATGGAGGTGCACAGCAAGCTACGAAGTTTGCGGCCATTGGTGCATAGTTTCCTGTTTCCATACAAGCTAATGCAAAAGCATAAGCAACTTTGTTACATGGACCACCCATATCAAAGGCAAGCATACATCCTTGTACGATTCCGAGAAGGATTAAGTTTCCAGTTCCTAAGTCATTTAATAATTTTGTTAATGCCTGTGTTAATGCTCCTAAAGGTCCTCCAATAACATAGTGCATTAATAAACAGATAGCTGCACATCCGACAACTGGAATGATCAATGTAGGAAGTAATGATCTTATTGCATTTGGTAATGGAATTTTCTTTAATGCGTTTACTAAATATCCAGCAATAATACCTGCGATCAGTGCTCCGATAAATCCTGACTGGTATCCAAGCCCCCAAGGGTCCGTAGCCATCCAGCCACCGAACATACCTACACAGATACCTGGTTTATCAGCGATTGAATACGCTACATATGCACCTAATACTGGTACCATGAATGTTCCTAAACCAATTTTACCAATCCAGAAGATTGTGGATGCGAATGTGGAACCATAAGGTTCTACGCTAGGGATATTATATCCTCCTAATAAGAATCCTAATGCTACTAAGATTCCTCCTGCAACTACGAATGGCAGCATGTATGAAACACCTGTCAAAAACGCTTCTTTGATATCATCAATTACATCTCTCATTTGTTTCCCGTCCTTTCATAAAATATTTTTAAGGTTTCTCTTTTCTTATTTTCCGCTAAAAATAATATTCGGGTCTTTGATCACTTCGTGTGGTTTTGTCTGGAAGATCTTGTCTTTGTATGGTTCGAATCTTTCTGCTTTTGTAAGCCCTACGTCATTTGCAAAAACGATCAGATCCGCTTCTTTAATATCACGATCTCTTAACTTGTCTTCCAGTCCGAGAGCCCCCTGCTTCTCGACCTTACACTTGTAACCTCTCTCTTTACATACTTTCATAATAGCTTCCGCTGCCATATAAGTATGAGCGATTCCAGTTGCGCATGATGTTACTGCTACTACTTTCATAGTTTCCACCTCCTGTAGCTTTTATAGTTGTAATTGTTTTATGCCATGAATCAGATCATCATAGCTTTCTGCCTTCTCTAACAGTTCTAAAAACTCTTCGTGTGCTAACATTCCTGCTAATGTTGCTAATACCCTTAAATGGTAATCATTCTCTTGATTTTCAGATATTGCCAATACAAAGATGTATTTAACTTCACCAGATTCCCCCGAGGACTCATAAATGAATGGCTTCTTACATCTACAAAATCCAATTCCTGGTTTCAGAACTTCTTTGCATTTTCCATGAGGTATTGCAACGAAGTTTCCCATATATGTTGGCCCTAGGGATTCTCTGTATTCCAGAGCATCTTTGTAGGCCTTTGCGTCTGACACGAATCCTGCTTCTTCGAATTTTGCAGTCATCACATCAAACATATTTTCTTTGTCCTTAAAAGGCTCACAATCAAGAATTACCATTTCATCGAGTAGTACTTCCGCTAAATTTACACCACTCATGAAATATTCTCCTTTTTATGATTTAATATTATTTTATTTATCTTTCATTGTCAATATTTTGTTTAAACTAATTTTCAAACCATCTACACCAATAAATATAAATATCGGAATATAATTAACTAAATATCTTGCTCTTCCTTCAAAAATTAATATAAATAGTATTATTCCTATTATTGCTAATTTTCCTATATCTAAATATTCATTTTTTTCTTTACTATAAGATAACATTAATCCAAAAAGAATTATTAACCATGATATTTGCATTATATTTGCAGTTATATATTTATATGCTTTACTATCAACCGTTATAAATTTTTGTACTATCTTTGCTACTTTATTTTGATTTTGGTAACCATCTACAATCCATGTTCCTTCATAACCATAATAAAATGTTCCATCTGATAAAATCCAATTTGCTTTGTTGTATAAAAATTTAATATAACCTATTATTCCAAAGTTTTTTAATCTTTCTTTTATTATCTTTAAATTATATTCTTGTTTTTCTTTATAACCTTTTATTGAATACGTATTTAAATCATCTTGGACATTATATGTTCCATACAAAGTTTGATTTTTTCCATCTCCTATTACATCATTTTGTCTTTCTTGCATTCCCATCATTAAAAAATGTGTATATGATCTTTTAAAGTCTTCTTGTGCTTGTTTTGATATTAGTTCTCCAAATATTTGGTTTTTTTGAATGTTGTAACCTAGATAAGATATTCCACAACCCATTATAAAAAATATCATTACAATTATTGAATATACTATATTTTTTAATTTTTCTTTATTTAGGTTTAAAATTCCAATTATTATTATTGCTATTGGCATAATAATTACCGTTGGTTTTATAAATACACCTATCAACATTAACATACCTAATAAAAATGATAGTATATATTTTTTTATTCTTTCTTTTGGTAATTCTTTAATGCAAATATATAAATATAGAATAATTATCGGAAATACCATTGATATTGTGTCTGTATACGGTATGTTTATATATGGTGAAAATAACATTAAAGGAAATATAAAAATTAGTGATAAATATGCACTTTTATTTCCAATTACTTTTTTTATTGTTAAAAATGTAAATATTGAAGCTATATCTACCATTATTATATTAAATATCATTGCTGATAAAAAACAATTATATATTATTTGCACATCTACAAAATATTTAGCTATTTCAATTACATTTTTTATTATTATAAATATTCCTATATTATTTGGATATTGTGCATAATATAAAAATTCAAATTTCCCACTATTTATTAAGCCATATACATCTGATATTACCTTTCCACAATCCCATCCATATCTAGCATATGTAAATTTTGCTAGAATAAATTGTATAAAAAAGATTATTGTAACTACTAAAAAATAGTCTGTTTTTTTAGGTTTACGTTCTAAAAATGATTTATTATTTTTTTTATATAGATAATAAAATACAAACATTATTATATAAATAATTATTGTTCCTACTAACATAAATATTATATTATAGTTTATCCCAACAGTTTTATTAAAAAATATAGCATTAATTAATGCAACAGCAAATAATATTGAAAATATTATTGCAATTGCTTGTTGTATAAAATTTTGAATTCTATTTTTCATTTTTTTTATTTTCCTTAAACACAATCAATTTACTAAATACATAGTTTGCTATAACAACAATTACTTGAGATAATAATTTTATTATCTTATCATTTTCATGTAATATAGTTACTCCAAACCACATTATAACCATATCTAATATAAGTGTTACAATTCTAGAAGCAACAAACTTTGTTGCTTCTTTTAACTTATTTTGTTCTTTACTTTGAAATACAAATTTTCTATTTGTAATATATGCAAATGTTACTCCTGCAATCCAAGATAAAATGTTTGCAATTTGTAATTGAATCGGATTATCTGGATTTAAAAATGTAAATACGGAAATATAATATACCACTAAAGATACTACTGTTGTTAATACTCCAAATATTAAATAATTTATAATTTCTTTATATTTATTATATAGTTCTTTTATCTTTAACATTTTGTATTCCTTTCATTAATATTTTTTATAACAAATATTTAAATCTACATTTCCAAGAATTCCATCTATTTTTCCAGAGCTTGTATGTTGCCAAATTGCGTATTTACCATTATAGCTTGGTCCTGATTGAATATTTTGTTTATAACTTGCGATCCAAGTGTCGTATGCAGATAATTGAGACATATCTAATTTATTTGTTGCCCAATCTACATTTGTATAAACTAATGGTGTGTAACCTGCTGATTGTATAGTTTGACAGAAGGTTTTTGCTAAATATGTACGAGTATTTTTATCTAATCCATCTGCTCTTCCTAAACCGTTTGGTTTTGCAGACCTTTCTATATCTATTGCTACTGGGTAATCTATACTATATCCTTTTAATTTATTTATTACCCAATTTGCTTCTTCTATTGCTTCATTTCTGTTTGTAGCTTGTGTTACAAAATATATTCCAACTGGTACTCCTGCTTTTTTAGCTGATTCTATATTAATTCTGAAATTTGCATCTTCTTTAAAGTTTCCTTCTGTTCCATAACCTCTATATCCAACTCTAATCATTGCAAATTCTACTCCGCTTCTTTTTACTAATGCCCAATTTATACTATGATTAAATTCACTTACATCTATTCCGCTATAATTTCTTTTATATTTTGGTACAATTCTAATTCTAATTGCTTCGATTCTTTTTCCTTGTCCAACTGTTCCTGCTGTTTCTCCATCTATGTACCAACCGCTCCATCCATAGTCTTGAATATGTACTTGATATTCTACAGTATAATTACTCATATTTTGTAATTTTATTTCTAATGCTTCTACTCTTAAAGACCTTCCTGATGTTCCAGCCATTTGTCCATTTGATTTCCAAGCTTGCCATCCGTCATATTGTACATGTGCTCTATATATAATTCCAGCACCTGCGGGAGCATTAAGTAATTTGATATTAAGAGCTTCTACTCTTAAACTTCTACCTTCTGTTCCAGACATTTCTCCATCTACTTTCCAAGCTTGCCATCCATCGTATTGTACATGAGCATTATATTGTACATGTAAATCTCTATCTATTTTTATTTTTGATTCAAGCTCTTGGATTTTTTCATCATTCTTACTATAAACCACTATTTTTATAGTATGTGTTCCACTTTGCATATTACTTCCATTAATATTAAATGAAAATCCTGGTTTTTCATTTTCTTTTGATGTTCCATATCCTTGTATAGCTGATATAACATCATCTCTTTTTTTGTATGTAATTTGAGCATCATCTATTGGTGTTGTACTATTGTCTATATAAACTTTCATTTTAGTATTTGAAACATTTGCCATTTTCCATCCAGATACATTTATTGTTGATGGACTATAGTATACAGAACCATTATATGCAGTATCTAAATTAATTAATGCTACTTTTATTTTAGGAACTATTTTTATTTGAATAGCTTCAAGTCTTAAGCTTCTTCCTTCTGTTCCTGCCATTTCTCCATCTTTTTTCCAGTCTTGCCATCCATCATATTGTACATGTACTCTATACATTACTGAATAATCTTCTGTATCTTCTAATTTTATTCTAATAGCTTCAAGTCTTAAACTTCTTCCTTCTGTTCCTGCCATTTCTCCATTGCTTTTCCAATTTTGCCATCCATCATATTGCACATGTACTTGATATTTTATTTTAACTTTTGATGCAATATCACCAGTTAATTTTATATTTATTCCTTCTAATCTTAAACTTCTTCCTGAGGTTCCTGATACATCTCCATTGCTTTTCCAGTTTTGCCATCCATCATATTGTACGTGTGTTCTATATTGTACTCCATTACTTTCAATTGCTCTACCTTCTTGTGATGATTGAGTATCAATTTCATCAGACATATCTATTTTTTCTTCTTCTGCTTTATTTATTTGATTTTCTACTTTGTTTTCTGTTTTATTCTCTTTTTCTGTATTATTAGTATTATTTTCTATTTTATTTTCTGATTTTGTTTCATTTTTTACTTCAGTTTTATTTTCAACTTTATTTTCATTCTTTTTATCTGTGTTATTTTCTAAAGTATTTTCTGATTTTTCCTCAGTTGTATTTGTATCTTTATTTTCTACATTGTTCTCAATTTTATTTTGACTTGTAGTATTTTGATTTTTTGTTGTGTTATCAACTTGATTTGTTTCATTTGTTGTTTTATTATTAGCCACATTGTTATTTGCTGCCATAATTATAGTTGAAAAACAATTAAGTAATATGGTAAATAATATGATAGTTACTAAAATTTTTCTTTTCATAATCTTCCCCTCCAAGAACATATATCTAATTCTATTTTAAAATGTTTTTCAAATAAAATCAATACCAATTTATTATATTATTGTAACTTATTTAATAACTTCCCCAACTTTTTCTAATGCTGCTTTTATAACTTTGTCCATATCATAATATTTGTAGTTTCCTAATCTTCCCCCGAAAATGACGTTTTCTTCATTATCTGCTAATTCTTTGTATTTTGCAAATAAATTATTATTTTTTTCGTCATTAACAGGGTAATATGCTTCATCACCTTTATTCCAATTCATTGGATATTCTTTTGTTATTACTGTTCCTTTACATTTGTTAAATTCAAAATGTTTATGTTCTATTATTCTTGTATATTTTTGGTCATGGCTTGTATAATTAACAACTGCATTTCCTTGATAATTATCTATGTCACTATAAATTTCATTTTCAAATTTTAATGAACGCCATTCAAGATTTCCATATTTATAATCATAATATTCATCTATCATTCCTGTATATAATATTTTGTCTGCTAATTCATTATATTTTTCTTTATTTTTTAAGTAATCTACGCCTAATTCAACATCTGCATCTTTTAGCATTTTTTCTATTATTACATTATAACCACCAACTGGAATTCCTTGATATCTATCATTAAAGTAGTTATTATCATATGTAAATCTTACTGGTAGTCTTTTTATTATAAATGCTGGTAATTCTTTACAATCTTTTCCCCATTGTTTTTCTGTATATTCTTTTATTAATTTAAAATATATATCTTTTCCAATTAATGAAATTGCTTGTTCTTCTAGATTCTTTGGTTCTGTAATATTAAATTCTGCTTTTTGTTCTTCTATTTTTTGTTCAGCTTCTTTTGGTGTTATTACTCCCCATAATTTAGAAAATGTATTCATATTAAAAGGTAAATTGTATATTTCTCCTTTATAATTTGCTATTGGAGAATTAACATAATTATTAAATTCTACGAATTGATTTACATAGTCCCATATTTCTTTATCACTCGTGTGAAATATATGTGCTCCGTATTTATGTACATTTATATCATTTATTTTTTCACAATATATATTTCCACCAATGTGATTTCTTCTATCTATTACTAGACATTTCTTCCCTTTTTTTGCAGCTTCATATGCAAATGTTGCTCCATATAAACCTGCTCCAACTATTAAATAATCGTATTTTTTCATATTATTTTTCCTCCAATTTATTTTTTTGTTGTTTTATTCCTATAATTAAAAATATAGCCAACAATATACATAGTATTAGCATTATAAGTAAGTTTGCTAATACTGCTCCCATCATATTGTATTTGTTTACAAGAAACGGTGGAAGTATAAATGCTATTAAAGATGTTAATATATATACTATTGATACATATGATTGTTTCCTAATAGTTCCTAACATATTAAATAGTAAATTACATATAGCATATAATAAACCTGATATTATTAAAATCATTAATTCCATTTTATATAAGCTTATATCCACTCCATAGAACCAGCTTAATACTGGAATTCCTAAAATATAACATCCTAATTCAATTATTACAGTAATTGCTACTAATGCACCAATTATTTTTAACAATGTTGCAAATAATTTTTGGTGTTCCCCACCATTCCAATAGTCTCCAAATGTTTTTAAAAAAGGTTTTATTATAAATATACTTACTAAATTTATTACAAATGTTGGCATATATATAATATTAAAATATGTTTGCATTGTATTATCGCCTTTTGAGTCTATTGCATATTTTACTGCATTTATTACATATACATTTAATATACTTGCTATTGCCATTGGAAAACAATCTTTAACAATATCTTTTGCTTCTTTTATTTTTATTTTGATTTTATCACTATTGAATTTTTTGATCTTTTTCATATCATATAAAATAAATATTATTAGATTTGCAATAGTCATTAATATTGATGCAACTACTATATTATGTGTTATTATATCAAATATTGCAAATATAATAATTGCTATTGAATTTCTAAGTACCATTGATTTTCCTGCTATATCTAATCTATTATTCATTTGAAATTCCGCTTGATATGTTTCACTTAAATTATCTATGACACGATATAACACTAAAATTAAACAAATTGCTAACTTTGTAGATGAATATCCACTTATTACAACAAATATTATACTAAATACAACCATTATTAATATTGCTATAATTCTTGCAGAAAGATATTCTGAAAATGTATATTTTCTATTTGTATCTGTTACTTGATATATTCTTATTCCAAAATCTCCTATTGCATTTAAAATACAAGATGTTGCATATGCTATAGAAAATATTCCCGCAATTTCTATACTATTTGCTCTTGTACATATTGCAAGTATTATTGCACTAAACATTGCATATATAAAACTGCCTAGCATATTCCATATGAATTCATTCTTTTTTACCATGTGGTTTTCCTCGTTTCTTATTTTATTATATATATTTTATTGTTTCTGCTATCTTTTTTGCAGTAATATCCCAAGAAAATTGTTCTTTAACTTTTTGTTTTATTTTTATACTCATATCTTTCACGATTTCTGGTTCATTTATTAATTTTTCTATTTTTTCTTGAATTTCTTGTGTTTCAAAACCACATATATATCCTAAACTATCATCAGATATTATTTCTGTTGTACCTCCCATCGGTGTTGCTACAACTGCACATTCCATCAATCCCGCTTCTAGTATTGTTGTTGGTAATCCTTCTGAGAAATGTGATGGATTAACAAATATGTTAGTTCTTCCTAATAATTTCATAACTTCATCATGAGATATTTTTCCTAATATATGTATATTTTTGATATCTTTATTTTCTTGAATTATTTTTTCTAATATTGGTCCTTCTCCTGCTAAACTCAATTCTAAATTATCATATTTTTCATTTAAATTTTTAAATGCATCTATTAATCTTAATACACCTTTTTCTTCTATCATTCTACCCGTATATGTTATATTTATTTTTCCTGTATCTTTGTTTATAAATTTACTATATTCTTCTATTTCTTCACTGTTTACAGAATTATAAAAAACACCTTTTGCTTCTATGTTAAAATGTTTTAACCATTCTGTACATTTTTTTGAAACACCATAATAATCTTTAACTCGTTTTTTTATTGAATTAGTTAATATATGTTCATATTTTTCACCAAAGAAATCTAAAATTTTATTGTTTACAGTAAAATGTGTGCTTCCATGTTCTATTAAACAGGCCGGTATATTGTTTTTGCTTATAAATTTTGATGCAATATATGAAGTTGTCCAAAATCTAGTTTGTATTATTGCTGAATTTACATTTTCTTGTTTTACCATTTCAAGCAATTCTTTGCATCTTTTATTTTGTTTGTTTATTGGATAACGACTTGAAACTATTTTATATGTTGGTAATCTAAATATTTTAGCATATTCTGTATCTTCTATTTCTTTTAAATTTTCATCATATCTAGATGTTACTATTATTATTTTATACCCCATATTTTTTAACTTTTTGGCTAAATTATATGTATATCTTTCTACTCCTCCTAAATGTGGTAAATAATATCCTGAAAATATGGCTATTGTTTGCATTTTTATTTTCCTTCCTTAATTTATCATAAAATATTGATTATATGGTCTTCTATCTATATTGTATACTGGCATTCTTTTAACTTTTAATTCTTTATGTTTTATTAACCAAACATTAAATAATCTTTCTGACATAAATCCAAATAATCTTTTGTTATAGTCATCATAATTACTTACATCTGTTCTTTTTTCTAATTCAAATAAAATATCAAATAACCATTTATAATATTCATCAAATATTTCTTTTTTTGCAATAAACATATTACAAATATATAAAAATCTACTCTTTGAAAATTTTTCAAATGCTTCTATATAATCTGGATATTTTTCACTTATGATTTTTTTGCATTCATCATAGTCTTTCTTTATATGAGTTTTTTCCCAAGATTTTTCTGCATTATGTTTTATTATAAATGTATAATTTGGAACGATTATATCATTTTCTTTTAATATTTCTTTTATGTCTTGTTCACTTAATACATTTTCTAATTTGTTATTTTTATGTTTTTTAAAAAAGTATCTACGATAATGTGTTAAACCAACTATATCTGATTTATCATTTTTCATTATCCAATATGTTGCTGTTAATTCACAAAAGTTTTTGTTTTTGTTTGATATATTTTCTCCTATATCATCTCTTTGATAGCCAAAATCTTCTTTATTTAAAGCTGATCCAACTCTTATTGGTTTATATATTTTTTCTTTAGGAAATTCAGCTTTTTTATGTGTTGCTACATATATTGTTATTTTATCTTCCACTTTAATAATTCTCCTTTATTAATTTTTATCTTTATGTTCTTTTAATGCTATATAATGATCTAAATCTTTTATTTTTTCATTTAATTCAGTTATATGTATATTATCTATAAATACTTGGATTAACAAAAATGCAATCATTACTAAAAATACAAAATTTACTGGTGCCATAAATCCTAGTTTTTGTGATATCCATGCTACTGCATTTGAGAATATACTCATTAATATTAGTATTATACTACCAAGCATCCATGTTACAGAATTTGCAACTTTTAATTTTGATTGTTTTATCTTCTTTATACATAAGAAAAATGATATAAAAGAACATACTATTAATATTATTCTTAATGTTATTGACATATTTTTTCACCTCTATTTGTTTTTTCTTGTTATCGATCTTATGAATAATATAGAAAATATCATATTTACCATATATTTCATAGAACGTATTGGATTTAAATAACTTTCTCCAAATTCTCTGTCTTTCATTTCAACTTGAACTTCTTTTATTTTTAATCCCTTTTTCATCATATATACTAAAGTATCTGGCTCTGGTGTTAAACTTGCATTTCCATTAAATTCCCATATTGCTTTTTTGTTGTATGCTCTCATTCCAGATGTAGGGTCTTTTATTGTTTTTCCTGTTGTTAATTTTATATTAAAAGAAATTAATCTGCTTCCTATCATTCTTGTAGTAAAAGGTTTCTTTTCAGTTACAAATCTTGAGCCTATTGCTACATCTACATTGTTTTCTTCAATTTTTTTTACTAAGTCTTTTAAATATTTAGCTTGATGTTGTCCATCTCCATCAAATTGTATTGCTATGTCATAACCGTTTTGATATGCATATTTCATTCCTAGTTGTATACCACTTGTTAAGCCATAATTTATTGGTAATGATAACATATTAAAATTATTTTTTTCACATACTTCTTTTGTATTATCTTTTGAACAGTCATTAATAACTATATAATCATAGTCTGTGTTTTCTGTAACATCTTTTACTGTTTTTTCTATGTTTTGTGCTTCATTATAAGCTGGTATTATTATTAAAACTTTCATATATTTTTTCCTTTCATTTTTTAAACAACAATAGCTTGCAATATACCTATAAATATAAAAATTCCTGATGTTATTGCTATATTCATATTTCTATTTTTGTTTTCTTTGCTTTTTAATCTTTCACTAGATACACACATTAATGCTAATGGTAAAATTGGCATTATATATCTTGCTTGATACCCCCCTATATGTAATGAACCAACTTCTGTTATTGTTATATATAAAGGTGCACTTGTTATTCCCCAAACCATTATAAATGTTAATAGTAATATTATTTTATCTTTTAATTTAAAATTGTGATTATCATCTAATATTGCAACATATAATATAAATAACATTAATACAAACCCTACACATTCAGCATCATTGCCAAAGAATATATAATAATGTAACATTGAATACCAAGAAAAATTAAGTAGTGTATCTTTAAAGTGATTAATTGCAATTTTTATGTCTGCTAATGGATTATGTAATATAAATTGTATTTGTGCTTCTGGATTTATATTTCCTCCCCATCTTGTATCTGCTTCTAATTTGTTATTTCTTACATTAAAGAATAAAATTGCAAATATTGCTAATACTGCAATACAAATTGTAATCATTATTGGTATATATTTTTTATTTTTCTTTAATGTTTTCCATAATGGTAATATGAAAACTATTAATGCAACTAAAATATATGCCATTGATTTTGCAAGCAACATTGCAATAAATAATAGTGTTAATATTGTGAATTGTTTTAAACTTATAGTTTCTGATGTATTATATATTTTTAAACAGTATGCTACAAATATAGAAACTAACCCTACACACATTCCATCTATTGAATAAGTTCCTGCTAACACTAACATCATTGGCATTAAAAATATTGCAGAAAAAATTTTCTTTTTATATGGTAATAATTTTAATGCTATACAAATTAATACTCCATATGCTATTAAATTGAATATTCTTCCTAATATATACATATCTATTATGCTTCCACCCATTACTCTAGCTAAAGCCATACCTATAGCTGATGGTATATATAAAATTGCTGAGTAATTTGCTGGTGTTGATGGCACATCTTCTAAATTAACATCATGTGTTATTTCTGGTATATATCTAGTTTTTAAAAATGCATCGATTGTAGTAAATTTACTAAGTTGTGGCAGTGTTTCTATTTGTTTGTCTGTTATTGGATTTTTTTCAAAGTCAAAATTTCCAAATGACATATTAAATGCTGACATAAAATGCTTTTTTTCATCAATCGCATGATTAAAGTTTGTTACTATAGAAAATAATATTCCTAATGCAGACAATGTTACTATTACATTTTTTATGCTGTTATTAGAAATGTAAATAATAAACAAATTAAACATTAATACTGCCATCATTCCTATTGTCATTCCCCTAAAATATAGTGGTTTTTTTATACATACAAATATTGCAATTACTGTTATTAGAATTGCAATCATACTACTTGAATAAATAAATATTCTTTTATATTTGTTTTCTGCAACTTCTAAGGCAGATTTAACAAAATGTTTTTGTACAATCATATATATAGCGATTATTGCTATATATATGATAATTCTACAAAGTGAGAAATTATATTCTAAAGGATTTCCGTTTTTCAAAATTGAATTCGCTAATAATTCACTATTGCAATAACCCAATTCAAATAATACCATTGAAATTAGTCCAATAATTAAAGTGTATATTTTTATCGATTTTTCATTAATAATTTTATTTTTCATTTAATAAATTTCCCTTCATTGGTTTATTTTTAATATTCTATTTTATCTGTTCTGACATTGTATTGTGCAGTATTTTTATCAAAGTTTATATTAGAATATGGGTCACCAGCATCTAACACTTTTCTCCATTTTGTTCTAAAATTATTACATTCTCTTTCGAATCTTGCTTGTTTTTCTGGCGAATCTTCATAGCCTCTTGTTTTTGATTCATAATGCATAAATTCTACATATGGATTATATACTATTAAGTAACCTTTTTGTCTAATTTTTAAACAAAAGTCTACATCATTAAGTGCTACTGCAAAGTTTTCTTCATCCATATAACCTACTTCTTCATATATGCTTCTTCTTGAGAATAGACATGCTCCTGTAACTGCTGATAAATCTTGTGTTAAGCATTCTCTTCCAAAGTATGCATGGAAACCATTTGGTGTATTTGTAAGTAAGTTTGCTGCTAAATCGCATATTGCTATTCCAATTCCTGCGTGTTGTATTGATTTATCTTCATAATATAGTCTTGCTCCAACTGCTCCGACATCTTTTCTTTGTGCATAACCAATAAATTTTTCTAACCAGTTTGGTGTTAATAATTCTGTGTCACTATTTAATTGAACTACAAATTCACTGTCTGGACAATTTTCAACTCCGAAATTTATTATTTTAGAATAATTAAAGCCTTTTTCTTCATATTTTACAACTCTAACTTTATCTAATTTTTGTATCATTTCATAATAATCAAATGTTTTTGGATTTGTACTATTATTTTCTACAATTACTATTTCATAGTTGTCATATGTTGTAAGTTTTAATATTGAATTTATACAGTTTTTTAATATTTTCACACTGTCTTTGTTTGGTATTATTATAGAAACTTTTGGATTTCCTTCTACTTCGTATTCTACTTCGTATACTCCTGGTATATCTCCACCATGTGTTACTTTTGCTTTTAAGCCTTGTCTTTCTAAATGGTCTTCTATTACTTTTATTCCTGCCTCATAAGCATATGGTTTTGCATCTGCTACCATTGCTGTTGAGTTTGGATGTACTCTCCAATGATATAAAACCTTTGGTATATGTATTATTTTTTTACTTTCTTCACATGCTCTCATTATAATATCAAAGTCTTGTGCTCCATTATATTTGTCTCTAAATCCACCTAACTTGTCAATTAATTCTTTTTTAAATACAGATAAATGTGTTATATAATTATTTGAACGTAGAGTATCTATTGCAAAATCTGGTTTAAAATGTGGGTCTCTTCTTGTTGCTTGTGTTGTTTCAATTTTATCTTCATCTGTGTATATAAATTCTACATCTGGATGTTCATTTATTGTTTTTGTAAGTTCATATAAACAGAATCTTGGTATTAAATCATCATGATCAAGTAATGCTATATAATCTCCTGTTGCTAATTTTAAAGCTTCATTTGTATTACCTGAAATACCTTTGTTTTCGTTTAAAAATTTATATTTAATTCTTTCATCTTTTTCTAATATTGGTTTTATTTCTTCATTCTCTTTTGGACTTCCATCTGCTAAGCAAAGCTCCCAATTTGAATATGTTTGATTGATCAAACAATCTACTAGTTCTTCGAAAAAGTTTACTGGTGTGTTATACATTGGAACAACTAAACTAAATTTAGGTTCTATTTTAAATTTTGTATTTTTTTGTTCTTCTAATTGTTTTTCATCTGGTTCATTATTTTTAATCCATATTTGATATTTTTCTCTTTCACTTACAAGATGTGCTTCTTGTTCTCTTCTAAATATTTTTGTATATGTTTTTAAAACAACCTTTTTTACTGTTTTTACAAAACCATATTTTTTAAAATAATATCTAACTTGATTCATTATATTTTGTAATCTTCTCACTTTTTTCCTCCTATAATAATCCCCTAAAATTTTCTTCTAATCCAGCGAAGTGGTTTTGTTATTTTCCACGATGCTGAATTTGCCATTCTATCATTTAGACCTTTTAATACATTCACTGTATCTGTTAAGCTTTTTGTTTCATTTACAAAATTTTCTTTTTGTTTTTCTAATTCAATATTTTTATTTTTTAATTGTGTGTTTTCTTTTACTAATTCATCTATATTAATATTCTCATGTTCTTTTTTATAATTTACATATTCTTTCTGTAAATTGTAATATAAATCCATTAATGTTTGTCCTGTTTTTGTTCTGTTATGACATTCCCATATTTTGTTATCTCTAATTTCATCTTGTATTTTATTGTCTAGCTCTTGGAATATTTGAATATATTTTTCAATTTCTAAGGTTTCATATAATTTATTTGTTGGTATATATGCGTGTGCATTTGGGAAATATGCAATTGCTCTATAAATTATATATTCTACTGGTATGTTTTCTTCATACCATTCTTGGTCATAGAAATATAAATCATTATTTATATAAAATGCATTTTGAAAAATTAAATCCCATAATCCATGCTTTACAAAATGAAGTTTTTCTAATAATTCTTCTTCGCAATCAACATTATATTTTGTAAATACATTATTTTCTTTTATTTGTACATAGTCGACGTTTTTCAATATTTTTGTTATTCTATTTTGATATGTTTTTATTTCTGAAAAGAACTTTTCGTTGTTTTCTTGTTCCAAATATTCTAATAGGATTTTATCATAACTTTTTCCATTTTCAACATATTTACTGATTATTTTTTCATTTTCATATGTATCTAAGGTTTTTATTTTCAATTCATTCATTATATCTATATTTCTTTTTATTTGATTTATATGTGCTTCTGCTTTTTCGTTATTATATGTTTTTTCTACTCTGTCTTTATATATTATTGTTTTTATTCTATACTTTTCTTTTCTAATATTTGTGTATGTAACAAATTTTATATCATTTTCTTCTAAATCATTTTTTCCAATTTCTATAAAATATGAATTTGAATAGAATTTAAATAATTCTTTATTTTCTTTTAATATTTCCCCAAATCCGTCTATTTCATTGAAGGTAGCAAATTCTTCTTCTCCATATGTAAAATCTCTATGTATGCTTTCTACATTTGGTAAGAAATTATCTGTAAAAATTACATTTGTTATTTTATAATCTGGTAACATATAATAAAATTTGTAATTTGTAAGATTTGCTTCTTTTAGTAATTGTTCTATCATTGTTTTGCTTAATGCAAATTTTTGATTACACAGTATATTTTTTTGTGCATACATTGTTGTCCAGAATTTCATTCCATATTTATTGTCTACTGTTAATAAAATTTTTCCTGTATCTTTACAAATTTTATTTGCAATTTTTAATAATTTTTGTAATCTTTTATATGCCTTTTCTTCTAATATATCTTGGTAGATTTTAATGGTTCCTATTAATGATACATAATCATATTTTTGTTCTATTTTTTCTAGGTCTTGTTCCACTATTATTTCTAAATTTTCATATTTTGCTTTTGGTAATATTTCTTCTTTTTGTTCTTCACTGTTTACAATCAGTGTTACATCTTCTGCTTTTTTGCACATTTCATCAATTACTTCATAGCTTTCAAAACCTATTTGCAAAATTGTGCTATTTTCTTTTATTGGGTACCATTGTAATACATTTCTTTTTAAGTCTATTTCTTCATCTATAACCATTAAATCCCCCTCCTTAATTTTCCAGTTAGAATATTTTTATTGATTTTATTCCATCTTGTGTTAAGTAATTTTGTTTTACTTTTAGATTTTCCATCCATTGTCTTGTTTCCATTGTTTTAAATGGTCCTGCATTTTTCTTTCCATCTGCTATATTGTCCCACAGCCAATCTATAGTTGGCCATAAACATATTTTAGGATTTACTATTTTGTATAATTCTTCTGTCGCTCCTGCTTGACCATGGTGTGCGACTTGAACTATATCTGATTTTAAATTTTTTCCTTGATTTTTTATTAATTTTTCACTACTTTCAGTTCCTGTATCTCCTAAAAATAATATTTTCTTTTGATTAACTTGTATTTGTATTACCATACTTGAATTATTTATAGCATTTGTAGTTATTTCTGGATTTTTTGTTCCTAGAATTTTTGCTGTAATATTATCAATTTTTATAATATCATTTACTTGTGGTTCTATTATCTTTTCTGCTATTTTTTCTTGATTTATTACTTTGAAAAATTCTTCTATATCTATTGTTCTTGATGGTTCATTTGTTAAATACCAATCTTTGTCTTCTATTGACATATAGATTTTATCAATTTTTATTGAAGTATTTTGTGAAATTATCTCAAAAGCTCCTGCATGGTCAATATGTGGATGTGTGATAAACCATGTATCTACTTCTCCACCATTATCTGTAATGTATTTTTCTAGTTGCTGTGCATCTTCTTGTAACCCACCATCTATTACAACTATTTTTCCATTTAAAGTTTTTATTGCATAGCCCATCATTTGTCTTGATGTAGTTGGAGAAAATTGTGTTATATATATGTAATTGTTTCTTCTTTTTATGTATAGACCTGTGCCTATTACTAAAATTATTAAAACTAAAATTGCTATTATTTTTACAATTTTATTTTTCTTTTTCATATTATTTTTCCCCTTCTATTTTTGTAACATTTATATCTGAATCTATTCTATATAGTCCTACAGTATCTTTATTTGATGTTATTTCTACTAATAAAGCATCATATTTCCTACTTAGTACCTCTAATTCTCCATTACCGTTAAAATGTGTACAACTAAATGATAAGGTATATTTATTTGGTGCTAAACTTATTCTTTGTTTGAATTCAGCTATAGCCGTATCTCCTTTTTCAAATGTTCCTGTTACAATTTTTTCTATTAAGGTATTTGTTCCCATAAGGTCTAAACCTTTAAAATCCTTTACTGTCATTGTGAATATTGGGTCTGTTACTCTTTCATTAAATACAACTTTTGATTTTAAAACAATTTCTTTGTCATTTGGAATTGATGTTAATATATTTCCATTTGCATCAAAAATACCAAAATCTATTAAGTCTGCTTGACCGTTTCCGTATTCTATTATGTTAGGATTTATTGTATAGTTTTTCTTCCATTCATCTTTATCTGTTACTTTGTTTTGGATTAGGTCTTTTTCTTGTTCATTTTTTATTTTTTCTTTTTTGTCTATTTCTTGTCTATCAGAATCTAATTTTACAATAATTTTTTTATATCTTTCAACTCCGCCTTTTACATCTCCATCATATATTTTTTTACCATCATTTATAATAATTGTTCTTGTACAATTTCTTATTACATCTGTTATATTATGTGTAACAAAAAGAATTGTTTTTCCTCTTTTTTTGAATTGTTCAAATTTTTTGAAGCATTTTAATTGGAAAGCCATATCTCCAACTGATAAAACTTCATCAACTATTAATATATCTGGGTCTACATTTATTGCACACGCAAAAGCTAGTCTTGCAAACATTCCTGATGAATATGTTTTTACTGGTTGATATAGATGGTCTCCTATATCCGCAAAGTCTATTATGTCTTGTTTTGTTGCTTCTATTTGTTCATTTGTTAATCCCATAACTTGTCCATGTTGATATATATTTTCTAGCCCTGTTAAGTCTGAGTTAAAAGCTGCTCCTAATTCTAATAATGAACTTATTTTCCCATTAACTTTTATTGTTCCACTTGTTGGTGCTACAACTCCTGTTATCATTTTTAATAAAGTTGATTTTCCAGCTCCATTTTTTCCTAGAATTCCTAATACTTCACCTTTTTTTAAAGTTAAATCTAAATCATTTATTGCACTAAATGTACCATGATTTTGATAAAAAGGAAGTACAGCTTCTAATAATCTAGCTTTTTTACTTTTATACATTTTGTAATCTTTTCTTAAATTTTTAATTTCAATCATGTTTTCAGAATTTTCTTCTTTATTCATTTTTTACTTTCCTCCGGTTTATTGTCCCTTTTATTTTTAATGGTTTTTCTTATATTAAATAATAATTTTCCTAATATTGGTAAATTAATTATTATGAAGTTTAGCATATAATATTTAAAACTTTCTGTTTTGTATAGTTTATAAAAAATATTCCACTTTCTAAAATTCACATTTTTCTTTTTTTGTACCATATTAAAATATTCTAAGGCTTGTTTATTTAATGCTTGAAGTTCTTTTGGAAATTTTTCGTTATTTTCTACATATACTCCAAACACTCCTAATTTTACTTTTATAAAATGTTCTCTTATTTCTTCTAGAGTTCTTAATTTATATGAAAGCTTATCTGTTCCAACTTGGTTGTCTCCATGTTGTCTGTATTTTATATAAGCTTTATTCATATAAGCAATCTTACCATTCAAAGATACCATTAAGCCAATCCAATGGTCATGTATTAAATGGTTTGAAGTATCTGGTAATGGTAAAATTTTTTCTAAATATTTTTTCTTAGATAAAATTGTACATCCTGTTATACAATTATATAAATAATTTAATTTATAATTGTTTATGTTTTTTTCTATCTTTTTTGTTAATGACATAAAATCACTAAAAGATGAATGAATTGTTTTTAAATTTTCATCTACTATTTCTAAATCACCAAAAACTAAATCTGCATTTTCATTTTTTAAGGTTTCTAAAGATTTTTCTACTTTTTGTTCAAGCCATACATCATCTTGGTCTGAAAGCATATAATATTCATTTTGCACTTGTTTCAATAAAAATTCTATATTTTTTACTACTCCTAAATTTTTTTCTTGAAGATTTAAGATTATTCTACTATCTTTTTTTGCATAATCTTCTAAAATCTTAGGTGTATTATCACTTGAGTTATCATCAGATATTATTAAATTAAAATTTTTGTACGTTTGATTTAATATACTTTCAATTTGTTCAGCCACATATTTTTCACCATTATATGTTGCTAATAATATATCTATTTTTTCTTCCATTTTTATTCCTCTTGTTTATTTAGTAATTATAATACATCTGCAAAATCTTTTTTATTTTTGTTAAATACATGGTTTCCCCATACAAACATTAATATTGTTATTACCCAAAATACTATTGTGTAAATTCCATGATTTGCTGTTATTATATCTCCGCCCATAAAGGCTTGTCTAAATCCTGTTACTAAATATGAAAATGGCATATATTGCATTATGTTTAGCATAGTTGGATGGTCTGCAAGTCTTGTTAAGCTCCAAACTACTGGTGTTGCCCAGAAGAATAATTGCATTAATATTCCTAATAAGTTTGAAAAGTCTGGTACTAATGTTGTTATTGCTGATGTTAGTCTTGTGAATGCTATGATAAATGCATATGTAGCAAAAATTATGTATAAAACAATCCATACATTTGGTACAAATTTGAAGGCTATACATACTGCTGTTGCAATTATAAATAAGAATATTGATACAAAGCTACTTCCTATTAATGATATAATTGGTATTGCATCTACTGGAAATATTACTTTTTTTACTAAATAACTATAACTCCTTATTGAATTACTTGCACTCATTATGCTGTCATTTAAGCATTGCCATATTGCCATTCCTGGTAAGAACCATACAACATATGGTGCTCCTGCCTCTCCTGGCGATTTAAATACGTATTGAAATACAAATACATACATCATTTGGAATATAAATGGTTGTAAAAATCCCCATATACTTCCTAAGCTTGTACTTGCAAATCTGTTTTTGAAGTCGCTTTTTCCTAGTTTCCATATTATGTTTCTATTTTTTAATATTGTTTTTATGAATTCCATTATTTTTTTCTCCCGTTTTGATTATTTTTTTATTTGAAATTTTTTGTAATTTTTTGCTTAAAAATTCTGCATTTATTTTATATTTAAATTGGGGTTTTGTCAATAAAAATGAGGTTATTAATATTGTTAATTGAAAAAATATCTTTAAGGTTATGGAAATGGAAGGTGTACAAATAAATATTTTTTCGGCTTGCTTCATAATTTAAGAATTTCTAAATTGATTTTTTGGGGCCCTTTCACTTAGTCCTCGCTGACGCTCGACGTGAACATTCCCCTAAAAATTAATTAAGAATTTCTAAAATTCTTTCGGTCGCACTCAAAAATATTTATTTGTACACCTTCCATTCCCATAACCCTAAAGATATTTTTTTATTTCTATATTATTGAGAATATTATGAACCCTATTAGTGGGAAGTGTAGTATCATAATTTCTTTTATTGCTCTTTTTTGTATTCCTTTGAATGATAGGTATTTAAAATATTTGTGTATTGGTAAATATATCATTTTGTGTTTTTGTGCATTTTTAAAGTATTTTATTACTTCATTTTCTTGTTTTTTTAGATTATTGTTTTCTATTCTTTTTGAATATTCTTCACACATTAGCACTCCTGCTAGATATGTATCTGTTATTGCATGGTGTCTATATTTTAAATATGATTTATAGTTGTTTCCTTCTTTTTGTTTCCATATATGTACATTTTGTTTGAAGTTTCTTCCTCCAAATGCATTGTTTCCGTGTAGTCTATAACCAAATAGTGGTTTATCTAAGCAATAAATTCCTTTCATTTTGGATGCTATGTAAACTGTGTTCCAGTCATGTGCCATTGTGCTTGGAGTGAATGGTATTAGTTTTTCTTTTACTTCTTTTGTAAATATCTGGCTACATCCAATAGCTATATGTCTTGAAAATGCTAGTATTTCCTTTTTACTGTTATTTTTTTCGTTTATTATTGGCATATTTTTGTATCTTAAATAACTCTCATGTAATATATTGCCTTTTTCATCAATTTGGTTTGCATCACAGTAGACTAGGTCTACATTTTTTTCTTTTAGTGTTTTTAAGCTTTCTTCTATTTTGTTTAGATACCATATATCGTCATGGTCACTAAAAGCTATATAATCTGCTGTTGATTGTGCTAAGACAAATTCAAAATTTTTTGTATAACCTAGATTTTGTGGTTGAAAATATAGTTTTATTCTATCGTCTTTTTGGGCATATTCTTGTAAAACTTCTTTTACTTCTTGTTTTGTTGAACAATCATCTGAGATTATAAGTGTGAAGTTTTTATAGGTTTGGTTTAGTATGCTATTTAATTGAAGTTTTAGGTATTTTATATTTGTGTTGTAAGTTGTTAATAATATATCTACTGCTACTGTGTTTTCCATTTTTTATCTCCTTTTTTGATTTTTCTGGTTTTATTTTACACTTTTTTGTATTTTTTTGCAATGTTTATTTTTAGTTTTGTTTTCAAGTTTTATTTTTTAAAATGTGTTGATATGTAAAGAAACAAGTGCTATAATAAATTCAAATTTTATAGTAATACTCTCTTAGTAACTATTAATTATAGGCTTGGAGGGTAAAACCTCCAGAAATTTTAGGAGGTTAGCTATGTTAAAATTAGAGTTTTCCGAATCATTTATCAACTCAATATTGGTGTCTAACAAGAAGATACTTAAGCATTATAAGTATTTATTAAAAAATCATTCCACAGAAATTGAAACTGCTGCACATAACGTTTACAATCAATTTCAGGAAGGATCCGAAAACATTTTATTTACAAAATTTCATATTACAGAAGCTGATATTATAAGTAAATTGTATTCTCTTATTAAGAAAAGTGTTCTTATTGATGCAATTAGCTGTTTATCTAGAAGTACTAAATGTAATTTTGTTAAATCAATAATTTGGATTTTAGACAATGATTTATTAATATCATCTTATATTAGCCAGCATGAAAATTTTCTATATTATTACTATTCTTTGATTATCTTTCAAGGAAAGGTTAATAAAAGATTATTAGAAATTTTCGAAAATTTATATCTTCAATAACTAAAAAGCTCAATTTAAACACAACAACAAAACAGATATAATTTGAATTTATTTCAATTATATCTGTTTTGTTGTTATTTCTGTCAAAAAAGGCCGTCCCGTTTGACATTTCTGTCAGATGGGACGGTCTTTTTTGACATTTTATTTTACTAATCTTAATGTTTCTTTTGCTATCATTAATTCTTCGTTTGTAGGAATTACATATACTTTAACTGTTGAGTCTGGTGTAGAAATAACTTTTTCTTCCCCTCTCATATTATTTTCATCTAAGTCTATTTTTACTCCCATAAATGCTAATTTTTCACAAATTCCTTTACGGATGTTTATTTGGTTTTCTCCAATTCCACCTGTAAATATTATGTAGTCAACTCCATTCATTGCTACTGCATATTTTGCAATATAGCTTGCTATTGAATAGTTGAATGTTTCTACTGCCATTAATGCATCTGGTTGTCCTTCTACAGATGTGTTTTCTATTACTCTGAAATCAGGTTTTAAGTTTGACATTCCTGAAAGTCCAGATTCTTTATTCAAAATGTCTTCCATTTCTTGTGCACTTAAATTTTCTTTTTTCATTAAATATGTAACTACTGATGGATCTAGGTCTCCGCTTCTTGTAACCATTGGTAATCCTCCAAGTGGTGTAAGTCCCATACTTGTATCTAATGATTTTCCATCTTTTATTGCACATATACTTGAACCTTGTCCTAAGTGGCAAGTTACTATTTTTGTTCCTTCTAAAGATTTATTTTCTATTTCTGCAACTCTTTGTGATACGTATAAATGAGATGTTCCGTGTGCTCCGTATTTTCTTACTCCATATTTTTCGTAATATTTATATGGTATTGGATATACATATTTTTCTTTTGGCATTGTTTGGTGGAAAGTTGTATCAAATACTGCTACCATTGGTTTTCCTGGCATAACTTTTTTACAAGCTTCCATTCCTAAAACTGCTGCTGGATTGTGTAATGGTGCAAATTCACCACATTTTTTAATATTTTCTATTGCTTCATCATCAATTATTGCTGATTCTTTGAAGATTTCTCCTCCGTGAACAACTCTATGTCCTATTGCATTGATTTCATCTAAGCTTTCTATAACTTGATATTCTGGATTTGTGAATTGTTTTAAAGTAAAATCAATTGCTTCTGCATGATTATATGCTGGATTTTGAATTTCTACTTTTTTACCTTTTGCTTTATGTGTAATAAATGCTTCTTCTTCTCCTATTCTTTCGTATTTTCCAGATGCCATAACTTCATCTGTTTCCATATTGATTAATTGATATTTTAGTGATGAACTACCACAGTTTAATACTAATACCTTCATTTTTTACTCTCCTTTAAATTTATTTAATTTATTTATTTTGAGCTTGTACTGCTGTTATAGCAATAACTCCTGCTATATCTTCGGCACTACATCCTCTTGATAAATCATTAACTGGTTTTGCAATTCCTTGGCATAATGGTCCATATGCTTCTGCTTTTCCTAGTCTTTGTACTAATTTATAACCAATGTTTCCTGCATCTAAGTTAGGGAATATTAATACATTTGCTTCTCCTTTTAATGGACTTGTTGGTGTTTTTGAAGCCGCAACTTCCGGGATAATTGCAGCATCTAATTGTAATTCTCCATCTGCTATTAAATTTGGTTCTTTTTCTTTTAATAATTTTGTTGCTTCTATTACTTTTTCTGTTAATTCAGAATGTGCACTTCCATGGCTTGAATATGATAACATTGCAACTTTTGGTTCTTTTTGTACTAATTGTTCAAAACTTTTACTTGATGATATTGCAATTTCTGATAATTGGTCTGGATTTGGATTTTCATTTAATCCTGCATCTCCAAATATAAATGTTCCATTCTCTCCATATTCGCAATCTGGAACTACCATTACAAAAAATGCTGATACTAATTTTGTATCTGGTGCTGTTTTTAGTATTTGTAAGGCTGGTCTTAAAGTATCTGCTGTTGAATGCGCAGCTCCTGAAACCAATCCATCCGCTTTTGTTTCTTCATCTTTTACCATAAGCATTCCAAAGTATACTGGATTTAGTACAAGTTCTTTTGCTTGTTCTATTGTCATTCCTTTATTTTTTCTTAGTTCATATAATAGTTGTGCATATTTTTCGTAATCTTTTGATGTTTGTGGATTTATTATTGTTGCTCCCTCTATGTTTATATTGTTTTCTTGTGCTTTTTGTTTGATTATTTCTTCATTTCCAACTAAAACAATGTTGGCATATTTTTCTTTTAATGCTATTTGTGTTGCTTTTAATGTTCGTATGTCTTCTGCTTCAGGAAGCACTATTGTTTTTATTTCTTTTTTTGCTCTATTTTTTATACTTTCTATAAAGTTCATTTTTTACCTCCTTTTTTTCTGAAGTTTATTATATATATAAATTGGAAAAAGTACAAGTATTTTTTTTAAACTTGTACTTTTATCTTTATTTTTTTCTCTGTTATATTCATAAAACTTTTTTTAATTTTATTCTACTGATATGTTATATACCCTAGAAATCGCACCAGTATGCCATTTCTGTAGTCCTATTTTCTTAGTTTCTTCAGGTATTATAATTTCAAATGATGTAACAACATTATCTTTAATTAATTGTTTCTGTGGATATTTCCACTCGCTTGTATCTTTTCCTGCAGTATAAAATAAACATCCACTAATAATAGAATTATCATTATAAAAATAAACAACCATGCTACAAACATCCTCAACAAAAGCATCTATTTTCAATTTTTTGTTATAAGTAGACTTGTCCACTTTTATATACCTATTATTTTCTCTTAAAACTGAAAAATATGTATTTAAGTTTCCATCATATGCCTCTTTGGGTAATGCATTTTTATTTAAGTTATTTGATACAACCATACCATTGCTAGTTAAAATAGAATAATCTTCAATTTTTTCCCAGATAGCATATAGTGTCATATTCTTATCAAAACTTACTTCTTCTTCATTATAATATTCTTCACCTGTTCCATCTGCCTTTGTATTCCAATTTACAAAATAATTTCCTTCATTAGTAAATTGATTCTTCGAAAGTTTTATTTTTTCATTATGATGTTCTTGTTTTTCCATAGTTCCACTTGCCCCATTTGCTTCAAATGTTATTGTGTATATTTTATTATCATTTGAATTTGGTATGTATTCATCAATTTTGTTACTATAATCTGTTAATATCTCATTTTGTGTATTTTGAGCATTTTCCATTGCATTTTTTGCTTGCTTTGCATTTTCAAATAATCCAGTTTGTGTTAATGCAGATATTGCAACTCCTGCTAAAATCAATAAAATAATTATTGTTATAACCAGTGCAACTAAAGTAATACCATGTTGTTCATTAATTTTTTTCATCTTAAAATTCCTCCTTTGTATTTTCATAGCATGTTATTATTCACTATATTAGTAGTATAACAAAATAACTTAAAAAGTCAATATAACTCGGAGATAAATTTAAATTTTTTATTAGATAGCTTAGTTTATTTCTCATTTTGTATTAAAGTTAAATAAAATAAGAAAATTTTGTACTAATTGCTCAAAACTTTTACTTGATGATATTGCAATTTCTGATAATTGGTCTGGATTTGGAT
>OGKG01001334.1_pt1 | contig 29947 bp, 21 predicted proteins | sample 1572201 | NCBI WGS metagenome assembly OGKG01 (sample SAMEA2582146, study PRJEB24529) | metagenome | biome: Human gut stool | place: China | collected 2011 | reverse complement strand
CCCGTAAGAATGTGTTCGTCCGCCCGCCGGTGGCCAATCTGGATGTGCTGTTCCTCGTGGCCAGCACCACCCAGCCCACCCCCAGCACCCTCGTGCTGGATAAGCTGTCGGCCATCGCGGTGGACAAGGGCGTCCAGCCGGTCATCGTCTGCACCAAGGCAGACCTCGGCGAGGCGGAGTTCCTCCGCAAAGCATACGAGCGTTCGACCCTGCCCTTCATCGCCATCCACTACGACACCGGCGAGGGTCTGAACGAAGTGAAGCAGTGGATCGCCGGGCGGCTCTGTGCCTTCTGCGGCAACTCCGGCGTGGGCAAGTCCACGCTGCTGAACGCCCTGCTGCCGGAGGCCGAGCGGGAGACCAGCGCCATCAGCCAGAAACTGGGCCGCGGCCGCCATACTACCCGCGAGGTGACCATCTTTGAGGCGTTCGGCGGCCGCATTGCCGACACGCCCGGCTTCGCCAGCCTGGAAGCCAACCGCGCCGGGTTCATCCCGAAGGAGAACCTGGAACATGCGTTCCCGGAGTTCGGGCCGTATCTTGGTGAATGCCAGTTCACGGGCTGCTCCCACCGCACGGAAAAGGGCTGCGCCGTCCGCGCGGCACTGGCCGAGGGTCAGCTCTCCCAGACCCGGTACGACAGCTATTGCGCCATGTACGACGAAGTCAAGGACGTCAAGGACTGGCAGCGGCCGAAGTTCTGACCGCTGCATTGCAAACCAGAGAAAGCTCCTCCGGCCGGGGGAGCTTTCTTCGAGTGAAGAGAGGAAACTTATGTCACGCTGTGTGATCGTATCTGCCTGCCCGGTCTCGCCGGAGCTGAAGCGCCTGCTGCGGCCCGATGACCTCATCATCGCCTGCGACGCGGGCTACCGCAACTGTGCGCCGCTGGGCTGCAAACCGGACATCATCGTCGGCGACTTCGACACCGCGCCCTGCCCGGGGCAGCAGGATGACGTCATCGTCCTGCCTCACGTCAAGGACGACACCGATACCGAATATGCGGCGAAGCTTGCCTCCGAAAAAGGCTGCTCCGAGGTGCTGCTGCTGGGCGCGCTGGGCGGCAGACGGCTGGAACACACCCTTGCGAACCTCTGCACCGGTCTGGGGCTGGAGCAGCGGGGCGTGCGCGCTACACTGCAAGATGAGCGCAGCCGCATCACCTTCGTCCGCCCCGGCGAGGAGCGCACCTACTCGAAGGCGGAGTTCTTCTACGTTTCCGTCTTCCCACTGGAGGGCCGGGCGGAGGGCGTCTGTGAGCGCGGCTCCTACTACGAGCTGACGGATGCCGTCCTCACGGCAGGGTATCCGCTGGGCGTCAGCAACGAGTACGCCGAAGGCTCGGATCGCATCACCATCTCCACCCGCAAGGGGGCGCTGGTCGTGGTCGAGACCCTGCCGGATACGCCCATCCTGCTCTGATCCATGCACGTTTTGCGCCGCTGTCGCTTATACTGTGGTATCACACAACGAAAGGCGGGAGTTGGATGCAGGTCGTCGTCATCAAAAGCCCGAAGTGTCTGCGCGGGATCCTGCGCCGGTTGTTCGGCATCAAAACCTGAAGAAACAACAAGACCCTCTGTGCCGTTCGCACAGGGGGCCTTGCGTTTTCATTCCTTTGTGGCATACGTCAGGTCGAGCACCGGGCCAAAGGGGTCAAAGATGAGGTTTTTGACGCCCGAAGCAATCAGCAGACGCTTCTGCTGGGAGAAGAGGGGGACCACGACGCAGTCGCTGAGCAGCTGGCGTTCGCAGTCGCCCAGCAGGCGGCAGCGGGTGGAACCGTTGGCGTGGGTGCTGGCTTCCAGCTGGGTGGCATACAGGGCGTTGGAATAGCCGGTCAGCCCGCCGCCTGCGGGAGTGAACTGGGCCAGCGTGTTGTACACGCTGCCGCTCTCAGCGCTGACGGGGGCCAGCGCGATGGTATAATCTCCCTCGGCCAGGCGCTTGCGGAAGGTCTCCTCGTCCACCTCCTCGATGGAGAAGAAGAGGGAAAGCTCCTTCTGCCAGGCCCCGTTGATGGTCTCGGCGGCCTCGTTCAGGCCGCACCCGGCGGGGAGCATCAGGGTGATCTTATTGAAGTCGGAGTTTGCCATGCCCTGCCGCGCGGCAAGGTAGAGCGCCTTGACATCCACAGGAGCAGGGGAGACCTCCCCCACGGTGTCGCGGTAGTTCATGCCGTCTACGTTCAGCCCGGCGGGGATAAGGCTGTCCGCTGCGGCAAACAGCTCGGTGGAGGGGACCTCGGCGGCATCCCGCGCCACCCCGGCCAGTGCCTGCCGCAGCTCGGTGGAGGAAAAGATCGTATTGCAGTTGAACAGCAGACTCCAGGTGGTGTCGGAGTAGGAGATGGAGGACAGCGAGGTGGTGCTGCCGGTGGCGTCCACCGCTGCCGAGCACTTTTCACCGTTGATGAGTTCAATGGCTGGCTGGTCGGCGTTGTTGGTGTTCTGGACCAGGCGCAGGCTGTCGATGCGGGTGCCGGAAGGCTCCCGCCGCAGGAACAGGCCGCTGGACGTCCAGTTGTAGAGGTAGAACGGCCCGCTGGAAAGGGTGGTCTTGGCGGTGAGGCCGTAGGTGCCGCGGGTGGAGTTGAAAAACTCCTCGTCGCAGGGCATCGCGCCGGGCAGCGTCAGCTTGGAGAGAAAATTCTCGTCCGGGCTGCTCAGGCGGAACACCAGCGTCAGCGGCCCGCTGGCCGAAACACCGAGGGCACTTTCCGGCAATTGCCCGGCCAATACTTCGGCGCTGTTCTCAAGGGCCGAAAACTCCACGGCGTAGGGGGAGTTCGTGGCAGCGCGGAACATCCGCCGGAAGGCGAAGACGAAATCCTCCGCCGTGATGGCATAGTCGGAAGCCGTGCCCTTGGCAGCCGTGTAGGTCAGGCCGTCCTTCAGATAAAAGGTATAGGTCTTCCGGTCGGCGGAGACCTCCCACCGTTCGCATAGGGCAGGTTCCAGCTGGCCGTCCGGGTCTTTGCGGACAAGGCCGCTGTAAAGGTTCTCGCAGGCGATGACGTCCGACACAGCCGAAGCCACCTGCGGGTCAAGGTTTGCGGGGATGGTGTCCACGAACCAGGTAAAGCTGTTGGAACCTGAACCGCAGCCGGTCAGGGTCAGGAACAGAAGGGCCGTCAGAACCGCGGCGGCCAGGCGGAAACGGTGTTTCAAAAAAAGCGCTCCTTGCAGATGATGATGGATACGTCCAGTATAACGGAAAGCGTCGAAAAAGACAATTATCTTTTTGTGAATTTCGATGACCTTTCGGTGCATTTTTGCGGTCTGTGCGGGTTGGGCGTTGCGTATTGTGCGGAAAAGGTGTAGAATGAAGAGCAGCAAGAGCTTGTTACAGAAACACTTTATAGAGGAGGTTCTGTTTTTATGCAGAAAGAACAGCAGCAGCTCGCAGAGCTGGTCAAGGGCAAAAAGGTCGCATTCATCGGTGCGGGCGTCAGCCACAAGACCCTGATCGAGGAGTTCGTGGGCCTGGGTGCGCATGTCACCCTCTGCGATAAAAAGAACAGCGTGGACGACTTTGGCAGCTACGCCGAGACCATTCGCCGCCTGGGCATCGACCTGAGCCTGGGCGAGCACTATATGGACGGCTTCCGGGGCCAGGACATCATCCTGCGCACCCCCGGCTTTGAATATTACCAGAAGCCGCTGCAGGACGCCATCGCCGCAGGTACGCTGGTCACGAGCGAGGTCGAGCTTTTCTTTGACTACTGCCCCTGCGAGATCGTGGGTGTGACCGGCTCGGACGGTAAGACCACCACCACCACCCTCATCTCCAAGTTCTACGAGGCTGCGGGCCGCAAGGTGCATCTGGGCGGCAACATCGGTGCAGCCCTGCTGCCTATGCTGCCGGACGTTGCACCGGAGGATGTGGCAGTCGTGGAACTGTCCAGCTTCCAGCTCATCAGTATGCGCAAGAGCCCGAAGATCGCGGTCGTCACCAACGTGACCCCGAACCATCTGGACCACCACAAGGATATGCAGGAGTACATCGACGCCAAGCGGAACATCCTGCTCCATCAGGTGCCGCCCTGCCGCGAAGTGCTGGGCTATGAGAACGACATCACCCGCAGCATGGTGCCCGACTGCAAGGGCAAACAGGTCTGGTTCACCCGCCTGCACGACACCGACAACGGCGCGTTCCTGCGCGGGGACGGGATGCTCTGCATGGCTGAGGACGGCGTCGTGACCCCGTTCCTGGCCCAGAAGGACATCAAACTGCGCGGCCTGCACAACATCGAGAACCTGCTGGCCGCTGCCGCCGCCGTCTGGGGTGAAGTGCCCGTTGAGGCCATCCGGAAGGTGGGCAGCACCTTCACCGGCGTGGAGCACCGCATCGAGCCGGTCCGTGTGCTGGACGGCGTGACCTACTACAACGACTCCATCGGCACCAGCCCCACCCGCACCATCGCGGGCCTGCGTAGCTTTGACCAGAAGGTCATCCTCATTGCAGGCGGCTACGACAAGCACATCCCCTATGAGCCGCTGGCCCCGGAGGTCATCGCGCACGTCAAGGACCTTGTGCTGATGGGTGCCACCGGCCCCCGCATCGAGAAGGCCGTCTGCGAGCATCCGGACTTTGCAGCGTCCGGCCTGACCATCCAACATGCCGACACCATGCAGCACGCTGTCGAGCTGGCCCGCGCCGCTGCACAGCCCGGCGATATCATCATCCTGTCTCCGGCCAGCGCATCCTTCGACCTGTATCCCAACTTCGAGGTGCGCGGCCGCGAGTTCAAGAAGATCGTCAACGAGCTGAAATGATCCGGCAGGCCACGACACCCCGCGCAAAACTGCGCTTTTACAACGCCTGCCGGGGCAAACTCTGCCTGGGGGCCACGATGCCGCTGGCGCTGGAGCTGCTGGGCAAGAGCCAGCCGGGCCGCTTTTTTGCCGGGCCTACGCTGGCGCTGGATATCGGCGGCAGCACGGCCTGGATGGCAGGCCACGCTAACCCCGAAGAGCTGGCCGGGTTCCTGACCTTCTGCGGGTGCGGCGCCGTTGTGCTGGACGAAGCCGAGGCGGCCCCGCCCGCCGGGTGGACCCGTGCAAGACCCCACACCATCTTCGGCCTGACGCCGGGGCGGCAGCTTCCGGAGCCAGAGGCCGACGAAGCGCTCTGGGCCTCGCTGACTCTTGACCGGGACCCTCCGGCCCGCCCGGTGGCAGAGGCGCTTTTTCCGGCCCGGCCTGCCCGGCGGGATGACTTTTACTCCGAGCTGTGCACCAAGCGCAGCCGGGGCAGGGCCCGCGTCTGGGCGCTGTGGCAGGGGGAGACGCTTGCCTGCACCGTCGGGGCCTATGCCCTTGCCAACGGTCAGGCCTACATGGCCTGCGGGGAAACGGCCGAACCGCTGCGGGGCCGGGGCATCGGCGGGCGGCTCATCGTCCGGCTGGCGAACGAACTCTCGGCAGAAGGCTTCCAGCCTGTTTTCCTCTGCGCCCCCGAACGGGTGCACTTCTATACCCGCCTCGGCTTCGAAAAACTGGGCGAGTATGCGCGCTATGAAGCGCCCGCAAAGTAAAATCGGCGGGGATATCTCCACGTAAAAAATAATAAGAAACCCAAAGGATCGAATATGTCAATGTTAAGCCATTTTTTTGATTTCAAACCCGAAGCCCTGGCTCTGGATGAACAGGCCATGGAACTCTGCCAGCCCTATTTCCGGCACATGGAGGAGATCCGCGACTTCAACCAGCTCAAGATGCTGAAAGCCTTTGCGGACACCCAAATGTCCTCCACCGATATGCTGGGCACCACCGGCTACGGCCTGTGGGATACCGGCCGCGCCAAGCTGGAGCAGATCTTTGCGGAAGTGATGGGGGCTGAGGACGCCCTCGTCCGCAGCCAGTTCCAGAGCGGCACCCATACGCTGGCCGTGGCCCTGTTCGGCCTGCTGCGGGCAGGGGATACCCTGCTGGCTGCCACCGGCCGCCCCTACGATACGCTGGAAGGCGTCATCGGTCTGGACGGCAAGGGCAAGGGCACCGGCACCCTGATGGACTACGGCGTGAAGTACGACGAAGCCCCGCTGAAAGCGGATTTCACCCCGGATTATGACCTCATCGCCCAAAAGGCACCGGGGGCCAAGGTCTGCCACATCCAGCGCAGCCGGGGCTATCTGCAGCGGAATGCGTTCGATCTGGCCACCATCCGGAAGATCGCCGACACCGCCCGCGCCGCCAACCCGGAGATCATCGTCTTTGTGGACAACTGCTATGGCGAGTTCACCCAGACGGAAGAACCCTGCCAGGCCGGTGCCGACCTCGTGGTGGGCAGTCTTATCAAGAATCCCGGCGGCGGCATCGCCCCCACCGGCGGCTACATCGCAGGCCGCAAAGACCTCGTGGAACTCTGCGCCTACCGCCTGAACGCACCCGGTCTCGGTAAGGAGCTGGGCTGCACACTGGATACCCCCCGCGATCTGTATCTGGGCTTCTACTATGCGCCCGGCGTCGTGTGTGAGGCCATCAAGACGGCCATTTATGCGCAATGCCTGCTGGAACTGGCGGGCAAGACGCCCATCCCGCGCTACTGCGAGGACCACAACGACATCGTGACCTGCTTCGACGCCGGTACGGCGGATGCCCTCATCGGCTTCTGCCGCGGTGTGCAGGCGGCAAGCCCGGTGGACAGCTATGCGGCCCCGGAACCCTCGCCGGAACCGGGTTATACCGATGAGGTCATCATGGCCAGCGGCAGCTTTACGCAGGGCAGCACCATCGAGCTTTCCTGCGACGGCCCGCTGCGGGAGCCCTACACCTGCTATCTGCAGGGCGGCCTGAACTTTGCAGCCAGCCGCGCCGGTGTGCTGCTGGCTGTGCAGAACGCTTACTTTGGAGAACGTTGACGTAACGAGCCCAGCCTGCTTCGTTCCATGGGCGCAGCGGGCCGGGCGGTAAAAGAAGAAAGTGTGAAACCTATGAACAAGGTAACTCCCATTGACGCTGAAATGCTGGCACGTTTTGAGCAGGGCTATGCGGCCCGCCCGGAGCTGCAGGTGATGTCCAATGCCATCTCCCGCACGGCTCTGCCGGACGCCGCCTTTGTGCCCGCTGCCGCCGCCAGATTGCAGATGGATTTCTCCGTTCTGGTCCAGACCAGCAACATCACCAACCAGAAGCAGAGCGGCCGCTGCTGGATGTTCTCCACCCTGAACGTCCTGCGCGAGCGGGTCATCCAGCAGTGCAAACTGGAGGATTTCTCCATCTCGCCCACCTATCTGGCCTTCTACGACAAACTGGAAAAGGCAAACCTCTTCTTTGAGAACATCCTTCACTTTGCCGCGCAGGAACTGGACGACCGCGAGACCTTCACTCTGCTGGGAAACCCGCTGCCCGATGGCGGCCAGTGGGATATGGCGGTCAGCCTCATCAAAAAGTACGGTGTCGTGCCCTCCTGGGTGATGCCGGAGACGGTGCACTCCACCGGCACGGCCAAGTACCTGCCCATCCTGAACCGCAAGCTGCGCGAGGATGCGTTGGAGCTCCGCGCCCTTGTCCGCGAAGGCAAGGACCCCTCGGCCCGCCGCGAGGAGATGCTGGCAGAGATCTACAACGCCCTGCGCATCCTCTACGGCCAGCCGCCCAAGACCTTCGATTTCGAGTACACCGATACCGACAAGGTCTACCACTGCGACTGCGGCCTGACCCCGAAGCAGTTCCTCGACAAGTACGTCGGCAGCGACTTCGACGACTATGCCGTCATCATCGCGTCGCCCATCCATGCAGTCAACCGCACCTACTGCCAGCCGTTTATGGGGGATGTGGTCGAGGACGGCATGTTCTGGCTCAACCTCTCGCAGGAGGAGCTGGAAGACCTGACCATCCGCCAGCTGCAGGCCGGGGAGGGCGTCATGTTCAGCTGTGACTGCCACCCGGACGGCGACCGCGCCAACGGCTACTGGGACCCCGACTGCTTCCAGTACGGCGAGGTGCTGGGCGGGCTGACCTTTGGCATGACCAAGTCGGAGCGTCTGCTCACCCGCGACAGCACCATGAACCACTGCATGATGTTCTGCGGCGTCAATCTGGACGAGAACGGCACCGCCAACCGCTGGAAGATCGAGAACAGCTGGGGCGAGGAGTCCGGCCAGAAAGGCTACTACATCGGCAGCGAGAAGTGGTTCCAGGCCAACGTCTATCAGGTCACCGTCCGCAAGAGCCTGCTGAGCGATGCCCAGCGCGCCCTGCTGGCGCAGGAACCTCTGCCCATGAAGCTGTGGGATCCGCTGGCATAAACCGACGTTCAACCGCAAAAAAATGCTCTGCCTTTTCCGGCAGAGCATTTTTTGTTCAGTCCGCGAGCAGGGGCAGCTTCAGCGTGAAGCAGCTGCCCTTGCCCACTTCGCTTTCCAGCAGGATCTCGCCATGATGTAAGCGGGCCAGCTCCTGCGCAATGGTCAGGCCGAGGCCGGTGGAGTCGTGCTTGGTGTTGGCCGTGGTGTGGAAGTAGCGGTCAAATACGGCGGCCTGGTCTTCCGGGGCAATGCCGCAGCCGGTGTCCTGCACACAGACGAGAGCAGAGCCCTCCGCCTCCCAGCTGTGGACGGTGATGGTGCCGCCCGAAGGGGTGTAGTGGATGGCGTTGGTCACGAGATTCTGCAAGATCTGCTGCAGCCGCACCGCGTCGCCCCAGACGGGCAGTTCGGCGTCGAATTGTGCGCAAAGGGCAACGCCCTTGTTCTCCGCTTCGCTCCGGCAGTTCTCGCAGACCGCCTGCGCGGCCTCGCTCAGGGAAACGCGGTCTTCGTTCAGCAGGACCTGTTTCTGTTCCAGCTTGGCCGCAAGGAAGAGGTCTTCGGTCAGCCGCCGCAGAAAGCGCATCCGCTGCTGCAAAGCGGGCAGGAGGGCAGGCAGGGCCTCCGGGGCCGCTTCCAGCGTGTCCAGTCCGCTGGACACCGCGAACAGCGGGCTGCGCAGGTCGTGGAAGATGTTCAGCATCATGCTCTTGCGGGCCTCGGTCTCCTCGGTCAGGGCGCGGGTGCGGTCGGCCACACGCTGGTCCAGCTCCCGCGCCAGCTGCTCGGTGCGGTCAAATTGCAGGGCGAACCGGCGGCAGACGAAGGTCATGCAGCCCAAGGTGAAGGGGATGTCGTAGATGCGGGCACACCGCATCACATAGAAGCGGATGCTCTCCGAGAAAAAGGGGAGCTCCAGTCCCGGCAGAATGACCAGCACCCGCAGGCCGACCGTTGCCGCACAGGGGAAGAGGAGGAGCAGCACCGCGCGGTCTCCCCGCCAGTAGGCCGCGATGAGCAGCCCGATGCAGTAAGCCATGCCGCCCAGCAGCCCGATGGCCCGCACCGGCGGGCAGGTGCTGAGGGAGAGCAGAACATACCCGGCCGTCAATGCCAGCGAGAGGGATTTCTGCTGTCGGGTCCTGGGGGCCATGCCGGTCAGCGCCGCGCTAAGCCAGATGGGGGCCAGCACCGTGAGGGAAAAATACCCCCGCCGCAGAAACAGTACCATACCGCTGCCCCGCTCCGGCAAGCGGATGACCGTAGCTGCCCAGGCGATGAGGATGACGAGATAGAGCAGGAAATATCCAAGCTCCCGCTGCGGCTTGTAGTGGTGCAGTGCCAGCACGGTCGCCGCCAGCGTACAGAAGACCGTGATGGCCATCCACTGCAAGGTCGTGCGGACGATGCGCGCATCGGAGCCTTCGTCCGGGAATGCCCCGGCCCATTCCTGAAACAGGACTTCGAAATCTTGTCCGCTGGCGGCGGTGCCTGGTTCCAGCGGCGGAAGCTGGGCGTTGTACCAGATGCCGGCCAGCGCGATGCCCAGTGCCAGTACCACCGCGCTCAGTGCAGTGAGAAGATGTTTGGTTTTCATGGTTGACCTCCCCGAATGAACGGAACTTCCGGAAAAACAGTTGAGAAAGCCCGTAAAATAAGGTATACTAGCCCTAGTATAGCAAAGTTTTTCGAAAAAGGGGAGAGCAAACAGGAATGATCCGTGTGCTTCTGGTGGAGGACGATCCCGTGATCCGGGACACGACCCGTTACTTTTTGAACAGCCAGCAGAATTATGAAGTGGTCTGTGCGGAGACCGGCGGCGAGGCGCTGAGCCATGCCCGCGAGAACTTCGATGTCATCCTGATGGATATCCTTCTGCCGGACACCAACGGCATGGACCTGTGCCAGCGGCTGCGGAGCTGGCATCACTGCCCCATCATCTTCACATCCTGTCTGGACGATACCGACACGGTGGTCCGGGCGCTGGAACTGGGCGGCGACGACTTTCTGGCGAAACCTTACAACCACAAGGTGCTGCTGGCCCGCATCATGGCGAACATCCGCCGGGTGCAGATGGACGCCGCCGAGCCCAGCGTCAACGGCTACCACTGCGCGGCCTTTACGCTGGACTCCAACAGCCACTGCGTCGAGAAGGACGGCCGGAGCATCCATCTGGCCGACATGGAGTTCCGCATCCTCTCCCTTTTCGTCCGCTACCCCAACACGTTCTTCACGGCCAACGAGCTGTACCAGAAGATCTGGGGCAAGGAAAGCCTCGGCGACGTGCGCACGGTGCAGGTGCACATCCACAATCTGCGCAGCAAGATCGAGCCGGACCCGGCAAAGCCCATCTACCTGAAAAATCTCTGGGGAAAGGGGTATGTGTTCCGGCCGGATGGCCAGCCGGAGCTTTGACTCGCGCCAAAACCTGAAGGATCGTTAAGCGGAATGCGCCCATTGTTTAAGGAAACTTAAGCGGTGGGCACATTTTTTGCCTGAATTTGACCGTTATTTGACAAACGAAGTGCAAAATCGACGTTCCAAAGCAGAGAAACGGCGGAGATGCTTAACAAATCTTAAAAGACAGGGGCGAAACTTTGTGTTAAATTATTATCGAACGAAGTCTGCGCAGGCACACACTGCACAGACCGAAGAAGCATTGGAAGGCAAATGAAGAATACACGAAGAAAAGAAGAAAGGAACCCCGCAATGAACAAGATCTCGCGCAAAGGCTTTTTGAAGATCGCTGCCGCTGCTGCCATGTCCGGCGTCACGGCCGGTGCTCTGGCTGCCTGCAACTCTGCAAGCTCCTCCTCCACCGCCGCTTCTGCCGCATCCGGCACCTACATCCCCGGCACCTATGAGGGCACGGCAGAGGGTATCTCCTCGACTGTCAAGGTCACCATGACCTTCTCCGACAGCGCTGTCACCAACGTGGTCGTCGATACCTCCGGCGAGACCGCTTCCTATGGTGCCGCCGCAGCCGACCAGCTCAAGGAGCAGCTGCTCGCTGCCGGTTCTGCCGAGATCGACGGCGTGTCCGGTTCTACCGTGACCTCCGATGCCGTCATGAAGGCAGCCAAGAGCTGCTTTGCACAGGCCAAGGGCGAAGCCACCGTGTCCAGCGTTCAGCTGCCCACCGGCGACGAGACCGACTGGCTGGGCAAGGAGCCGGACATCGACGAGGCTGCCATCACCGAGACCGTAGATACCGACATCCTCATCGTCGGTGCCGGCAACGGCGGCATGTTCGCAGCTGCTTATGCAGCCGCCAACGGCCTGAACTTCCGCATCATCGAGCAGAATGCGGCCGTGCAGGATACCCGCCACTGGTACGGTGCCATTGATTCCGCTGCCGCCAAGGCTGCCGGTGCCCCTGCGACCGACAAGGCCAAGCTGTTGAGCGAGATTTCCCGCTATGCTTCCGGCAAGTGCGACCAGCGGGTCGTCAGGACCTGGATCAATGAGTCTGCTGCGATGCACGATTTTATGCGCAGCATTCTGGAAGACAAGTTCGGCTGGGAATGCGAGTTCACCTCCGGCGATGAGGCTGAATGGCCTGCCGAGAACGCCGAGCACAACACCGATTACCTCTACCCGGTGCAGGAGCACAACTACCGTGCCAGCGAGTCCGCTTCCGGCTTGCAGCGCAACGAGGCCCTGCAGCAGTACATTGAGGAGCTGGGCTACGGCATCGACTTCAAGACCAGCCTCGCCAAAATTGAAAAGGATTCCTCCGGCCGAATCACCGGCATCATCGCCCAGAGCACCGAGGACGACCATTTCATCCGCTACAACGCCAATCAGGGCGTTCTGCTGGCCTGCGGCGGCTTCCCCGGCAACCCCTACATGATGGAGCAGCTGGACCCGCTGGGCACCTCCGTCACCACCGCATGTTCCTACTCTCCGTCCGATAAGGGCTACGGCATCCGTGCCGCCGTCTGGGCCGGTGCAAATCTGGACAAGGAAGCTGCTCCCATGCTGTTCGACCGCGGCATCGTGGCTCCCGGTGTGGATGGAGGCTATGTTGACAGCGAAAATGCGTTTGGCGGCAAAGCATTCCCCGGCAAGATCAAACAGTACAACCCCGGCACGCAGCCGTTCCTGAAGGTCAACCGCAACGGTGAGCGCTTCGCCAACGAAAGCTGCCCCTACAACGACATCGTCTATGCCGCTGCCCACCAGCCGGGCCGTGTGTATGCCCAGATCTGCGACGCCAACATTCTGGAAGACGTCAAGCGCTTCCATACCATCGGCTGCTCCGCACAGACCCGCAACGCAGGCGAGGACTATATCAAGAAGCAGATGGAGAATGCAGAAACGGAAGGCTGCTTCTTCAAGGCCGACACCATCGAGGAGCTGGCCGACAAGCTGGGCTTCGCCGGCGACGCCAAGGAGACCTTCCTCGCCACCGTCGAGCGCTACAATGCACTGTACGATGCCCAGGAGGATACCGATTTCGGCAAGCCCGCATACCGCCTGAGCGCGATCCGCAAGGCTCCGTTCTATGGCTGCTGGCTGGGTGCCTCTCTGCTGACCACCGAGCAGGGCATTGCCATCAACGAGAAGGGTCAGGCTCTGGACAACGACAATAAGCCCATGCCCGGCCTGTACATCACCGGCGATATGTCCGGCAGCTTCTTTGCCAACAACTACCCCTGCCTGATGGCAGGCGTGGCCATGGGCCGCACCCTGACCTTCGCTATGAAGGCCGTCAAGCAGATGGCCGGTCTGGAGTAAGGCGGATTTCCCCGAAAATCAAATTCAAAAAAGCAGCGCCGCAGAAGGTTCGAAGCCCTCTGCGGCGCTGTTTTTTCCCTCTATACACAAATCAAAAAGCCGGTCTGCCTCAGCACACGGCGCGGGAAACCGGAACGACCGGCTCCACAAGAGCGGGGTGCATCCCCTCGCGGTAGTCCAGGTCGCCCTGATCCAGACCGCGCAGCAATACTTCGGCGGTTGCAATGTTGGTGGCGATGGGTACACTGTGCATGTCACACAGGCGGAGCAGGTTCTGCTCGATGAAGTTACCGCTGTCCGTCTTGAGCGGGTCGCGGAAGAACAGCACCAGATCGACTTCGTCGCAGGCGACGCGCGCCGTGATCTGCTGGATGCCGCCCAGCCGCCCGGAGAGGTAGCAATGGACTGGCAGGCCGGTGGCCTGATTCAGCATTCGACCGGTGGTGCCGGTGGCGATGACCGTGTTGCGGGAAAGAATGCCGCTGTACGCGGTGCAGAACTGAAGCGCGAGTTCTTTGCGGGAATCATGTGCGAGGATCGCGATGGTCATAATTCACACTCTCCTTTGTCTCAATGTCTGGTTGCGGACGAACACTTTTTTGGATTGGATTCACCGAGCGTACAATTTCAAATTTGAAACATTCAACCCACAGCATTTGTTCTAAACTTTCCACTATAGTTGTACCGCGCCAAAATGGGCCTTGTCAAGAGAAAAATCGTCTTTTCTACGATTTTCTACCCGAAAGTACGACTTTTGTTTTGTGGAGAACAGCGAAAACTTGGATGCAACCATCGACAAAGACGAAAGACACATTCGAACCATCGAACGAAACTGTTTTTGATAAAAAAACAGTCCATGGGAGAAAACAAATGTACAAATGGCATCGCGAAGCGATGACTGAGAGGTTTATTTCCCTCACCGCACCTGCCCATCTCCATGGATGATGTACTTATAGCTGCACAGCTCCTGCAGCCCCATCGGGCCGCGGGCGTGGAGCTTCTGGGTGGAGATGCCCATCTCACAGCCCAGGCCGAACTCGCCGCCGTCAGTGAAGCGGGTGGAGCAGTTGACATAGACCGCTGCACTGTCCACGGCTGCTGTGAAGAGGGCGGCATGGGCCTCGTTCCGGGTCAGGATGGCCTCGCTGTGGCCGGTGGAGTGCTCGGCAATGTGGCCGATGGCTTCTTCCACGCTGTCCACGACCTTGACGGCCAGAATGTAGTCGAGAAATTCGGTATCGAAATCCTTCGGCCCGGCGGGGGTGCCGTCAATGACAGCCGCCGCCCGCTCATCCAGCCGCAGTTCGACCGGGTGCAGGCCCCGCGCCACGCGGGCCGGGCCAAGACGTCGGGCCAGCTTGGGCAGAAACTCCGCCGCAATGGCGGAATGCACAAGGCAGACTTCCTCGGCGTTGCAGACGCTGGGGCGGCTGGCCTTGGCGTTTTCAATGATGTCCAGCGCCTGAGCCTGGTCGGCGGAGTCATCGACGAAGACGTGGCAGATGCCGGTGCCGGTCTGGATGCAGGGAACCTTGGCATTCTCCACACAGGCCCGGATGAGCCCGGCCCCGCCGCGCGGAATGAGCAGGTCCACAAAACCAACGGCCGTCATCAGTGCGTTGGCGGAGGCGTGGGTGGTGTCCTCGATAAGGGAGACGGCGGCTTCCGGCAGACCGTTTTCCTTCAGGCCGCGGCGCAGAGCCTCAACGATGGCATGGGCCGAACGCCAGGCCTCCCGGCCACAGCGCAGGACGCAGACGTTGCCACTCTTGATGGCGAGGGCGGCGGCGTCGCTGGTCACATTGGGGCGGCTCTCGTAGATAATGGCGATGACGCCCATGGGCACGGCGGTCTTTTCGATGACCAGACCGTTGGGCCGCTCAATGCGCTTGAGCACAGCGCCCACCGGGTCGGGCAGGCTGGCCACTTCCAGAATGCCCCGCGCCATGGCACCGATGCGCTCCGGCGTCAGGGCCAGACGGTCGAGCATCACGTCGGAGATGTGCCCTCTGGCGGCGGCCATGTCCTCGGCGTTGGCGGCCAGAATGGCCTGCATCTGGTCGGGGTGGCACAGCCAGTCTGCCATGGCCCAGAGCGCCTGTTTGCGGGTCTGTTCATCCGCCAGCGCCAGTGCAGACTTCGCGGCGCGTGCAGCTTCCAGAATTTCCTGTGTTGTCATGGTTCAGCCCTCCTTCCGGCCTGCAAAGCGGGTGCCCACCGGTCTGCCCTCGGCAATGTCGTACAGCAGCTCCGGGTGGGAGCCGTTGGCGATGACCATGTCTGCACCAAGTTCCGTCACCAGCTGGGCGGCGCGGAGCTTGGTGGACATGCCGCCGGTCCCCAGCGATGAACCGACCCCGTCGGCCAGCGCCAGGATCTCCGGCGTGATGCGCTCCACCAGCGGGAGCAGCCTTGCCTCCGGGTGGGTGTGGGGGTTGGCGGTGTACAGGCCGTCGATGTCGCTCAGCAGCACCAGCAAATCGGCCTTGGCGCAGCAGCAGACGATGGCGGCCAGCGTATCGTTATCACCAATGGAGGTGATCTCATCGGTGGCCACGGTGTCGTTCTCATTGATGATGGGCAGGGCATCCAGTTCCAGCAGGCGGGAGAGGGTGTTCTGGAAATTTTGCCGCCGCTCGGTGTGCTCAATGTCCACGCCCGTGAGCAGGATCTGGGCCACGGTGTGGCTGTAGGCCGTAAACAGGCGGTCGTAGGTGTACATCAGCTCACACTGGCCCACGGCCGCACAGGCCTGCTTGGTGGACATATCGGTGGGGCGTGCCGGGAGCGAGAGCTTGCCCACGCCCATCCCGATGGCACCGGAGGAGACGAGGATGACCTCGTGCCCGGCGTTTTTCAAGTCGCTCAGCACCTTGACCAGCTCTTCCACATGGCGGATGTTCAGCCGCCCGGTGGAGTGAGCCAGGGTGGAGGTGCCTACTTTGATCACGATGCGCATAACGCGTTAACCCTTTCCCATCTCTTTGGTCTTATCGTAAGCGGCCAGCACAGCGTCGATGACAGCGCCCCGCAGGCCCTTTTCTTCCAGCACCCGGACGCCCTGGATGGTGCTGCCGCCGGGGCTGCACACGGCGTCCTTGAGGGCACCGGGGTGCTGGCCGCTTTCCAGCACCATCTTGGCACTGCCCAACACCATCTGGGCGGCGTACTCCTGCGCCTTGGCCCGAGGCAGGCCGCAGGCCACGCCGCCGTCGGCCAGTGCCTCAATAAACTGGTACACCCAGGCCGGGCCGCAGCCGGACACGCAGCTGGCCGCGTCGATGAGGGATTCCGGCACGGCATCCAGTCGGCCGGCCGGGGCCATCAGCTTCAAAAACTCGGCCTCTTCCTCAGCGGTCACGTTGGAGGAGCAGTACTGGATCATGCCGGCACCCACCATGGCGGGGGTGTTGGGCATGATGCGGATGACGGGGTAATCTTCGCCTGCCATCTCCTGGATGCGGGTAATGGAAAGGCCTGCCGCCATGCTGCAGAGGATGAAGCGGCCGGGCCGCTCGTTCAGGCTGAACTTGAGCGGGGCCAGCAGGGATTCCATCATCTGGGGCTTGACACCCAGGAAGATCAGGTCGCACCGGGCCGCCACCTCCGCGTTGGTGGTGGTATTGCAGCCCAGCTCCCCGGCCAGTTTTTCGGCTTTGGAGGCCGTCCGGTTGGCCAGATAGACGTTCTGCGGGTCGGCGGCCTTGCACACCGCCCGGGCGATGGCACCGCCCATGTTGCCGCAGCCTAAAAATCCAATGGTTTTGATCATAGCAAAAACCTCTTTCCCAATACAAAGCGCGCTTCGCTTTCTCCGTGGCGAACCTGTTTCGCCATGTGATTCCATTGTAAGCGGGGAGGGGGGAGAAATCAAGAGGAGGGCGGAATTTTTTGCCGGGTGTTATGGAAGAAAGAAACAATGTGCAGTTTACGCTTGTCAAGAGGAAAACCGACGAAAGTCTGGAAAAGATTCTTTGCAACTTGCTGAAAACACAGAATATTCATGGAAAAGACGGAAAATCTACTTGCAAACCGTTCTTGCTTTGCGGTATGCTTACCCTATGGAAGCTGTTGCTTCCCAGTGAAACAGGCCGTGCCCGCGCGGAGCACAGCCGGGAAAGGATGGGTCTTGTGGCACAGACGACAAAACGGGCGCTGGAAGCTTCGCTCAAAAAGCTGCTGGTTCAAAAGCCGCTCAATAAAATCACGATCAACGATATCACCGAGGACTGCGGTGTCAACCGGATGACGTTTTACTACCATTTTAAGGATATCTATGATCTGGTGGACTGGATCATGGTGGAGGATGCCCGGCAGGCGATGGAGGGCCGGAAAGACATCGACGACTGGGATAAAGCGTTCCTGGACGTTCTGCTCAAAATTCAGGAGAATAAGCTGCTGGTTCTCAATGTTTACCGTTCCATCAGCCAGGAGCAGGTGGAACAGTACCTCTATAAAATAGTGGACCCGCTGCTCCACGAATTTGTGGATAAGGAAACGCAGGACATCTCCATTCAGGATGAGGACAAACAGTTCGTCATTGATTTCTTCAAGTATGCGCTGGTGGGCATGGTGCTGGAATGGATCCGCAAGGATATGAAGACCGACCCCGTACTGTTGACCCGGCGGCTCAACAAGCTGCTGCACGGCGGCATCCGCCGCACGCTGCTCAAGTTTCAGGCCGGCGGCGGTACGGTTGCCCTGCCAAAAGATTAACAAAGTTTCATCAAAACAGGCGCCGTGATGGGTTTTCCATCACGGCGCTTTGTCTGTTTATGGCCTGCCCGCGCGGAGAATGCTACACTTTGAGCAAAGAGAAATTCCCAGGCGACCCACACCGCCCGGGAGAGAACACGCAGGAGGAAACAGGTTATGAGCAACACGACATTTGATTCCCTGACCCATAAGATGGAGCGCGCCGCAGCGGGGAAGCTGATCGATGTGGCGCTTTCCCATGTTAATAAAGACCGCCAGAAAGCCATGGTTCAGATGGTCGATTTTGCAAAGCAGTTCTATGGCGACAGTTTCAGCGAGGAGACCTATGACCATGCCCGCCTGGTGCTGGGCAACCCGGACAGCAAGTGGTCCAAGCTCATCAACTGCGTGCTGGACCAGACCAACCCCAACGTGGCCCGCACCACGGCTCTCAACCTGGGGTACGAGGCGTTTTTCCGGGGCACCAAGACCATCCGGGAGAACCGCGTCAAGTACCAGTGCAACATCCCCTGGCTGATCCTGTTTGACCCCACCTCGGCCTGCAACATGCACTGCGTGGGCTGCTGGGCCGGGGAGTACGGCCACAAGAACAACCTCAGCTTTGCAGATATGGATAAGATCATCACTCAGGGCAAGGAGCTGGGCGTCTACCTCTATATGCTGACGGGCGGCGAGCCGCTGGTCCGCAAGGCGGATATCCTCAAGCTGGCCGAGAAGCACAATGATGTGCAGTTTGCCATCTACACCAACTCCACCCTCATTGATGAGCCGTTCTGCAAAGAGGTGGTCCGGCTGGGCAACATTGCGTTCATGCTGTCCATTGAGGGCACTCCCTCCACCAACGACGCCCGCCGCGGCGACGGCCACTATAACGCTGTCATGCACGCCATGGACCTGCTCAAGGAGTACGGCATTCTGTTTGGCACTTCCATCTGCTACACCAGTGCCAACCTCGAGGCCGTGACCAGCGACCACTTTATGCGGATGCTCTGCGAGAAAGGCGCCCACTTCGGGTTCTACTTCCACTATATGCCGGTGGGCAACGATGCCGCCCCGGAGCTGATGCCCAGCCCTGCCCAGCGCAAATATATGATCGACCGCATCCGCTACCTGCGCTCTGAGAAGAGCGATATCCCGTTCTACCCCATGGACTTCCAGAACGACGGCGAGTTCGTGGGCGGCTGCATTGCCGGCGGCCGCAACTACTTCCATATCAACTCGGCCGGTGACGCAGAACCCTGCGTATTCATCCACTACTCCAATGCTAACATACACGACCAGTCCATTCTGGAGATCCTGCACAGCCCGCTGTTCATGGCTTACCACAACGGCCAGCCCTTCAACAAGAACCATCTGCGTCCCTGCCCGATGCTGGAGAACCCCGAACTGCTGCAGAAGATGGTGCACGAGACCGGTGCTCACAGCACCGACCTGCAGTCGCCGGAGAGCGTGGAACACCTGTGCGAGAAATGCAAGAGCTACGCCGCCAACTGGCAGCCTGCGGCAGACGAGATCTGGTCTCATACCAAGATCCGCGAGAGCCGCTACGAGAACTACAAGGACTGGAAGCCCTCGCAGCCCATTGAAAAGTAACGAAGGCAGACATCATAATGCAAACAAAGCCCAGGCGTTCCATTGAAGTGCGCTCCGTCAAGTAGACAGAGAAATAATATCAGTTTTTGTTCGCCGTTTCCATAAGGAGACGGCGAATTTTTTGTGCAAAAGTGATTATTCTTTCTTGACATAAAAATACCCCCAGAGTACGCAGAGTTTTTGTTTTACTCTGTCTACTCTAGGGGGAGCATATCACACTCAGAGAGGGTCTTGCTGTTTCATGAAAGAGTGGTTTTGAAAATTACCAGAACCAGTAGCGCTTTTTCAGCACAACATATGCAATGCCGATCAGAACCACTACAACACCACCGGCAATGAAGAAGGTCCAGTTGATATTGGCAAATTTCAGGTTCTGGTTGGTCAGCAGATAACGGCCTGCAGTATCGGCAGTGATGATGCCGTCGGTGTAGCTGTTCAGGTACTGCCACTTGTTGGAGACGGCGTTGTACAGATACAGGCGGGTATAGGTGCTCACATCCAGATCGATGCGCACCGAGCAGGGAAGAGCCTTGCCCTTGTCCAGCTCAAACTCGATGCCCTGATCGGACTCAGTCAGGATGAGCATGGTGTCCAGCTCACTGGTGGTGCTCTTGACACCGCTGCCTGCAATCTGCATGGTGTAGCCATCGCCCACCACGCACAGGGTCTTGCCGGTGGTGCGCAGCGCATTGAGGATATCACCGGTCACGGTAGGCACCTCGGCCTGTGTGAAAACGATCTCGTTGTCCTCACTGTCCTGAATGGCCTGCACAACGGGATCGATCTCGATGGGAGTATCGTTATCCGGTTCGGTGGAGCTGCTGTCCGAAGAATTATCGGAAGAAGATGCAGCCGAACGGTTGACGATGACCGTGACCATGGCGGATGCAGTGCCATTGGAAACGGTAATGGAAGTAGCGCCGGTGCCCACAGCCGTGATCACGCCGCTGGGGCTGACCGTGGCAATGTTGCTGTTGGCGGACTTATAGGTGAACTTCTGGGAAGCGGAAGAAGGCTTGACACTGGCGGTCAGGGTGCGGGTGGCACCGGGCTTGAGCACAACGTAGGAAGGATTCACCGTGACGACCTGACCGCTGTTGGAAGAACCAGTGCTGGCGGTGCCGGTGCCGGTGCCGGAGTTGGGAATACTCATGACCGTGACATTGGTGGTAGCAGTCACCGAACCGCAGGTAGCGGTAATGGTGGCGGTGCCGGGGGCAATGCCGGTAACACGGCCGAAATTGTTCACCGTGGCGACCTTCTCATTGGAAGAGGTCAGGGTGACGGTGGCATAGTTGGAAGCCGAAGTAGGCCGCACCTGCAGCTGTGCCGAGACCGAGTTGCCAACATAAATGGTGTTGGAGGAAAGGGAAAGGTCCATCTCAGTAACGATCATGGAAGAATCCATGGAGACAACGATGGTGTAGGCACAGATCTGGTTGCCTGCGGCAGCGGTGATGCGGGTGGTGCCTACGCCCACAGCCTGCACGACACCGGAGTTGCTCACGGTCAGGATGGAAGTATCGTCCGAGATAAAGACAACCGAGTCGGTAGAGTTGCGCGGACGCACCACAGGAGACAGCTGCTGAGAGGAACCCAGCAGCATGTTGGCGGTATAGCTGCCGGCCTCAATGCTTTCGGCAGGCACGTCCTGATCCCACGGCATGGCAACGCCGCTCAGGGCAAGGCCGGAGACAGGGCTTGCTGCGGCCGCAGACACAGCTGTGCCGCAGGCCAGCAGGCAGAGCGCTGCCGCACAGACGGCCAGTTTTTTTGCGGTTGATTTCATAGTAAGTGTACCTCTTTGGGTGATATAACGGCGGCTGGCAGTCAGCACAGCTCCGGTTTAGCGGAACAGAACGCCCAGGGCTTCCATTGCGTACTCGAAATAGGTGACCTGATCGTACTCCACACGGGCAGTAACGCTCATGCCGTTGGAAAGATCCACCTTGTCGCCGCTGCGGCTCACCACATAAGTGGCATCGGGCTTAATGGTCATCTTATAGTAGGAAGCGTTGGAGCTGGCCGTCACGTCACTGTCAATGGCCGTTACAGTGCCGGTCAGGGTGCCATAGGAATACTCCGAAAGGCCGGTAATGGCGATCTTGCACGGGTCACCCACATGAAGCAGCGGGCGGTCATTCACGGTGACCATGGCAACGATCTCCAGATCGTCGTTCTCGCTGGCAACAGTGGCCAGCGGGGAGCCTGCGCTCAGCACCATGCCCTCTTTGTAAGGAGTATCCATGTGGATCACACCGGAGGTGGGGGCGTAGATGTAGTAATCGTTGGCACCGGTGTTCAAGGCATCGAGCTGAGCCTGAATATTGTCCACGTTGCTCTGTGCGCTGGTAATGCTCTGGGAGATGGACTGCATGGTGGAGTAGTACAGAGCTTCTACTTCGCTCTGGCTCTGCTCCATCATGGTCTTGATCTGAGCATCGGAGTAACCGGCAGCCTGATAGGCCGTGGCATCAAAGGTCTTCTGGGAGACCTGGCTCTTGTAGGTCTCGTACTGATAGTAGTAGGGCTGATCTTCGGGGTTTGTCTCGCTGAAGTAGTTGGTATCATCCTGCACGCACTGCAGCAGCTTGTTGTACTGGTCCAGCTGGGTCTGGTAGATCTTGAGCTGGCTTTCCAGGTTATCCTGCTGCATGTCGATATCCGTGCTCTTGATGTGGGCCACGAGGTCGCCCTCGTTCACATAGCTGCCCTCCGAAATATACATCTCGGTAATGGAGCCGGAATAACTGGACATGATATAGGTCTTATTGCTGGCCTGAACGGTGCCTGCGTTCTGGCTGACATAAATGCGGTTGGTATGGGTGCTCCACACCACCAGAAACAGCATGAAGATGCCCACCAGAATGACAAAAGCGTAGCCATAAGGCGGAAGCTTTTTTTCCATCATGATGCGGCGGTCCTGCAGATCCGAAAGGTTCTGAACTTTAATCGTCATAATTACTTGGTCTCCATAAAGACATCGACCACGGCATCATCCTCATCCTGATTGACATAGATGGTATAGGAGGTGCCGGTCAGTTTCTGCTCATTCTCAAAAGCGTGGACCTGCAGCTTGTAGGAAGCCAGCTGGCTTTCGGGCATGGGGCCGGTGTAGTGGGCATACAGGCAGTTTTTCACGCGCAGAATAGCATCCATATGGTAGTCCTGCTCCATCTGGCCGATGAACTGGGTAGCCTGCTGCATCATGTACAGGTGCATCTGACGGTCCTCACCAACCACCATGGCCTGCACAATGGGGCCAATGGGCTGTGCGTTGTTGCTCTTGATAAAGTTGTGCATCTGGGTCAGCACCACGGGCAGACTGGCCATCTCTTCCGGATGGATCTCACGGGAGAGCACATTGGTGAGCTTCAGGGTCTTGTTCTCGGCTACTTTGATCTCTTTCATGTTGAATACCTCGGTTCCTTTTCAGATTTACCTCAGAAGAGGCAGTAATAGGCAATCGAGAAAGGGGAGAAAACCGCTGCAGAAAGCAGCTTCCTCTCCGCTCCCGATCGCCTACTACTTATAAAAGTAATAGGGATCTTGCAAATAAAATGTGCCCGGAGGCGTTTTGCCTCCGGGCACACCATAGTGAGGCATAGTTACCTGAGCAGGCGGGGCCTGTTCAGGATAACACCATCTACTTCTACTAAACAGAAAGTCTTTCTAGCTCTTTTTTATCTGACACAGCAAAACTATGTCAAATCAAGCTATCCATCATGAATTACTCCCTTTCATATGTAACCGGGTATGCACCCGGCTGCAACACATCAATAGGTGATCGACTCACCGTCGTCATCCTCTTCCACCACGGCCTGCATGACAGACTGCTTGGGCTCTGCCTTTTTGCTGCGGTAAATACCCTGCTGCATGTTCCAAAGCTCGTAGTACTTGCCTTCCTTGGCAAGCAGCTCCTCATGGGTGCCGCGTTCCACGATCTGGCCGTGATCCATCACAAGGATCAGATCACAGTCACGAACGGTGGACAGGCGGTGCGCCACGATCAGCATGGAACGATCTGCAAGCTGATCGTAGATCATGTTGAAGATCAGATTTTCCGTAGCAAAGTCCAGATTACTGGTGGATTCATCCAGAATGTAGAGGTTGGAATCTTTCAGGAAAGCGCGTGCCAGCGCAATGCGCTGCTTTTCACCGCCGGACAGGCCGTTGCCTGCTTCTTCCAGATAGGTGTTATACTGCAGGGGCAGATGACGGATAAAGTCGTGAGCATCTGCCTTCTTGGCAGCTTCCTTAACTTCGTCCATCGTAGCGTCCATACGGGAAACGCGGATGTTATCATAAATGGTCTTGCTGAACAGCTCAACGTTCTGCGGCACATAAGAAATTGCGCGGCGGACAGAATCATTGGTGTATTCAGCCAGATTCACACCGTTCAAGTCGATCTCGCCATCTTCCGGCTCATAATACTTGAGCAGAAGCTTGGTGATCGTGGATTTGCCGCTGCCGCTGCTGCCCACCAGCGCGACCTTTTTACCGGCCGGAATGGTAAAGCTGATGTGATCCAGTGCAGGGGCACGGTTGCCATAACGGAAAGTGACATCCTTGAACTCGATATCGCCCTCCACCTTGTCCAGATCGGTGCGGTCTTCATCGCCGACCGTCTCGGAGGGATAATCCATAATCTCGCCCAGACGCTTCATGGAAATGCTGGCCTCCTGAATCTGCATCTGCAGACCGATCAGGTTGCTCAGCGGGGAAGTAAAGTAAGAGGACAGCGTGCTGAAGGCCATGAATCCGCCCAGTGTCATCTCCCCCTTCAGAACCTGACTGATACCCACATAGGTGGTCAGCATGCTGAAACCGGTGGAAATGAAGGAGGAAATCAGGCCCTGCGTGGTGCTGATCTTGCTGGAGCGCAGACTGATCTTCAGGCTCTTGATGTACTCACGCTCGAGGTTCTCCATTTCGGTATCCTCGTTGGCGTTGCACTTGACCGTCTCAATGCCGCGCAGGCTTTCGATCATCTGGCTGTTCAGTGCAGCGGACTGCACCATGGTCTCTTCGTTGATCTTTTTGTAAGGCTGCTTGTAGATCAGCACCAGCAGAATGCTGACCAGAGCCATGAACAGCGAGATCGAGAAGAGCATCGCATTCATGCGGAACAGGATGATACCGGTGATAATGGCCATCGAGATATCCATGATCAGGCTCAGCGCAATGCTGGTGAAGATGGATTTGATGGTGTTTGCATCCGAATAACGGGTGGTGATATCACCAGTCTTGCGGGTGGCAAAGAACTTCATGGGCAGACGGAAGATATGCCCGAAGTAACCCAGCATCAGCGGAATATCGATCTTGATGGATAGGTGGATCAGAACCCACTGCCGGACAAAGCCCACCAGCGTATTGGTGATGCTGACCATGCTGAACACAAGGATCAGCGTGACCAGCAGATTGTCTAGGCCATATGGCAAGACCTCGTCCATCAGGATCTTGTTGAACATGGAGGAGGCGATGCCCAGGATCGTAACGATCAGAGAACTCAGGATCGCATAGGCAAAGAGCTTTTTCTGGGGCAGCAACAGGTCGACGTAACGCTTGAACATGCCGCCCTTTTCGATCTTACCACCCTTGAACTCCGAGGTGGGGTTCATCAGCAGCAGAACACCGGTAAAGTTCTTGTAGAACTCATCCAGAGAGATCTTTTTCAGCTCACTGCCAGGGTCGCCGATCACGACATAATCCTTGCACTTGTGTTTTTTGCCGTTCTTCTCATCTTCCTTGGCGGATTCGGCTTCTTTCAGCATGTGCCGACGACGCTCACCGTCATCTTTGATGGTGGTCTTTTTAAAGACGACCACAAAGTGGGCCAGACCCTGATCGGTGATGACCTGCGCAATGCAGGGCAGCGAGAAATCGCTGAGGAAATTTTCACGGTCTACGCGAACCGCTGCAGTGGTGAAACCCAACTCATTAGCGGCTTTCTGCAAACCAACAAGGTTCGTGCCTTTCAGGTCGGTACCCATCATATCGCGCAGGCGGGTGATGGTAACTTCCTTTTTGTAATGGAGGCACACCATTGCGAGGCAGGCAGCCGCACAGTCAGTGGTGTCGTGCTGCCGGACATAGGTATAACGCATAGATGCTTCCTTTGATCATATACAAATTTATTCAAACAGCGGCAGGCGTTTTGAAGAAGCGGCCTGCCGCAGATCTGACAACGTGAAAAGAGCCGGAGCCTGAAACAACAGCACAGAGACCGGTGTTTTGTCCTGTCCTGCGGAAAACCATGACAAAACACCGGTCGGCTGCTATCAAAAGAAGGGAGCACCTACCCTTTGATCTGTGTGCCGGACTTTGGAAAAACAGATACAAATTCCCAAAGCTTATAAGCAGTATACCACAATGTGACATCTTCTTCAAGTAGTCAAATTTTAAGAAATCATTATGCTTGATGCTTTTTTCGCATGAATGCTGTGTTTTTGGGACAGAGAAGCCCAAAAACAGAGGAGAAACACGACTGCATGGCTGTACAGAAAAAGGGTGTAGTATGGGACAAACAAAAAAGGCAATGTTCTGTGGAACATTGCCTTTTCTTCTGGCGCCTCTTGCCTGACTCGAACAGGCGACACCCTGATTAACAGTCAGGTGCTCTAACCGACTGAGCTAAAGAGGCAGATCACATTTGTGACTGCGAGAGATATTATACCGCATAAGAATGCCTTTTGCAAGCCTTTTTTTAAAAAATGAATCATTTTTGGCAAAATAAAACCGTCCTGCAGTGTTTTGAAACGCTGCAGGACGGTAAAGTACATATTATAAAAGAAGGAAAGGCTTATTTCAGCTTGCTCTTGGCCTTCATGCGCTGCTCGTGGTTCAGGATCTGCTTGCGGATGCGCAGATTTTCAGGAGTGACCTCCAGCAGCTCGTCCTGTGCAAGGAATTCCAGGCAGCCTTCCAGGCTGAGCTTGCTAATGGGGATCAGGCGCAGAGCATCATCGGAGCCGGATGCACGGGTGTTGGTCAGGTGCTTGGTCTTGCAGACGTTGACATCCACATCCTCGCCGGAAGCGGTGTAGCCAATGACCATGCCCTCGTAGACCTTTTCACCAGCGCCCACCAGAAGGGTGCCGCGCTGCTGAGCATTGAACAGACCGTAGGTGACAGCCTCGCCGGTCTCAAAGCTGACCAGAGAACCGGTGGAGCGGTTGGCAATCATGCCAGCCCAGACATCGTAACCGTCGAAGATCTGGTTGATGATGCCTTCGCCGTGGGTATCGGTCAGGAACTGGTTGCGGTAGCCGAACAGGCCGCGGCTGGGCATACGGAACTCCAGACGCACACGGTCGGTGCCCAGAGATTCCATCTGCTGCAGGATAGCCTTGCGCTGGCCCAGACCGGTCATGACAGCGCCCTGATACTGGGTGGGCACATCGATGACGACATGCTCCATAGGCTCGTAGGTCTTGCCGTCGATGACCTTGGTCAGAACGTGCGGGGGAGAGACCTGCAGCTCATAACCTTCACGGCGCATGGTCTCGATCAGGATGGACAGGTGCATCTCACCACGGCCCATAACGCGGAAGGAATCGGTGGTGGCGGAATCCTCCACCTTCAAAGCGACATCCTTCAGCAGTTCCTTCTGCAAACGGTCACGGATCTGGCGGCTGGTGACGTACTTGCCTTCATTGCCGGCAAACGGGGAATCGTTGACGGAGAAGGTCATCTCAACGGTAGGATCGTTGATCTTAACAAAGGGCAGCGGCTCAACCTTGCTGGGGTCGCACACGGTGTTGCCGATGGAAATATCGGGCAGACCGGCAAAGGCAACAATATCACCGGCAGCGGCCTGCTCAATGGGCTCGCGGCCGTTTGCCTTAAAGTCAAACAGCTTGGTGATGCGGCCGGTCATGTGCAGGTCGGGGTTGTGCCAGTCGCAAACCTGAACAGCCTGGCCAACCTTGATGATACCGTTCTGCACGCGGCCAACGCCCATGCGGCCCACAAAGTCGTTGTAGTCCACGCTGGAAACCAGCATCTGCATCGGGGCTTCGGGTTCACCCTCCGGCGGGGTAACGTACTTCAGGATGGTATCAAACAGCGGCTTCAGGTCGGTGCCGTTTTCGGGGTGGGTCCAATCATAGCTGGCGGTGCCGTTACGGCCGGAGCAGAACACCATCGGGCTGTCCAGCTGCTCGTCGGTAGCGCCCAGGTCCATCAGCAGCTCCAGGATCTCGTCAATAACTTCCTTAATGCGGGCGTCGGGACGGTCAATCTTGTTGACGGCAATGACCAGGGACAGATTTTGCTGCAAAGCTTTCTGCAGAACAAAACGGGTCTGGGGCATGCAGCCTTCGGCTGCGTCAACCAGCAGCAGAACGCCGTTGACCATTTTCAGCACGCGTTCTACCTCGCCGCCAAAGTCGGCGTGGCCCGGGGTGTCAACAATGTTGATCTTGACGCCTTTATAGACGCAGGAGCAGTTCTTTGCCAGGATGGTGATGCCGCGTTCACGCTCGATGGCGCCGGAGTCCATCACGCGCTCAGCAACCTGCTGATTGGAGCGGAATGCGCCGGACTGCTTCAGCATCTGATCCACGAGGGTGGTCTTGCCATGGTCAACGTGGGCGATAATGGCAATATTGCGAAGATTTTCTTGGATCATAACCTACGATACCTCTTTATACTTTCAAAATCTGGGGTTTGGTGCACGAACATAGGTTGCGGCAGGGGCTAACATCCCAACTGCAGCACACTTATACTATATTGTACGGCACCATGATGAAATTGTCAAGAATCGTAAATTGTTTTTTCTTATGGTATAATTAAAAATAATCGTGGGGAATTGCGCGGTTTTCTGGTTATTCTACCAACAACATGGTTTGCGGTAAATAACCCAAAAGAGGGGAAAGGCCGCTGCATATACCCCTTGCATTGATTGGGAAAGGGAAGAACTATGCCAAAGACACGCCGTAAGGTCAACATCATTGGTCACCGCAACCCGGATACAGACTCTATCTGCTCTGCGCTGGCCTATACCTACCTGAAAAACCAGCTGGGGGATGCTGTGTACGAAGCCCGCCGTGCCGGGCAGATCAACCGCGAAACCGCCTTTGTGCTCAAGCATTTTGGGGTGGAGCCGCCGCGCCTGTGTACCGACGTCAGCCCCCAGGTGAAGGACATCGACATCCGCGAGCAGCCCGGCATTGATAAGGAAATGAGCATCCGTGCCGCATGGAGCATGATGCGCGACACCGAGATCGATACCTTGTGCGCCATTGACGAGGATAAAGAACTGCTGGGCCTGATCACCGTTAAGGACATTGCCAATGCCAATATGGACCTATTTGATACTGAGGTTCTGGCAAAATCCAAGACGAGCTACAAAAACGTGCTCAGCACCCTGGAAGGCGAAATGCTGCTGGGCGACCCCGATGCCTGCATTACCTCCGGCCGCATTTTTATTGGCACCAGCCCGGAAATTATGGATGGTGCCGTGAACCCCGGCGATATTGTGCTGGTGTCCAACCGGTACGAAGTGCAGATGTGCGCCATTGACTGTGGCGCCGGTGCCATTATTGTCTGCTGCGGCTCTGCTGTGCCGCGTACCATTTTGGCTCGCGCACAGGAAAAGGGATGCATTGTCATTACCACCCCGTTTGATACGTACGCCGCCGCCCGCCTGATTTCCACCGCCGCCCCGGTGCGCCACTTTATGCGCAGCAAGAACCTGTTGGAATTCAGCGTGAATACTGCAGTGGAAGACGCCCGCAAGGTCATGGCCAATGTGCGCCACCGCTATTTCCCCATCCTGGATGCCAATGGCAAATATTGTGGTGTCATCAGCCGCCGTAATTTGTTGAACGTGCACCGCAAGCAGGTCATTATGGTGGACCACAACGAGCGCGGTCAGGCTGTGGATGGTCTGGAGCAGGCGGAGATTCTGGAGATCATCGACCATCACCGTCTTGGTGCACTGGAAACTGCCGGGCCGGTGTATTTCCGCAACGAGCCGGTTGGCTGCACCGCTACTATTATCAGCCGCATGTATGAAGAGCACGGTGTAGAGATCCCACCCCAGATTGCAGGCCTGCTGCTTTCCGCTATTCTGTCGGACACGCTGATGTTCCGTTCGCCTACCTCCACGCCGCTTGACCAGCACATTGCCGAAAAGCTGGCCAGGATCGCGGGCGAGGAGATCCCCACCTATGCGGAGCAGATGTTTGAAGCCGGCGCCGACCTGACGGGCCGCACGGCGGACGATGTGTTCTTCTCTGACTTTAAGGTATTCAGCCGCGGCGATGCCAAGTTCGGCGTTGGCCAGGCTATTTACATGACCTCCAACTCCCGCTCGGCGGCAGAAGCGCTCATCACGCCATTTTTGCCGGAAGCACTGGCTCAGGCCGGTGTGCCCATGGTGTTCTTTATGTGCACCGATATGCGTGCCCAGGCCACAGACCTGCTGTTCTGCGGCCAGCAGGCGGAAGAAATTGTGCGCAGCGCATTCCATGTGGAAACCAAGGACGGCAAAGCTGTGCTGCCCGGGGTTGTCAGCCGCAAAAAGCAGCTGATCCCCCCGCTGATGGCGGCATTGCAGGCACTGCAAGCGTAAGTTAGGAGTTAGGGCAACACCGCACAATTCCCGCCTTGCGGCTTAAGCACCGCTCCGGCAGCTGC
>OGKG01001331.1_pt1 | contig 29967 bp, 30 predicted proteins | sample 1572201 | NCBI WGS metagenome assembly OGKG01 (sample SAMEA2582146, study PRJEB24529) | metagenome | biome: Human gut stool | place: China | collected 2011 | reverse complement strand
GACAAATCTAATTTATAGTGGGTCCCCTCCACCCCCGCCGCCTGCGGGCGGCACCCTCTCCAAGCAGGAGAGGGCATGAGCTGCTTGTCTTCGGCACTCCTATATCTTTGGAGATTGCCACACCAGTCTGCGGACTGGTTCGCAATGACAGATCGTTTTTTGTTTGTACCGCTAAATTCTTATTTCCGTCTCCAAAGGGACCCATTTATGAGGAACAATTTTCAAGCAACACTCTGGGCATTGGCCGCCGCTGCCGGGATATTGGCCGCCCTATTTGCGCTTCTTTCCCAAAACAGCCTCTGCCTCACCTTGGCCATTACCTTCGGCACCACGTTCTACCACTTTGCGATGCGGCTGGCCGTCGGCTGGCTGGGCAGGGTGCTGTTTCCGGTGGGCGGCGAAAATGCCGCCTGGTTCCGGGAAAAGGACTGGGAACGCCCCCTTTACCGGTGCTTACGGGTGCGGCAATGGAAAAAATACATGCCCACCTACCGGCCGGAAACCTTCGATATCCGACTCTGTCCCATAGCAAGCATCATCCGCACCACCTGCATCTCCGAAATTACCCACGAGTTCATCATTCCGCTGAGCTTTCTGCCGCTGCTGGCCATCCCCAAGTTCGGGGCAGCTCCGGTATTTATCCTCACATCGATCCTGTCTGCCTGTATCGACGTGCCTTTTGCGATGATGCAGCGCTTCAACCGTCCGAGGCTCCGGCAACTGGCCCGAAAGGAGAAATGCCTATGAATCCCATTATCTGCCTGGCCGGGCCCACCGCCTCCGGCAAGACCGCCCTGGCAGTAGCCCTTGCCCAGGCGCTGAACGGCGAGGTGGTCTCCTGCGACTCTATGCAGGTTTATAAGTTTATGGACATTGGCACCGCCAAGCCCACCCTTGCGGAGATGCAGGGCATTCCCCACCACATGATCGATGTGGCAGACCCAAGGGAGGACTACTCCGTGTCCCGGTACTGTAAAGACGCCGCTCCCATTGTAGAGGATATTGTATCCCGGGGCAAAACCGCCATCATTGCCGGAGGGACCGGGCTCTACATGGACTCCCTCATCCGGGGCAACGACTTCGCCCCCTTCCCTTCCACCGGTGTCCGGGAAAGGCTGGAGCGGCAGGCAGACGCCGAAGGGCTGGAGGCCATGCGCTCTTGGCTGCGAAGCATCGACCCGGAGGCAGAGGCGCGCATCCAGGACCGAAAGCGGCTTCTGCGGGCCCTGGAGGTATACCTGGAAACCGGAGAGACCATCACGGAGCACAACCGCCGGACTCAGGCTCTCCCGCCCAGGTTTACCCCTCTGTGGCTGGGCCTGGATTTTGAAAACCGGCAGAGTCTATATCACCGCATCGATCAGCGGGTGACCCATATGCTGGAGGCGGGGCTGCTGCAGGAAATCCGGGGTCTTCTGCAAAGCGGTGTGCCGGATACCGCCACCGCCATGCAGGCCATCGGCTACAAGGAGTTTGTGTCCGCTCTGAATGGTCACGGGACGGTGGAGGCCGCCGCCGATTCCGTCCGCCAGTCCTCCCGGCGGTACGCCAAGCGGCAGCTGACCTGGTTCCGCCGGAATCCCGCCGTTCACTGGCTCATTCGGGAGGATGAAACCAGCGGGGAGGAAATTTTCCGGTCCGCCCGACAGATTATTCAGGAATTCGACAAGTGAACCGTGGTAGCATATGTGTACTTCAACCGGGGGCCCAAACCGCTCCCAATACAAGAAACGAGGGTATACATATGAACGAGACCATGAATTTACAGGATGCCATTTTGAAGGAAGTGCGCCGGGAGAAGGTTCCCGTCACGCTGTTTCTCATGAATGGCTTCCAGCTCCGGGGAGTCATTACGGGGTTTGACAGCTTTGTGGTGGTGCTGGTTTCCGATGGAAAGCAGCAAATGATCTACAAGCACGCCATCTCCACACTTGCACCCATTCGGCCCCTGAAATCCGCCGCGCCTGCCGTGTAACGGATCTCACGCCGCTTCCCGGGTCGGCGGACAACGCCGCCCGGGTTTTCGTTTACAGAGAGGAGAATTCAACCATGTCCATCGCCGAAAATGTGGCCGCCATCCGGGCAGCCATGGAGTCCGCCGCCCGGGATGCCGGTCGGGGCCCCAAAGAAATCAAGCTTTGCGCCGCCACCAAAATGAACGACGCTGCCGCCGTCCGCCAGGCCATTGCCGCCGGGGTGGATGTCTGCGGCGAAAACCGGGTCCAGGAGCTGACCCAGAAGCTGGGAGAAAACGCCTACGTCGGCGCTCCCGTCCACTTCATCGGCCATCTGCAGACCAATAAGGTCCGTCAGGTGGTGGGCAAGGTGGACCTGATCCAGAGCGTGGGAAGCCTCCACCTGCTGGAAGCCGTCAACAAGGAGGCTGCCAGGCAGAACCTCCGCCAGGACATCCTGCTGGAAGTAAACATCGGTGAGGAGGCCGCCAAGACCGGCTTCGCCGCCAGTGAGATCCTGCCGCTGATAGACAAAATTGACAGTTTTTCCAACATATGTGTCCGGGGGCTTATGGCAATTCCCCCAATCAGTGAAAATCCTGGAGATAATTCAAAATTTTTTCTGAAAATGCGGGAAATTTATGTTGACATACGGGCAAAAAAGAAGGATAATGTCCAGGTGGACTGCTTATCCATGGGAATGTCCGGGGATTACCTCGATGCGATCCGCTGCGGCAGCACCATGGTGCGCATCGGCACTGCCATTTTTGGCGAAAGGCATTATTGATACGCCGCATCTGAAGATGTAAATATACAGGAGGAAAAACAGAAATGAGCCTTTGGGATAACGTGAAAAAGTTTGCCCAGCCCTACACAGACGACGATTACGACGATTACGACGAAGACGAAGAATACGCCGACGACGATTACGACGAACCCGAAGAAAAGCCCGCCCGCCGCGCAGCTCCTGCCCGCCGCTCCCGTCCCGCCGCAAAGGCTGCGGAAGAGATCGAGGATGAGGACGATGACGACCACGACGACTTCGGCTTCGGCAGCATTGCCCCCGCCACTTCGTCCAGTCCCAGCGTGACCACCGGCAGCTTCAACGGTCCCATGCTCCATACCCCCGGCTCCACCAACAAGCAGGAGGTGGTGCTGTTCCGTCCCGGCAGCTTCAACGACACCTCCAAGGCCGCGGATGACCTGCGGAACCGGAAGGCCGTCATTGTCAACATGGAGAATGTGGACAAGGCCATGGCCCGCCGGGTGGTGGACTTCCTCTCCGGCTGCGTTTACGCTCTGGACGGCGACGTGAAGAAGATCGCTCAGTCCGCTTACCTCTTCTGTCCCCACAATATGGAGATCCAGGGCGATCTGGAATCTCTCCAGGCGGAAGTGGAAAGCTACATCTGATCACCAACAACACATAAGTAACGGAAGGAGAAACAGATATGATTACTCCCCAACAGATCGACCAGGTTGCCTTTAAAAAGTCTTCCTTCGGCGGCTACAATATGCAGCAGGTGGACGAATTCCTGGAACCTCTGACCGAAGATTACGTCACCCTCTACAAGGAGAACGCTCTGCTGAAGAGCAAGCTCCGTGTTCTGGCCGGAAAGCTGGAAGAATACCGCAAGGGCGAGGGTGCCGCTAAGGCCTCTGCCGCCGACCCCCAGGCTCTGCAGAATGCCCAGGCCCAGGCCGCTCAGGTCCTGCAGACCGCTCAGGTCCAGGCTGCCCAGGCCGTAAAGTCCGCCCAGGCTCAGGCCGCTCAGATCCTGGCCGATGCACAGGCCCAAAGCGACAAGCTCCTGAAGGATGCCGCCGCCAAGGCTCAGACTGCCGCCGTGGCTCCTGTGGCCGTCTCTGTGCCCAGCAGCAATGCTGAGGCTCTGATTGCCGCCGAGAACGCCCGAGTGGAAGAGGCCCGAAAGGCCGCCAACGCCCGCATTGCCGAGATCCAGGAGCAGATGCGTGCCTGCATCCAGGCTCTGGAGCGGATCAAGGCTGCCGCTCCCGCCGCGTCTGTGGCTCCCGCGGCCCCTAAGGCCGCCCCCAAGCCCGCCAGCTTCACGGCTCCGGCGGCTCCCGTAGCTCCCGCTTCCTTCTCCGCTCCCGCGGCCCCCAAGGCCCCCGCCGGCTTTGCCGCTCCTTCGGCCCCTGCGGCACCTGCCGCGCCTGTGGCTCCTGTTGCGCCGAAAGCACCGGCGGCACCTGCCGTGTCGGATCTCAGCTTCGACAGCGGGTCCGTAGCGGACGAGATCGCCCACAGCGTGGAAGCCCTGGTAGGCTCCGCTGAAGAGCCCGCTCCCAAGCCCGTTCCCAAGCACCCGGTAAACGACACCACCACCAGCCGCTTCGCCAACCTGAACCTGCAGTTTGGCCGGAATTACGATCCCACCCACAAGTGATCATCCCCTACGCGGGATCATAGAGCGGTAAAAAACATATACAATGCCAGGATGAGGACAGGAGCCTGGGTTACCTCCTTTCAGAGAGCCGCCGGTTGGTGCGAGGCGGCAGGAAGGCCCACAGCTTATCCCCTCAGAGCAGCGCGCCCAACGTCACTAGACCAGTAGACCGCGCCGGGTTCGCCCGATACAGCGTAGACGAGTGCCGCGAAAGCGGAACGAGAGTGGTACCGCAGAGGTTTCAGCCTTTGTCTCTTGCTTCAAGAGGCAAAGGCTGTTCTTTTCTTTATCCCTTCCCCCAGGGGAAGGAAAAAAGATTATTATATGGAGGTAACTTTCCAATGGATTATAAAAACACCATCATCACCCCAAAAACCGACTTTCCCATGAAGGCCGGCCTCCCCGCCCGGGAGCCTGGCATGCTGGAAAGCTGGGAAAAAATGGACCTGTACCAGGCCATGCTGGAGAAGAACAAGGATCTGCCCCGGTTTGTGCTCCACGACGGCCCTCCCTTCTCCAACGGCTATATCCACATGGGCCACGCCCTGAATAAGACCCTGAAGGACTTCATCGTCCGTTCCCACGCCATGATGGGTTACTATACCCCCTACGTCCCCGGCTGGGACAACCACGGTCTGCCCATCGAGCGGGCCATCGAGACCTCTAAGAAGAAGCTCAACAAGGACCTGACCGTCCCCGAGTTCCGGAAAGCCTGCGAGGCCTTTGCCGAGGACTTCATCCAGAAGCAGATGAGCGGCTTTAAGCGTCTGGGCGTGGTTGGCGACTGGAAGCATCCCTACCGCACCATGGACAAGCACTTTGAGGCCCAGGAGGTCAAGGTTTTTGGCCGGATGTTCGACAAGGGCTACATCTACAAGGGCCTGAAGCCCGTAACCTGGTGCCCCTACTGCGTTACCGCCGTGGCCGAGGCCGACATCGAGTACAAGGACGATCCCGTCACCACCGTCTACGTCAAGTTCCCCATGAAAGACGATCTGGGCAAGCTCAGCCAGTTTGACCTGTCCCACACCTACTTCGTGATCTGGACCACCACCATCTGGACCCTGCCCGGCAACCTGGCCATCTGCCTCCACCCCCGGGACAGCTATGTTCTCGTCAAGGCGGATAATGGCGACACCTACATCATGGCCGAGGCCCTGATGGACAAGGTCATGCACATCGGCGGCTTCGAGCACTACGAGGTTCTGGCCAGTTATCCCGGCTCCTTCTTTGAGAATATGCTGGCCCAGCATCCCTTCATGGACAAGACCTCCCGGCTGGTCAACGCTGAGTATGTCACCATGGATTCCGGTACGGGCTGTGTCCACACTGCCCCCGGCTTCGGCGCCGATGACTATCAGACCTGCATGCGCTACGGCATGGAGCTGGTGGTCCCCGTAGACGACTACGGCCGCCACACCGACTACGCCGGCAAGTACGCCGGTATGAAGACAGAGGAATCTAACCCTGTCATTCTGGAGGATATGCGTCAGTCCGGCGCTCTGTTCGCCTCCGAGGACATCGTCCACTCTTACCCCCATCACGACCGCTGCAAGAAGCCCGTCATCTTCCGGGCCACTCCTCAGTGGTTCTGCTCCGTAGAGTCCTTCAAGGATCAGGCCATCAAGGCCATCGAGAACGTCCAGTGGTATCCCGCCTGGGGCCAGGACCGGATGACCAGCATGATCCGGGAGCGGGCGGATTGGTGCATCTCCCGTCAGCGCCGCTGGGGTCTGCCCATCCCCGTGTTCTACTGCAAGGACTGCGGCAAGCCTGTGTCCACCCCCGAGTCCATCGCCAAGCTCTCCAAGCTCTTTGATGAATACGGCTCCAACATCTGGTTCGAGAAGGACGCCATGGAGCTGGCCCCTGAGGGCTTCACCTGCCCCCACTGCGGCGGCAAGGACTTCACCAAGGAGAAGGACACCCTGGACTGCTGGTTCGACTCCGGCTCCACCCACTATGCCTCTTTGATGCACCGGACCCCGGAGCTGTGGCCCGCCGACGTATATCTGGAGGGTGCCGACCAGTACCGCGGCTGGTTCCAGTCCTCCCTTCTGACCTCCGTTGGCGCTCTGGATCAGGGCGCTCCCTTCCGTCAGGTTCTGACCCACGGCTGGACCGTAGACGGCCAGGGCCGTGCCATGCACAAGTCCCTGGGCAACGGCGTAGACCCCGCCGACCTGATCAAGGAGTTCGGCGCGGATATCGTCCGCCTGTGGGCCGCCTCCTCCGACTACCATGCCGATGTGCGCTGCTCCAAAGAGATCTTTAAGCAGATCGCCCAGAACTATCTGAAATTCCGCAACACCGCCCGGTATTGCCTGGGCAACCTGAACGAATTCGATCCCAACAGCCTGGTCCCCGCCCAGGAGCTGGAGGAGCTGGACCGCTGGGCCCTGACCCGCCTGGACGAGCTGGTAAAGACCTGCCGCAAGGCCTACATGGGCTACGAATACCATGTGGTCACCCACGCCATCAACGACTTCTGCGTGGTGGACCTGTCCAGCTTCTATCTGGATATTCTGAAGGACCGGCTGTACTGCGAGGAGAAGAACGGCCTGCGCCGCCGCTCCGCCCAGACTGCCCTGTTCCTGATCCTGGACGCCATGACCAAGCTCTTCGCCCCCATTCTGGCCTTCACCTGTGACGAGATCTGGCAGGATATGCCCCACCGGGATACCGATGACGGCCGCAATGTGCTGCTGAACCAGATGCCCGAGAGCTTCGAAGCCTATGCCCTGCCCGCCGAGACCATGGCCCGCTGGGACACCGTCATGAAGCTCCGCCAGGATGTCAACGGCGTTCTGGAAAAGGCCCGTGCCGACAAGCGCATCGGCAAGGCCCTGGAGGCCCATGTTACCCTACAGACCGCCAGCCAGGAGCTGAAGAAGGCCTGTGAGGGCGTAAACCTGGCCGAGGTGTGTATCGTCTCCACCTGCGACTGGTCTGCCCCCGAGGAGGGCGCTGAAGTGGCTCAGGGTGTCAACTTCCCCGAGCTCACCGTGGGTGTCTCCGAAGCCAAGGGCACCAAGTGCCCCCGCTGCTGGATGCACTCTCTGGATGCCAACGCCGAGGGACTCTGCCCCCGCTGCGCCGCCGTGGTCGCCAAGCTGGACGTAGAGATCTAATTTGTCATAGCGCGCCGGTCTTCAAGCTGGTGTGGCAATCCCCCAAATCACCGGGAGATTGCCACACCAGTGGCACCGGTCACTGGCGCACAATGGCTGCTTTTCAAATTTTTTGAAAAAGTTCTTGACATTTTCGGAAATTATGGTATACTAACCAAGTCCTTTGCAGGACATCAACTTCACATGGGGGAATTCCCGAGTGGCCAAAGGGGACAGACTGTAAATCTGCTGCTTATAGCTTCGGTGGTTCGAATCCACCTTCCCCCACCAGCGAAAAGGACATCGCCTTTGGCGGTGTCTTTTTTGTTGCCGAAAGCCGGATTCGAACCGATCTAAATCCAACAAGCCGGCGGCCTGCTGGCACTTGGCCCGTTTGTACACCAAGCGCCCGACTCCTGGAAGTCGGGCGCTGGTATCGTCTTATGGGCGGCGGGGTTCGCCGTCTTCTTTTTGTGAGGCGTTCCTGTCGGACAATTCCTGGGCCGTGTACTCCTCCACTTCCCTTTTGGTCACCCGCTTGATGTGCCGCTTTTCCAGATGCAGATACACAAAGTCCCGGAAAAGGGTGTAAAATACGGATACCAGAGGAATAAAAATCAGCATCCCCACAATGCCCATCAGATTGCCGCCAACGGTAACAGCTGCAAGCACCCAGATGGATGGAAGCCCCACGGAGTTTCCCACCACATGGGGATAGATGAGATTGCCCTCGATTTGCTGCAATACCAAAAACAGCAGGACAAACAGCAATGCTCCCCTTGGGTCTTCCATAAAAATCAGGAAGCATCCTGTGGCGCAGCCGATAAAGGCCCCGAAAATGGGGATCAGGGCGGTAAAGGCAATCAGAATGCCAATTAACAGCGCATAGGGCATTTTGAAAAGCCACAGGGCCACCACAAACATGCTGCCCAGAATCACCGCCTCCAGGCACTGCCCCGCTAGGAAGTTCGCAAAGGTCCGGTAGGTCAACGCACAGATTTTCAAAATGGCCTCTGCCTTTTGCCTGGGCAGAAAGGCGAAAAACACCTTCCTCACCTGTACATGGAGCTTTTCTTTCTGGAACAGCACGTAGCAAGCAAAAGAAAAGGCAATAAAAAAGGTGGTCACGCCGCTGGCAATGGAACCCACCGCCGTCACAGTGGTGTTCATAACATTCCCGGTCCCGCTGCCCAGAATGCTGACCAGCCAGGAAATGGCCTCATTGGGGTCAAAGTGGACTTTCTCTACAAGCCCCATGATTTCCCGGTTGTTGTGAGAAAATTCCCGTATCCAGTTTTGCATCTGGGGAATAAAGTCCGCAATGGTTGCCATCAGGGTACCCACGGTCTTGGTCAGCTGGGGAATCACCCCAAACAGTACCAGAACGATGACCCCTACCACCAGCAGGACAGTCAATAGCAAACTCAGGGGCCTGGCCAATTTCCTGGCAAGGCTGCTGCCCCGTTCCTTGGCTTTTCCAAAAAGCTGTTCTTCCAGAAAACTCATGGGGACATTGATCATAAAGGCAATGGCTCCGCCCAGCACAAAGGGGAACAGAATGCCCCAAATCCCTTTCAGCACCCCGATCACTGCATCCATTTTCCACAGTGCCACCACCAACAGCGCAGAAAACACGATGAGTTCCCGCACCCTTTTGAGGGTGTCATCACTTAAATTCATTGTACGCCTCCTGTCCCTGAAACCAAAAAGAGGCCCCTATTGCACACCAGAATGCAATAAAAGTCTCACCATTCCCTTGCGGCCCCGGATGTTACCACCGTCTTGACGACACCGCAAACGCTGCAAAGCGTAAGTTATTCCCTTTTATCACTGGTATTATAATCCCCCGTCCCCTCTGTGTCAAGGGTTTTGGGGACTCTGCCGCCTTCCTTCTCCAACCAAACTGGCACCATGAGTTCAGCACCTTTTAGCAGAATTTATGCATCTTATATAATGACAGTGTGTTGACGTTAGACGCTTATTTGAGTATACTATACTTGAATGGAGGTGTTCCTTTTGAATTAAAACTGGAAGTACCGAATGATACGACAGCCGCTGCCATTGAGGATGGCAGAAAAATGATGAAGGATCCTTCTGCTCCGCATTATTCCAGTATGGATGCGCTCAAGACAGCTCTCGACGTATGAAATACGACATTCAGTTTACCAATCAGCTTAAATAGGTGCGATTGATGAAAATTATTGAAGTTAAAGAAAATAAAAAACAATATCTTGATTTGCTCCTATTAGCAGATGAGCAGGAAGATATGGTTGACCGTTATCTTGATAACGGCAAGATGTATGTACTTGATGATAATGGGGTCAAGTGTGAGTGTGTCATAACCGATAAAGAAAATGGCATACTTGAAATCAAGAACATTGCGACAGTTCCAGAATATCAAGGGAAAGGTTATGCAAGAGCCTTAATTGAGTTTATTGTTAGTAATTACAGAGAGCAATATGCCATTCTGCAAGTGGGAACAGGCGATAGCCCACTGACAATACCATTTTATGAAAAGTGTGGTTTTGTCCGTTCGCATATCATATCAAATTTCTTTATAGATAATTATGACCACCCAATCTATGAGAGTGGAATACAGTTGGTAGATATGGTGTATTTGCAAAGACCGTTATAATTTAAATTCAGGTTTATGGAGAGTCACCGTTATGATTAGAGAATTTCAAAGGGATGATATAAATAAAGTTGCAGATATATGGTTGGATACAAATATAAAGGCACATAATTTTATCCCCGCCGAATACTGGAAAAGCAATTTCAAATCAGTAAAAGAAGCGTTGTTACTAGCAGAGGTTTATGTGTATGAGTATGATACAGAAATACAGGGTTTTATAGGGTTAAATGATGAATATGTTGAGGGTATTTTTGTTTCTGGTGAAATGCAATCGCAGGGTATAGGTAAAATTCTGCTGAATTATGTAAAGAATAAAAGGAATAAGTTGCACTTGAACGTATACCAAAAGAACGCACGGGCAATATCTTTTTATAAGAGAGAAGGATTTGAGATTCAGCATAGTGGCTTAGATGAGGCTACCGGAGAAAAAGATTATGTAATGACATGGCAACACAAATAGAAATTCCAGTTTGTAAATCTCAATAGAACAGCAGTTTATTCGCATCGGTCGGAGAAATCTGATCGGTGCTTTCTTTATGCTCGGCAGAAATGCCTGGCAATTTTTGTATCAACAAAACAGCCATCTTCAGCACAAAAGCAACGAAGACAGCTGTTTTCGGAGTGTCATCAGTTTCCGTAGAACTCCAGGAATCTCTTCAATTCCACACGTGTGGGGGAATACAGCAGACTTTCTGCAGGACCATACTCCAGTACTTCCCCTTTTTGAAAAAACATCGCTTCATCAGCGATTCGCCTTGCCTGCTGCAGGGAGTGGGTGACCAAAATCAAAATACAATTGGTCTGGCGCACATAGGACTGAATCAAAGTTTCCGCGGCAGCGGTGGTTTCCATATCCATGGCAGCCGTTGGTTCATCGAGAATCACCACATCGTATGTTCCCATCATCAATCTTGCCATCGCCATGCGTGCCGTCTCACCGCCGGAGAGACGATCCGCCCGTTTATGTTCCAGCTCTGTCAGAGACAGTGCTTTCGCGAGGGACTCCGCTTTCTGGATATCCCTGCCGCCCAGCAGGATGTTTTTTCTGACAGACATACGAAAGGCATAGGGCTTCTGAGGAAGATAGCCAATGCTTGGTTCCAAGCGGATTTTCCGGTCTGCCGGAAGGACATCTGCCAGAATCTTTGAAAATGTGGATTTTCCGCTTCCGTTTGCTCCAAGAATCGCATATATGTTTCCAGGCTGCAATTCCATTCCCGGAAAATCCAGCACTTTTTTCTGCCCATAGGTTTTGGAAAAGGCGGGAATGATCATTGGCTGAGCCTCCTTTGCAGCAGAGATATCACAACATTCACCAGCAGGGAAACCGCCAACAGAATCATACCCAGGGCAATGCCCAGAGAGAAATTTCCCTGATTGGTGTACTGCATAATGGCTGTGGTCATCACATTCGTTTTCCAGGCAATGGCACCGCCCACCATGGACACTGCCCCGACCTCTGCAATAGATCTGGAAAACGCCAGCAGATAGGAAGAGATGATACAGTACTGGCACTCATTGCACAGCAGCAAAAACGTCCTTCCTCTTCCCAGCCCCAAACCCCTGGCTGTTTCCCGAATCGCCGGAGACACTCCCGCCACATAAGTCTCCATAGCCCCCACAACAATGGGGGTGATCAGCGCCACCTGGGCAAGAATCATGATTTTAACCGTGAACAGCAGCTTCATGTGTCGCAGAGGGCCGACCCCGGAGAAAAGGATGTAAAACAGCAGGCCGCATACCACAGGGGGCATCCCCATAAGCGTTCGGTTCAGGATAATCAGAAGCCCTCTCCCGGGGAATTTGCTATTGCCCAGACAGATTCCCAGCGGAACACCCAGCAGCAGTGCAAGCAAAGAGCTTTTGAGGCTCATTTGCGCTGTGACTTTCAAAATGTTCAGAAGTTCTGCATCGGAAGACAGGATAAGAGAAATCGCCTTTTGAAGGGCCGTTCCCACGGTGCAGCCTCCTTTCTTTTTGTAAAATCCCGTGGAGAAATTCCCCACGGGATACAGTTTACACAGATTTTTTCAAAAAAGCAAGTTTTTGGAAACTGTACATATAGCGTCAGCCGCAGAAAATGAACCCGGAGTTTCCTCAGCTTATGATGCCATCGTTGGCAACGAAAGTCAGGAAGGTTGCCTTATCGGTCAGGATGTAAGCATGCATCTGTTCTGCCATCACCAGACATGCGCCCATACCGGCGTTTGCAGAGATGTACCACTGCGTGTAGGGAGCGAAGGACTCTGGCTCCTTCGTGATACCCAGAGTCTCAGGCCACAGGGACAGCTCCTTGGTGTGGGTGCCGGAACCGTCGCCACGGGAGATGAAGGGATACTCGCCCTCCGCAATGGCTGCAAACGCATCCAGAACGGAAGCTGCCTCCTTAACACCGGCAGGGTCCGCAGAAGGTCCGCACAGGACGAAATAGTTATACAGGAAGGAAATGCGCTCTACTTCGAAGCCATCTACAGTGCGGGCGAAGCCCTCTTCAACAAAGGCTTCTTCCTGGCTCTTGGCATGGACCAGAATCAGGTCGGCATTGCCGAACTTGGCGGCAGAGATTGCCTTGCCGGTACCGGCAGACTGGACTTCCACAGTGTAGCCATAGGTGCTCTCGAAGATGGGCAGCAGATAGCCCAGCAAACCAGAGTCTTTCACAGAAGTGGTGGTGGAAAGGCGGATGACCTTTGTCTCTTCGGTAGCGGGCGCAATCTCACCTGTATAAACAGGGGCACCGTCCTTGACGTAGAACAGATACTCACCGTACTCTTGAAAGCCATAGTTTGCGGCCAGGTCCAACGTTTCCTGGGTCAGGAACCACTGGATGAGGGCATCCGCACCGGCGGTATTCACCGCAACGTCAGCGACAGAGTTGCCGTCAGCATCCACAAAAGGCGCCTCGGGATTTACGGCGATAACGGTGTAGGTGTTGAGCATCTTGTCGTCGGCTTCCTTCAGAATGCAGGTATCCACCACAAGACCGGCCTGGGTGGGAACCTCAGCGGCGGCTTCCGTCGGGGCAGCCGTTGTGGCGGGAGCGGAAGCCTCAGTGGGAGCCTGCGTCTCAGCAGGCTTGCTTGCGCCGCAGGCAAGAAGACCAAACATCATGGCAAAAACCAGCAGCATGGACAGAATCTTTTTCATTGTCTTACCTCCTAAATAATATAAAAAAGACCAGCCAGTTTCCGCAACACCAAAAGCACAGCCGAAAGCTGCGCCCGATCATGGCGTCTGGAAAGAGGCTCGTCCACCGCTTTGCAAACTTTGGAAATCAGTCAATTTCACGAAAACCGACCAATCAATTTCTGATACTATATCACATTTGAACAAATAATACAAGCCGCCTTTTTCAGAGACTGTGCGAAATGATACGAAATTATATGAAATGATTCAAAGCAGCTCTTTCACTATTCTCCATAGTATGATAAGATGAAACAGGAGGGGATCGCCGGTTTGGCACTGCCCCAGACCGGGGTCATCTTTGAAGGTTCAGATGATTCCGCGCTTCTGATTTACAGGCAGTTTCCATTACGATTTCTATCCGCAGGCGGATAAGAATTGGAGGTTTAAAATATGAGCAAGAAAACAAGTCCTTCCATGGATTCCTGGCTGAAAGAGGCCAAGGCCCACGAAAGCGCCCCTAAGATTGGCATGTATCTGACCCATAACGGCATTGTCCGGGAAAGTGCCAAGGCAAAAGTACGCCAGGGTGCCGCCGATACCAGGCCCGTTGTGGGGATGCAGTTTTCCTACAATCAGGAAGCTGTGGATGCCATCATCGCAGAAACCTATAAGTTGGACGGTATTTTCTACATCAAGGTCTGGCTGAACGAAGGGGAACTGAGCCTTGGTGACGACATCATGTATGTGCTCATCGGCGGCGATATCCGCCCCCATGTGGTGGATGCTCTGCAATATCTGGTGGGTCGCATCAAAAACGAGTGTGTCACGGAAACAGAGCTTTACTGATACGAGAAATCCGGAAAAATGTGCGGAATTTCATGTAACCGTTTCGATGTATAAAAAATCCCATTTCCTGCTCGGAAATGGGATTTCCTTTCATTTTGCACAGTCCGCACTGCCCTCGCTGTAGAGCATATCCAGGCCATGGGCCACCGGGTCGATGACCGCCAGAATATTCTCTGCCGATGCCTTTTGGCTGCCTGGCAGGGTAATGATCAGGGTGCGTGCCCGAATGCCCGCAACACTGCGGCTCAGGCAGCCTTTGGGTGTGATCTTCATGGATTCTGCCCGCATAGCCTCCGGGATACCGGGAGTCGGACGCTGGATTACCTCCATAGCGGCTTCCGGGGTAATATCCCGGGGTGAGAAGCCGGTGCCGCCGGTGGTGAGCACCAGGGCAATCTTCTTTTCATCTGCACACTTCAAAAGCTCCGATTGGATCATCTCCGCCTCATCGGGAACGATGGCGGTATAGGTCACGTCGAACCCCTTCTCCGTCAGAATCTTCACCAGGTTGGGGCCGCTGGTGTCCTCCCGCTCGCCCCGATATCCCTTATCGCTGATGGTAATCACTGCTGCTGTATACGCCATGATTCGTCCTCCCGTTTGTAATCGCCGTGGATTCCGCCGGTTTTGGAAAGCAGGCGGATGTCCGTGATCGTCATATCCTTTTGCACCGCTTTGCACATATCGTACACTGTCAGAGCGGCAGTGCTGACAGCGGTAAGTGCCTCCATTTCCACGCCGGTTCTTCCGTCACAGGAAACGGTGGCCTTGATTTCTACGCTGGATCTGTGCTCATCCAGAGAAAGCTCCAGGTTGATGCCATCCATCAAAATGGGGTGACACATGGGAATGATATCCGGTGTGCGCTTGGCACCCATGACCCCCGCAATCTGGGCAACGGTCAGCACATCTCCTTTTTTCATGCCGCCGCTTTGAATGAGCGCGAATGTATGTTCATTCACCAACACCCGGCCTGCCGCAACGGCCACGCGCTGAGAAATGGGCTTTTCCCCCACATCTACCATTTTGGCCCGTCCCTGGTCATTAAAATGGGTAAAGTCTGCCATACTCAACCTCCGATTTGATTCATATTCCGACCGGCGCCCGATTTGTGCGCAGCATCCAGATCCCCATGCCATTGGGGTTTCCCCAAAATCGCTGCTTCCAGCTGTGCTTTCATGCCATCGAAATCCAGCCCTTTCAGGGGATACTCCGCATTGGAATGCAGACAGGGCTTCACTTTTCCGTCTGCAGTCAGTCGGATGCGGTTGCACTCCCCGCAAAAATGGGCGCTCACCGGGCTGATAAGGCCAATATTGCCCAGTGCGCCAGGCAGGTGGAAGAGTTTGGCAACACCGCCATCTTTGGCAGCCGGTACCGCTTCCGGCAGAGCCTCCAAAACCCTTGTAAATGGAATATACGCTTCCGGGCCAAAGCCGGAGCTGTCGCACATGGGCATCATTTCAATAAAACGCACATCCACAGGATACTTCCGGGTAAGCTCCGCCAGCGGAAGGATCTCATCATCGTTAAATCCGCCAATGAGCACGGCATTGAGTTTGATCTTCTGAAAGTCAGCATCCAAGGCCGCATAAAACCCCTTCCAGAAGTCATCCAGACTGCCGTTGCGGGTAATGTGGGCATACTTCTGAGGATCCAGGGTATCCAGGCTCAGGTTTAACCGGCTGACCCCCGCCTCCTTGAGGGGCCTTGCCAACTCCGGGAGCAGGATGCCATTTGTTGTCAGGCAGACCTCCCGAATTCCAGGAACTCTGGATGCTCTGCGGCAGATAGACACGATATTCTTTTTAACAAGTGGTTCTCCACCTGTAATGCGCAACTTGGTAATGCCCAGAGCCGCGGCTGCTTCCACGGCCCGAATAAGCTCATCTTCCGTGAGCATGTCAGCATGCTCTTTCTTGCAGACACCATCCTCCGGCATACAGTACCGGCAGCGAAGATTGCACAATTCCGTCACAGAAACACGCAAATAGGTGATGCTGCGTCCAAATGTATCAATCATAGTTTACCTCGTATCTTTTGAAATGCGGCAATGCCCGCTTTTCTTCCGTCGGCTGTCACGCCCTCTGTCATGGGGTACACCGTGTTGCAGTTGCCACACATCTGAAGCCAGGACGGCATTCCCAATTCCGCCAGCAGCCCACGCTCCGGGACAAGTCCCGCGGCAATCAGAAGCGTTCTGCAGGCGATCTTCTCTCCGCCGGACAGGCAGCAGCCTGTGAGTGCGGGAGAGCCCTCAACGGCGTCAATGGTCTGGCTGCAAATAAGGCGGATGGAATGATCTTTCAGGCAGCGCCGGTTTCTCGCCAAGCCGCCGCAGTTTTCCTTCTGCTCCACCAGAGTAACAGAAATCCCCATTGCCGCAATCTGGGATGCCATGATAAGGCCAATGTCACCACTGCCCAAAATGGCCACCGGACCTTGGGGAACAAATCCATGGAGGTTCATCATCTCCTGCATCTGACCGGCTGTATAGACACCCTTTGGACGGGTTCCCGCAATCGGCAGCGCCCCCAGTGGAATCTCCCGGCTGCCCGTTGCCAGAATCAGCTGAGAAAACGAGATCTGCCGGTCACCGGACAGATGCGCCGTTTTATTGGGTCCTACCGAAAGCACTGTTGTCCCCAAAAACAGAGTAACCGTTTTCGGGAAATCCTGCACAAGCGCAGCGGCGTATTCCCCTCCGGTAAGTCCGGCGCCAAAGCCGGGATGGCTACATTGCAGGAGAATGCCGCCCAGCTTTTGTTTTCTCTCCACCAGCGCAATGCTTTTGCATCCGGCATCCGCTGCGGCTCTGGCTGCAGCAATTCCCGCTGCACCACCGCCGATAATCAGGATATCAAAGTGCCCCATGCCTGACCTCCCGGAGTATCTGCTCGATGGCAAAGCTGCATCGGCTGCCCTGGCAGACACCCATACCGCTTCCCACTCTCCGCTTGACCCCATCCACCGTGGAAGCTCCCCTTCGGATTGCTTCCAGAATCTCTCCGCGGCTGATGCCTTCGCACAGGCAAATGATTTCGGGGTCATTTGTTTTGGCAATGGCCTGCCTGTGGGGCGTGAAGCGTGGATTTGGGTGTGCATCCAGAAACGCTGCCGTTTTCTCCGCAAGGTACCTGCCCAGTTCGTTGGCACAGGTCAGCCCCGGGGTTTTGATTCCGATCAGACTGAAAAATCCAGGAGCCGGGTACGCAATGGAGAAATCGTGAATGCTCTCGCCGTCATCCCGCTGAGGATTTGGCCGTGCGGCGGCGAATGAGCGGATTACCTGCTGCATATTCAGATTCGGAAACAGCGATACCGCACTTGTCTTCAACTCCGATATTCCCTCTTTTGTTGTGGCAAAGGGTTCTCCAACGGGCTTGCGTACCCCGCTGAGCAGCAGATTCCCTTCCACACACGGGATAGCGGTGATGCCTTTTCCACAGGACTGTGCCTGCTGAAAGATGACCCGCTTCGGCTTCCGCGCCTGTTTGTCCAGGACCAGGTATTCTGCTCCATCTATCAGAAGATGCGTGTCGGAGGGAAAGCACAGCTCCTGTATCCGATCCGCGGAAAGTCCTGCACAGTTGATGACAGCCCTGCAGCGCAGTTCGCTGCGATCTGTTTCCACCAGATAGCCAAACTTGGTTTTCCGGATTCCCACCACAGTGGTTCCCAGCATGGGTTCCATCCCATTGGCAGCAGCGTTTTCAAAGGCGGCAATGCCCAATTGCCAGGGGTTCACCGTTCCGGTGGTCGGGGCATAGAGCGCACCTGCCACACCCGGTGCCAGCATAGGCTCCATTGCCTCTGCCTCTCCCCCGGTCAGAAGCTCCAGACCCGGCACGCCATTGCGGATACCCTGCTCCCATTTTCTCCGGAGCTGGGCCAGGCTCTCCTTGTCATAGGTCACCAGCAAGGAGCCGCAGCGGGAAAAGGGAACTTCCAGTTCACGGCACAAATCATCAAAAGAGGCATTTCCACGAACCGTCAATTCCGCCTTCCGGGAACCGGTTTTGTTGTCATATCCCGCATAGACGATGGCAGAGTTTGCCCGGGTAATGCCTGTACAGATATCCAATTCCTTTTCAATCAGCACGACAGACAAATTCCAGCGCATCAGATTCCGGGCCGCAAAGCAGCCCAGAATCCCTCCCCCGATAACCGCAACATCTGCGCATTTCATAGGGGGATAATCTGTCCGGGGTTATCTACGGTATAGCCGCCGAGGGACAGGATTTTTCCCCGGAACGCATCGCTCTTCAGGATGTGCAAAAGCGCTTGAACCATAGGGGTATCCCAAGCATGGTCAGGGACAATGAGGTCATACTCCTCAATACAGATGGGGATAAAGTCCAGATCATAGAGCTTTGCCGCGGAGTAGATGCCCATACCGACATCAGCACTGCCGCTGGCGATCTGGGCAGCAACAGAAGTGTGGGTCAGTTCTTCCCGATCGTAGCCGTAGACAGAAGCAGTATCCACATTCTCCCGCCTACACAAATAGTCCGCAAGGATCCGGGTGCCGGATCCCTTCTGGCGATTTACATAACGCACGCCATCCTTTGCAATATCCGCGAATTTCCGGATCTGGAGGGGATTGCCCTTTGCCACCATCAATCCCTGCTGACGACCGACACAGGAAACCAGCTTCACACCGCCTTTGGGGAAATACTTGCGAATAAATGCCTTGTTATAGCTGCCGTCAGCCGTATCCAGCAGGTGGCAGCCAGCCATGTGCGCCTCACCACGGCGGATTGCCATGATACCGCCCATGGAACCCACATGGGAGGAGCTGATGTACAAGGCAGAGTCCTCCAAATGGAGCATATCTGCCAGCTCGTCCAGCAGCGGATCATGGCTGCCGATAACCACCAGCGTATTGTGCAGCTTTTCTAAGGGGCTCAGCAGGCGGACACTCACTTCCTCTCCCGCCTCGTAGCCCTCCAGTCCCTGGGGTACTTCCAGAATGCCATCGGCCTTCATAAAAGAAGAAACCACGCCGCTGCCCCGGCTCAGGGGGCTGGCCATCAGCCTGCCGCCTACGCAGCCCATGCGAACACGGACAAACTCCTGATATTTCAGACCGCTTACCACCGGACGGGTCAGCGTTGCCTGGGCATACTGCTCCGGCTGGGCAGAGGTTTTCAGCCAGTGCTCGATCAGAGGCTTTAGGAACTGCTCGATCACAATGATGCCAGACACCGGGTATCCCGGCACACCCAGAATCGCCGTTTTCCCCCGGCAGCCCAGAATGGCAGGCTTGCCGGGCTTGATGGCGATGCCATGGTACAGCACCTCACCCAGTTCCCGGATGACCCGAGCCGAGAAATCCTCCCGTCCGGCAGAAGAACCGGCATTGAGAATTACCATATCGCACTCGTCTGCCGCTTTGGCAACCATTTCTTTGATCTGGTCAAATTGATCCGGAACAATGGGATAGACCACCGCCTCTGCGCCCCAGGAACGCACCATTGCGGAAAAAATGGAGCCATTGAATTCCAGAATATCCCCGGGCTTCGGGTCTGTACAGGGCGGGATAATCTCGTCCCCTGTGGGGATGATGCCCACCACAGGTTTGCGAATCACTTCAATTTCCAGCACACCGCCGGCAATCATCGCACCAATGGCAGCCGGGGAAACGGTCATATGGCTGGGCAAAATCATTTCCCCGGCGCATATATCCTCGCCGATCTGGCGGATATGCTGCCACGGGGCTGCGGCTGCGTGAATGGTGATGGAACCATCTCCATTCTTCACAATGTCCTCCACCATGATGACTGCATCTTTGTCCTCCGGAATCGGGTCGCCGGTGTCCAGCACAAGAAACTGGTCCGGCTTTAGAGTAACAGGGGTCGTTTCCGTCGCGCCGAAGGTTTCTTTTGCGGAAACCGCCACACCATCCATGGCACTGGCGGCATAGTGCGGGGCGCAGATGTGGGCATAGACTGCCTTTGCCGTCACCCTGCCGCAACTTTCAAAGACAGGAATGGTTTCTGTCTTTGACCCAAAACCGCCGCTTACCAGCCGCTCCAGATATTCCTTCCGTGCCTGCGCAAGCGGCACATTGGTCAAATATTCAAATCCCATAAAATTACACTCCTGAAGTAATCGTTACCTGAATTTCCGCTCCCTGGGGTAAGCCTTCACAATCCCGACTGATGCAGAAATAGCCGTCGGTCCCTGCCAGAGTGGTGATCAGGCCGGATTTTCCCCGAATGGGTTGGGCATAAAGCTCGCCGCCTGTTCCTGTCAGCCGGCAGCAGTGATACTGGGCTCTGCCATGGTTGGCACTGATGCTCTCTGTAACCCTGGCAGTAACGGTATAGGCAGTCATGTCCCGGTCCATCAGCCGTCCCAGCAGGGGCTGTACAAAAAGTTTTGTGATAAAGTAGGCAGCCACCGGATGCCCGGGCAGACCCACAATGGGCTTTTTCCCGGCTTTTCCCAGAATGGTTGGTTTTCCGGGCTTAATGGCAATGCCGTGAAGCAGAAGCTGGCCTGCGGATTCAATAATGCGGCAGGCGGCATCCTTCACTCCGACACTGCTGCCTCCGGACAGCAGCACGGCATCACATTCCGCAATGGCCTGATTGACCTTTTGAGAAAGCAGCGCCTCATCATCCACCACAATCCCATAGTTGACAACATGGCACCCAAATGTGGAGAGCATTGCCTCCAGCATGGGACTGTTCACGTCCCGCACCTGTCCGGGGCCGGGCTGCGCCTCCGGAGGAACCAGCTCGTCACCGGTAGAAATGACGCCCACGGTCACTTTTTTCACCACCGGCACCTGCACCCGGCCAATGGCAGCCAGCGCACCAATGTCGGCAGAAGACAGGGAGCGGCCTTTGTGCAGAATCACCTTTCCGGGATACACATCATCCCCCCGGAAAATCAGATTCATGCCCGGCGCCGCAGGTTTGGCAACACCGATGGTGCCGTCGCCGTAGTCCTCCGTGTATTCCACCATCACCACACCGTCGGCTCCGGCAGGGATCGCGCCACCGGTGGGAACCGCCGCACATGCCCCGGGATTCAGGGTAAAATCTGCCCCTTCCCCCATAAGAACGGTAGCCTGCACCGGCAGGATCGCCGGAATGGCATCGGTACAGCCGAAGGTATCCCCGGCACGGACCGCATATCCGTCCACCGTAGACCGGTCAAAATCCGGCACATATTCCCGCGCCGCAATATCCTCCGCCAGAACTCTGCCCACAGCTTCAGACAGGGCTACAAATTCTGCCTGTTCAAGCGGGGAAAACTCCGATTCTATCAGCGCAAGAACTTCTTCCGGCGTTTTTACATACAGCATACTAGACCTCCATAATGATCTTACCCAGGTCCCGGTAGTCATTGCCGGAGAAGCGGGTCACCTCCCTGCGGAACACAGGTGAGGACAGGATTGCAAGCATTTTGACTACAGCCGGATTTTCCAGCGATTCCTTCTGCAAAACAAGATCGAACCGTTCCTCCAGCAGTGGGATGAAGTCAAGCCCCTCCAGCTGATGCGTTATCCGCTCCGTGCCAATGGCAAGATCCGCATCCCCTGCGGCAATGGCAGATGCCATCGTAAGGTGAGAACTCATAATCTTGTCGTAGCCCTTTAGCTGTCCGGAGGGGATTTTCAGTTTTTTTAGCTGGGTATCCAGCAGGATCCTGGATGAGGAAGCAACCCGGCGGTTGAGGATGGAGATGTCAGCCCGGCGCAGATCCTCCCACCCAGTTATGTGCTTGGGATTGCTTTTGCGAACATAAAAGCCCTGGGTGCGGTAGGACAGGTTCACCAGCACTGCGGACACCCCGGGCATCAGGCTTCGCACAAAGGAGGCATTGCACTCTTTTCCATCATACAGATGGCAGGCCGCAGCGTCCACCTTTCCCTGATACAGTGCCAGCAGACCTTCAAAGCTAGACAGATATGTACGACCGGCGTTGATATCCTCCTGATGAAGATAATTTGCCAAAATGTCCAGCACAACATCCTGCCCGGAGATGATCATCTCCGGTGCCTTTTCCTCAGCAGGTGTCAGCAACGTGGAGTGGGTATCGATGCGCCGCACCGGGGCAGTGGAATGCTCATGCCGGGAGCGGGCAATATAGGCATCCACATCCTCCTGCGTAAAACGAACCTTTCGCCCGATTTTATAGGAATGGATTTCTCCCTTGCGAATCAGGTCGTAAATGGTGGACTTGCTGACATGGAGAATGTCTGCAACCTCCTGGGTAGACAAGGACTGATTCTGCGCCATACTGCCGCCTCCTTGCAATCGTTTTCTATTAATTATACTCCATCCTTCCAAATTGCACAAGTGCTTTGCGCAATATTTCAAGTATTTTCGCTATTTTGTACGTCATCTCGTCGAAGTGCTAAAATCTCTTCGCATAAAATGATACAGTTTCATGCAGTTTCACACAAAAATGTGCATCCGCTCTTGATACCCCTGTTATTTCCACTATAATAAACATATACAAATTGTAAGCTCAATTTCAAATTTTTATGGAGGTATTGCATATGGCTGGCGCATACTACGAAAAAATTGCCCGCATCAATCTGACCACCGGCAAGATCAAAGTGGAACCTCTGGATCTGGACCTTGCCCACAAGTTCATTGGCGGCCGTGGTCTTGGCACCAAGCTGCTCTATGACGAGGGCATTGCCACCGTCGACCCCCTGTCCCCGGAAAACAAGCTGATCTACATCACCGGTCCTATGACCGGCGCTGCCGCCCCTTCCACAGGCCGCTACATGGTCTGCACAAAGTCCCCCCTTACCGGCATGATTGCCTGCTCCAACTCCGGCGGTATCTGGGGTGCCAAGCTGAAATACGCCGGTTGGGATGCCATCATTGTGGAAGGTGAAGCTCCCGACTGGACCTACATCAACATTGACGACGATAAGATTGAGCTGCTGGATGCCCGGGAATACGTAGGTGTCATGAGCGAAGCCATTGACGAGCAGCTCAAGGCAAAGCACGGTGCTGACGTTTCCGTTCTGAACATCGGCCCCGCCGGTGAGAAGAAGGTGCTGCTTGCCGCCATTATGAACGATAAGGACCGTGCCGCCGGTCGTTCCGGTGTCGGTGCTGTCATGGGCAGCAAGAAGCTGAAAGCCATCGTGGTCAAGGCAACCCGCAAAAAACTGGACAACATTGCAGACCTGGATGCCCTGAAGGTGGCAGCCAAAAACGCTATGGATGTTCTGAAGGCCAACCCCGTTACCGGTTCCGGCCTGCGGCAACTGGGTACCGCTGTTCTCGTGAACATTGTCAACAACATCGGTGCTTTCCCCACCAAGAACTGGCAGGGAAGCTATTACGACAAGGGTGACGATATCTCCGGCGAAACTCTGGCTGAGAAATACCTGGTCAAGCCCGGTGCCTGCCATCGCTGCCCCATCGCCTGCGGCCGCGTGGTCAATGTCAATGGCAAGGTCGTCGGCGGTCCTGAATACGAGCCCCTGTGGGCCTATGGCGGCAACTGCGGCAACAATGATCTGAACGTCATCGATGAGTGCAATATGCTCTGCAACGAGTATGGTCTGGATGCTATTTCCGTCCCCTGCACCATCGCCGCTGCCATGGAGCTGTACCAGAGAGGCTACATCAAGGAGGAAGAGTGCGCCGGTGTACCTCTGGAATGGGGTTCCACCAGGGCTTTGGTGGAGTGGACCAAGCGTATGGGCAATCCTGAAACCGAGCTTGACTGGCTGATGAGCTCCGGCTCCGCCCGCCTGTGTGAGCACTATGGCCATCCCGAATACTCCATGAGCGTTAAGAAGCAGGAAATGCCCGCTTACGACGCCCGTGCCATTCAGGGCATCGGCATTACCTACGCCACCTCTAACCGTGGCGGCTGCCATGTCCGTGGCTACATGATCTCTCCCGAAGTTCTGGGTCTGCCCCAGCAGCTGGATCGTACCGTTACCAACGAAAAGGCAGCTTGGGTCAAGACCTTCCAGGATCTGACAGCTGTCATCGACTCCATGGGGCACTGTCTGTTTACCTCCTTCGCCATGGGCGCCAAGGAGTACACCGACCTGCTGAACGCCGCCACCGGCACCAACTGGACCATCGAACAGGTTCTGGAGATTGGCGACCGTATCTACAACATCGAGAGAATGTTCAACAAGGCTGCCGGTATGAAGCCTGAGGACGATCGTCTGCCCAAGCGGATGCTGGAAGAGCCCGTTGTAAACGGCCCCTCCACCGGTATGACCTCCAAGCTGCCTCTGACTCTGCCCGAATACTACGAAGCCCGTGGCTGGGTCAACGCATTCCCCACCGATGAAACCCTGAAGAAACTGGGTCTGGACGAGTGTGTTGGCAAGTGATACAATATAATGAATGGGGAGGGGGCAAGTCCCCTCCCCGATTTCTTTTGCAAAGGAGAATCTTCATGATTGAAGTTCGCGTTTTCGCAACCTTGCGCCAAGGCAGGGATAAAGTCACGCTGCTATCGCCGGAGGGTATCGCCTGTGCTGGGGATATCCTTGACCGGATGAACATTCCCCAAGAAGAAGTGTCTATTCTGCTCATCAACGGGTTTCATCACAAGCCGGAATCGGAAGTGAAGGACGGGGACATCGTGGCTCTGTTTCCCCCGGTGGGAGGCGGCTGAACGATGGATCCCAGATATGCGCGCAATGTCCCCGCCCTGAGCGAAGCGGAATGCGAGCTGCTTCGGCGCAAACGTGTTCTGGTGGTTGGCTGCGGCGGTCTGGGCGGGCATCTCATCGATATGCTTGCCCGCATTGGCATAGGCTCTCTGCGGGTGGTGGACGGTGATACATTTGAGCCCTCCAATCTGAACCGTCAGCTGTTGTCCGAAGTTTCCTTGCTGGGCGTTGGGAAAGCACAGACCGCCGCGGAAAGAGTCCGGCGTGTGAATCCCGATGTTGCGGTCCATGCCGTGGGGGAATTTCTTACGGAAGAAAACGCAGCCGCCCTTCTTACAGACTGTGATGCGGTTCTGGACGGTCTGGACAATATCCAGTCACGGCAAATCCTTGCGAATGCCTGTGAACGTGCTGGAATTCCCCTGATCTACGGCGCCGTCAACGGCTGGGTCGCCCAGGCCGCAATCTCCTGCCCCGGCGATCATTTGATAGACTTACTGTACCCCGACGGGGCTGCACTCAAAAATAAGAGCGTTCTGAGCTTCACTCCCGCCCTGTGCGCCTCTATGCAGGTTTCCCTGTGCGTAAAGCTCCTCACCGGCCGCCCCGTCAGAACCGGAACACTGTATTTTTTTGACTTACTGAATCAGGAATTCGAGGTCATCCCCATGACATAAGCGCCAGACAGAACACTGCTTTCAGGATTCTATGGTTGGTTGCAGCGTTCATCTAACACTTCTGCATACGGATTTCATTCCCGGATTCGTGTGTTCTGCAGATCTCCTTTGGAATCACGATCCTCCCCAGATTGTCTACACGGCGTACAATGCCTGTTGCTTTCATAGTCTCTTCTCCTTTGAAGTGCGCTAAAGCGCGTTTTCACCGGTAGCAGTATTTGCAGGAAAAGGGGAATTATGTAATGGGGGGAATTTTGCTACAGAACAAGATTGTGTTCTTGCTACTTGAATCTTTCAAGAACCTCGGTCACTGGAAATTCCTATGCAAGCCAATGAATCGATATAAAAATCATTTAGAGATTGACATATGATATACTTTCCGATTAAAATAACTGATATAGTAAAGAGTAGCTGACATTGTGGTCAGCCTTGCCTTCGCTATACAATTTGTGGAATCGCCTCGCTTAAATGTAATTGCGGGGCAATATCCGAACAGGATATCTTAACTGTACACTATCAAGGAAGGATGACTTTTATGACGCGAACTCGCAGCTATTTCAGAAATGTTCTCCTGATTCTAACTATACTCTCCATCGTTTTGATAATACCTCTCGTATGCTCCGCAACAGAAAATCACGCTTCACAGTCAAGCAACTCTAATGCCGCTTACAAACTCACATATGACGGCAATGAATTCGTTGTCTCCAGTACAGGCACCTTGCAACTCCACATCTTCCAAACAGCAAGTGGATCAGATTTAAGCGACCGCGTAATTTGGCTCTCCAGCGCACCAAATATCGCTACAATTAATAAAACGGGTCTGGTTTCCGGGAAAAAAGTTGGAGAAACAGAGATTTCCTGTCTTTCTCTGGATGGGAAAACAACCTTTGCAAAGGCAAAAATTAAAGTTGTAGCAGGAGTTAAAAGTGCGGTTCTCTCTGACAGCAAGTGTACCTTGCTTCTTGGGTCAGGAGTTGAAAAATCAACCGCTACGTTAGCATATACAGCTCAGCCGGAAAACGCATACTTTCAGGGAGTAACATGGTTCTCTTCGGATAACAGCATAGCGACCGTTGATGCAAACGGTAGAATAAATGCTGTAGCCGTAGGTACATGTCTCATTTCTGCCATATCTGAAGACAATGGCTTTTCAACTCCAGTCACATGCGAAGTAACCGTACTACAGGCCGTTTCGCAAATCAGCATTTCTGTGGAGGATATACTCTGGACCGGCACAACGCAGAGAATTGTTCCCGTCATTTCCCCAGAAAATGCATCCATGCAGAATGTATCGTGGGAGTCCTCCGACCCTTCAATCGTAACTGTTGACGCAAGCGGAAATGTCCAGGGCTTGGCTGTAGGTTCCGCAACCATCAGATGTACTTCCACCGATGGGAGCGGTGTATTCGGTGAGTGCACTGTTCAAGTCGAGGCAAAAACGCAAAGCATCGATTTTGTTGAAAAAACAGTTTCATTGCTGATTGGTGCAGGAGAGGACCATTTAACCAAGTCACTTATTCTCTCTGTTACGCCCGCCGATGCATATTGCCAGACCGCAACATGGACATCCTCTGATGAAAATGTTGTCACAGTCGATGCACAGGGTAAAATACAAGCTATAGGTGAAGGCCGTGCACAAATAACTGCAGTATCTGACGACCCAAATTGCAAAACGATCGCCAAGTGTAATGTTGTGGTCACAAAAGCAGTCGATAGTATTGTACTGGATACAGTTAACCAGACCGCATATACCGCCACAACTATTAAATTACATGCAGCCGTTGAACCAGAAGATGCGGCAAACACAAAGGTCATATGGGAAACTTCTGACCCCTCCGTTGCAACTGTGGATGCAAACGGGAATGTACGTTGCCTTTCTGTTGGAACCTGCAGCATCACTTGCACCGCCGCAGACGGAAGCGGCATTACGGCAACATACGAATTAAACATCATTGCAAAGGTTACCGGACTGTCCCTTTCTGAAAAAGGTGTAACACTTTTAATTGGTGCTGGCAACGAAAAATTAAGCACACAGCTTTTCTGTACCGTCACACCGACTGACGCATTATACCAAAACGTCACATGGGTATCCTCCGACGAAAGCATCGTCACTGTTGACCCTGACGGGACGCTCCATGCCGTCGGAGTTGGAAAAGCAATCGTTTCTGCCCTATCTGAAGATCCAGAATATACCACTCCGGCAGTATGCAATATAACCGTCAATCAGGCTGTAATGGTTCTTGCCCTTGACGAACACGACGCCACTATTTATACCGGCGACACATTGAAACTCTGCGCAAACATATCACCTGACTCGGCTACGAACAAAGGTCTGCTATGGACATCCAGTAATCCAGACGTCGCAGCTGTGGATGCAAACGGCAATGTTAGGGGGCTTTCCGTCGGCAGTGCGGAAATTCTGTGTACTGCCGCAGATGGAAGCGAAGTCACCGATAAATGTGCAGTTACTGTCCGCGCCAAAGTCAAGGGCGTAACGTTGGATCAGTCGAGACTTGAACTGGTCATCGGGAACGGCGAAGAAGCAGCAACCGGACATATTGACTTTACTCTACAACCAGAGAACGCATACATTCAAACTGTTACATGGACATCCTCCGACGAGAGCATTGCTACGGTGGATTCCACTGGCACCGTTCGCGCAATCAGCGAAGGAGTCGCAACAGTTTTTGCTACTTCTGATGATCCGGACTGCAATGCGTCTGCCAGTTGTCAAATTGTTGTCGGCAAAGCAGTTTCCTCCATTCAATTCGTTGACACCGTGTCAACTATGAACGTTAATTCCTCTCAGGCAATCAAGACAGAAGTTTTACCAGCAGATGCCTCTAACAAAAAACTCGTTTGGGAATCTTCTGACGCAAGCGTTGTAGCAGTCGATGCAAACGGCAATGTCCGCGCTGTTGGAAATGGGACCGCCGATATCGTCTGTTCGGCAACCGATGGAACAGGCACGAGGCAGGCCATTCGAATCACCGTGATCACGCCCGTTTCAAGTATTACCCCCGCACAGCGCGAAGGATTTATTCTTGAAGGCGGAACAGCAAAGCTTTCTATAGCCGTTGCCCCTGAAAATGCTACAAATAAAGATGTCAAATGGGAAGCAGACTCTTCCTGTGTGACAGTTAGTTCCGACGGCGTGCTCACCGGAGTAAGTACCGGTACTGCAATTGTAACAGCGACTGCAACGGATGGAAGCGGCGTCGCATGTTCAGTCAAGGTAATTGTTGAACCCAAGGTGCCCGTAGAATTATCAAATTTACAATATGGAGCAACCATCTTTAATTACGGAACGCTCACCTTCACCTTTAGAAATTTGTGTAGCTCAGTTGGAGTGAGTGAAATTGTCTATACTGTCCGATTAAGCGGGAGAGCATTTATTCTAACCAAATCCGAAAACACATTCACGCTAAATGGTATGACAATCTACCCAGGCAGAACAATCAGCGATTCTAATTATTTCCCAAAATATGCAGATGCACGACACATTACAGTTACCATTGATTCAGTAACTTTGTCCAACGGGACAAAAGTCATATGTGGGGAGTCATCCTATTATGACATATGATAATGTTTTTACTGTAAAACAGCAGTAGAATACATGGTATGGTAAGAGGGAACAGATAATGCTATCTCAAAAATGAAACAAACATTTCAGAAACAGCAAGAGAACTTTATCTTCACAGAAGCAGTTTGCTGAAACGTCTGGACCGAATCAAGCTTATTTTAGAGTGCGATCTGACAAAACCGAATCTCAACCTGTATTATCGTATGTGCTTTGAATTGCTGCGGAGGACTCAACGTGATATATGAAAAACACAACCACCGGCGAAGCCGGTGGTTGTCATTTAACGGGCATAGCCCTCTTTTCCTCGCGTAACGCGTAAACGTGTAATTACGATCTGCCAGCTGCGTAAGGATTGTTACTTGCGGCCCGTAAACGGGCTATCCGACGGGATTCTTAACTGCTCCCCTAGCTCGTCTTCCTTTAGCTGGTTCCTCACATACTCCGCAATTCGGTTCTCATTCTTTCCTACCGTATCCACATAGTACCCTCTGCACCAAAATTCTCTGTTGCGATACTTGTACTTGAGTTCGTCGAATTGCTCGTATAGCATCGTACTACTCTTTCCTTTGAGATATCCCATGAAGCCCGATATGGAGTACTTCGGCGGTATCTCTACGAAAATATGAATGTGATCCGGGCACGCCTCTGCCTCTATGATCTTGACACCCTTCCACTCCCATAACTGCCGCAATATTTTCCCTACCGCCTCACGCTTTTCTTTGTAAAATACCTTCCTGCGGTACTTCGGTGCAAATACAATATGGTATTTGCAATTCCACTTCGTATGTGATAAACTGTTTATGTCATTCATTCCCACGATGAATGCTCCTCCCTGTTACTTTAATTGTTGCAGTTGGCAGACCGCTCAATTATTGTAGCAGGGTTTTTCCTCATCGCCATAGGCTTTTTTGAACCACGCGTCTAACGCGTGGTTTTCTTGATACAAAAAGGCCCCCGCAGCGTATGATTTGACGCCGCGGGGTTTCTCAATTGTTCGGTTTGTATT
>OGKG01001323.1_pt1 | contig 30051 bp, 30 predicted proteins | sample 1572201 | NCBI WGS metagenome assembly OGKG01 (sample SAMEA2582146, study PRJEB24529) | metagenome | biome: Human gut stool | place: China | collected 2011 | reverse complement strand
CTGCCGTGGACAAAGCGCCCCGCAGGGGTCTATAAACCTTATGAACTTTATAAACCTTATAAACTTTATAAACCTTATAAACTTTATGAATTTCATGAAATTTGAACATGATGGAAATAAATAAAGAAAAAGTGCGGAAACATTTCCGGCGCAGTATGGGGAGTTATGACGAGAACGCGCGGGTACAGCGGGCAGTGGTCGGACGGCTGTGTCCTATGGCTGTGGCAGCGGTGGAACGGATGCCCCGGAAGATACTGGAAGTGGGATGCGGGACGGGATTGTTGACCGTTTTGTTGAGGCAGGCTTTTCCGGGGAGCGAGTTGCACGTGAACGATCTCGTGGAGGATTTGTGCCGCGGGACGGCTGTCGCTAACGGGATTCCGGAGGGATGTTGCATACCGGGTGATATCGAGCGGGCGGAACTACCCGGCGGGTATGACCTTATTGTTTCGGCTTCCACGTTCCAGTGGTTCACCGACCCGGAGGCTACTTTTCGCGAGTTGGCGGAGAATCTGAATGATGGCGGTTGCATGATATTCAGTTCGTTCGGTAAGCATAACTTGCGCGAGATACGGCAAACCACGGGCGGCGGTTTGGCATACCGCACGAAGGAGGAGTTGCGGGATTTGTTGAGTCCCTGTTTCACGGTGGAACGGATGGAGGAAGAGTTTCATGTTCTTGAATTTGATAATCCCCTGTCGGTTTTGCAGCATCTGAAACGAACGGGCGTGAACGTTTCTTCCGACCGTTCCGTGTGGACGAAAGGACGGGTGAATGCCTTTATCGACGAGTATAATACCCGCTTCACGGTGGAAGGAAAGGTGATATTGACTTATCACCCGCTTTACTTCGTGTGCAGGAGGAAACAATTGAAAATTGAAAATTGAAAATTGAAAATGAAAAATGAACTCCTCCGTCTGCTTCGAAGCCGGGAGGGAGTTCAATCTAAAATCATAAATCATAAATGGGAACAGTTTATTTTGTCAGTGGAATAGATACGGATGCCGGGAAGTCGGTGGTGACCGGGTTGTTGGCTCGTTCTTTGAGAAGGAAAGGGGTAAACGTGATTACCCAGAAGTTTATTCAGACGGGATGCCGGGGGATATCGGAAGATATTCTGAAACATCGCGAGATTATGGGGATGGAGCCGCAACCCGCGGACGAGGACGGTACGACCTGTCCCTACGTGATGACCTATCCCGCCTCGCCGCATTTGGCAGCCGAGATTGATCGAGTGACACTCGACATGGGGCGCATTGCCGGGGCAACCGGGAAGTTGCGGGCTATGTACGACACGATATTGCTGGAAGGAGCCGGGGGACTGTACGTGCCGGTGACGAGGGAGTATTTCACGATAGACTACGTGTGTGAACAAAAGCTTCCGTTGATTTTAGTAACATCCTCTAAACTAGGAAGTATTAACCACACGTTGATGAGCCTTGAGTTGTGCCGTGCGCGGGGAATTGAGTTGGCTTGTCTGGTGTATAACCGTTTCCCGAACGACAGCGAGTGGATCACGAATGATTCGATCACGATATTCCGGCAATACTTGAAAGAACATTTCCCGACGACGGCATTGATCGAGGTGCCCGTGGTACACGGGACGGATTACCCGGACGTGGACGTTAGCGCCTTGGAGGGACGGAAATGAGGAAACTGGAATTGTTATCCCCGGCAAAGAATGTCGAGGTGGCGATAGCCGCTATCAACAACGGGGCGGATGCCGTGTACATCGGCGGACCCGCTTTCGGGGCGCGTCAGGCGGTAGGCAACACGGTGGAAGAGATCGCGCGGGTGGCGGAGTACGCTCATCGCTTTTATTGCAGGGTGTTCGTGACTTTGAACACGATACTTTATGATGATGAACTGGCGGAGGTGGAACGGTTGATTCACGCGCTGTATCGGGTTGGCGCGGATGCTATTATCGTGCAAGACCCGGCTATATTGAAACTGGATATACCGCCTATTGCCCTGCATGCCAGTACGCAGATGCATAATTACGATCTGGAACGCGTGAAGTTTCTCGATCGGTTGGGATTTCAGCGTATCGTGTTGGCGAGGGAATTATCCCTAGAGCAATTGCGGGCAATCCGGCGGGAGGTGAAAGCGGAGTTGGAGTATTTCGTGCATGGGGCTTTGTGTGTCAGTTTAAGCGGGCAGTGTTATATCTCTCATTATCTGACAGGAAGGTCTGCCAACAGGGGCGAGTGCGCGCAGGCTTGCCGGATGCGGTGGACGGTGGCGGACAGTGACGGGCAGGTGCTGGTGAAGGACAAACACGTGCTTTCACTTAAAGATTTAAATTTATCCGCTTACTTGCGTGATTTGGTGGATATTGGAATTGATTCGTTCAAGATAGAGGGGCGGTTGAAAGAAGCGGATTACGTGGCGAACGTCACGAGGTATTATTCTGCCCGGTTGGACGGGATTATCGCTGGAAGCGAGGGATTGTCCCGCGTGGGAAACGGGCACGTGAACGCGGGATTCGATGCCGATCCGGAACGAAGTTTCAACCGGGGGTACACGGATTATTTTATTGCCGGGCGGAAACAGGGCATCGTGAACATGGATACCCCGAAGTCCACGGGGAAGAAAGTGGCGGTGGTGAAACAGGCGAAAGGAAATTTGTTGGTCGTGGAGGCGCTGGAAACGATACATAATGCCGACGGCTTGTGCTATTTTGACGGGCAAGAGTTGCGGGGGATCAAGGTGAACACGGCGGAAGGCAATCGACTGACGTGCAACGAGCGGGTGACCGTGATGCCGGGGACGGTGTTGTACCGGAATTACGATCACGAGTTTGTAAGTCGTTTGTCCAAAGCGGTTTCAGTGCGTAAGATTCAAGTAAGAGTTGACGTGTACACGGAGGAGGATCATCTCGTGCTGGTTGCCGAGGACGAGGCAGGCGTGGCGGTGACACTGCGTAGTGACGAGGTGTTCGAGAGGGCGACAAACGCGGCTCAGGCGGAACGAATTGTCGGGCAGTTGGGCAAAAGCGGTAATACGCGCTATGATTGTTGCCCGGTAGAGTATCATGGTGATACGGTACTTTTTATCCCGTCGGCGGTGGTGAACGGTTACCGGGGGCGGTTGCTGGACTTGTTGACCGAGGAACGGGAGAAGCAACGGGAACGTTGGGTACAGGCGCCGTTGAACCGGGATGCGGTGTACGCGGGAGAGGCGGATTGGCGGTTGAACGTGGTGAACAGGTTGTCGGGGACATTCTACCGCGAACACGGGACGGCAGAGCCGGAAGCGGGTTTCGAGGTCGCCCGGAACCGTTCGGGACGTGCCGTGATGACCACGCGCTATTGCCTGTTGTTTGAACTGGGAATGTGCCGCAAGTCGGGCAAGGATAAGGCGTTGAAGTATCCCCTTTACCTTTCCAATAACTTGGGCAGATTCCGGCTTGAGTTCGATTGCGAACGTTGCTTTATGAAGGTGGTTTCGCCGTGAGGGGTTAGTGGACTAATTTCAGTCCCACGACACCCGCCAGTATGAGCGTGACGAATAATAGGCGAAGGACGCTTGCCGAGTCGTGAAAGAATAATATCCCCAGCAAGACGGTTCCCACGGCACCGATACCCGTCCATACCACGTACGCGGTGCCTATCGGGATGCTTTTTTGGGCAAGGTACAGGAGATAGCCGCTGCATCCCATGGAAACGATGGAAAGCGCAATGAAAAGGTAAAAGTGTTTCTCGTGAACACCCGCTAATTTGAACCCGAGAGGCCAGCCTATTTCCAGTAGTCCGGCACAAACCAATAAAATCCAAGGCATAGTTGTTTTCGTTAATGTTACAGGGCAAAGGTAGGGCGTCGACGCGGGGAATTACTTGATATTTATCAATTAATCGACACGGGCTTGCGATTCAATTGTAAAAGTATAATTTTGTGGAAAACTTGAAACAGATATGAGCGTGATGGCAGGAATGGAGAACTTTCTCCCGGGGAACGTGGGGAAACAGTTGGCATCTCTCGTGACGGAGGTGCGTTACCCGAGGGGACACGTGTTGTTCAGTCGGGATAAGCCGGAGAGGAATATCTATATCATCGGGCAAGGGATCGCGCGGGCGTACACGGAGGGCGACGGGAAGGACGTGACTATCTGGTTCGGGCTGGAAGGGGACGTTATTATCTCTGCCCGCGGGTATGTGTACGGGGAAAAGGGATACGAAACGATGGAGTTGTTGGAGGATGCAGTTTTGTACCGGATTGAATGGCAGGGACTTTTCGAACTTTATCATCACGATATAGAGGTGTGCAACTGGGCACGGCAGTTGCTGGAACGGGAGTTCGTGAAGACGGAACAACGGCTGATATCGCATTTGTCCGAAACGGCTTCGGAACGATACCTGCGCTTGACACGGGAGAAACCGGGGATTGTCCGACGGGTGCAGTTGCAGTATATCGCTTCTTATCTTGGGATTACTTCCGAGCATTTGAGTCGAATTAGGGGAAAGAAGTGATTCGATTCTGTGATTTTGCTACACTGATTTTGAATATGAAAAACTTGCAGGTTTACGGGTATAACTTGTGGTTTCGGAAGAAATGATTTAATTTTGTCCGGCAAATTCAAATGACGAAGAGTGTATGATACATAGGTTATTATATGATTTCAAATCCCCGTTTGTTTTAGGAAGGTGGTATGTTTGTTTTTCGTGGATAGCATGCGTGATGATGTTGTTGTTTATTGCTTGTCATAAGGATCATGGGGAGAAAGAACTTTTACCGGAGAGGGAAGAAGTGAGAGTGGCGGTGGTGCTTCCCTTGGAAGATAAGATGGCTGAACATTGGAAGCATTGTTTGGAGTGGGCAATACAAAATATCGAAGCGGCGCAACGGGGAATGGATAGAGGTGTAAGGATTGAGTTGGAGTGGTATGACGAGAATAATGCGGATATAGAGGGATTGTTTAATGAATTGTCTGCGCGGGAGGACGTGGCAGCCGTGATAGGGCCTTTTTATTCGAATCACACGTGGGTGGCTGCCCGGCAATGTGCCAAGTATAACAAGACGCTTTTTACGATTTCTTCATCGGCGGAGATGGTGCGTAGTTTTGCGGAAGGAGGTTTTCTTTGGGTACTGACGGAAACGGATATTGCTCAATGTGAGGTGTTATTGTCAAAAGCCATGACCTATGGGGCAAAACGGGTGGCTTTGTTGGCTCAAGAGGATGTTTATGGACAGACGTTTATTGATTGGTTTGCTTTTCAGGCTAAGGAACTCGGTTTGGAAGTGGCCGGTATCGTGTCATATACGGACGCCACTGCGGGTGACGGATTTCGGCAATGTGCGGCTTTGGATGCCGATTTCATGATTTGTGTACCTTCTTCGGTCGAGAATTTGCAGGATATGGTGGCAGCTCGGAAGGGAATACCGGGTTTGGTTTCTCGTCAGCTTTACTCTGACGTCGCTTTTAGTGCCACGGCTTTGGATAGGTTGGGAAAGGATGCCGAGGGTTTGGAAGGAATCGCTATGTCACCGGATCCAGGTTCCGGGTTCCAAGTGTCCTATGAAGTGAAATTCGGCAACCAGCCCGTGCTTGGAGAAGCTCATATGTATGATGCGTTGAGTTTGATTGCTTATGCCGCATTCAAGATGCAAATTGAAGGTACGGACGATATGAATGAAGCGTTGCGTTCACTGGTTGATGGGCGAGGAATGAATATGGGAGCGTGGATGACAGAGGATATGCGTTTAGTATTTAAGGCTATAGCTAAAGGAGATACCCCGGATATTGATGGTGCTACCGGGTCCTTGGAATTCGACAGTAAGGTGTACACGAATGTGCTACATTCCGTGTACGCGAACTGGGTTGTGTATGACGGAAAGTTCTTGATTCTTGATTATAACACAAGTGACGGGGGAAAGCGTGTGGAGGAAACTTTGGCGGGATGGAACTGGAAAGTGTCACAGATGCAGGAGATCGATCAAAATCAAATAGCTCCCGTTTATCCCGAAATGCGGGAGAAATGGGCATTGTTGGTGGCGGCTTCCATGGGATGGGAAAATTATAGGCATCAAGCGGACGTATTGGAAATTTATCGCTTGTTGAAGCGACAGGGATACAGGGATGATCATATTGTGATGATAATGGAGGATGATATAGCCAATAACAGTCAAAATCCGGAATTAGGTGTGGTTAGGGTACGTCCGGATGGGGAAAATTTATATGCGGAAGTGGAGATAGATTATCGCTTGTCCGAGTTGTCGCCTGCCGATGTCGCGGCAATTCTTGCCGGGGAAAGGAGCGAGAGATTACCGGAGGTAATAGCGGCGTCGGAGTATGATAATATTTTTGTTTTCTGGAGCGGGCATGGAGAGTATGGCGAGATGTTGTGGGGGAGAAATGCTGCCATGAAGGAGAATGATATGCGAAAGATGCTTGAGAGTTTGAGCGCAAAGGGAAATTATCGTAAGATGTTGTGGATGGTGGAAACGTGTTATTCGGGTAGTGTGGCTAGGGTTTCGGAAGGGATACCGGGAGTTATGTTTATTACTGCGGCGGACGAGAATGAAACTTCAAAGGCAGATGTGTTCAGTAACAAGTTGAACGTGTGGATGTCGAATCGGTTTACCAGTACGTTTCAAGATTTGATTGATAAAGAGCCGAGCATTTCGTTGCGTGATCTCTATTACGGTTTGTTTCAGAATACCGTCGGTTCGCATGTTATGGTTTATAATACCTCTTTTTTTGATAACTTGTTCCAATGTTCATTTAGTGAGTTTCTTTAATATTGTAATTTGATATGGTGGTACGTTGCGTGTACATGTTGGTCGTTGTCAGTCTATTACTGGTGAGTTGTTCTGACGGGGAGGATGCATTGCGGGATAATCCTTACGCCTCGAAACAGGCGATCGTGTTGTTTTCCCCGGGAGGTATAGGTGATATGGGGTATAATGACCAAATACTGAGAGGTATTCAACAGGTGAAAGAAGAGAAGGATTTCATGTTGTTGTTTTCTTCTCCATCCTCACTTGAAGAGGCCCGGAGAATTTTCGGGGATTGGTTGGATATGGATACAGAAGGGATTGATTGTTTATTTATTCTTGGCGGTAACGAGTACGAGGGAATGGCTCGAGAGTTGTTGAAGGGGGGAAAATATCCTAATAAGAAAGTTTTGTTGTTCGAAACGCTGGATTCGAAAATTCCTGCCTACACGTTCAGTATTTCGATGTACGGGGCTTGTTATTTGGCCGGGGGGCTTGCCTTTCCTTTCACGTCGGATAAGGCGGCAGTACTATGTGGTAATAGTAACGATGCAACTGTGAGGCGTGCGGCAGAAGGATTCGTCAAGGGGTATGCGGATCATGGTGGCAGATCGGCGGATATATACTGTTTGGCGGATGATTGGACGGGATATACTATGCCTGACTCCGCGTATCGGATGGTAGCTCGTTTGGCGGGGGAGTACGGTTACTTTTTCCCGTTAGCGGGAGGTTCAAACTTGGGAATGTTTCGTTACGCGCGGGAGTACCCGGGTGGATTCTATATGGCAGGCATGGATGTGGATCAATCTGGCTATTCTTCGCGAATCACTTGCTCGGTGGTGAAGAATATCGATAGATTGATAGGGCATTATCTTGATTTATGGTTAGAGGGTGAGCCTATTCCGCGCAACGAGGTGTACGGTTTGGAGTCCGGGTATATAGATATTGTTGTTTCCCCAGGATACGAGGAAACATTGTTACCGATTGTTTTTTCTTTGAAAGACCGGGCTGTGGAAGAAGAAAATAGATTTTTAAACCAATAAAAATGTTGATAATGAAACGTGTTACATTATTTAGTTTATTTGTGTTTAGTATGTTTGTAGTGTTCTCGTGTAGTGACGACAACAAGAAGGACGAGGGTGATCAAGTGATTGATAATCGTTTGCCGGCATCCGAGGTATTGGAATTATTAAAGAGTAATTTGCTTGACGAGGATGGTAACCCTATCGGTATATCTGACGGGCAAGTCGAAACGAATCGTGAATTGGCCGTGAGCGGGGCTTTGGAAGCTATTGTTTGCTATAGTGCCACGCATGAGGGAGTAGAGTTTTTGTTGCCATGGAAAGAGGGAGATGCTTTCTCCTATACATACACGCTGCGCGACGATAGGGGAACAATAAGTGTGAAAAGTAGTGACAAGGATGGGTATTGCGCGGAGATGATGCTTCGGGTGCCGGAGTTTCCGAAAATAACCCGGATTCGGTTTATGAAATGGAATGCATTTTGGCATGAGAATAATTCGGAAATATCAACTTCCTTGGACATGAGTAACCTTGGTCCTTCTACATCTATAAGTTTTATGTTTGCCAAGTTGCAGTTGGAAATGACTGAGGTTACTAAAGGAAACGCGATGGATTATATGAAGAAAATAGAAAAAGCACAAAAACAACAAAAAGAGGTTGCTGATATGCTTCAACGCTGTCGGAAGCTTCAAAACCAAGCTAAAGAGAACGAAAGTTCTACTGAAATGCCTGCGGATATTCGTGCGTTTATGGATGAGAATAGGCTCGCTTATGATTTGACGGGCAACGATTCTTTTCACAATGAGGAGGAATGGAATGTGGCAATCCAATCTTTGCAAAATCATCAGGGACAATTAGGAATTGATATTCAAACTCAAATGGTGTACATGCAAGACTTTATGGGGCAATATAATTCTTATCTGCAAGGAGCGAATTCTGCTATTCAGTCCGGAATGCAGACATTAACTGGTATTGCACGAGGTGTTTGATTATTGTGATAACTTATTAGACTCCAAAATGAAACGAGATTCATCACGAATCTCGTTTTTTGTCAATTATTTTTACTATCTTGCACGAGTTTAGGATAAAGGAGTAAAATATGAAAATACGAAACCGTTTCATCCAATATATTAGCGTGATGCTTTTGTTTTGTCTGGTGTCTTGCGAGAAGGATGAGAATGAACCGGAGAAGGTGAGGACGTTGATGGTGTATCTGGCTGGAAATAATAATCTTTCCGGTCATTTGAAAAATAATATCAAGGATATGGCGAGCGCGTGGAAAAGGAGTTATAACGGGGATATCGTGATCTTTTTTGACGGCAGCGGGAGCACCCCCCAGTTGTTGACGTTTAAAGTCAAAGACGGGGTGGTGGAACAGGAAGTGCTTAAAACGTATGACGAGTTAAATTCCGCTTCCCCGGAAACGCTGAAGCAGGTAGTAAAAGATATGCAGGCGTTATATCCTTCTGATTCTTACGGGATGATTTTCGGATCGCACGCCACGGGTTGGATACCGTCTTCTTTGTTGGGACGAGCGGAGAGGTCTTTGTATCAAATAGAGAATCCTCTCACGAGAAGTTTTGCCACTGACGGGGCTTCAACTATGGATATCCGTGATATGGCAGCGGCAATCCCGGATGGAATGGATTTTATCGTGTTTGACGCTTGTCTGATGTCGTCTATTGAAACTCTATACGAGTTCCGGAATAAAGCCAAGTATGTCATAGCCTCCCCGGCAGAAACACCTGCTCCCGGTTTTCCTTATGCCAAGATGATGCCTTATTTTTGGAGGGAAGGTGATCGGTTGGAGAGTGATTTGGAAGAGGTGTGCAAGATATTTTACGAGTATTATAATACTTACAATTCGTCTGACCGTTTCGGTACGATAGCTTTAATCAACATGTCGGAGTTGGATAATTTATATGATTTGACTTGTCAAGTGTTGGAAGGAAAAGCACCGGAGGCCGCCCAAATGAGCAAGAAGGACGTGTATAATTACCCGAAAGTGGAATATGATAAATATGACCGCTTTTTTGATTTAAGGGAATATATCAGGTATATGACGGTGAATGACGCAGCTCTCCGTGCGGCTTACGAGGATTTGTTGGGAAAGGTGGTTTTGTATAAAGCGGTGACTGATCCTTTTTATCGAATGACAATCCCGGTAGAGAAGTTCAGTGGTATTAGTACTTATATTCCCCGAAGTGAATGGTATGACGAAACGAAAGCTTACTGGGATTTCCCGTGGGCGGGGGTTTACGGTAAGGATGCCACGGAATAGAATACCCGGGCTCCGGTTTCGATGAGTTCGTCCGGGAAGTCGTAGTGCGGGGAGTGAAGCGGGGGACAGTTTTCGCCGGCTCCCAAACCGAACATGGCTCCTTTGTACCGTTGAGTGAATAGCCCGAAGTCTTCGCCCCAGCTAAAGGGGTTTTCCACTTCCACGTAATTGAAACCTTCGCGAAGGGCGGCACTTTTGATTGTTGCCACTGCCTGCTTGTCGTTTTCGTTGGCGGAGAAAGGTTCAAGCCACCTGATCTTGTGTTGCAGACCGGGAGTGTTTTCACAGTCGGCAATAACCAGATGTTTTAGTTTTTCCGTGTATTCGTTTAACCGATGGTCGGTTTTGGCACGGAGTGTAGCCCGGATAACGCTGTTCCCGGCGGATACGCCGTATGCTTCTTCACCGACATGTATTTCCACGATCGTGGCGAGGAAATAGTCGTCGGATTGTATGTTCGTGTTATTCCAGCGTTGCAGTTCCTCGACGATGTGGAGGGTGGCGGGAATCGGGCTGATGCCATTCCGGGGTTCGGCGGCGTGGGAGGTCTTTCCGGCGAGAGCAATGGAAACACTGACGACGGCACAGGTGAAACTGCCTTCTTTGCAGAGTACGGCAGAGGTCGGTGCTCCCGGTATGTTATGGAGGGCGAATACCCGGTCGATGGCATAGTAATCAAGTATTTTTGTGTCGAGTACAGCCTTGGAACCGCTGCCGTTTTCTTCGGCGGGTTGGAAGAGCAGTAGTACGCGGCCTTGTTGCAGGGGATGGTCGTGCAACATGCGCGCGAAACGCAAGAGGATTGTCGTGTGTCCGTCGTGTCCGCATTTGTGGGCTACGCCGGGGATCAGGGAATGGTACGGGAGTTCGTTAGGTTCCTGTACCGCCACGGCGTCCATGTCTGCGCGGAAAAGGAGCGTCTGACCGTTTTCGGAGAAGAAATATTCCGCCAGTAGCCCGTGTCCGCCAACGTGGCGGATGATCTTGGTCGGGGCGAAAGGTTGTAGTTGTTCCTCGATGAAACGGGCGGTCTTGCTCTCCCGTCCGGACAGTTCCGGGTGTTGGTGGAGATGGTGGCGTATGTGATGAAAAGTGTTTTCCTGCATGACTTGTTTTTTGATTGGACAAAGGTAAGGGTTAAAGTTTAAATTTGAACCCCGGACAGTTACCATTTGAGTTTTTTTCGAGAGGTTGTTTTGATGAATTATCGTTTTGTATTTGTTCTGTAACCGTTTCGAAACGGTTGAACAACGGTTAAACACTGAATGAACAACGAGGCGACGGGATGATGTGGATAGAAATCTGCCTGAAACGCGGTTGGTATTGAAAAATTATTACCTTTACGACGAATTATAAAACAGAATAGCGATGAAGTTGAATAAAACTCAGGGTGATTTTCTGCGGGGAGTGATAGAGCGTTGGGAAGCGGAAGGAACAATCACGACAGATACTGCTAATCGGTTGAAAACAAGTTACACGGTGCGTCCGTTCGAGTGGAAAGAGTTGGCAAAGTACTCGTTTTGGATAGCGGTTGTATGTGGCGTTATTGCCGTGGGATCGGTGCTTGCCGATCATTTTATCATGAATTTTCTGGAAAAGCTGTTCCTTTCTTCTTACGGGTTGGCGAGCGGGGTGTTTGCCGTGCTTGCGGCGTTGACGTATTACTGGGGGTGGAAGAGGCGGCAGCGATTGCCATACAAGATATTCAGCAATGAAACGATTCTTTTTATCGGCGTGGTGTTTACTGCCGTGTCGATAGGGTATCTGGGAGCCGCTATTGATAACGGGAGTGGGCATTTTTCGTTGTTACTGTTGCTGGCGGCGTTGGTCTACGGGTTTCTGGGACTCCAGTTCTCGTCTTCCATGGTATGGGTGTTTGCCTTGCTTTCACTGGGAGGCTGGTTTGGTGCCGAAACTGGTTACCTGACGGATTGGGGACATTACTTTTTGGGGATGAATTATCCTACCCGTTTTGCGGCTTTCGGGGCGGCAATCCTGTTGTGCCGTTTCGCAGTGTGCGGGAAACGCTGGTTTACCGATGTAGACCATGCGACTTACGTGGTAGGAATGCTTTACTTGTTTATTTCCCTGTGGTTGCTGTCCATATTCGGGGATACGCGTAGTTTTGCTCGTTGGTATAGCACGCGGCAGATTGAGCTTTGGTACTGGAACGGCTTGACGTTGGCAGCTTCGGCGATCGCGGCGTATATCGGTCTTAGACGGGACGATGCGGTGGCACGGGGATTCGGGATATCTTTCTTTCTTCTGGGGATATACACGTTGTATTTCACGTTGTTGTGGGACGTGATGCACGTGGCATTATTCTTTTTTGTTCTGGCTGTATCTTTCTGGCTGTTGGGACGTAAAGCCGAGAAAATATGGAGTCTTGAGTTTTTCGCCCGGGATGCCCGTAAAGTAAAAGAAGACATGAATTGAAAGAAGTATGGATACACTCGTAAGCTTGGGATACTGGGGACTTTTTATCGGCTCGTTTCTTGCCTCGACGGTTATACCGATGAGTGCGGACGTGTTGCTGGTAGGCGTGTTGGCGTTGGGAGGAAACGTGTGGTGGTGTCTGGCGATTGCCACGGTGGGCAATTGGTTGGGTGGGCTTACCTCGTACTGGATCGGCTGGCTGGGGCGTTGGGATTGGATGGAACGGTGGTTCAAGGTGAAGCGCGAGCAGTTGGAAAAACAAAAAGGATATATCGACCGCTACGGCGTGTGGCTGGCGTTGTTCACGTGGCTACCTCTGGTGGGAGATTTGTTCGCTATCGCTTTGGGGTTTTATCGTATCCGTCCGAAAATGTCCGCTTTCTATATGCTGGTGGGACGGTTTGCCCGGTTCGTGGTGTGGGTGCTTCTTTACTTGAAATACGCGGATCGCTTTGTCGAGTGGATTAGTAATAATTAGGTATAATAAATATTAAAGGCTGTTCAGCGTATTTGCCGAATAGCCTTCTTGGGCAAAACCAGACGTTGGATATTGAGTTGGCTTTACCAGCTACCACTGGAACCGCCACCACCGAACGAGCCGCCGCCAAATCCCCCGAACGAGCCGCCGCCGCTGCTAAAGCCGCCGAAGCCACCACTGCTGCTGCCGCCGCCAAAACCGCCCATGGGGAAGATAAAGAAGCCACCGCCGGAGGAACGTCCCGGCGAATATCCGCCGCCACCCCGCCGCCGGAAAATGAAGGACAGTAATACCGCTAAAATGATAAAACCGATGACGAAATCAATCCACCCGCCACTCTCGCTTTTCTTCCGGTATTCGTCCGCCGTGTATTCTCCTTTCGAGAGATCCATGATCACGTCGAGAGCCTTGTTTACACCCCTGTAATATTCTCCTTGCTGAAAAGAGGGGATGATTTCGTTACGTATGATACGGGATGCGATGACGTCAGGAATGACTCCTTCTAACCCGTAACCGACGGAGATGGCTACTTCGCCTCGTTCTCTGCCGCTCTTGGGTTTTATCAGGAGCACGATACCGTTGTCCTTGCCTTTTTGTCCCACGCCCCATTGCTCACCCAAGCGGGCGGCGTAATCGTTGATATCATAACCGTTTAGCGTGGGAACGGTGACTACCGCTATCTGCGTGGATGTGCTGTCGTTGAAATTCCTTAGCTTTCTTTCCAGTGTGTTTTGTTCCTGTTTGCTGAATAGTCCGGTGAAATCGTTCACGATACGCCGGGGTTTCATGGGGTCGGGAATGTTCTGTGCTCCGGTGATATAGCTTATGCCCGCGATAAGGGTAAGTAATATGAATAGTCTTTTTATCATTGTTGTTCTAGTTACTGAATGAAATATCATCGGGAAGTTCGTTCACGTCATCCTCTTGGTAGGGGAAATACGCTTTTAATTGTTCCCCGGCAGTAATCACGGCTTCGCAAATACCTTCGGTGATCGCTCCCTGTTTGAATTTCTCGACCATGTTTGTTTTGATCGAGTCCCAGAATCCGGCGGGTACTTTGGAATTAATCCCGGCATCGCCGAGAATGGCTAATTTGTGGTCGAGTAGAGCAACGTAAATCAATACCCCGTTGCGAAGTGCCGTTTTGTGCATCTTCAATTCGGCGAACACGTCCGCCGCCCGGTCGAGTACTTCTATCTTGCTGCGATTCTCGATATGCACCCGGATTTCTCCGGAAGTATCTTTCTCCGCCTTTTGTATGGCAGCTACCATGGCTTCTTTTTGTTCTTTGGTGAATGCTTTCTCGGGAGACATGAGTTGATTTTAAATTTTAGATTTTAGATTTTGGATTCCAACTGCACGGGATTTCGCTTTTTTAGAATTTTACTTCCGGTGCTTTTTCCGCCCCGGCGGTAGCCTCGAAGTAAGGTTTCACGGTGAAGCCGAACATGTTGGCGAGGATGTTTTTCGGGAATGAACGGATGTAAGCGTTATAGCTTTTCACGTCCTCGTTGAATTTCCGTCTTTCCACGGCAATACGGTTCTCGGTACCTTCCAGTTGAGCTTGCAAATCCCGGAAGTTTTCGTTTGCCTTGAGGTTGGGGTATTGTTCCGATATAGCCATCAAGCGGGAGAGGGCAGAGGAGAGTTCGCCCTGCATGCTGTTGAATTGTTGGATGGTCTTCTCGTCAAGTTGATCAAAATTAATTCTCATTTGGGTTGCTTTCGCGCGGGCTTCCACAACTTGAGTCAGCGTGTTTTGCTCGTGTTCGGCGTATCCTTTCACCGTGTTCACGAGGTTAGGGATTAAGTCCAAACGGCGTTGGTATTGGTTTTCCACGTTCGACCATTGTGATGATACTCCTTCGCTACGAGTTACCATTTGATTGTAACTTCCTTTAAACCACATGAAAATACCAATCAGGATAATGACAATTATTCCGATTACAATATAACTCTTCTTCATTTTTTTGCTTTTATTTTAGTGATACAATTAATGTGACAAATATAATATTTTTCAATTTCTTCTATCAGAAACCATGCCGTTTTAGCAGGGCTTCAAGTTCTTTTCCGGTAATATTTTCCTTTTCGGCCTTGTCGTAGATATAGAGAAGATTGATAACTCCTTCCTCGACGTTTAGAATAATAGTATAGGTAATTACCCGTGCCCCGTGACTTTTTCCTTTTCCTTTCGAACGAATAGTCATACGAACTTTGCGCAGACCTTTTCCTAAATCTATGCCGGAGTCCGGGTGCTCAAGTAATTCTTGCTGTAAGGCAATAAGATCGTTTCTTAAAGAATGGTATCGTTTACTTAATCGTTTGAACTCTTTTGCGAATCCGATTAAAATGTTAATCTTGTAATTCATCAAGGAATTCATTTATATCTTTTGCTTTCTTTTTGCCTGCCCTAATTAATTCCAATTCTGTTAAGCTTGCTTCTATTCCCGCTAAAATCTCTTCTTTACCGATAGTTTCTTTCTCGACCGCTTTCTTTTGGCGGCGGATATATTTCACCAAACGTTTGAGTGCTATCATATCGTTAAGTTGTTTGATATCATCTATTAACTCCTGTTTCAAGATATTCATTTCCCCGTAAGCGATAGCGGGTTCGCTGACTTCATTTTCCGCCGGAGGGGGCATTTTGTATGTTTTCTTTTTTGCCATAGTAATGATCCTCGTGGTCTTAATAATCACAAAGATACGAAATATATCCGAAAAGTGTTATGCTTTTTCCCGTATTACCCGGTCATAGATGTAAAGTAACACGGTTGTGCCTAATCCTATGGCTAGAATTACCATCCAAATATTAGAGGGAGAGTATTGTTGCCAAAGGAGATCGGTCAATTCCTTGTGTCCCATGTGGAGTTGTTGCGCCACGTTGTCAAAATAGGCGTTACTGGATAACCCTTCGGGGATAGCCAAGCCTTTGGCTTCGGCGAATTGGCGGGTGATAACCACTTTGTCGGACATATTCTGGTACACCATACCGGAGATAATCCCCGCGAAAACACTACCGATAAACACGGGAATAAAGGAGTATCCCATGTAAAGGGCTTTCTTGTCATGCGGGGCGATACGTCCGATGTATTCCGTGATCTTGGGTGAGCCTGCCATTTCTCCCAGCGAGAAGACGAGTATCGCCACGAGCGTGAAGAGTACGTTTTGGGAAAACAATGTTAATGCCATACCTATGGAACACACGAGAAAGCCTGACATCATTGATTTCAACGGTTTCATGCGCATCACGATGCTTGATACTGCGATTTGGAAAATGATGATATACAAGGCATCGAAGTTTGTCACGAATTCGGCGTCCAATACTCCCGGCGCGGGACTGTAATTATTACTGATAAATGGAATATACTCGTGGAAAAAGTTGTAAAGCACGCTGGTATCCACCCACTGAGAGATAAACACGGGCAGCGTGAAGAATAACTGGTAATACATAGTCCAAAAACCTGCCACGATAAGCAGGAACACGAGAAATTTGACATCCCGTACGATGCTGAACATATTACGGAATATATCCCCGAAAGTCTTTACCAGCGAGGTTTGTTCCACTTTTCCACGGTGAGGTTCCTTGTAAAAGAGCAGCAGAATGAAATTCAACGCGATCATCCCTGCCGAAACGTAGAACACGAGATGCGATGATCCTTTAAATAGTAATGTTACCATAGGACCGAAGAAAGCACCAATGTTCACCATCATGTAGTAAACGCCGAATCCTATTGATGCCGTTTCATCAGTGGTTGTTTTGGCTATGGTTGCCGATATTACCGGTTTAAATAATGCAGCACCCACGGCAAGATAAAGATACATAAGAAATACTCCCGTGAATGTTGAGAACAAGGGTAGGAGGATAAATGCCGAGGTGTAAATCACGAAGGCGAGTGCCAGTATTTTTTTATACCCGTAGCGGTCAGCAATTGCCCCGGTCAATACGGGCAGGAAGTAGAGTATTCCAGTGCCCACGCCCATGAGGATACCTTTCTGGCTCTGCGTGAATTCCAAACCTCCCGCATCGGAGGAACTGGTGAGGTAATTGGCAAATAGCATGAAAAATCCATACCATGCCCAACGTTCGAATAACTCAATAGTATTTGCCACCCAGAAGGTGCGGGGAAATTTACTGAAAAAACTCATGGTTTCAGGTTTTGCCTTCGGCAAGTTACAAGTTGCATTGCCTTCGGCAGTTACAGGTTACAAGTTCGAAGAGATTGTCTAAACCTGTAACAGCGAAAGCAATGTAACTCGCCGTAGGCGAATTATTTAACCAAATTCATCGTATCTGTTGCGATAACTAATTCTTCATCGGTAGTGATGCTCATCACGATCACTTTAGAGTCAGACATGGATAACATTTTGTCTTTTCCGCGAGTGCCTTTGTTGGCAGCCGTGTCGAAATGAATACCCATGTATTCCATGTTACGGCATACTTGTTCGCGTACTTCATCGTCGTTCTCTCCGATGCCACCCGTGAATACGATCAAGTCTACGCCGTTCAGTACGGCCGCGTAACTACCCACGTATTTTTTCACGTCGTAAGAAAGGATGTCAAGAGCCAAACGGGCTTTCTCGTTACCTTCGCTTGCGGCAGTTTGCAGGTCACGACAGTCTGAAGATACCTCGGACACTCCTTGTAATCCGGATTTTTTGTTTACCAAGTCGTTTGCTTGAGCTGTGGTTAGTCCTTCTTTGTCGCAGATATACAACAATGCACCGAGGTCGAGATCACCCGTACGGGTACCCATGATCACCCCTGCGTTGGGAGTGAAGCCCATAGAGGTGTCGACGGATTTACCTTTGTTGATAGCGGTAATGGATGAGCCGTTACCGAGGTGGCAGGTGATAATCTTTTTCTCTTCGATGTTCCAGCCTAGAATGTTGCATGCCTTTTGAGCCACGAATTTGTGAGATGTCCCGTGGAAGCCGTAACGACGTACCCGGTATTGCTCGTAATATTTGTAGGGCAGACCGTAAATGAATGCCTCTTTCGGTAGTGTCTGGTGGAACGAGGTATCAAATACGGCTACTTGCGGAACGCCCGGCAGTAGTTTTTCCATTGTCTCGATTCCGGTCAGGTTTGCCGGGTTGTGCAACGGAGCCAACTCGCAGCAAGCGGCGATTTTATCTTTAGCATCTTTGTCCACGATAACGCTCTTGGCAAAGAATTCCCCCCCGTGTGCCACGCGGTGTCCCACGGCATTAATATCGGTCAGAGCCTTGATTACCCCGTGTTTCGGGTCAACAAGTGCTTTCAGAATCAAGTCAATACCGACGGTGTGATCCTTGATCGGTTCTTCCACCACGTATTTATCTTTTCCTTCCGGTTTGTGTGTGAAACTTCCTACCGGTAGACCGATTTTTTCTACCAATCCTTTTGCCAGTAACGTCGGCTCTCCTTCCATGTCTAACAACTGGTATTTTATGGAGGAACTACCGCAGTTTAATACTAATATATTCATTATATTTGAATTTATAAAGTTTTTAAAGTCCGTGAAATATTTAGTTCGTAAAGTTTATTAGGTTTATAAAGTTCATAAAGTAAACTTGCTTTATAAACCTTATGAACTTTATAATTTTATAAACTGATTTATTTTGCTGCAGCTTGATTTACCGTGATAGCCACTAGGTTTACGATATCACTAACCGAACAACCTCTTGACAGGTCGTTGATTGGGGCTGCCATACCTTGTAGCACGGGGCCAACAGCTTCGATGCCCGCGATGCGTTGCACGAGTTTGTAGCTGATGTTACCTACTTCGAGGCTGGGGAAGATAAGCACGTTGGCTTTTCCGGCCACGGGACTGCCCGGGGCTTTGCTTGCACCCACGGAAGCTACCAGTGCGGCGTCTGCCTGCATTTCGCCGTCGATCATTACGTCGGGAGCCATTGCTTTTGCCAGTTCGGTTGCTTTTACTACTTTATCTACCAGTTCGTTCTTTGCCGATCCTTTGGTGGAGAAGCTCAACATGGCCACTCTCGGCTCGATTTTAGCGATAGCTTTTGCGGTTCCGGCAGTAGCCACGGCTATTTGAGCCAATTCTTCAGCGGTGGGGTTAGGCAACACGGCACAGTCGGCGCACACGATTAACCCGTTTTCCCCGTATTCCGGTTTGTTGGTCAACAGGAGGAAAGCCCCTGATACGACAGACATTCCCGGTAACGTCTTCACGATTTGTAACGCCGGGCGTAATACGTCTCCGGTAGCGTTCTTCGCTCCGGCGACTTCACCGTCCGCATCACCGCTTTTGATCATCAAAGTTGCCAGATAAAGCGGATCAACAACAAGTTTCAATGCTTGTTCCTTTGTCATCCCTTTACTCTTGCGGAGTTCAACCAACAAGTCGGCATAAGCCTCTTTTTTTTCGTGGTTCTCGGGATCGATGATTGTTGCTTTACCGATATTTTTTAACTCGAATTTCTCCGCCAAAGCCTTGATTTCCTCCGGTTTCCCGATTAGGATAATTTGCGCGATACCTTCACCCAAAAGGATATCGGCAGCTTGTAACGTACGTTCTTCGGTTCCTTCCGGAAGTACAATTCTTTTATTGCACTTCTTGGCGTTTTCTTTGATTTGTTCAAGGAGATTCATTGTCTTTATCTGTTTTGTAATTGTTATTCGCAATCGTTGCCGCAAAAGTATGAATAATTCATCAAATTACACGTGTTTTGCTATTTATTGTTTGCAATTTTCAATGATTTTGCAAGATTGAGATTGCAAAATTCATGAACTCACTTTAAAGCGTACTCGCAATACTCCTTCGTTGAAATCGTGTGATATTATACGGAATGTACCGATTTCCGCTGTGTTCGTCACGTGTTCGCCGATACAGGCACATTGATCGTAATCACCGATACGGATAACGCGTACTGTATCTACGCTTGGGTCGGGCAGGCGTTCGATGCTGATACTTGAAGGTACTTTGTCTTTCGGGTAGAAAATTTCTTCTACGTTGATGTTCTGTTGAATAATGTCGTTCACCGCTTGTTCTACCGTGGCTATATCCTCGGGAGTGGGAGAGGTGGTGAAATAATAGTCACACTTGGACTTCTTTTTCTCGATATGCGCCGAGAAAGCCCGTTCGCAATGGAAGTATTTTACCATTTGCGAGTTTAGTATGTGTTCCGCCGTGTGCATGGCAGGCGAGGAGTATACCTTGTTCGGTTCGTTGATGTTCATGCTTTTAATATTGCAAATTTTGTAGTTTGTGATGTTCCATCGCGAATATAATTAAATAATTTACGATACGCGAATTATTTGATTACAAGTTAATAGGTCACAAGTCGGTAAAAAAATAACTGTTTCTTTTGGATTTATCAAAAAGATACTTACCTTTACAGCGAGAATCAAATGTTACAACCGTTCACGGTAAAAATACATAATGAATACCGGGGATAAGTGCGAGACACACTTAGGAAGTTTTACTTTCATAACATGATCGAATCGATACGCCTTAGACCTTATATCGGCCCTTGATATACTTCCAAACCCTCCACTCGCCATTCCCCGGTTTCTTTTTTTAGTCTAAATCACATGTTATAATAGAATTTATTGCCTATCTTTGCACCTTGAGCGGGTAAAAATACCCGTGGGGAAGAATCCCTTTTGGGTGTGTCCCCTTTAATTTAGGTTTAAATAAAACTGTAATTATGAAGTTATTAGAAGGAAAAACAGCCATTGTAACCGGGGCATCAAGAGGTATCGGTAAAGCTGTGGCAATGGAGTTTGCCAGACAAGGCGCTAATATTGCTTTTACCGACTTAAGGTATGACGAAATCGCACAAGAGACAGAGAAAGAGATTGCTGCCTTGGGCGTGAAAGCGAAAATGTACGCTTCCAACGCTGCCGATTTTGCTGCTACAAGTGCTACCGTGGACGAGATTGTTAAAGAATTCGGACGAATTGACATACTTGTAAATAATGCCGGAATCACGAAAGATACTTTGTTAATGCGCATGAGCGAAGAACAATGGGATGCCGTGATTAACGTGAACCTCAAATCCGTGTTCAATTTCACGAAAGCCGTTTCTGCCGTCATGTTACGCCAGAAATCGGGTTCTATTATCAGCATGAGTTCCGTGGTGGGAGTAAGCGGTAACGCCGGACAGGCTAACTATGCCGCTTCCAAAGCAGGTATCATCGGCTTCACCAAGAGCGTGGCGAAAGAATTAGGTTCTCGCAACATCCGTGCTAACGCCGTGGCTCCGGGATTTATCATCACGGACATGACCGCTCAATTGTCCGAGGACGTGCGGAAAGAATGGGCTGCTAAAATTCCATTGAAAAGAGGCGGAACGCCGGAAGATATCGCTAAAGTATGCGTGTTCCTCGCTTCCGATTTGTCCTCTTACGTGACAGGACAGACCATCCACGTTTGCGGTGGAATGAATATGTAGACATCGCCGAAGGCTAGTTACAAGTTGCAGGTTATCAGGTTACAAGTTGTACCTGTAACCTGCAACTTTTTTTATGACAGGAATGTATGTGGCAAAATCACCGAATCACTCCACGTACATGTACCAACTACCGGAAAAATCAACTTGATTTTCCCCGGCGAAAAAGATATACACGTGGATTATGTGGTATATTAGAACTCGGACAGAATTTGAAGGTGATTCTATAGTGATACAGTTGTGTGTACTGATTATGTCGGATTCCGTACGGGACATCGGTTACCTGAAGGTGTGTTTATGTCTTAAATAGATGTGTTTGTGAAAACACGTGTGCTCTTTATGAAATATGGTTGGAAAAGGGTAAAGCGGAAAGTATCTTTGTATTGAATAATAAGAAATGGGACGGGAACGTCCCATTTCTCACTTTGTGTGATTATTATTGTGCTTTTTTCATGTGGATGGAGAGGTTCGGGGCGGTTTTGATTTTTACTTTTTTCATACCGGGAGCGGTAACGGTAAGTTTATCGTTTTTCCCGGTGACAAGTAAAAATTTACCGTCCTTGTCTGTATTTGTTTGAACTCCTTGAGTCGAAACAGTTGCTCCTGCAATCGGGTTACCGTCTTGGTCCAGAATTGTACCTGATGCTTCTATTACGGAGGGACTGGTTACAACTTTAACCTCAGACATTCTGAGACGAAAATGAGGATGTTCGTCTTGCTTTGTAACGCTAAAATAACTTTCTCCCTGTAACTGAATCTCTCTTCCGTTTGGTTGAATTTCTTGAGAAACAAGATCCGTTTGTGATGATAGTTTCACCTTTGTTCCGTCTGCAAGAGTAATTATTGAGTCTTGAGCAGATAAAACATATATCGGGGAAAATGTGATAAAATCTTTCACTAACTCGACGTTGACAACTCCGTGCCTGCCTTTCTCGCCATAAACGGAAGTGGCAGCTTTATCTTTGAGAATGGTTATTGATTTGACTATTTGGGGAGGAAGCGAGCGGAATGCTTTCTGATCTACTTCTTGTCCCTCTACAATAAATAAAGGTGTGTCAAGGGATTCGTCACTGATACGGCTTGATATGATATACGTCCCCCCATCGATAACGGTATCCCTAATTAACACGCGTGAAGAGCGGGAGAGGGTATCCTTGCGAATCGTGAGTGTAACCAAGGAGTCGTTGGAGGAGGTGGTGGTAATGTAAATCACACCATCTTTTGCAGAGGTCTTCACGGTCGTCTTGGTTGTCAGAGTGTCTTGTTCCGGAACGGGATTATTTGCTGCTTTTGTTTCCAGAATTGAAGTAAAATCATTAACTTTGATTGCTGAAATCTCGTTTAGTTCACCGGAGATTTCGGGACGGGCGAAAGCGGTTAAGGCGATTACCGCCAACGGAAGTACATACAGGTACTTTGCACGAGCCCACGGACTGGATTTTTCTTTTAACATCATAGTGATTCGTTTTTTAAGTTTACTGTGATTAAAGCTGTTGGCCATAGAGTAGAGCCTTGTGCCGACAGCTTTTTTTATTAATAATAATTGATATTGTTTCGCGTTGATGCCTTGGCGGATAACCGAGTCATCTGCCTCGTATTCGTGAATGGTCTGCAATTCCTGTTTAAGCAGCCAAGAGGCGGGGTTGAACCATTGGAAACAGATACAAAGGTCTGAAATCAACAAGTCAACGGAATGGCGGTTATGTATATGCGCCATCTCGTGAGCGAGGATTTCCTTGCTATTCTCTGTCAGATCTTTTTCCGAGATCACGATGTATTTCATCCAGCTGAAGGGGGCGATATCTTTGTCGTGTACAATCAATAAAGTCCCTTTTTCCAACTTTTCTTTCCGTCCGCGGCGTACCAGACAGAGCATGTGTGCGAGCGAGTACGCGGTACGTCCGAAAAAGAAAAGAATCCCGAGAAAGTAAACCAGCAGAGCGAGCGGTATCCACACGGGGATGGATGGTGTTACCACAGCGGCCGACGTGGTCTGTATAACATCGTCAACCTGCATGATGTATTGCTCGAAGTTTACAAGAGTTTGCTGAATCTCGGTATTATCGTGAATGGTTATTTCACAGAAGGGGATAACAAGGGATAAAACCAGTATGCCGCATAGAGCGAGCCGGTTGAAACGGTGAAATGTTTCTTTGCTGAGCAGCAACCTGTAAAACAGATAAAATGCTGTCAAACAAACGGATGCTTTCAGTATGTAGACGAAAAAAGTTCCCATAAGTTATTCGTTTTGGTGTGCTTTTTCTACTTCGGCTATAAGTTGTTTCAGTTCTTCCAGAGAGATGTCTTCTTCTTGTACCAGTGAAGAAACAGCATTGAGGTACGAGTTGTTGAAATACTTGTTGATCACGTTCTTTAAAGTACCTTTTCTAAATTCTTCTTCACTGATGACGGCATGGTATTGATAGGTGTTACCAAAAGCCTCGTGCCCGAGAAATCCTTTTTCTTCCAGACCCCGCACGATGGTGGAGAGGGTATTGAAATGCGGTTTGGGATCTTCGTAATAGGCGAGTAATTGTCTCACGAATAGAGAACCTTCCTTCCAGAAAAATCCCATGATTTCTTCTTCTTTTGCTGTTAGTCCTTTCATAGTTTTTATCTTTTACGCGAAGTAACTAAAAGTTTTAGTTATTCAACTAATTCTTGTAGTTAATAATTTACTAATATTCTATAAAATAATATATATAACTGATAATTAATAAGTAAGTGTGTATGCCCGTGTACGAGCATGCGGCTTCTTCGGACTTTATGGACTGATTTTATTGGAATGCTTGTAAAAATGTTTATATTTGTCTAGTTGTGCGTGCGTGAGTGAGGATATTAAGGAATGTATGTAGTGTAATTTAAAATTATTGTCATGGAAGAATGGTGGAATGCTTTAGGTTTATTTATGCAGTCGGTGTGGTGTATCACGTTGTTTGCCAGTTTGGTATTTGTTATACAGACCATAATGACTTTCGTGGGAATGGATGCCGACGGGGGGATGGATGTTGATTTGGATGTCGATTCGTCGGGTGACGGGGACGGACCTTTTCAATTATTCACGTTCCGTAATTTTATTAATTTCCTGTTGGGATTCGGTTGGTCGATCATCTCTTTTCAAGGAGCGATAGAGAATCAGTTTTTGTTGATTCTTTTGGCTGCCGTGATCGGGGTATTGCTGGTTATGGCCGTGATGGCAATTTTCCGGTTTATGAGCAAGATGGAGCAGAGTGGAACGATTCAGATGGCAAATGCTGTCGGGTGCAAGGGAAACGTGTATTTAAAGATTCCGGCAGAAAAGCGGGGAGAAGGCAAAGTGCAAATCTCTGTTCAAGGGGCTATCCGGGAATTTGACGCTATTACTCTGGGTGAGGAGTTGGAAACGGGAGTCCCGATTAAAGTGGTAGAGGTGGTGAATGACAGCACCTTGCTGGTGGAGCGTTTTTAAAGAATACTATTTAATTATTTAACAGCTATAATATGGAATCTATGGAAGGTAGTTTGTATTTGATCGTTGCGATAGTGGCGGTCTTGTTCGTGACGTTCGCGGCAATTTTGTCTCGTTACAAACGTTGTCCGTCGGACAAGGTACTGGTCGTGTACGGTAAGACCGGGAAAAATGCGGCGGGAGGTGTGAGTTCGGCCCGTTGTATTCATGGTGGTGCGGCATTTATATGGCCGGTGTTCCAGAGTTACGCTTTTCTGGACTTGACGCCTATTTCTATCGAGTGTAATTTGACAAATGCGTTGAGTAAACAAAATATCCGTGTGGATGTACCGTGTCGGTTCACCGTGGGTATTTCTACCGAATCGGACAGTATGACGAACGCTGCCGAACGTTTGCTGGGACAACGGTTGGAGAATATTCAGGATTTGGCGAAAGATATTCTTTTCGGTCAATTGCGTCTGGTGATTGCCACCATGGATATCGAGGAGATCAATTCCGACCGGGACAAGTTTCTGGCTAACGTGAGTGCCAACGTCGAGGCGGAGTTGCGTAAGATCGGTTTGAAACTGATAAACGTGAACGTGACGGATATTCGCGACGAATCGGGTTATATCGAGGCTCTCGGAAAAGAAGCGGCGGCGAAGGCTATCAATGATGCCAAGAAGAGCGTGGCGGAGCAGAACCGTTTCGGTGAGATCGGTAAAGCCGAGGCAGACCGGGATAAAGATATACGTATCGCGGAAACCGTGCGGGATACCCGTATCCGGACGGCGGAAGCTAACGCCACTGCCGTGGATGGTGAGAATAATGCCAAGATTTTGATAGCGGATTCGGATGCTATCCGCCGGGAACGGGAGGCAGAGGCTGCCCGTAAGGCGATTGCCGCCGAGAAAGTGCAAGCCGCTAGAGCTTTGGAAGAGGCTTACATGGCTGAGAAGGAAGCCGAGATAGCCCGCGCCGAAAGGGAGAAAGCTACACAAGCCGCCAATATCGTGGTTCCCGCGCAGATTGACAAGGAGAAAGCGATTATCGACGCCGAGGCAGAAGCCGAACGTTTGCGCAGGTTGGCAAAAGGGGAGGCTGACGCAATCTTTGCCAAGATGGACGCCGAGGCACGGGGTATATACGAGGTATTGACCAAGCAAGCCGAGGGATACGCCCGGATCGTGAAAGCCGCTGCCGGCGATCCGGACAAGGCGGTGATGATGTTGATTACCGATAAGTTGCCGGAACTCGTGAAAACGCAGGTGGAAGCGGTTAAGAATATCAAGATTGACAAGGTTACCGTTTGGGACGGGAATAATGCCGGAAACGGTAATACTTCCACCGCTAATTTTATCTCCGGAATGATGAAATCCGTGCCCCCGTTAAACGATTTATTTAACATGGCGGGATTGAATTTACCCACTTATTTGAAAGGGACTCCGACGGAAGACGTGAAAGTTGAAGAGAAGCCACTGGAAGATGTTTCAAGTGAAAGCTAACTTTTAGCTTCGTTTTTCGTTAACTAATATTATCTTTGTGGTATACTTTAAAGAGGTATATCACAAAGATAATGTACTTTTAAATAAAATAGATTATGCGTTGGATAATTGACGGCGTGGACGACTTGAAGAGAGTGGCAAAGGAATTTCTGGAATTTACCGGGAAAGACACGATATATGCATTATACGGTCCCATGGGAGTGGGAAAAACGACTTTCGTGAAGGCTGTTGCCGAGCAGCTTGGGATAGAGGATGATGTAAATTCACCCACTTTTGCTATCGTGAACGAATATCTGACGGCACGGGGGGATTCGGTTTTCCATTTTGACTTCTATCGTGTGAAGAACGTGGAGGAGGCGATGGATTTCGGGTACGAGGAGTATTTTTATAGCGGGAACCGTTGTTTTATCGAGTGGCCGGAGATGATTGAATCGTTATTGCCGGAGAACACGTTAATTTGCCGTTTTACCGAACTGGAAGATGGGCGAAGAGAATTGACGATAGATTAAAATTATAAATACTAAATCAGAATCGCATGGATAATTCGGGTAAAATGTTAGGCGCACAGATAAACAGGGAATGGTTTTTGTACCAAGAGAAGGAAGTCTTCGGGGAACGCCGTCATAAGCGAATGACTATCGGGTTGCCGGATGAAACGGGGCGTCGGGAGAACCGGATTTGCCTGACACCCGAAGCCGTGGGAGTCTTGGTAGACTTTGGGCATTCTATTCTTGTCCAGCGGGGTGCGGGGGAGCAGGCGCATTATCATGATAGGGAATATGCGGATGCCGGGGCGCAAATGGTGGATACCCGCGAGGAGGTTTACACGTCTGATGTTATTTTGAAACCGACACCCGTGATGCAAGAGGATGTGGAGGTGATGCGTGACCGTCAGGTGATTCTGTCCCCGATAGAACTGTTCGAGTTACGGAAAGAAGCTATCGTGGAGATGATGCAGAAGAAAGTGACCGCTATCGGTTTTGATATATTGAAAGGAGAGAACGGGACTTATCCGGTGGTGGAGATGATGAGCGAGATTTCGGGAAACTCGGCGATCATGATTGCCAGCGAGTACCTAAGTAATTCCCGCGAGGGGAAAGGTATCCTGTTGGGAGGGATTACCGGGGTGACGCCTGCCGAGGTGGTTATTCTCGGAGCCGGAACTCTTGGCGAGTACGCTGCCCGGACGGCTTTGGCTCTGGGGGCGGAGGTGAAAGTGTTCGATCATTCTCTGGATAGGTTGCGACGTCTGAATCATTGCTTGGGACAACGGGTGTACACGTCCGTGTTCCATAAACCGGTGTTGGAACGGGCATTATTGTCTGCCGACGTGCTGATCGGGGCTTTGCGTTTCTTTGACGATGATTTGGGAATCACGGTTTCCGAGGAACAGGTAAAGCTGATGAAACAAGGGGCAGTGATAGTGGATATGTCCATCGAACATGGCGGATGTATAGAAACTTCCGGTCCCACGACTCACGAGAATCCCACGTACATGTACAACGGCGTGATTCATTATTGCGTGCCGAACGTGCCTTCGCGGGTTGCCCGGACGGCATCTATCGCTTACAGTAACTTATTTATCCCGCTATTCGAGAAGATTGCCCGCGGCGGGGGATTCAATCCCGCTATCAAGAGCGATGCCGGGTTGCGACACGGGGTATATATATATAATGGTGTACTGACCAAAAAGATTATTGCCGATAAATACGGTTTGGTTTCCAGAGATATAGATCTGTTGCTGGCGGCATTTTAAAGATAAATGAATAGAAAAACGATTATCCCTAACAAGATGCCATACACGAGGGCATAGGGGAACGCTAACTTTAAGATACGCCCTTCTTTTCCTTGTAGGTTGCAGGCAGAAGCCGCGATAGCGATGCTTTGGGGCGAGATTATTTTTCCCGCGGTCGTGCCCGCGGTGTTGGCTGTCGCGAGCCATGACGGATCAATTTGTAAATGTGTTGCTATTCCGACTTGTAGTTTTCCGAACAGAATATTGGCTGATGTGCCGCTTCCGGTGATAAAAGTTCCGACTTCGCCGACGATCGGCGACCAGAACGGATACCCGTTTCCTGCCACGAGTACCAGAGATTCGGATAGCAGGGAGATCATTCCGGCGATTTCCATGATGGCCGATATGCCGATTAAGGCGATGACCATAATGATGGTGGAACGAATCTGAACGAGAGTTTTACCTAATAATGCGATTTGTTGTTGCATTCTGACTCCTTGTATTTGTCCGCCGATAAAAGCACCGCAAAATAATAATACACTCGTGTGATTGAAATCGAGAGGGATTGCCAGCAAGATGAAGAGTACAATCAGTCCGTAGACACTCCACGCTTGCCAAATTTGTTTGGCGGTATAGCCGTGTGTACCCCTTGTTTTTTCGACATGGATGTATTTACTCCAAAGTATCACGGCGATAATGGAACAGATGCTTCCGAAAATAGCGGGCATTTCGGGACCGAGGTAATAGGCCGTGAGGCTTTGTCCGATGGCGGAAGCGAGTCCCGCCCATGTGCCGAGCAGGATATTCTTGAACAAATTTTTCCGGGATTTATCCGCCAGTATGGCAAGGGTAATCGGAATCAGAAACATAAAAGGTAACAACTGGATAATCGTGTCTTTGCATAATTCGGAAACAGTGCATCCCGTTTCTTCTGCCAAAACGGTTTCTGCGATACCGACAGCACCGAATGTAGTGGGTTCGCTGTTGGCTATAAGACTTAATAAAACGGCAAAGAGCGGCTTGAATCCCAAGGTAACAAGGATTGCCGCAGGTATGGCGACGGACGTACCGTACCCTGCCATGCCTTCCAGTAGTCCGCCGAATCCCCACGTGATGAGTAATACTTGTACACTTTTATCGGTGGAAATGGTCGAGAGTTGATGTTTTAATATCTCGATTTTCCCGGAAGCGAGGAGTATATTGTAACTGAATACAGCCATCCAGATAACGGAAAGGATGGTGACGATAGCTCTGAGTGAACTGTATAACAGGGTATTGCCAATAACCCCGATCGGGATGTTAAAAATGGCGAGAGCGATAATGATTGTGATACCCAGAGAATATAAACTACTTTTATCACCAGACCACTTGCACACGCTCATGAATACAATTAGGGCGAGAACAGGTAATAATGTGGATAGAATTTGAAGCATGATTTTAGTAAAGGTATTACTGTCTTAAAATGCTGTCAATTACTTGGGTTAAATCACTGTTTTTCTTGATCTTGATACCTCGTATTCCGGCAGCTTCCGCGGCTTCGATATCCCGTCCGCCATCGCCGATCACGCCGGGATATCGAGTTCCGATTTTTGAGTTCCAGAACACTCCCTGGTGGGTATACTCGCCAGGGTTGTAGAAGTGGGTCTGGTAGACGATGTTTTTAAGCGGCAGCGGAGTGAAATCAAGGAATCCGTCCGGGCCGCCCCAGTGATTCGGACTGATGATAATCATTCGTTCCGGATCGATTTTGCGGATTTCGCGTGCGGCGTCATATTGAATGGAGAGATAGTCGTGCGGCATATCCAGCGTCTGCATCGGTTCGTTGAAGAGATCGTAACCAGCTATAATCGGATATTTTGAGAAGCGTGCAGCGATTCTTCGCCATGTTTCGAGGTAGGCGCGATAATATTTTTCTTCGGCAAGCGCCCGATTGCCGGCGGCATTTCCGTAGATTGCCGCGGCTTCTTCCCCGGCAGTTCCGAGGGGGCCTGAGCCGTCCAGGCGGCCGCCCGGCAGCAGGTGCATGTCGATGATTACGTTGATTCCATTCCGC
>OGKG01001314.1_pt1 | contig 30175 bp, 24 predicted proteins | sample 1572201 | NCBI WGS metagenome assembly OGKG01 (sample SAMEA2582146, study PRJEB24529) | metagenome | biome: Human gut stool | place: China | collected 2011 | reverse complement strand
AGCTGGGGGTCGCGGGTTTGAGTCCCGTTTTCCGCTCTCATTTTAAAGCACTTACAAAAGTAAGTGCTTTTTGCTTTTAAACGGTTTTCATGAAGTTTTGAGCCTTTATTTAAACCAAGGTTTAAACCGAATTCAGGATAGTGTAATGCCTCCTGAAATATAATATTCACGGATGTCTTTTTTTATAATTCTCTATACGAATATCTCTTTCTTCTTGAGGCATATCGGCAGGAAATTCAAAGGTTGTTCGTGCACTGATTGTCACGTGAACTACCTCTCCGACTTTTTTCTTGTACTCTTTAAGTACGTTATCTACTGACTGCATAGATTGATATTTCTCGGGACGCACGTTATCACTTTTCATTTCTTGAATTTTATATATTAAAATACATTACCTTCATCAAGTACAGATTTTTATTTGTACTTGATCTAAAACCACGGATTAGAGAAAGAGGACAATTAAAGGTGAGCGCTACTTTATAATAATAAAAAGAAGGACTGAAACAATAATGATTCAAAACTCTAAATCGTATCAAAGATAATACAATATTTGAATAAAACAAATTCTATTCCTTGATTTTATGAATATAACGTGAATCACCACCCAAATACTCTTCTTTAAATATATTCACGCAGAAAGCGAAAATAGCCAACAAGAGGGGACCGAAAATCACACCCATAAAACCGAATAACGAAAGCCCGATAATCACACCGAAGATCGTGATCAAAGGATGCGTGTCCGCCATTTTCTTTTGCAGCATAAAACGCACGAGATTATCCACGTTGGCAATCACGACAACCGCGTAAATTGTCAAACCGATAGCGGCTCCCCAGTGTCCCGACAACCCGAGAAACAGAGCCAGCGGTATCCATATTAATGCCGTCCCCACGATCGGGATAATCGTGGCAAAACAAGAAAGGAATCCCCAAAGAAAAGGGTTCGGCACCCCGAAAATAAAATACCCGATCATCGCAACTATCCCTTGTATCAATGCCAACAACGGGATACCGATGGCATTGGACTTCACGATCATGTTGAACTCGTGCAGAATATTCCGTTTATTCCGTTTATTAAAAGGCAGAATATCACTCACGTACTCTTCCATTCGAGTTCCCCCGATCAGCATAAAATAAAGCACGAAAAGAAGCACAACCACGTTAATGGCGAAACTACTGATACTCCCCATTAACATTTGCCCTATCTTGGGCAACATCGAAAGTAAAGAATCCACGTTTTCCTTACTCATCACGTCATACCCGACACGTTGTTCGATAAGATCCGCCACGTGTTCGACAGGTGCGATCAGACTATGGGGATCAAGATTGATTGCCTGCAACTTGTTCACGAATACCCAAACCACCAGAGACAATGGCACGAGGAAGCAAAGAATGGTTTCCATAAGCAAGAGCACCGCCATCCAACTCCGACGCATACGTTTTTTTAGTGTTAGGTATAACATCTGACCGCGTAACAAGATATAAATAGTCATCGCTCCCAGTATACCGCTGATAAACGGTAACGCCTCAAAAAATATAATCGTCCCCAACAACAGAATAATGATCACTAGGGAATATCTCCAGTATTGTTCTTTCAAGCTCATATTACTTTATTTACAGTTAATCAAATCGTCAGCAAACAGATGAATCATACTGTCCGCCTACACCGTTTTTTAACGAAATAAAGAATAAAAATGTTATTATTAAACTGCTGAAATTATTACATCATTGCCCGGCGCAAAGCTTGTCGGTCGAGAATGGCTATCTCCCGGCGATTCACGACAATTAATCCCTCGTCCGCCAACTCGTACAATACCTTTGCCAACGCGGGACGGGTAACCCCGAAATACTCTGCCAGTTCTTGTTGCGATTTATCCAACACGACGTTCTCGTTCCCGGCAGAAGCCAGCTCCAGTATGTAATGAATTAATTTTCCCCGAATCGTTTTGAAAGAAAGGAATTGTAATCGTCCCGTCAAGAATGTTGTCCGGTTGGAGTTGACGGAAAGAAAGTTCCGCATGAAGACTTCGTAACGCGCCAACTGTCGGAATACCGATTCTTTCGTGGCGATAAAAACCTCGGTTGCTTCCGCCACCGTTGCCGTCACCGGGAAATGGTTGTCTCCGGCGAAAAGGAACGCAGGAGCAAGAGCCCGCGGCGCCCGTATCGTTTCAATACGCAACATAGCTCCCGAATCGTCGGTCATCTCCGCCTTTACTTCCCCTTCCAACAGAATATACAGAAAACGGCAAGCTTCCCCCTGCCGGAACACGACCTCGTCCCGAGCGTAATTTTTGACCGTGTAATCAAACCCCTCTAAAAAGCGTTCCCGTTCATTCTCCGGGATACCGACACATAGCGGACAATCAAAAAAACGAACTAATGCCATACCTGTAAACTTTTGATACTCTCGCGAATGTAGTACTTTATCCCCGGCATTCCATTTTTACCCGTCCTCTTTTTTAACCTTTACACGAATTCACCGTACAAATTATTGAAATTTAAACTCGGTTTGTAATTTATATTACAATTATTGTTTCCTCGCACCCTTACATTCGCGATAAACAAGAGAAAAATAATATTCATTTAACACGCTAGACTATGGAAAAAATGTTTTGTTATCAATGCCAAGAAACCGCGAAAGGTACGGGATGCACCGTACGCGGCGTATGCGGAAAAACTCCCGACGTGGCTAATTTACAGGATTTACTGTTATTTGTACTGAAAGGAATCGCCCATTACCGGGTACAATTACGAGCTTTAAACGCCGTGGACCACACTGCCGACCGTTTCATGCTCGATGGTCTTTTCATGACAATCACGAACGCCAATTTCGACAAGCAACGTTTCATCGACAAGATCAAAGCGGCACTCGAATTGCGGGAGCAATTGAAACAAACCTTCCTCGCAAAAGGCGGAAAAATCGAAAACATCACTTTTGAAGGTGCACACTGGACAGCCTCCACGCCGGAAGAAATGGAAGCAAAAGCCGGAAACGTCGGGGTATTATCCACTGAAAACGAAGACATCCGTTCTTTACGCGAATTGCTTACCTACGGCATGAAAGGCATGGCAGCCTACACGGAGCACGCTCACAATCTCGGTCACGAGAATCCCGGCATATACGAATTTATAGACCGGGGATTGGTTGCCACGACCATTCCGCTCTCCGCAGACCAACTCGTGCAGATGGTTCTGGAATGCGGTAAAAACGGGGTGGACGCCATGGCATTACTTGACAAAGCAAACACGGACACGTACGGGAACCCGGAAATCACGAAAGTGGACATCGGTGTCAGAAAGAACCCGGGCATATTGATTAGCGGACATGACTTGAGGGATTTATACGAATTGCTGGAACAAACCGAAGGCACAGGAGTTGACGTGTACACACACAGCGAGATGCTTCCCGCCCACTATTATCCCGCTTTCAAGAAATACAAACATTTCGCCGGGAACTATGGTAACTCGTGGTGGCGTCAGGTATATGAATTCCAACACTTCAACGGTCCGATGCTTTTCACCACGAACTGTATCGTTCCCCCGCATCCGGATGCCAACTACAAGGATCGGGTATACACGACCGGCTCAGCCGGATTCCCCGGCTTCAAACACATCGAGAGAAAACCGGGACAACCCAAGGATTTCAGCGAGATCATAGAGCACGCGAAGAAATGCCCGCCACCGGAAGAAATCGAAAATGGCAGCATCATTGGCGGATTCGCCCACAACCAAGTATTCGCTTTAGCTGACAAGGTTGTAGAAGCCGTAAAATCAGGTGCTATCCGCAAATTCTTTGTTATGGCAGGATGTGACGGTAGAATGAAGGGGCGTGAATACTATACCGAGTTCGCGCAAAAACTCCCGAAAGATACAGTAATCCTTACCGCCGGGTGTGCCAAGTACCGTTATAACAAACTTCCCCTTGGAGATATCAACGGGATACCCCGTGTATTGGATGCCGGACAATGTAACGACAGTTACTCGCTCGCCGTTATCGCACTCAAATTGAAAGAAATATTCGGCGTGGAAGACGTTAACCAGCTTCCTATCGTTTACAACATCGCGTGGTACGAGCAAAAAGCTGTTATCGTACTTCTGGCGCTACTTTATCTTGGCGTGAAGAATATCCACCTCGGACCGACTCTCCCAGGATTCCTTTCCCCGAACGTGGCAAAGGTTCTGATCGACAAATTCGGCATCGCCGGTATAACCACGGCAGACGATGACTTGAAATTTTTCTTGGAAAACTAAGAAAGAATTTATAAAGTAATAGACGCCCTAAGGGCGTCTATTACTTTATAAATTCCTTTACCACTTTCAACGTATGCGTGTATCTTTTTATATCCTCGTTAAAGATACCATGGTGATCAATTTTATCTATTCGTACCCGTCCCGAAGCATGGATGATTCTTCCTTGTTCCCATAGAATACCGACATGTGTAATACAACCGGAAGTATCCCCGAAGAATGCCAGATCACCGGGTTGAGCTTCTTCCAGAAAAGATAAAGTCTGTCCCTCGTTTACCTGTTTTTCCGCTTCCCGGGGAATAGTGATTCCGGCAAGCCGATACACCATTTGCACGAAACCGGAACAGTCAATTCCCTTTGGAGTCCGCCCCCCCCAAAGGTAAGGCGCATTAAAATACATCAAAGCGTATTGTATCAATAAATCCCGCACACTCTCGATGCCCACTTCACGCGGCCCCCCAAGCACAACATACTCCTCATCCCCCAAAAACATTCTTTTCGTGTAAGCATCGTAAAAAGGAAGTACGCTTCCGGCTACAATCAGACGGTTTTCCCAATCTCCTTTCTTCATGACCAAATTGAAAATCTCTCCCATAATCAGCTGGTCGGAAGCCCTATAGTTTTGCACGTAAGCCTCGTCCACTTCCCTGAATACCTTTTTCTCCACCCAACCTTCACAATTGTCATGCAACAAGCGGATGTAGAGCCACTTCTCGTCTGTTTCCAACACCTCGTATACCTCACCGAACAGCATCTGGGAAACCATCTCGCTTCGCTCCGACCGTTCCCTTCGCATGGGGGTAATACTTAAATCCGCTATTCCATAACTCATAATAATGCAAAAACCATTTTCAATCCCGCAAAAATAGGGCAAAGTTTTGAAATATCATAACGGAACATCTTTCATCGGTAAGATTTTTTAGCTAACTTGCTGACGCATTTTAGAAATAAAATTCTATTTGATTATGAAGAAGTTAGTCATTTTAACCGGGGCAGGCATGAGTGCCGAAAGCGGAATCCGTACTTTTAGGGACAGTGACGGGTTATGGGAAGAATACAATGTTATGGATGTATGTACCCCTGAAGCATGGGAACGTGATCCGGAATTAGTAAACCGTTTCTATAACGAACGCCGGAAGCAACTCTACGAGGCGCAACCGAATAACGGACATTACGGGCTTGCCGATCTGGAAAAAGATTATGACGTACAAATCATAACGCAAAACATTGACGACTTGCACGAGAGAGCCGGGAGTACCAAAGTATTACACTTGCATGGTGAACTCAAGAAAGTAAGAAGCAGCCGGAATCCCAACCTGATTTATGACCTTGACGGTTGGGAATTGAAATTCGGCACGAAAGCCGACGACGGTTCTATCCTCCGTCCCCACATTGTTTGGTTCGGGGAGGCAGTTCCCAACATAGAACCTGCCATCGACCTCGTCCGTCAAGCTGACATTCTGGTCATCATAGGGACTTCCCTAGCCGTGTACCCTGCGGCAAGCCTGTTGCATTACGCGCCCGCCGGATGCCGTATCTTATTGATCGATCCGAAAGTCCCCGAAAGCGTCAGAACCAGCAAAATCGAATTCATCGAGAAAGGAGCCTCCGAAGGCGTCAAAATCCTAAAAGAAAAACTAGCAACAATTTCAGATTTATGAATTACGATTTATGATTAAACAAAAACATTCACGTTCAAAAAAGAATCATAAATCCAAAATCATAAATCAAGAAATTGACCAAATCGTAAATCTAAAATCATAAATCTAAAATCAATTTATGTCTCGCGGTAAAAAGCCCTTACTAGAAAACGTTGAAATAAAAAAAATAGCAGCAGAAGGAAAATCCATAGCTTACGTGGATGAAAAAGTACTGTTCGTACCGAACACCGTTCCCGGCGATATCGTGGACGTGCAAGTCACCCGGAAACGTAAAAGTTTCATGGAAGGCTTTATCGTCAACTTCCGGAAATATTCCGATATCCGGACAGAACCCTTTTGTGCCCACTTCGGCGTGTGCGGCGGTTGCAAATGGCAAAACCTGCCATACCAACTGCAAACCGAGTTCAAACAGCAGGAAGTTATCGACAACTTGGAAAGAATCGGTAAAGTCGAATTACGCGACATCGCCCCAATCATCGGTTCGCCCAAAACAACCTATTACCGGAATAAACTGGAATTCACGTTCTGCAACAAACGCTTTCTCACCCGTGAGGAAATAGCAGAGGGGAATGACTTGAACCGTACTCCGGCAGTCGGTTTCCACGTTCCGGGACTCTTTGATAAAGTCATAGACATTAATAAATGTTACTTGCAAGCGGAACCTTCAAACGCTATCCGCAACTTTATCCGGGAATACGCTCTCGCACGGGGTCTGAACTTCTACGACATCCGGGAACAAGCGGGATTCCTGCGCACATTGATTATCCGCACCTCTTCCACGGGAGAAGTGATGGTTATCGTTACTTTCGGCAGAGAAGACCGAGAAACAAGAGAAGCCCTGCTCCATGCTCTCGTGGAACAATTCCCGGAAATCACCTCGTTGATGTACGTCATCAACGAAAAGATGAATGACACGATCACGGATCAGGAAGTCGTGTGTTTCCACGGGCAAGATCATATCTTCGAACAAATGGAAGACTTGAAATTCAAGATAGGTCCTAAGTCTTTCTACCAAACCAACTCGGAACAGGCCTATAACCTATACGCGAAAACGAGAGAACTTGCCGGACTTACCGGAAAGGAAATCGTTTATGACTTGTACACGGGTACGGGAACCATCGCCAATTTTATTGCCCGCGATGCACAAAAAGTTATCGGTATCGAATACGTGCCGGAAGCCATCGAGGACGCAAAAATAAACTCAGCCCTCAACGGTATTGATAATACATCCTTCTATGCCGGCGACATGAAAGACGTGCTTAATGAAGAATTTATCGCCCGTCACGGTCGCCCGGATGTCATCATCACCGATCCTCCCCGTGCCGGAATGCACAAGGATGTCGTGGACACGATACTAAAAGCCGCACCGGAACGCATCGTGTACGTGAGTTGCAATTCCGCCACGCAAGCCCGTGACTTGAACCTCATGGATAGCGATTACAAAGTCATGGGAGTGCAAGCTGTTGATATGTTTCCTCACACGCATCACGTGGAAAATATCGTTCTCTTGCAACGCAGGTAAGATAAAAAGAGAGTGTGTCACTTCACTTCACACTTAACACACTCTCTTTCATTACTTCATTTATTCCTTCGGATTCAAATACCAATCAGAATTTTCTTTACCGTTGGTTTTTACCCAATTCAAGAAACCGGGATACTTGATATTTATCAAGGCTGATTCTTCAGGAATCACAAAAGAATCCATATCCTCATCATTTTCAAAAACGAGATTTATAGCAAACGGCATTTGTTGCCCGTTCTTATCGTAAGTAATATAATAAAGATTTGCATCCGGTTCCGATCTGTCATGCCCATATCCTAAATTTTCTGTATTCAATTTTTCAGTAGGACGCATATTAGTCAGGTGCACCTCTATATCTTCCCTAGTCGTTGTGATAAAAGGATTATAAGGAGGCAAAATAAAATCTTCTTTAGATATTTTACGCCCCGTGTACTTGGTCACAACAGTAAATGTTTCCTTCTCCAGATTATTTGCATATCCCGATACCTTATTAGCCAAACGAATCGTAGCCTTATCCAACTCGGGATCGACATAAGCACCTCCATTTCCACCCAAAGAAGATAAAATAGTCACCTCAACCTCACTACGCCTTACATCCAATTGATAAGCAAAACTATTATCATAAGCCGCACCCGACCACAATATGGTATAAACATCTTTCGTCTCAACCACTTCATTTTTTTGATTATAACCCACAGATGAAACATATTTCACCACGACATCATTCATGTCAAAATCACCTTGGTAAGGCCAAACATCCTCAAAAGATAATATTCCACGATAGGTCACACTAGCAGCAATATCATTATCATCCGGCTCTTCTGGCTTCACCTCGGGAATATCCGGGGTAATCGCCTCTATTGGATCCGATTTCACGTAAAATACGACATCATTATAATCATAATCACCCGTCCAATCTTCAAAACCAAACAATACATTATCACCACTTTTAAATAAGGCTACATGCTCTTTCTTATCGCTATTTAGTACTTTTGTGGAATAAAAATGTTCTTTTGAAACATTAATTCCCCCTTTTTCATTTATTCCTGACTCGTAGCCATTATTGTATATAACCCAACCAATAGAAGTATTCTCGGGGAACTCATCTCCTAAATCTTTTCCGTCTTTCCAATAATGCAACCGAATTCCCTCACCTCTTTCCAATGCTCCATTATTTCCTTTGGGATAATGACCATGATTTTTCAGAACTTTTGAATTGGGGAATGCAATTACAATATCCTTTATATCCGCAATTTTCTTGGGAGGATTTACCGTTTCGTAACAATAATAAGCTAAAGTACTATTTGCAGACGTATTTTCATCCACCAAACAAAGATCTATATGCGCCTTTTCAGTCACATGAATGTCCCCATTCTTGATTAAATCAGGCTTAACACCTCCACCTTCAGGCACGGCTTTATTAATCACTTTCAAAATATCGCTTGAAATCGTAACACCTTTTTCGCTATTCAAATAATCCGGACGCCCGTAAAGATCATAGGTTTTACCATTCAACAGGTACATCCCTTTCGTATTTTTCCAATACCCTAAACGTTCTAACCCACCGGTCTTATTGTAAACTGCATCTTTATAACCTTCATCTCCCGCACGGGCAATTGAAGATCTAGCACCAGACACTTCATCGGGATACCTTGCTTCAGATAACACTCCATTCGTAATCTCAGCAACCAATACACGGGGAACTCCCGCATAAGGACTGTAAATATACAAGTATTTTGCCGTAGCAGGAACCGCAATTCTATGGCTATATCTACCATTTTCATCCGTGAATCCAACGTCTACAGGTTCGATATCTCTCTTTACCACCTGTCCGTCAGCATCCAACTGCTCCGGGTCCCGTGTGTAAACCTCAAAATAAACGTTATAATTCTCCGGGACATCATACTTCACATTTAACGTGTAAGATACCCGCGTAGAGAAATCAAATACATTGTCATAATCAGGCTCGTCCGGATCATAAACATCCTTTTTCTCACAACCTGTCATCGCCAGTAAAATTACCACCCCAGCGGCAATTACAAGCATTTTCGATTTTTCACATACACCTATATTCATTGTGTTTTTAATGTAGTATCCCCTAAAATTTTGCACAAAGGTATACAAAAAAACAACCAATCATCAACTATTTAGCTGAATTTTAATCAAATTCAAATATTCAAAACGAGGAATACAAATCTTTTCCCCGCCCTAAAAGTTGCAATTTCGCCACGCAAGCCTGTGACCCAGACCTTATGGATACCGATTACCAAGTCATGGCAGTGCAAACAAGAATAACAACCATTCACGAAAAACAAAAGAAAAAAAGAGGAAGAAATGGTGCTTACGGTCCCCCACTCGATTGCACCAGAACTTCTACCGCAATGGACGTGTCCGGTGTTAATCGGGTGTCATTCGGGAGTATTACTGGTGTTGTAGCCCGTTCTCTCCCTCTTCTCTTCCCGTATTCTTCCTCTTCTCTACATCAAAGCTCTAAAATAATTAACACACAATCTAAGGAACACTGTTTCTGTAAAAATCAACCCATCAACAAAATTCTAAATTTATGCCTTTTACTCGGTATTGAAAACTGCCGACCCGTGGTTGCGTTTTATCTTTATCACGGGAGTGACGAAGTTCGCGCAGATGGGGATATTCTGCAATCTCAACCAACTTGCAGATATCAGCCTCATGCGACCTTATGCCACGCTCTGCGGGTTGACACTTGCCGAGATAGAGGAGAATTTCGCACCGGAAATCGATCAACTGGTGGAATACTACGGGGGTACCCGCAAAGAAATGGTCGGGGAATTGACACGCCGTTACGACGGCTATCATTTCAGCAGTGGCAACGTGCCAGATGTCTTCAACCCGTTCAGCCTGTTGAGCGTGATGGACTTCATGGACTTCCAGAACTACTGGTTCGCCACGGGTACGCCGACGTTTCTGGCACGCATGCTGCAGCAGACGGATTTCGACTTGCGGGAACTGGACGGCATCGAGGTAACCGCCTCATCGCTCACAGACGACCGGGTATACCTCATCCCCTACTCCGCCGATAGTCGAAAAACCGTAAAAGTGGGCGTGGAATTCAACGCCGAAGAACGCAATATCGGAAAGTGGATTCATTAATTTCTCCCTTATCCTCGCTAGCTCTTCTCCCTCTTTTCATCGGTGAAAGTAGTACTAAGTGCATCGATGCCAAGCCGCATTGCATTCAAATGACGGAAACAGACTATTGCATTCCAAAGAATCCATTGAAAAAAGATGAAATCGTCAATATTAAACGTGAAAACAACCGATATATAATATTAAACCTGCCCGGGAAGTTGTCTCTCGGGACGGGTTATACATGTTTATTTATTATTTTTCACGAGTTTAGATTTATGCAAGCCTTTTACCTTTCCTAAAAAGCGGAAACGGGAGTGTAGATCTTCTCTGTAAGCGGGACTCACCGGGAAATCTTGTTTACCGATGTAAATGGTATTCCCGACCAATCGGTCCACGAGGTCCAAACAAACGGCATAACTCCGGTGCACACAGATAAAATCTTCAGGAAAAAGGGATAGAATCACTCGTAACCCTATCCCCTTTTAAAATATAGCAAATTAATACACTTTGATAACTTTCAATTTATCATTTTTTTTTTGCTTTTTTTCTTGCGATAAACCATTAAGCCCTTCCATATAATATCTCTCTGCACCTTTCGTGGAAATTTTTATTCCGACTGTATCTCCGATTATAGTTTGCAAACTTGCTTTTACTTTCAAAAGATTAGATTTCTCGAAAGGATTTGTCACGTTATCCCAAAAATGATCTATTCGCAAAATTCCTTCTCGTGCCAAAGCGTCATCCCCACAACCAGTTAGCTTCTTGATATTATTTCGGAAATAAGCAACTTCCGTGTTATTTCGGAATACATTATAACTTATCGCTTTATCTACCTGCTCCAACATACCTCGAAAGTCTCCCGCCCGCACCCGAGCAGCCGTGTACAACATAGCCAAGCCAGCAGGAGCAGCCACAAAGTCTGTATTCAGCAAATAGTCTATCAATTCCTGATTACGCTTCTCGTCAAACGCCCTTTTCATCTTTCCATGCCATTGTGTCAAATATTCTACAGCAGAATAAATCGAGGAACTTAACTTGTTATCCACCTTTGTTTGCCCGATAGTAACGTAAAATTTTTCCCGTTCAGCCATCACTCTCTTTAATAAAGGACACAAAGGGTCTGTCACATAACGATTGATCAAATACCAATTCTCTGATAGAATCAAACTATCCACGGGCAACGGCTCCAAATACTCGCAAACAACCCGAGCCGCTTCATCTAACATATAAGCCGTGTACAGAGCACTCGCGTAATCCCACAAAAATGCTTTTTCTCTTTCACCAGCGGCATATCGTTTCATCATATTACTGAGATTATTCTCCGGTTCCATGGCAAGTTGTCCCTCACGAATCAACCATCTTGGAGAACCTGCTCCCGTCATACGATGTATGGCTTTTCCAGAGGAAGGATCAACGAACAACAACGTCGGGTAAGCTCTTACGCCAAACTGCTTCTTCAACGCAGAAGCATCAGCGTCTTTTTCCATATCATACTTGACATTCACAAAATGTCGATTAAAAAAATCAGCTACAGAATCATTTGTAAAAACGTTTCTTGCCAACATTGTACAAGGACCGCACCACGAAGTATAACAATCCACGAAAATTAGTCTTTTCTCTTTCTTGGCTTTCTTGACTACTTTTTGCCACTCGTTTGTTTCCTCGAAGTTTATACTCCGGTTTTGTGCCGCTGAATTTATCACCACGGTAACAATTAATAAAACTAATAATATCGATTTTTTCATTTTTTCCTAGAATATTTGTTTTTATGAAAAAAGTATCTCCAATGAGAAATTACTTGCTACACCTCTATTTTATTAAATATTTCTCCGCATCTCTCGTGGAATTCTCCGCCCCGATAATATCGCCAATTTTCTTTTGCAAAACCGCTTTTATTGTCAAAATACCGTATTTATCAGAAGGATTCGTGAGTTTATCCCCAAAACGTTCAATTCGCCGAATACCCTCTTTCAACAATATTTCATCCTCACAACCAACCAATCGCTTGATGTTATCCCGAAAATAAGCGACCTCCTCAATATCCCGAAATAAATTGTAACTTAATGCTTCATCTACCCTATCAAGTAGTCCGCAATAATCCTTTTCCCGTACGCAAGCTGCCGTATACAAGATTGACAAACCGGCCGGAGCCCCCACGAAATCGATATGGAGTAAATAATCTATCAATTCTTGATTACGTTTTTCATCAAAGGGTACCTTCATATTCACCTGCCACTTTGCCACGTTTTTCGCTGCCAAATAAATGGAAGTACTTAATTTACTATCCACCTTTGTTTGCCCGATAGTAGCATAAAACTTTCCCCGATCAACCATAACACGTTTCAATAAAGGGCACAATGGATCATCCACGTAGCGCTCAATTACATACCAATTTCCCGGGGCGTATAAACTATCTGCCGGTAAGACCTCCAGATACTCGCAAGCCACACGAGCAGACTCATCCCGCACATGAGCCGCGTACAAAACACTCATATAATCTCGCAAGAATTCCTTTTCTCTCTCCCCGGCAGCATAACGTTTCAACATCTTATTAAGATTTTTATCCGGTTCCATGGCAAGTTTTGCCACACCAATCAACCACTTTGGCGTCCCCGCTCCTGTCACGCAATGCATAATCTCTCCAGAAAAAGGATCTATAAACAAGAGCGTAGGATAAACTTTCACATCGAACTGTTTTTTCAACATTGGTCCGTCTATACCCTTTTCCATATCATACTTGGCATTCACAAAATGTTCATTGAAAAAATTGGCCACCTCATCATTCGTGAATACATTCTTTGCCAACATCTTGCAAGGACCACACCAGGATGTATAACAATCAACAAAAATCAGTTTTTTCTCTTTCTTGGCTTTCTTGATTATTTTCTTCCACTCTTTGGTTTCCTCGAAATTTATACTTTTATTCTGCGCCTTTGAATTTGCCACCACGGCAAACATCACTAATATACAAAAAATTAATCTTTTCATACTCTCTCTTTTAGATATTTCACTAATACGACCAATTATTATCCATTCTCAAAACATAGCGTGCATATCCTTCTCCCTGCCCAATCATTGCCTTCTCCGGTAATACTGTCATATCAAACTCACCACCGCCATTAAGAAATTCAAACCTATATAATTTCCAACTGTTCTCGATATTTGTCAATACAACCAAACAATTCATCTGCTCGCTCGAGGATTTTCTATTGACAATAATATGCCGAATACAAGATATTTCCTCCCCTGCCGGGAACGTATAAACAACCCGTTCCCGGTTGGCAAGACTGGTATTTGAATTTACAAGGTGTTCGTACAACTGATTACCTTCCGAAAAGAATATTCTCGTTTCCGTCTGGTGGACTTCCATAACTTTAGCTTCCGGCAAACCACTACCGACAGGCAAATCATATTTACCCTTAATCGGATAGTTGGTTGCCACAAAAGCCAAATCCAATATCTCGTACTTTCCTTCCCCATTCCTCCATAACGCGTAGGCAGTCCACGTGGCGGGCGTAACTTTATATTCGTATTTATAATTCCTGAACCGGAATCGTTTCATTTCACTCCCGGTATTAGAAACTCCCCCGTAATTAGCTTCTCCATCCTTGGCTTCATTCAAAAGATTGAATCTCGAATTACCCATGTAAGCATGAACAAAAGAACCGGTTACTTCCTCCCACAAGTAACAAAACTGCGAGTATAAAACCCCCTCTTCAAAAATACGATAATTTTCTGTCCCGTCAATCCCCATCATCGGGTACCCGAATTTCCCTATATTCCCGGAACTCATCAAATAAAACTTCCCGTCCACGTTCACCTCATCCGAAACAGATTCCGTCGCCACATTTAACGGTCGTAAGTTCTCGGGTATTTCATAAAAACAATCATTCCTATATTTCAAAATACCCATATTTTGAGCATCATACACCCGCATATCCTTCTCTGAAATTATCGTGAACGCCTTCTTGTACTCCTTTTTAACTGTCCCGTCTACATTCTCTACTTCTTGGGGGTGCCGTTCTTTAAAGACAATTTTTTTCGCTTTCCCTTCCATCCTGCCACTCCCGAAAATTTCCATTAAATTCTCGGTTGTCTTTCCCCCCTCCAACATATCCACATCCGTATTCATTCCATCGTCTTCTAACACGAACCACCCCGTCGAATAAGCGGTATTGACCGTCAAGTCCAATGTTTTTTTGGAAAATAAATCACGAACAGTATCCCGTACTTCAAACAATAAACTGTAATTGTTTACATCACAATTGACCAACCATTTCAGATCTTTCGTGTGACACAACGTATCTTCCACGCTATAAGCAATTCCCCTCCGATAGAGAAACCACGTGTATTTCAAGTTTCTCTCTCCTTCTATACCAGTCACAACGGGAGTCAATTGTAATAGATCCCCGACCAAGCAATTGAAACTCGAGTCCAATCCTGAAATTTTTACCGGGAATACCTCCCCGGAAGAAATGTAGTCATAATTACCCTTGTCATCTATACACCCGGCGATAAATACCATTACCAACAGGCAACCTATTTCGATATATTTTTTCATTGTCAATCGTTTTTAATTAAGGAAACACAACACAATTCTCACACGCTTTACCATCCTCATGGTGTTTCGTCAAATCATTACAAAGAGGTTCATCATGTGTAGCGTTGTATTCATTGAGTTTTGAATGCGCTTTTTGTTTCAAATACTTTTTATACCCGGCATCATATTCCGCCTCGAAATCATCCAATCCCAAATAGTTCACGATAAACCACATCTTTTGCGAGCTCCATGCCCCGAAATAGGATTTCCAAGCAGAATCCCAATTCGTGGGTATCTCCGCCAATTCCGTCGTTTGAATCATAAAATTGCAATCGGCATCGATACCCCGTTTAAAATATTCGTTCTCCATTATCGCCATCTCTAAACGCTTTTTCTCTGTTTTCAGGGAAATATCGCGTAACAAAATCACCGGGATCCGGGCTGTCACCTGATTGGCTGCCATTACCATAAAACTTCTCACTTCTGCATCGTCAAAGCCAACATAATGCGTACCGGCAATCGCCGCATCCTTCGCATCCGGATTGATTTGAACAATTTTCACCGGACGAACTTCATTCACGGGAAAACCGACCAACGTAATTTCTATCCATACTGTATCCCGCTCCTGTATCTCAGGCACAATAAAAAAACTTTGCAGAATACTATCTTGTTGTCCCCCTCCGTCATCACCTCTCGAAAAACACACCCGAGCCTCTTCTTCAAACACTTGTGCATCATTATGCCCGCATCCTGCCACCAGCAGGAACATTCCGCCAATCAAATATATCCATATATTTTTCATCATATCTATCATAAATTTCATGAACATTAAAAGTTACTCGAACGCTGTCTGACCTTGCGGTTTGGGTATCACGAATCCATTTGCCGGGATCGTCACACTCTGTGGCAAACTCCAACTCGTTTTATTCCAACGTTTGTAATAGTAAAACATCTGCCCTTCACCCCAAAAATCTTTACGATACTCCTTCTCCACCTGATTTTCCCGTTTTGTTTCATCTCCAATCGAAATCGTAAAATCCATTCCTCTCGCTTGACGGAATATCTCGAAATACCCTTGGGCATCCGTCAAAATAGAATTCTCTATCAAAATCAGATACATCTCGGCAAGCCTAATCAATGGTATCATATCTGTTGCCGCAATTGAACTACTCTCGTAATATTTCAGATAATAAGCCCTACTCCCGTTTGTCTGAAAATAACGCCCGCCTTTGCTACGATTATCGGATTCCGGATTTTCATACACTTTTGATATCCAATTATTTTCCAAAAACAATTCAGGAGTAGAAGAAGAGGATGAAGTAATCAATACCCCATTAATAATATTCTGCAAATCCGAACAATTTACCGCAAAAATATGTTCACACGCCATAACCAACGCACCTTTACCCGAATCACTATAAGTACTATTGGTGGCAAGAGTAAATTTGTCTGTTTCGTCTGTATTTCTCATTTCAATCACTTTTTTAGCGCACTTCTCTGCTTGCGTTTTATCACCAATCCATTGATAAAAACGGGCACGGGTGGCATCCACTGCATAGGTATTAAAATGTGTCTGCCGGTAATAATGCCAGTCATCATTGGGTTTATATTTCACGCCATTACCATTAGGATTATTTAAATCATACATGGAACCACTCTTAAAAGGATCGTTCGCAAGATACCCCTCCGCCTTATCCAAGTCTTCCAGAATCATCTTTTTTACCTCCCCGTAAGTAACCGACACCAACTTTGAAGGATCTCGAGTCAATTCAGTCACGTAAGGGATAGCCACAATCCCGTCAGATGCATCAGCCGGAACCGGACCGAACAAACGCAATATATCCAAATGAAGAAACGCACGTAAGCCATAAGCCTCACCGTAAAGCAATTCCTTATTCCCGTAAGTAAAGTTCACGTCTGTCTTATCCAAATTCTCTATCAAATCGTTAATGTGGGCTATCACCGTGTAATACTTGCTCCATATTGTTTTAATCACTTTCTCCACATCCTTGTTACTATAAAAATACGACATGATATAATTTTCTGTCGTGTTATTTGTCTTGTACCAATACCCGGCCAACAAGTCCGGGAAATAATAAGTCGTATTTTTACCGTACAATTCCTTGGAAGCCATCTGGATATAAATTCCATTCATCACATTCTTGAAACCTTTCTCGCTCTGGTACATATCTTCCTCTTTCATCTCAGTACGAGGATTTACATCAAGCCAGTCACTGCAACCGCAATGCAACACGAGGAACCCCACCAATAACCCAATAAAATATCTCTTCTTCATTGTTCTCTGATTTTTCAATTAAACATTTAAAATCTGACAGATAGCGAAAACGAAAACTTTCGAGCGAAAGGATAATTGGTTCCGCGTTCCTGTTTGATGCTCGAAACTCGGAAAATATCCTCACCATATCCCGTCAACGAGAGATAGGATATCGAAAAATTCTTTTTCAACCACTCTGATGTCCACTCGTACCCCAAAGAAACACTACCACATTCCAACGTATTCTCGTCTGCCACGAAACGACTTGTCGCCCGCGTTTCCGACAGATCGGTTACCCCTTTGTACTTGGCTTTATCACCCGGATTTTTCCATCTATCATAGAGCACACGCTTATCCGCATTATTGACCGGATGGATATTTTCTACTTTATTCGCTAATGTTGCGTTGTACATTTGTCCACCACAACGGTAACTGAATATCGCATTTAACGTCCAACCCTTATAACGAAGCATCGTATTAAAATTACCCCACACTTTCGGGTCGGTCACGCCACAAGCCACTTTATCTTTTGCCTCCCAATCATAAGTCCGCGTATGCCCATCTGCTTTCCGGTAAATTTCCTTACCATTCGCCGGATTAATGCCTAAAGAACGTACCGCAAAAATCGTATTCATGGATTGCCCTTCCTTGAAAAGGAAACTGGGATTAGAACCATCGCTTTCCAATAACTCATCATTCAAAAACTCCAGCGAGTTGGAAATTTTTTTAATCTCGTTTTTATTATAAAGAATCGTTCCACCGACAGACCAGAATAGATTCCGTTTTGTGTCCCGTATCAAATAGGCATTCAATAATACCTCGACGCCTTGATTTTGCACTTTACCGATATTCGCCTTGTAACTACCAAAACCGCCGGCCAACGGTAAAGTGATATCTGCCAACATATCGTCTGTCAATTTATTATACCAATCTGCAGTCACTTTTAATCGGCTATCGAATACACTCAACTCTATACCGATATTCAACTGTCCCGTCTTTTGCCATCCCAAATCCGGATTACCAATTCCTAATAGATAAGAACCCGCGTTACCATTATAATTCTGTGTATTAAAATATTTAAACGTACGCATAGCCTGATAAGGTGAGAAATTTTGTGCCCCCGACGTACCATAAGAAACCCGCAGGCGCACCGTATTAAATATCCCGTTACTTTCCCTCATGAAATGCTCCTGATGAATATTCCAACCCGCTCCCACAGACCAGAAAGGTGCGTAACGATTATCCGCACCAAATTTAGACGCCCCCTCCAACTTACCGGAAATATCAATAAAATAACGACGGTCATAGGTATAATTCACATTCACGATGCCCCCCACACGCCGGGAAATTCCTTCGTCTCCATAAGGTGAACTGTTTTTCTCGTAAGAAGCGGCAAGCCCCATAAAATCAGAATAATCATCCGGGATTCCTTCCCCCGCGAAAGAAAAACTCTCACTTTTTTCCTCCGCGAAGTTATATCCCAACCCCACGTAAATCTGATGTATATCTTTAAACATTTTATTATAATTCAAGGTAAAGTCCGTCTCGTATTTAAAACTTTCGCCCATACCCATTTTATAAGAACCGCGTCGGTTATAATCATCGCCCGTGTATGTCAAAAAATCAGTATGGCTTGCCGGTTTGTATTTATCCAAACGTGAAGTTTTAGAGGTCACGCTAAATTTACCACGTACCACCAATTCAGGTAAAACTCTCCATTCTATGGCAAAGTTATTGGTTATTTGCGTGTACTTGCTTTCATCTATATTTGGCAAATAAGCGTTATACAACGGATTATACACTTTATTACTATAACTTACCCACACGTCACTCGCATAATTCCGGTCATCGAGAATCATTAATAAATTACCCTCATCATCGTAAGGCTTCCAATAAGAGTTAAGTTTGGTATACAAGGAAAATACCCCGTAAGGAGAATTCCGTGAATTATTCCGCACCACTTGCAAATCATTCTGGAAAGTCAAATTTTTCAATTTATAAGAAAGAAAAATATTACCATTCAGCGTATTCCTCCCCGAGCCTTTCATGGCTCCAGCCACGCTTTTGTACGATAGACCAACAGCGTAACGAATCTCTTCACGTCCTCCCTCCAAACGCAAACTGTGGTTATGTCCCACACCAGTACGTACCGGATATTTCAACCAATAAGTGTTTACCCCCCGTTCGGCAGCCAATAAACGTGAATTATAAATAGTCTCCAAACTATGTTGGGTAGCTCCGGGGCCCCCATTATAAGTGTACAAGCCGGCCAATTTCTCGTATTCCAATTTCTCCCTCGCGTTCAACAAGTTATAGGAAGTCAAATCAGGTGCTTCGATTGCCAATCCACCTTTGTATGTCAATTGTAATTTACCGGTTTCCGGTTGTTTGGTCGTGATTACCACCACCCCGTTAGCTCCCCTAGTTCCATACATTGCCGTCGCACTCGCATCTTTCAAAAGCGTGATGCTCTCTACTTGATTATCATCAAGGTCCATCATTCGCTCCAATGTAATCTCAAACCCATCCAAAATAAACAATGGCATATTCGCCGATTGAGTGGTTTGGGATTCTGATTGCAAATCTTTCACGTTCGAGGTCATACTTGAATTACCGCGAATCGTGATATCCGGCAAACTATTCGGGTCTGAGCCCATAGTCGGATTATCGACGATATTAAAACTCGGGTCTATATTTCTGATTGAACTTAAAATATTTCGATTACCCACCCGTTTTAATTCTGCCGCTGTAATCGTGGTGGCTGCACCTGTATAACTTTCTTTCGCTTTGGTAAATACACCTGTTACGACCACCTCTTCCAAGGCTGCCACATCTTCCTCGAGTACTACCTGAAACGTGGTATCTGTTTCCCCCGTGAAATTTAGCTGTTTACTCTTATATCCTATAAAAGAAAATTCTAACGTACCCTTCTCCCGGGGAAGTTCCAGTTGAAACCGTCCATCCACATCGGTAGCTGTTCCAAGAGAACCCCCGAGTAACTTCACGGTCACCCCCGGCATAGACTGTTCCTTCGTGTCATACACGCACCCTTTCACTCGCACGGACTTTTTCTCGGGTTCTTGCCTTGACGCAATCTTAATAATCACCAAATTATCATCAAAAGAATATGATAGTCCCAAACGAGGCAACAAATCTTCAAGCACCGCCTTTAACTCTTTATTTTCCGCCCGTACACTCACATTCCCCCGGGTCTCGACTTCCCGATGATTATAGAGAAAACAATAACCCGTTTGCCGTTCCAACTCCTGAAAAACTTTCTCCAGTGTCACGTTTTTCAACTCCACAGAAACTTTCGATTGCTGTGCATACACTGCCGCTTGCATCAAGCTAAAAATCAGAAAAATAAACACAATTTTCATCTTCATCATCCATTTCCGGACAAAAATTCCTCCACCGGATTTTGTTCGATTCGATTTTTTTTCCATATCTTTATACGTTAGAATTTTACTTCGCATGTAAACCCAAATAACCACACTTCGGTCTACATGCTTTAACTAAAAAAGCTGTTCCACGTCTACGCGAACAGCTTTTTTCTTACTTTATTTTAATAAAAACATTATTCTCTTTTATATCAAACACCACATTTTCCGTTTGCTCGAACTTATCCAACAATGTACGGATATCCTCGTACCGTTTCACTTTTCCCGTGAACTCGACATGTTTCGCACTCTCGTTTTGGTAGAACACGTTCAACCCGTACCATAGAGAAAGTGTCGTCATAATCTCTTCCAACGTCGCTTGCCGGAATTTGTAATACCCGTCTTTCCATGAAGTGTACAGTTCCGTATCCACCATCATCACGTTCGCCTCCCGACTATTTTTATCATACACGAACTGTTCTCCCGGCACTATCCGAAAACTCTCCCCATCACATGCAATCTCCACGCTTCCCTCTACAAGAGTGGTTGCCACTGTTTCCAATTTCTCGTAAGCCTTCACGTTAAAAGAAGTTCCCAACACTTTTACATCCATCGCTCCCGCGTGTACCAAAAACTTACGTCCGCTATCTTTTGCTACCTCGAACCACGCTTCCCCTCTCAAAAAGACCTCTCTCCTATCTTTTCCAAATACCTCCGGGTAACGAATCTCGGAACCGGAATTCAAAAACACCTTTGTCCCATCCGCCAAAACAAGTTGGTATTCCCCGTTTGCCGGAACCATCAACGTGTTGTACACCATATCCTCCGACATCCTTTTGTTTTCAATTTCCGAGTACACCAATGTATTCCGTTCATTCGTTACCCGCAATGTCGTATCAGCCAAAATCAATTCACTCGTGTCCCGCTTCAACAACACGACCTCTCCACCACCCAACATCAACACCGCTTGCCCGCTCCCCGGTACAACCCGTTTTTCTTCCAACCGCACGTTGTTTTCTTCCGGTTTCATCCATATCGCCATCCCAACGCCCAACATCAACAACACACCTGCCACACTCGCGCCATATCGCCACCAACTCATCCGCCGCACTTTCCCATTCTCCTTCTGCCTTATCATCTTTTTCTGCATCTCTCCTTCCAACCTCTCGTAGGCTTTTTCCCTATCCAATCCCCCCTTCATCCTTACTAACCCCACGACCTCCCCCAACTCTTCCACCATCATCCTGTACATTCGCTCGTTCCCACGACTCTCTTCACGCCACCTTTTCACGCTCTCCTTCTCCTCCCCTGATACATTCTCCCCCGCTAATTCAGCAGCTATAATTTTTAAAATCTTGTCTTCCATAATCACTATTTTACCCTATAACACCACCACCCCTCAAATCATGTGACAGGAATCTTTATTTTTTTGTTAAAAAATTCGCAACAGCTATACACCTATTGCTAACCCATGTAAAATTACATGCTAATTAAATCGATTTCAGTATTTTATAACAAAACAACAATATTGAAATCATTTGCTCCTTCAAATTCTCACGTAGAAATTTTAAAGAACGCATCAATTGAGTGCGGACGGTATTAATGCTGATTTGTAGTTGGTCGGCAACTTCCTGATATTTTTTTCCTTCGGCACACACCATCATAAAAATACGACGGCGTTCAGGGGGAAGTTGATTAATCGTGGAGTATAAAATATCTATTTCAGTCTGCTCGTCTTCTTTCATCATTTCCACCACAGGCATTTCTGCCATCATTTTTTCATGACGAACTTCTCTGCGTTTGCTGCCCCGCAGCTCGTTCAAGGCGGCATTCTTAACCATATGGAACATGTATTTATCCAAACCGTCAGAAAGATTTTCATAAAGAGTGTTCTCCCACACATTCATGAAACAATCCTGCACAACATCCTCCGCCGCATCAACATCTTTAAGGATATTCGTGGCATATAAAACCAACACATCATGATACTCCGAGAAAAAAATCTTGAAAGCTTTTTCTTCGCCGTTTTTCAACGCTGCTAATATTTCTTCTGCCCTTTTCATACATGCCCGTTAATTCTACAAATTAAATAAATATATCACAATAATGCATTATATTTAACCTATTTTTTTTCAAATTGACCTGTCAAAAGGCATTCTCCTCCGCAAAAAACGACTATCCCAACTCTTCCCTCATAACACTATAATAGTAGAAATCGATCACCTTGCCGTTTTTAACAGCAGCTTTGTGCAAGACGGCTTCCAGTTTGTAGCCTGCTTTTTCCAATACCCGCATGGAACCGGGGTTGTAATCGAACACGAGGGCGTATAGTTTCTGATAACCAAAGGTTTCAAAGGCGTATCGGGTTACGGCAGCCACAACCTTGTGCATGATACCTCTTCCCCAGTAAGGCTCGCCCAGCCAATAACCGATCTCGGCGGTCACACGTTCAATATCGCCCTCGGAGCCGAACCCGATACTTCCTACCGCCTTTCCGTCTACCTCAATGGCAAACCGTGTCGGTGGGGCGGGTAAAACATGAACCATACTGATATAATCAAAAGCATCTTGTTTCGTGTACGGATGCGGAAAGTGATCCATCACGTTATTCCAGATCTTTTCATTGTCGGCATTCTCGGCTAATGAATCGCAATCCGAGAACCGCCATTCGCGCACGACAAATCCGTCCCCTTCTATCCTCACTTCATGCGCTTTCTTCCGTAACATTAAGAACTCATTTCCCTGACTCTCCGATCGGGGTAAATCGCTTATACTTGTTTTCATAATTGCCAGATTCACTCAGAATCTCTCCTTTATCATGGTTTGTTTTTGTATTTAAAACAATACAAACATACATAGTTTAACGATATTGTGTACCGCAACCGTGAAATATTTTTTCATGCAATCATTCAGCATATTAACATCTGAATAGACAAAAAAATAATCCGGATTACGGTACTAATATCAATAAAATATTCCCAACAAACACTTCCTCCGGCAATTCGAGATTAAAAGAAGTGATGCACGAGCTTGATCGCCTTGGAACGGGACATCTCACCCGGGCTTGTTCCCGGCACACCCTCGGGAATCGGCGTTTTATGCCGTTCAAAATGTTTTACCCACAACGGACTGGTTTCCCCGGTTCTCTTGTCCTTGAAAGACATAGGCGACGCCTTGAAAATAGGCTTTCCGTTACGCCGGAGAAATGCCAGATAGATAATCTCACTACAATAATAATCATCGTTATCCGGCAAAAAGACATAATCGTAAGGTTTTCCCAAAAGGGATTTCATTATTTCGATCGCCTTCGGGATAGACTTCCGGAAACGGGGATTCAAACGTCCGACGACCACCAACGGTTTGCCGTTTACCAACTTGGCTTGTTTGAGATACTTTTCCAAGGGTGTTTTACACACCACGGGCATCGTGGCTTCCAACACGAAAATCTCACCCTCTTCTATCACGACGACTCCCACGTGGGAAAAATTCAAATCATCCGCGCTTGTCGTCACGTTCTCGATCGCTTTCACGAAAGAGGTCTGCGCCTTATTCGTCTGGAACAGGATATCCCCTGTTTTCAGTTCAAATGTTTTCTGCGCGTAAAGGGTTACTGACAGTGCCAGTAACCACGTTATCCATAATAGTTTTCTTATCATCATTTCTATTTTCTATTGGGAAATATCAAAACAGCCAAAAAGCCGTAAATACCGCACACGAGAACCACCGCAAGATCTAAGTAATTGAATACGTCACGGAAATTCCGTCGATGATACAACTTGATGAACAAAAGACAAACAGCCAAGGCGATATTGAGGTACATAAACCGATGCATATCGTAAGACTCGATCTTCAATTCCTTGGGAGCACTTCGGGTAAACCGGGCTTTAAAAGGGAAAAGATAATTTTCCCGCTGTCCTTCCCTAGAGTTCTCGTACAACGGATATACCTGCAATTCCGACGCCAACAGATTATGCTCTTTATCCATAACATATATCTTTGCCCGGTCTGTCCCGTACAATTGATACGTGTAGAAGAAAAGATCCTCGCTCATCGTGACCAAACTGCCGTACTCTTTATAATCGTATATCGGAAGCTGGAAGAAACTGTAATCTTTTATTCGTAACAGGTAGATATTCAAATCCTGATCATACACGTACCCGTAGTTCACGGTATCCACGAGGCAATTCATTCCGTCCACTTTCATCCCGGCAGGCAACGGTATATTATGGCAAACGGGAGCCCCGTCAACCATTTTCAAATGATAGAATTTATCCTTGCTGTCTATCATAAAATACCCGTCATCTTTGGATTTAGAAGTAGAAGGCATCCCGTAGATGTTCTTTATCGGGAAAAGCATTCCCTCCTTTTTCATCGCTTCCGTGAAACGGTCACTTTTCTCCCGGTTCACACTCTTTACCCGGTTGATCGCGGTTTCTATAAATTCAATCCCGTTTTCCGTCAGCCGGAACATATCTTGAGGAAGTTCCATCTTTACCCGATCGGTATGTGACTCGAACATCCATAACAAACTTTTTCTTCCCGGCCCTGTTCCCAAAAACAAAGGGAAACGTGCCGCGTCCTGAATCATCTGCAAGGTAACGTGTTGCCCGCGGATCGTGTCGGGGAAACGGTTCTCGTACATCAATTGCCGGCAATTCCGCATCGGGAAAACATCCATCAGAGCCTCCGTATTATACGTGTTGCCCGTGCGGTCATACCCTACCTGTATCTGGCGCAATTGTACCGTGTCGTACTCGTATTTCAACCACACGAAATCATTCAATGTTTCGCTGAACGCGAGTTGTGTACGCCTCTCCCGTTGTTCAAATGTTTTCTTGTATATCTTCGGGAACTCAAGAGCCATGACCAACACGGCTAACATGACCAGAGCCAATCTTATCATTTTAGGTATCATACTCAATTCTCTCCTATTTTAAAACGGTTTGCAGTATATATCATTCCAAGGCTCGCGATAACGAGGATCACGATCAGTAACGGATACAGATCGGACATATCACCGCCCAACAAGAATATATCCAATAAATAGTACACCACAACAGCGTACAGGAAACGAAATTTCCAACTCGGTTCCATGGCAATCATCGCCACGAAAAAGTAGGTGGCAAAACCTCCCAGAATCCAAGGAATAAAAGCTTTTATCGCCATCAGGTGCATCTCTCCCGGGAAAAAGTAAAGATCAATCAGGAAAAATACAACCATAAAGATCACCATTAACCCGAGAATCACGAGAAAACCGTATAAAACCATCGTGTAGAGCATCACGATCTCGTTCAGCGGCAAGTGCAAAGTCAATTTGATCCGTTTTTGCAACACTTCCGGCAGATACTGGGAAACCCCTACCAACAAAGCGATGATAAACGGTATATTCCGAAATATACCGTAATGTGGTCTGCCCCCTCGGGTAAACCACTCGAACACGTATTGCGAACCGCCTTCCGCATTGATAATATTACTGTTCAAACCGATGAAAGCATAGAGGATTGTACCGATTCCCAGCACGAGGGACGCCAGCACGAACCATTTTGTTTTCAACCATTCTTTATAAAAAAGATGTAATGTCATAATCTTAATATTTACCCGTTAAACCAATAAATGCATCTTCCAACGTCATGTTTACCTGTTCGAAACCGGAAAACGCCAACCCTTTGCCCGTCAACATCGCTTGCACTTCTTCTGCCGATGCATAGGTATAAAGTTCATAATGATTCTTTATCCGGTCTGCCTCCACCGTCAACGCTTCTTCTTTAAGGTTTATGTCATCTCTTTCCAGATCAAAGGTAAACTGATGAAATTTCTCCATAAATTCGGACGCGGAACCTCTCAACAAAACTCGATTGTAGTCCATAATCAAGACATCGTCAATCAAGCGTTCCATGTCTTGAATGATATGAGAAGTCAGGAATACCGTTTTGTTACCCGCCTTCGCGTATTCCCGCATGTGATCCACGAACAGACGACGATAACCGGGGTCCAATCCCAGCGAAAAGTCATCCAGAATCAAGAGATCAGGATCTTGTGCCAGAATCAATCCCAATGCCACCTGAGCCCGCTGTCCACATGACATACTGGACACTTTTTGCGTCGGCAATATCTTCATCCGGCTCATCAATTCGAAATAAGCATCCCGATTCCAGTTTTTATAAAATCCCGAGTAAAATTTCTCTATCTGGTAGATATTCATAAACGAATACTGGATATGTCCCTCGATGAGGTACCCCAGACGTCGTTTGGTTTCCGGGCTTAAATTCCGGGTTGACTCCCCGTAAATCAAACATTCCCCGGAACGAGGCTGAAGGAAACCGTTCAGAATATTGATCGTGGTTGTTTTCCCGCAACCATTTTTCCCCAACAGTCCCATGATATGACCTTTTTTGACTGAAAAATTCAGATTCTCGTAAATCAACCGTTTCCCGTAATAGTGAGTCAGATTTTTACATTCAATTATATTTTCTTCCATGAGTTTTCATTTTTATTATTTCCGAATCGGATATATCAACACACCAACAAACCCAAAGATTCCGAATACCGCCACGAGCAACACGTCAATCACGTTGAACACGTTTTTCACGTCCAGTCCTTTCCGGCGTTTCATCCATAAAAGTACTCCCGCCAAAACGAGGTTTAACCATATAAACTTGACGAACGGTTGCCCCTCGGTACTGATATAGTAACCATTGACGTACGAGAAAGTTGTGGTCACAAAGGGGAATAGGAACCCTTCCGCCATCCCGGCTCCCGATTTCTCGTACACATCGGAATGGATACCGTATTTGTCCACTAACTTATAGTCCCGATCAAAAATATATAACTTCTCAAAACCGTCCTTCTGTATGGAAACCATATGATAAAAGAGGTTGCCCATCACGTCGAATACTTTGAATGAATCGTAATCAAAATCATCCAGATCCAATTTAAGCATACGATCATCTACCGTCAATATATACACCCCGTTGTTGTCACCGAAAAGATAAGCCACCACTTCCGGGTGATCGGGTTCGCACTCTACCCGTCGCAATTTAATCCCGTCGGGCAAATCAATCTTGCGACACACCGGCTTGTATGCCCGGTAACGTACTTGAAACAACTGGTCTTTGCTATCTACAAAGAACAATCCGTCATCCCGGTTACGTCCCGTACTGGACTGCCCGTACAACTTCTTTGCCGGGGGACAATAACCCAATTCGCGTAACTCTTTGTCAAACAAGGCACTTTTTTCTTCGTCAACCCGATTGGTTTCGCAGTTATAAAACTCGATACCGTTCCGGTTCACCCGCATCATGTCATTCGTGTAGATATAACCCACCCGATCGGTTCCCCCGTGTACCAACGGCGTCATGGCATAATAGCGTCCCCGTTCCGTTAAATTCACGATATGGCGATAGCTGTTTGCCGCCACCAGTTGCGGAGTCACGGGAACACCCTCCACCGTGTCGGGAAATTCACCCCGTTTCATTAATTGCGCCATACTGGAAAAAGGTACCATCCGTTCATATTCCTGACGGGAATATTCGTTTCCCAACGTATCGAGCAACCTGTCTTTTTTCAATCCCCAAATCACAAACTGTTTTGTCACCTCGCTATAATTCAAACTCACGTACTTCACGTTCCGTTTGAAAGAGGTTCTGTAAAAATCCGGTATCACGATTGAACCGATAAACACGGTCAACAATACCATTATTATTCGTACTACCTTTGCTGTCATAATTATCTCTCCCCTTTAATAAACCGATATGATGTATATAAAAGCGCCGTACAAGGCACAAATGCCATGATAGCCAAAGCCGGAATAATATGACGCGTATCCGCGTGTTCCACCCCGATATAAAATTGTTTCACGAGGAAAAAAGCCACGATGCCGTACAAAAACTGGTAAAACAAATTCGGCTCCATGGAGATCATGGCAATCATAAAATAAACGGCAACACCACCCAACAACCAAGGCATCAAGGAAGTCAATACCGCCCAACTTTCCTCGAAAGGAAAATACTGGTTATTCAAGTAAAAGAAAGTTCCGAACACGAGCACATATGCCGTCATCAATAAAAGGAATCCGAAACAGAGCATCATGTAAAGGGCTACCGTATTGTGCATCGGTAAATGAAGCGTCAATTTGATACGCTTGTCGATGACTTCCGGTACGTATTGCGACAACCCGATACACACGCCCATCAACAGGGGTACATATTTTATCAGCGAATTATAATAATTCGCCTGTGGAATCCCGTAAAACACGTTCATCAAGTAATTGAACGAACCTTTCATCCGCACGTTATTATCCACGTCAAGGAATATATACGTGACAATCGCCACCCCCAACAACACGATGAAAAACAAACACCACCGCGTTTTCAACCATTCTTTATAAAAAAGATGTAATATCATATTTCTAGTATTTTCCGGTTAAACCTATAAATGCATCTTCCAATGTCATCTTCACGGGTGTAAAATCACGATACACCAGTCCTTTTGCCTGTAACATCGCTTCCACTTCATCCCTCGAAGCATAGGTATAAATTTCATAGTGATTTTTAATACGATCAGCCTCCACGATCATCGCTTCCGTTTTGAAATCCAGATCATCCCTGTCCAGATCAAACGTGAATTGATGGAACTTCTCCATAAACTCGGTGGCGGATCCCCGCAACAATACCCGGTTGTAATCCATGATCAACACGTCATCAATCAGACGCTCCATATCCTGTATGATATGAGAAGTCAGAAACACCGTTTTGTTTCCCGCCTTAGCATACTCCCGCATATGATCCACGAACAGACGACGATAACCGGGATCCAGTCCCAGCGAGAAGTCGTCCAGAATCAACAGGTCGGGATCTTGTGCCAATATCAATCCCAACGCCACCTGCGCCCGCTGCCCGCATGACATACTGGACACTTTTTGTGTCGGCAATATCTTCATCCGGTTCATCAGCTCGAAATACGCTTCCCGGTTCCAGTTTTCATAGAAACCGGAATAAAACTTCTCGATCTGGTAGATATTCATAAAAGAATATTGTATATGTCCTTCTATCAAATATCCCAACCGCCGTTTCGTGTCCGGGCTCAAGTTCCGGGTACTCTCGCCATAGATCAGACATTCCCCGGAACGAGGTTGCAGAAAACCGTTCAAAATGTTGATCGTGGTTGTTTTGCCACAACCATTCTTTCCCAATAGTCCCATTATATGCCCCTTCTTCACGGAGAAATTCAGATTCTCGTAGATCAGACGGGTTCCATAGTAATGAGTCAGATTCTTACACTCGATTACATTCTCTTCCATAAATAATTTACATTAAATACACATTAATTACACACATACGTTACCCTGTTTCCTCGTGCGAGGAAAGTTAAAAGAAAGGATGTATCAAGAACTCCTCCGTCGGCTTCGCCGCCACCTCCTCTATAAACAGAGGAGGAGCTGGT
>OGKG01001311.1_pt1 | contig 30205 bp, 23 predicted proteins | sample 1572201 | NCBI WGS metagenome assembly OGKG01 (sample SAMEA2582146, study PRJEB24529) | metagenome | biome: Human gut stool | place: China | collected 2011 | reverse complement strand
GGATGAGCAGCAGCGAGCCGCCCGCAACGCCGGACGCGCCGCACGCGCCGAGCGCCGCCATGACCGACAGGATGATCGCAACGGGCAGCTGCACGGTGATGCCGAGCGTGTGCACCGCGGCGAGCGCCATGATCGTGATCGTGACGGCGGCGCCGGCCATGTTGATGGTCGCGCCGAGCGGGATGGACACGGAGTAGAACTCCTTATCCAGACCAAGGCTCTCACACAGGGACATGTTCACGGGGATGTTTGCGGCGGACGAGCGCGTGAAGAAAGCGGTCACGCCGCTCTCCTTGAGGCATTTGAACACCAGCGGATAGGGGTTCTTGCGCATGACGACAAAGGCCATGACGGGGTTGACGACGAGCGCCGAGAACAGCATGCAGCCCACGAGCAGGAGCAGCAGCTTGCCGTACTCGGTGAAGATGGCCAGACCGCTCGTGGACACGGCCGTGAACACGAGGCCGAGAATGCCGAAGGGGGCAAGATTGATCACGAAGCGCACTGCCTTCGTGACGGCCTCGGAGGCGTCGGCGAGGAAGCGCTTGGTCGAATCCGCAGCGCCCTTGAACGCAAAGCCGAGCACGATGGCCCAGAACAAGATGCCGAGGAAGTTACCACTGACGATCGAGCCGATGGGATTGGAGACGATATTGGTCAGCAGGGTCGTGAAGATCTCCGCGAAGCTCTCGGGCGCGCTGTCGGAGACGGCCTCGGTCAGCGTGATGGTCACGGGGAAGAGGTAGCTTACAGCCACGGCGATGACGGCCGCGAGAAACGTGGACACGAGGTAGAGCGCGATAACGGTGCCGAACTGCTTGCCCATTTTCTCCTTGGACTGGGCGAGCGCGCTGATGATGAGCACGAACACGAGCAGCGGGGCGATCGCCTTGAGCGCGCCGACGAACAGTTTGCCGAGGATGCCGATGCCGGGAGCGGTCACGGCGGCGTTGGGGATCAGCAGGGCGAGCGCCGTGCCGATGGCCATGCCGATGACGATGCGCAGCACGAGGCTGACGCTGTTGTAGGCTTTGACGAGTTTCATTTCTTTCTTCTTCTCTTTCCTTTTGCTGTTTTTGCGAGCGAGTCGCTTTAGCAGTTTAGCAAACAGCTGCAGCAATGTCAAGCGAAGGGTGCAAATGCAGGAGATGACAAATCCTCAAAATATGGTTTCTGGTCGGATACGCGATGCGCTGCAGCTAAGTGTTTTGCATAATTTAAGCTCTGCGATTTTAAGGACGCATTTCCAAACGCAAGGGTTGTAAAAATTTATCAGAGACGATATTATAAATGCAGAATTGACACAACTCTATTCAATGTTAACTCTTTTAATCATTGCAGTAGCACCTAGGACAGCTGAAATTTGAGCTTAACAGATCGAGCGTGGTAAAAAAGCAACGAGGAGCTGAGAATTAAGTGTGGGATTTTAGCGACATCCAAGATGCGCCTATCAAAGAGAGTGTTTTTGACCTTCCGCAAGAGACGCTTGATAGATATGCAGACGCATCGCCATCGGAAGTGAGAGCATACTACTACAAAAATGGTGGACAGATTCCCCATGTGCAATGCGCACCAAAACTGGAGGATTTTGGGCCATCGGCAACATATGCAGCCGAAGATTTATGTGATGAGGAGAAGATTGAAAGAATTGCACGTGCAATTTTGACAGTTGCCTATATTGGCGGCTACATTCTTTGCGCACTTCTATGGAACTTAGATAGCTTTTTGACCGCGCTGCTTGCCACTGCATTTACTTATGGCTGGATCGCATTTTCCTTTTATGAAATATTTTTGTCTAATAAAGTTGAAGAAAGCGTATATAAAAGAAAGCTGCATACACCGCTAAAGGAGAAAATTACAGCATATAAGGACGCTGGCTTATGCTACGATTATTGGGAAAACGCAGCGTTTTTTCAAAATGCAGAATGCCAAAGCGCCTCCATGTTGCACTCAACGCACAAGATGAGATGAACTTCTTGGATGCGCATGCATTCGTTTATGAGTATGTTGGCATTTTTGCTAGAGGCGATGGAAATGTTTTTGGCTTCCCAGCATCTGATTTGTCGTTCTATGGGGCAAATTGGAAAGATATATTGTTCGATGCAGCAAAAATCTGGGGCGCTCATGTTATCTTCTATGATAATTCTCCCGACGACTTAGTGGATAACATGTGCAAACTGTTGTTTTCCTATAATCTTGGTGTCGATCGAAAAGAATATGAGCGTATGAAGCAGGAAGCAGACCTCGGGCTTTCATCCTGTGGCCGAAAAGGAGCTTTTTCTCTTCGTTCTGATGAATTAGATGCTCAGAAAAAGTATTCTGATTACCTAAATTTTTTGGATATTGTGCAAACGAGCAAGTATGAAATGGTCTCTTATGGAATTAATGCAGATGATCTTCCGTACAAAGTTGTTCGAGAATTGTGCGTTAATGTTTACCAAGAGACCAGCGTTGTTTTCCGATGCGAATATATTCCCTTTTATATTCCGTTTCTCAATATGAGAATATGCGCAATGATAGACAAAGAAGGCATCTATGCACCGTACTATGACTATTTGATGAACAATCAGTAAAATGCGGAAAGCTCCTTGTTCTGGCAATGTGTGCACAGCTGAGAGGTAGTGACAACCGCAACGGATGCGCGATGCGGAGCATTATTTTATTGAAAAGCAAAAGGAGCTTTTTGTCATCATCACCGCCACAAAGCTTCTTTGGAACCACTCGCCTAGCGAGTGGTTTTCGCTATACAAAAATGCGCCCGCAGGAACTCGTGTCTCTGCGGGCGGGCTGCGATTCCTATTTGATTTCTGTGTGTCTGCTCGCCATCGGTCGGGCGCGCATACGCGCCGCGCGCCTGCTGCACGGGCAGCGCTGTTTCGGCGAACAGAGCACTATTCATTCTAATGTGACATCTCCGTCCATGATATAGTCTATCAAAAAGTATCTCTCGTCATCGTAGTCATAGATTTCACCGGGAGCCACATCCAGCAAAGACATCGACCGGATGCTGTCTTCAATCTTTTTGAAGTGCTCTTTCTCCTTTCGGGATGCACTCTCTGCAAGCTTTGAATAAAAGGACAACTGCGCTTCTTTTGCCGTCTCAAACTGCTGACGGACATCCCGGATCAGTTCCTGATATCCGTCCGACGCCAGATCGGCAGCTTTCAGCTTCATCACCGCATTGTTAAAACTGTTGTTCGTCGCTTCGACCCAATCCAAGAGTTGCACCGCCGGCGCCTCCGCAAACGCCTTTTCGATGATGCCATTCCCGATCTTTCGCGCGACTCCCGAAGCTATCGTACCGCCAAAGCTTGCATAGACATCTGCATAAACTTCCACAAGAGTCTGCGCGGTTTTTTTCGTCGCCCAATCCTTTATCTGTTTCGCCAGCGTCTCCAGTGTTTCTGATATGTAGGCCTCCTCGCTCTGGTTATATAGTTCTTCCACGCGCTCGAGTGCCTTTTGTACACCGGGCTTATCCAGATCGCAGTTTGCCTTGAAACGTGCAAACATCTCTTTGCTGGCCGACATATCGCAAAACATCGGAAGCCATATATCCATATAATCATCAGAATATTTGCTCAGTTTTGCCGTTTTGCTAACAATGCGATTAAACCGCTCAACGTCTTCCTTTTGTATGGTGATCTGTGCTTCTTGCGCATGCTCAGCCCATTTTTCTGCTCCGTACTTTTGATAGAGACGGAGTATCTGGTCAAACACATTTTTGTACTTATCAATATTCTTTTGGGTTTCGATATAATCTTGGGAGTAAGAATTGAAATAAGATTTTGCCGCTTTTACAGTGGCACGATAATTATCAAAATCGGTCGTTATCAGCGACGCAACGCTGCTTTCGCAGTACGACCGGATCCCGGCCGTGGTTGGACCAAAATAATTGCTGACGTTCACGGAAAAAGACACAACATTTTCGTCCGTCACAGTCACGTCGGCCTTTTTCAAATCCGAAAGCGCACACGTAATCGCAGTCAAATCACCATGCGATATCATTCCCGATGGTGCTTCCAGAATAGACGCAATCATCTTCAGCGCCGCAAGAAGCTCCGTCAGTTCGTTTTTCCGCGCCGCAAGATTCTGCTGAAATGTGTGATCCGCCGCTCGCACGCCTGCTTTTACCTCCGCCAGTTCCTCGCTGGTTTTCATCTTCACTTCTTGTACGCGCTTTACCAGTTCCGATTCGTAGTCCTCGATTTTGACTTTCTTCCCGTAGCCTTTCCAAAAGAGCTTGCAGAGCTTTTCAATCAATATGACTATCCATGTGTCATCTTCGATATGAAAGCTTTGGGGTGTGTTATCTACAACACTGTAGGCCTTCTTAAACTCCTCATTCGTGAACACCTTATTGCCTTCATTTTTGAACAACTTCGAATCCGCATCATCGACAGCCTTCAAAAACGATGTGATATCTTGCGCAACGTCTTTTCCGAACTTCTCAAACGCCCCATTCAGCTTTGACACCGTGTCCACAAACTCCAGGAACGCTTTCGCCGCCTCACCGGCTTCTATTCCGGAATCCTGCGCAAAGTTCAGTTGCTTCAGGTATGCATCCCACGTGCTTTCCCATTTTGCACTTTCTGTTTTAACAGCTTCCGCAAACGCCTGATACTGTTCTACATCTACGATCATCTCAGAAGACAGACCTGCCATATGTATACCTCACCCCCGATACTGGCTTGCCGCGTGCTGATCCGCTGCCTCCATTTCCTCTGCGATCTTCTCAAATTTTCCCTCTGACAATTGAAGGATCTGCGTGAGTTGATTGCCGATGGCGTTGAGGTCATCCATCATGCTTTTCAGCCGAAAAGACACAAGTCCGCCCGTTGCAGAAAGCGCGCTTTCTTCAAATGCCGTCGGTGTATAGAAAATTTGACTGATTTTCTTTCCGGCCTCGCGAACGGCATCCGGCGTCAGCTTTATTTTTCCCCCCATATTGCAACCTCCACTATAAAGTCTCCTGCATTTGCATATAATAGCGCAGCTCTTCTCGCAGCGCTTGCAGCTGTGCCTGATTATGCGCCAGTTCACTTTCCAGCTCGTCGGCGCTCATATAAATCTCGCGCTGCAGCTCTCGGTATATTTCTGAGATGGACTCGGCCTCATAGCCGTCCAGCACACTGCGGATTCTCTGCAGATAGGTCTCCCGAAGCGCAGACCTTGGATTAAGACGGTTCAAGCCGTTTCGCACGAATTCAAAACACTCTGACCGTTTGCGCTCCCACTTCTGTGCTCCCGCCTGCGCGCGCTCAGTTCCGTTCTCCGCATCCTGCAACAGTTGAGAGATCTCCCGATTGCGCGCTTCTGTTTTCAGGATCTTCTTCTCGCATTCTTCGATTGTTTCCTGTAATACGGCCGCGTTCGTTTTGCTCACCTCTTTTTATCTTCCATCGCATTGCGAGCCAAGGCATTTATCGCCGCCGCTCCGTCATTCGCAGCACAATACGTCCCGCTGAAACTCCTCGTAACTCATCGCCTTGAATTTCTGCCCCAGCTCCATATGATCGATAACGTGCTTTTCATACTCAAGATAGGACATATATTTCTCCTTGGGGACCTGGAGTCGAGTCTTTCTCGCATAAATGATCTGGGCATCATAATAATCAGACAGCACCTGCTTCATGATTTCAAAAGAAGAGCGCACATTCAGCAGCGCCGACTCGCCGACGTTACCCGCCTGAACTGCTTCAATCGCACGACTGTAATTGTCCACGCACTGACCGCTGATCGCGGAATAGCTAATGATTTTCTGGGCTGCATCGCAATAGTTCTTAGCCCCCGTAGTAACCCCCACAAAATCAATGGCAGTTTCCGTCAACGTCAGCAGCGGGCTCATGCCTTGAAGCTTTTTCCACCCCTCGCTGGCTGCCATGTCGAGCGCCCGATTTAGCGTTCCTGAGAATTTGTCTGAAAAATCATCTCTCAATCTTTCGAGCGCACTCTCATAGCTCGTGTCTCCCGATAGTTTGGCCGCCTCGATCATTTGATCAACCAGTTCTAACTCTCCACTATAATCCGCAAACCAATAGGATATGTAGTCAATGCCATCCTGCAATCCATCCGCAATTTTGTCTATTTTCTCGAATACTTCCACGGGTTTCGCGAGCGTTTGTAAGGCTTTAATATGTTTCTTCCCGGGATTCTTGATCCCGCAGTACATTTCAAGGAATTCGGCAGCCTCTTTTTTTGACAGCACCCCATTTTTGAGCATCTCTTTCATTGCTTCTTCGCTCTTGCCGCTTATCCCTATTTTTTTAAGATCTTTCAGTCCTTTGATAATATCCTTGTATGGCTGCGGGCAGACTTTATATTCGCTCTTATCGAAAATTTCCGTCAGCGAACCATAAAGCGCATCTTGATACAATGAAACCTCATAGCCGGAAATCTTGCCTTCCCGGAGATCTTTGATCAGCTGCGGATCCCTTCCAAGATGCTCACAATATGCTGCAAACATATTCTCGTCTTTGATCATCGCCTGCAAATTGTTGTTCAAGAAACAATCCACGATGGGGACGATCATCAAATCCAACTGCCCATATCTTTGCGAATCCAGACGAATATCATTTGCGCATACAAGCGTTTTCCCCTCCGCACGCTGGCTCAACGCATACCGAACATATTCCAGATCTTTTTTGTTGTTCGGGTCGATCAATTTTTTTGCTGCGAGTTCCTGAATGAGAACGTCAATCGAATCGTAGCCTTTTGCACCTTTTTGAATCTGTTCATAGACATACTTCCGTGCATCCGGCGCGCCCGGCTTATGCAGCAAGTCATCAAGAATGATATCCTTATGATTGAACAGCGCGATCAGCACGGCCGTTGCAAAATCCATATTGCAAACGGCATCCGATACATTTAGGACCGCTTGACGGTACTCAAAGGCGCTCTCCTGCTGACAGTGCTCAATGAGTCGTTCGTCCGAAATGGCCGGCTGTGATGCGTGCACGACCACCGTCTCGCTTGAATTTCCCACGCTCTCAAGCGCCGCATTGCCGTTCAGCGGGCTCACGCCCGCTCCCGTCGGCGTGATAATCTCCGTAAGCGCTTTCAGCTCCCGGAGCAGCTGTTCCCCCTCGTCATATAATCCTTGGATTATTGCTGCCTCGATTTCATCCTGATCATTTGCGAGCCGAAACATTGTGCGAAGCTGCGCTTCACCATAGTCTTCAACGTCGACGATCGCCGCACGATACTTCTTTTCCCGCTCCTTATTCCCGGATATATAGTCGCTCTTAAACAAATTACTGAGCCCCATAGGCCAAACAGTGGTGACCCGTTTATAAAAATCGGTAATATCATCCCATCGCCGCTCGAACCAATTCATTTCTTCGCGGGATTGCGCATATTTCAGCAGCTCGGCGAGCTTTTTGTCCGTAAACTCCCTAACCATCGCCAACACCTCCCCATGCTTACTTCAACATCAGCGGGTCCTCTTTTTCCTTCTTTTTCTTTAACGTACAGGAGACTCCGTCATCGACGATATATGACGCGGCAAGTCCGTTGTCCATTTCCTGCACAGTGATGCGAATGCTTTCCAGCGCTTTCGCCGTTGCCTTGATCAGCAGGTGCATTTGTTGGTAAATCGCATCCATTTGCTTCGCAAGCGCCGCTATCTCGTCAACACTCTCGCCTTTTCCGCTTTTGCCGGGCACAACGTTGCAGAAGGCCGGCTGCTGATTCAATTTCTCCTGAGTCTCTTCCAGACGGTCGCTGTTATAGGTAATCCGATCACCGGAACGCCCCGGTGTAGGATTGCAGGAACTCTTTTGCTTGCGGTTTTGATCGCTGCCACTCACTACGTTCACCTCTTAATAAAGCGATTTGTCTATTGCATCAATTTCCTTCAAAAAAGCGGCCAATACATCTTTGGCACGCTCTCCATAAGTAGAAACTGCATCCTTCAGTCTTTCCGCCCGTTCCATAAGAGCAGCCAACGCCGCCGCTGTTTCGCCCTCAAGTTTTTCATCCTCACAGATCTGTTCCATGATTTCCAGATAAGAGGTCAGCCGCTGGTCTATATCTCTCGCTGCGGAAGAAAAATACTCCTTCGCGTCGTTAATATAATCATCATCAAAGACAAAATTGTACCCTTCATTTACTGCCGTTTTTTTCTTAGCCATCTGTATCCTCCGCAGCATTCGCCTCTGCCAGCGCGCGCAGTTGTTCCAGCTCATCTTCCAGCTCTTCCAAGTGACGGAACAATTTTTGCTTGTTTTCTCGAAACTCGTTGTCAGAACCGTAGAGACCTTCCATCATGCTTTGAAACGCAGGTCCGTGAATCACCTCACGGCGCTTTTCCTGAAGGCTCCGAAACATACGGAACTCCTGCCCAACGCTCCCCGCCCGGTCCATCTTCCGGAGCATTTCGTTTTGGAGCTCCTCTATCTCCGTGAACGAAACTCGCAACCCCTGCCCACATTGTTCACAAGAATCCAAGCTGTTCTGTATCTGCCGGATCTCCTCGCGGACACTCTGCATTCTGCTTTCGATCTGTGCCTGTTCCATAGGAATCTCCTGCCCCCTCCAAAACTCATTTTCTCAAGTCTGGCGCTCCAGCCGTTGCAAGACAGTTCTCAAAACCGCTGCGGCGTCAGGATGTCCTGCCTGCAGCCTCGGGAGGGGCTGCAGGCAGGCAAACATACTTACGCTCTGAACTGATCGGCAATGCTTTTGTCGGTCTCTTCGACGATCCGCGCACTGGCATCCAGCGCCGAAGCGATCTCACGAACGAGCTCTTCCGCTTTCATGAAGCCGGGCTTAAGCTCGTTGTAGCGTGCAGCATAAGACTCGCTCGCCGAGCCTTCCCACTCAGACTGCAGCTGCTGCAGCAGAGAATCCATCTTAGAGATCACACCGTGAACGGTTTCTGCCTCGTTGCGGTACTGATTTGCGCGTTCCCGCATTGCGTCGGGAGTCATTCTGATCTGGTTAGACATTGCTTTTTCCTCCTAATAATTTTGTACTTATTTGTACTTATATATAACCGTAAAACGGGTATATCCGGATGCAGGCCACTTATGCCTGCTTGCAACCGTACTCTGCGACCCGCGTCAGATGCTCCTGCGCTTTCAAGTCATCGCGCCGCTGGCGAATCGTCCGATCCAGTTCCCGCTGCACTCGTTGGATATCTGCATCCAGCTCCATGACATCCACAAGCGTCCCTCCTTTTTTCAATCTTCTCATTTACAGCCGCTGTACGCCATTATCGAGCACAGCGAGGCGTTTTGATCTTGCGGCATTCGTTATCACGAATGTAATAGCAGTCGCCCTTGTCGATCGGTTTCTTGAAATTGCGCAGGATGGCAAGCGGCAGGTCGAATATCTTCATATTTGCCACATCGTCAAAGAACAGGAACTGGCGCGCATCCTTGACCTTCTTCACGATCTCCGGCGCCGAGTAGGAGATGTTCGTGTTTTCATAGCTGCAAACCAGCACTAATACATGCATGCTCTTATACTTTCCGGTCAGATTCTTATACGCGTTTGCCGCCTGCGTGTCACTGCTGATGGCCTCAAGCGCATCGGGACTGTCGATGACCAGTGTGAGGAACGGCTCGTCCGCGATCGATTCGGTCACGCCGCTCGCCAGCGCATCATAACGCTGCTGTGCGCGCTGCTCCACCGTCTGGATCATCTCCGCGGCTCTGGCCGCCATGAAGCCGTAGGCAACGACATTTGCCGCGCCCTCCAGCGCCGCCAGCCGTTTGCCGATACCATCCATGATGTAGACCTCATTCTTGCCTGGGTAAACGGCGTTCATCATGTCAATATAGTAGCGGATGAAATTGTGCATACCGGTACCTTCGCGGCCCGAAATGGCCAGAACGCCAAGGCCGTTGAGCTCAACCGTGAGCGGGCTGACACTGCCGTAATCCAAGCCGAGCACCATCGCAAAGCGATCGCGCATATCGCTTCCGTAGTTTTCCTTGATATAGGCGCTGTTGAGCACCTCCGGGATCAATGGGATCCGCTTTGCGCGGCTGCGCGGATACTGCTGCCGGATCTGCGTGGCAAAGACGCGCACAGCATCGACGCGGTCGATCTCGCGCTCCCCGGTAAACGCCAGATAACTCTGGCACTCCAAATGCGTCTTGTCCAGTTCGACCAGACAACGGCCGTGGATATCGTCAACACGCTCGCGGCAGTGGTCAAACAGTGAGCTGTATTCCCCGCTGTCATTGCAGAAGAGCGCTATGCGCGCTGCAAAGTTGGACAAATATTTATACCCAATGCCTGTAGTCTGCGCATTTGCGACCACGACGCTGATGCCGACGGACAGCCCCTCTCTGCACAGCTCGAGCAGCTCGTCATCATCCTTGAAATACAATTCCTTAAGCGCGGTCAGGTTGTCGATCAGCAAAACAATCTGCGGCAGGTCCGTCAATCCGGCCTCGCGATAGGCGGAAAAAGAGCTCAGCCCCTTCTCCATCATCTTCTGCTTGCGTGCAGTGACCTCCTCGAACAAGAGCTTAAACAGGTTCTTCAGTTTCTCATCCTCGGAGGATGTGACCACACCGCCGACCTGCGCCAGCGGCTCAAAAACCTTCATCGCCATGGAAGCGAAGTCAATGATGTAGATGTTGACCTCCTCCGGCGAATACTTCTGCGCCAGATTGCGAATGATCACGCTTAGGATATTGGTCTTGCCGGACTGGGCAGAGCCGATGATCATCAGGTTCTGCGCGGACAGATCCACACGGTAAACGTCCTGCAGCTGATGATCCGGGTCGTCATAGATACCGATGTCCGCAACGATGTCGGATGCAGCCGCGCGCGTGAGCTTCTCCGGAAAATCAACGCGTTCCGGCAGCGGCGGCAGGCAAATATCCGGCAGCTTCTCAATATGCTGCGTCTGACAATAATCATGCACATAGTCCACGATTGCCGTCAGCTGCGTGCGCTCACCGTCGTCGCTGCGGCGCTTTTTCTGCGAGTAGATCTGAATGCGCTTGCCGGACGGGGCGAGACTGCAGATCGAAAAGCTCTTGACATTGCTGTCCACCGCCTTTTCCGGTGCCCCGCTGTAGGCGGACTGGAACAGCTCGAAGATCTCGTTATTGCCAACCTGCAGATAGGCGCGCCCCGGCTCCTTGATCTCCGCGGCGAGCGGGGACTTGAGCACCTCGTTACTGTCCTCCTGACTCTGAACCTTCAGGCAAAGCTTGAAGCGCGAGTTGCTCCAGATCTGCTCATTCACCTGACCGGAAGGCTTTTGTGTCGCAAGGATCAAATGCACACCTAAGCTTCGGCCGATACGCGCAGCCGAAATGAGTTCTTTCATAAACTCCGGCTGCTCAGCCTTGAGCTCGGCAAATTCGTCCACGATGATGATCAGGTGCGGCAACGCCTCGACGACCTCACCGCTTCTGTATTTCTGAATATACTTGTCGATGTGGTTGACGTCCGCATCCGCAAACAGGCGCTGCCGCTTTTGCAGCTCAGCCTTGATCGACTTCAGGGAGCGGGCAATCTCCTTTCCGTCGATATTCGTGATCGCACCCATCATATGCGGCAAGTCCTTAAACTGGTTGGCCATACCGCCGCCCTTGAAGTCGATGATCACAAAGCCGACCTCTTTCGGGGAGAACAGCGTCGCCATCGACAGAATGTAGGTCTGCAGGATCTCGGATTTACCAGAGCCGGTCGTACCCGCGACCAGACCGTGCGGGCCGTGCGCCTTGTCATGCAGGTCGAGCTGGATCGCGCCGCCTCTGGACACACCGACCGGCGCCGCCATGCTCTTGAACACCTGCGAGGTGCTCCAGCGCCTCCCCAGATCCAGGTCATCCGCTGCGATGATATGCAGCAGCTCAAAGAGCGAGATGTTTTTCGTCAGTGTGCTCTCGAGCGAGAGCTCTTCCGTATACACCGGCGCCAAGAGCGCGACCATGCTCTTGGCCGCGTCGTCCGGCATCGTCACGCAGCGAAATGCACTCGCCTCATTGCCGTCATCCGTCGGGATCAGCGTGCCTTCGTCGCCACTGACCCGCACAAGATAGCCGCATCCCTGTGGAATGTCTGCTTTTTCTTCTCCGAAAAACACGAATGTGACGCCGATATCCTTGGCAGAGTCCACGAACTTGGAGATCGGGTGGCTCTTAAAGCCGTATTCATCATAAAAGAAGACGACAATGTTGTAGTCATACCGCTTCGCCTGCTTGCGTGCGGACAGCTCCTTATACAGGTAGTCAAAGATCAGGCTCTTGCTCTCATCGTTACAGACGATGTTTCGGCTTCCCAGCATGTCGTTTGCCACGTGCGGCAGGAATCGCAGCCACCAGATGCGATCCTTGTGCTCGCTTTCGGCCACGAAGATCATCTTCACATCCGTGTGATAGTGGCGCGCACACAGATCGACCACCAGATTTTTCATCATACAGAAGCGATCCGCTTCCGTGCCAATCACACCGATCGCGTTCACCGTCTTGAGATCGCAGACGATTGGCGCATCGTGCACGTACTTGTACTCCTCGCTTATCTGCTCCGGCATCAGCTGCAGGTCATCCTCCAGCTCCAAGCGCTCCTGCTTTTTGTAGTTGATCTCCTGCTTGGCAGCAACGTCGCCGGCGCCGAGGCGCACGACCAGATAATCCTCATCCTCCGGAACGCGGTCGAACAGCTCGTCCGAAAAATCCCGGAAACGCGCACGTTCTTCCGCCTGTGAAATGTAGATATCCTCAAGCACATCGTGCTCTTGTGCGCGCGATTGCTCGATCTCCGTGCGTTTGTTGTCGATATACTTGTTGTATTTTTCGATCCGCTCCTGTGACTTTGCCTTAAAATCCTTCTTCGTATCTCGCAGACCGATGACCGCCGTCACGATCGACATGACGCCGGAAACGCCGCTGAAGATCAGCATGGTCGGGCCGCCGATAAACGCCATGACGCCCGCAACGATCAGCATACTCAGCGACGGCAGCAGGCGCGTGATCAGATTGGTTTTCGGCTCCTGCGGCTTTGCCGGCGGGTCGAGCACCTCAATCTTTTCATCATCAAGCTTTTGCTTGATGCGCGTGCTGCGATGAAACTTCGGATAGTGCGATTGAGTGTTGACCTGTCCGGCCGTGAGCGGCTCGCGCACGAGCACCTTGCCGCCCGACTCCGTATACAGGACGCCCGACCGGTAATAAAAACTGATATCGGCGATCGACAGGAAGTCCCCGTCGCGGATTAATTCGTGCGAGGTGATCTTCTTGCCGTTGATGTACGCGCCGCACTGAGCATGAAGCTCGCGAACCTGCAGATCCTGCCCACGCCGCTGCAAAACGAGCATATCCCGTTTGGTATAGTCACCGTTGAGCACGATATTGCAGTCACGGCCGCCGCCGATCGTGATCATCTCCGCGTGGGAAATGTCGATCGCATAATCGTAGTGCTTGTTCTCATTGTCAAAATCGAACAGAAACTCTGCGCGGAACACCTCCATGTCCGCGTTTTGGTATTTCACGTAGAAAACGTCGCCATGCCGCAGCTCCTTTGTCACGAGCTTGCGGACGTCACCGGCGTAAATATACACATTGTCTGAGCAGCGCACATTCCAGCCGCCGCCTGTTTTGGTAAAGGTCAAGTCGAACTTTTCAAAGAAATTCTCTTTGTACAGACGAACGTCGCAGTCGACATCCATGCCGATCTTCAGATGCGTTTCCGCAGGCAGCAGCTGGATCTCCTTATAGAGATGCTTGCTGGATAGCTTCAGAACATAACCGTACTCCACGCGTGCGCCTCCTCATCGAGTAAAATAAATGATCGTACCGTTGCGGACGCCGAATTCCGCCAGACTTTTGTTGCCCTTGAGCAATGCGATCGGCCGCTCCGCCTGAAGGTAGCAATTTTTGATATCTCCGGTATCGATCCCGAGCTCATAGGCCGTGTTGAGCGCGACGAACAGCTCGTTAGCCGAGATATCCAGCGGGATCTCCAGATCATGTTCCTGTTTGCGCTTCAGGATGCGAAAAATAACCACTGCCTTGTTGTCCATCGTTTTCCCCTCTTTACATCACCAAAAATGCGATCTTCTGCACCTCCGGCCGAGCACCCAGCTCGCCGACCGTCATATTCTGCACCCGGTCCATGTGCGGAAGATACTCGCTGACATAAAACTTTGCCTCGTTCCCCTGCGACACCAGCGCATTTTCCCTGTCCTTGTCGAAGTCGTTGCAGACGAAGAAATACTTTGCCGTGTCGCTGCAGCTCATGTTGCGCACGAGCATATTCATTGCAAACACGTCCTGCCTCGTCTGGCGCAGCACCATGACTACCCGGTCGGCCTTGGTGATCAGGCTCGCCTTATCGCCGTCGAACACCGTATCCGTATCCACGACCACATAGTCATACTCCCCGGAGCGCTTGGCCGCAGACGCGATCGCCTCATACAGGCGAAACGACAGCCCGGCGGACGAAAGGGCGACCGGGAACGGCGGCAGATAATCAAACCCCTCCTTGCGCAGCTGCGGGCGGACCTCGGCAAACATCCGCTCGCCCGCTCCGGCAATGCCCGCCACAGCTTGATTCGTGAGCGTGTTTTGGCCTTTCAAGCGTCCCTGAAACGTATGGATACGCTCGGCACTCAGATACAGCACCCGCTTATAGCTCTTGGCAAGGTTTGCACAGATGCCCAGCGCGACCGTCGTTTTGCCCGCGCCGCCGGAGGCGGAATATACCAGCACGATGACCGGCTCCTTTTTCTTCTGTGTCCCGTGGCCACGCAGGACCTGATCCATGACCGCCTGCGGGCTGGAATATTTCAAGACCCGCTCGACCGACAGATCCTCCGTGCTGCCGGTGCCCGCCTGTTCGCAGAGCAAAAACATCTTTTTGATGCCGTGCTTTTTGATATCCTCCGTGAACAGCTCCTCGCCGCAGACCAGAATGTCCGCCGTCTGGGGCTTGGCGAAAAACACGGAGAAATACTCCGCGTCCGTGATGACCTCCAGATCCACGTCATCCCGCAGCTCGTACAGAAACTTCGTCTCCAGCGCCGACACGACCTTTTTTTCCGTGTCTGCAATGATAATTCTCATCTTGCTCATATTATCTGATTTCCTCTATCCGAACCGAAAAGTCGCTGTTCGCTAGACGAAGCACATCCTGATCGTGCAGCGTCTTTCGCTCATGCGGCTTGAGGCGCACCTTGTTGACGAACGTCCCGTTGCGGCTGTCGGCGTCCTCGACCGTCACGACGCCGTTGCTGTTGAAGATCCGGCAGTGCACACGGCCGATCGCGGCGTTAAAGAGCAGACAGCAGTCGGTGTCCGTTTTGCTGCGTCCGAGCCGGAATTCTGGCTTATTGATCTCCACCGACAGCGGCTCCGGCGCGTTGAGCGCCGTGATCGTGACCCGCCGCCGCGTATGACCGCCGCGTGCAGCGGGGGCGGACTGCGGCGCCGCGCCGCCGCCTGAAGCAGCGGGGGACATGGCGCGCACATTTTTGCACACGTCCTCAAGGCTGAGCGACTTGTCGTCCAGCCAGTCGCTGACGACGCGCAGCCTGCCGCCGGACAGTCCGGGCGAATTGAGGATCAGCTTGCGCAGCTCGGCGCGGAAGCGGTCCGTCACAGGTGCAGTTAGCACGACCGTTCCGGAGACACGCTCGCTGTTGAGCGGCACGTAGATCAGGCGCACCGTCAGCGATGCGGGGTCGACGTAGATGCGGTTAAATTCCAGATTCAGGTCCGCAACGTCCAGATAGCCGTTGTGGACGATCTCCACAACGCTGCCGAGGAGGTTTGCGAGCACCGTGACGAAGGTGTAGGCCTCCAGCGTCGGCAGCAACGCCTGAAGCGACACATAGTCGTCCAGAAAATAGGTCAGCTTGATTTTCCCGTTGTAGCGCAGCTTGGCGCAATCGACGAAAAAGTCGTTGTCCTGATTGTGCAGGATCTTGTATTCACTCAGATTGAACAGACTGTCGTCCTCCAAAATATACGACAGGCTCTGCGGTCCATGCACCTCCAGCAGTTTTCCTTCTTCGATCCATTCGTGCATACAAGACATCTCCATTCTTTTCGGCCGCACTTTGCACAGCCGCGCGGCGCGGCTCTGCAAAACGCAGTCTCCATGTATCCGGAAGGGGCCGAAGCCCCTCCCGGAATTTTGCGGGGTCAGCAGGCTGTGCTTAAATTACGCAGCCGTGCGCTCCTTTTTCTTCTTGGCCGTGACATACCAGATGCCGCCGGCGATCGCCAGGATCACAACGCCGGTCACGACCAGTGCCCAGACGTTGTGGATGTAACGCGCCCAGAAGTTCGTGGAAACGAGCACGTTCTCGTGGAAGTCGTAGCTCGGGGCGAAATCCTTGCTGTCAGTCTGCGTCACGTTGCCGGCCATATCGGTCACAACGATGACGACGTGCTGGCGGCTGCTGCTCTCGAGCAGCTTGCACTCAACGCCGACGTCCAGCGTATTCGTCAGGACGGCGTACTCATGATCCAGCGTCTGACCGCCGGCCTTGAGCGCGTCATACGCCTCCTGCGTCACATATTCCTTGACCACCTTGCCGTCGACCTGGATCTGGACGCTGGCAATGCCGTAGGTGTCCAGAACCGCCGCCGAGAAGGTCAGCTCCTTGGCATTGACGATGCCCTTTTCCAGACCCTTGATCATCGTGATCTCCGGAGCGACGGAGTCCACGGTGAACTCGAGCAGCGCGTCGTCCAGCTTCGTGTTGTCGGATTCGTTTTTCGCCTCATCCAGCGACGAGAGCGCCACCTTGTATCTGCCGTTCTGCGCGAAGTGCTCCGCCGGCAGATCATAGGTGTACTCATACAGGCCGGAAGCGCCGATCACACCCGCGCCGACAGCCGGCGTCAGCGTCGTGACGAGCTGACCGTCACGATAGATCTCGATCTTGACGGAATCGCCCACCAGCGGGCTGGCGTTGTACTCCGTCACCTGATAGCTGCCGTCCGCCTTCTGAACGTACTTGGCGTTGACGACGTCGGCAAGCGCCTCATTGAAGATGTAGAACGAGCCGTGGCGGTTGACCGTGAAGGTCGAGGTGGCCTGCGTGGAGTTGCCGGCCATGTCCATGACGGTCACGTCCAGAATGTAGATGCCGTCGTTCTCGGCCTCTTCCGTGATGGTGTTGAACACTGCGTTGATGTCCGTGCCCGTCACCGTGACGCTGTCGCGGGTCAGGAAGCGGTCAGACACGTTTGCGTTGCGGCTGGCGCGGACGGTGCGGGTGAGCGTCATGGTGTATTCCGTGCTCATGTTGGTATCGTGCGCCGTGAAGCCGGGCGCGCACGCATCCGCATACGGAGTGGCGTTCGTGCCGGTGATCTCGAGCGCGGGGTTGACCTGGTCGATCACAAACTCGCGGGGCGCGGCGCTGCTGCCGTAGTTCACGTCCTCATCGGGGCATTCGTTGCCGGCGAGGTCGGTCACGTCGATGCGGAACTTGCAGACCGCATCCTGCGGGTCGAAGGTGACGGTCTTCGTCCAGACGTCGCCGTTGCGCGTCCAGCCTTCCTTGGCGTCTGCGCCGGCGGTCGCATTTTCGGCCGTCATGCTCACGCTCTTCTCGGGATCAAAGTTGTGCTCGGTCACCGTGATGGTCGCGGTACGGCCGGCGGAGAAGTACTTTTCGTTGCGCGCGCTGTTGTTGTCAAACACCACACTCACGACCGGCTTGGTCTGGTCGATGGTGAATTGGTTGTTGGCCTGACCAGCGCCGGTGTAATGCGAAGCTTCCGATTTCGCCGTTTCGCTGCCGTTGATATAATACAAGCCCTGTTTGTCCGTGCGGGATGTGTTTCCGGCATTGTCTGTCACGGACACCGTCAGCTCGTAGTCATCACCGTCTCTGGCATCTCCGGACGCAACGCCGTAGGAATACCGGCACTCCCAGTGGCCCTTCGTCCAAGTCCAGGCTTCCTCCCGCAGAGCGTCTGCTCCACTCTTGCAGGTAATCTTTTCTGCGTTCGTCAAATCTTCCGTTCCGGTGAAACCTTCGTCCGTAACGGAAATCGTCACGGTTCTCTGGATGTTATAGTATTTGCCATTCGCAGACGGCTGCATCACATCCTTGAAGTCCGCTTCGATCATTGGAGCGGTTGCGTCATACTTGAAGACAAGGCTTTTCGCTTCCTTGCTGTTTCCGATCTTATCGGTGCTCACCGCGGTGATTTTGTAGTAGCCCGCTTTGTTGTACTCCGCGATCCGGAACGGCGCGTTCTTATCATTAAAGAATTCCGTTTGTTTGACTGCCGTTCCATTGGCTGCGATCTCTTTCTCGTCCGCGGTAATGGTGCCCTCAAAAATCACCGTAGCGTCGCTTTCGCTCTGACCGTTTTTCCAATACTGAATCGTGTAGGTAGTATCTACAGGCACCATGCTGTTTGACGTCGTACTGTTCACGGAGGTAAGGGGATGGCCATTGCTGTTGAACCAGCTATCGCCATTGTCGATTTTGTTCTCGTTAGTCTTAAGCTCGATCGCCGGAGCATCCAGATAGTTCTGCACGCGCACCGGGACGGAGACGGTCTGCTCTACCGCATCATTCGTCTTCTCCTCTGCCGGAGCTTTACCCGTTGTCTCCGTTCTTTTCATAATTGGATAGCTCACAGTGAACTTGACATTCCCGCCAAAGCGCACTCGATCTGTACCGCTTCCGATCGAGGCTGCGTATGTACGGTTGCCAGCCGCAGCTTCATCTTCTGAAAACTTGTCCTCAATCGAAAGTCCTTCATTGCCGTAAGCAGTCACGGTCGGCTCACCATACGAATAGGTCGTGGTCGTCGTTATCTTGCCATCGGCGCTGTCGGTTTCCTTTGTCTCTCTATCCGGCAAAAGCTCCTTACTCGGTGCCGTCGTGTAGATATCGAAATCCACAGAGCGCACGACCTCGGGCTGCTCTGCGCCCTCCGCCTTCGTGTAGGCTTTCTGGTCTGTGCCGTCGCCGGTCTTCGCCATGACGATCAAGTTGCCCTCGCCGCTGTAAGTCGCCTTGTTCGTGATCTCAAGATTGCCGGTGTTATCCGGATTTTCCTCGTCACATTTAACCGTCACAAAGCTCTCGTTTCCGGCATTGTCCGTAGCGCGCAGCTCAATGTAGCCGGTGAAATCTTTTTTAAAATCATCTTTAATCGGAATAGACGCTTTCCCGTCTTCGATGACGAGCTCGGTTCCTTTCCATTTCTCTTGGGAAGCGCTGCCGTCACGCTCTGCTTTGTCTGCAGAAGCATTCGCGGTCGTTGTTTCTACCAGAAGGTACTCCACCTTGGCAACGCCGCTGGCAAAAACGCCGTTGTCCTTACCGTTCTCACCGTCATTGACCGCAACCGTGATCCCAACCGTTTCGTTGAACAGTGCGCCGTTGGTAAGTTTGTTCAACAGGCTCTTGAGCCAGTTGCCGTCCGCGCTGGTCGTGTATTTGGCGCTCTTGAACACCGGCGCGTTCGGGTCATACTGGATGGTGATCGTTTCCTCGGCTTTGCGTCCGCTTTTGTCAGTTACAACAACCGTATATTCGCCGCTCTTATCAATGCTGAACAGCGCTTTTGTATACTCGCCATCAGCATCCTGCGCTGTTTCGAGCTTCGTCAGTTTGACAGGGTTCTCTCCATACCAAAGCTTGAAGCTTTGAATCCCACCGGCGTCACGCGCCGAAATGGTCAGGCACGCATCCTTGCCTGCCCACCAGATATTCTTTTCTGCATCTTTGCAGCTTCCGTGCTCCATTTCGTAACCCGTGATGTCCGGATCGCTATCATCAACCACACTGCCGACATACCAGTTGCCGACTCTGTCTTTCACCTTAAAGAAGTAGTTTGTGTTGTGTTTATAACAAAACTCGAACTGAACAACCGTGCCATCTTCATTCCCAACCACTTTAGCTTTTCCAAAGTTTTCAAGTTTCCATTCTGTTGTACCATCACAGATTCGGAGACTATCTGTTTTCACGCCGGAACCATTGTCGCGCACGGTCACAATGCAATGATATTTATAACCTTTATAATCGTTGTTGTTTTTTACATTTTCAACTTTGCTTTCAAGTTTCGGGGGCTCGCTGTCCACCAGCTTGACCTCGGCGTCGGCCGTCGCGGTTTTGCCCTCGGCTGCTTCTTTGCCATTGACCGTGATCTTGTACTCGACCGGCTCCTTGCCGATGCTGTCCTCGACCACGAAGGTGTTGCCCGTGATGGCCACATTCTCGCCTTTTGGATTCTGATACGACATACTGGACACGCTGCCGATCGTCTCGATCGTGACGTTCTTGCTCTGCGTCCACTTATCCGCATCCCAAACCTTGATGCTCCGGATGCCGAAGAACTCCGCCGAGATCGTGGTGTTCTCCGTAATGGTGACGGTGAACTCGCCCTTCTTGTTGATGTCCAGAGCTTTCCCGTTCACACGGACCGCGACCAGCTCGGAAGACACCACGCCTTCCGCCGGGCTGACCGTGAAGGTCAGCTTCGTGTCTTTCTCAACCTGTCCGTTTTCCGGGAGCTGCTTGCAGGTGATCGTGCCGCCATCCGGCTGCTCGATCGTGACGATGCACTTGCCCGGATCGGGCTCAGGCTTCGGCTCGGGCTCCGGATCGGGATCCGGCTCGGGCTCTTTCTCGCCCGCATCCCCGGTGTCGCCGGTGTCCTTGTCTGTGCGGCCCGCATCCGGCGTGTCCTTGATATCGCCGGTCGAGCCGTCGACCGCAGCGATCGTCTGCTGCGAGCCGGACAAGGTCTCGACCATCGGCGCAAAGCCGACGAGACCCAGCAGCATCGTGCAAACAAGCACAACGGTCAGGATTCTTGACAAAACCCTCTTTTTCATAATGCTTCTCCTTTGTATGTTAAATTATTTTGCCAGCAAATTTATGCGTGAAACTCGCTCTGCTGCGGGATCACTTCCTGCGTGTGGATGAGCACGGTCTGCTCCAGCAGGACAAAGTCTCCGTGCGGCACAGGGCATTCCGGCTCGGGCTCGGGCGCCATTACGACCGTCGCCCCCGGATCCGATGCGGCAGCGGCAAACGCCGCGTCGTCCAGAATGCCGGTCTCCTGATCCAGCGGCATCGTGCCGTCCAAATCCGGCTGATTTAGCGGCGTAACGCCGTCCGCATTCAGCTGATCCAGCGGCATCGTGCCGTCCGGATCTGCTCCCTTTTGGTTCAGCGGAAGCGTCTGCTCCGTTCGGCGGCCGAGCGGCTCGGTCTCCTTTTTTGAAAGACGCCCCGTGCCCTTGCCGCGCCACATCGCGCCGCTGTTGGCCACATAGGACAAGTGCCTCTGACGCGGTGCCGACTGGCCGGCCTGAGTGCGCAGACGTTCGATCGACTGCTGCGCCGTCTTGCCGCTCAGATCGGCAATAACGACCCAGATCTTCAGCTTGACGAAGACCACCGCGGCCGCGATCAGAAAGGCAACGCCCAGACAAAGTGTGACCAGAGAGATGGTTTGTAAAGTTGATGTCATCTTCCGTCCCTCCCGTCAGTCCTGATATGCGCGGCTGACGTTATCACGAAACGCCGTGCAGTCGGCCAACGCCTTTTCCCGCTGTGCCGACAGGCTCGCAAGCTGGATCTTCGACTCGCTCGCAGAGATCTTCTCCAGCAGCGCAAGCACATCCGCCTGATCCGTCCCGGCGGCAGCAAACTCGTTGCGCAGCTCGTTGATCTGCTCGGCAATGTGCATATACTGGTCGAGCTTGACCGCCTGCGCCGATTCATCCCGGCTCTCGTCGTAATTCTCAAGCGCATCCATGCAGGTGGAAAATGCGTTCAGCAGCTGCGACAGCTCTTCGGCGGTGTGTGCCTTGGCAAGCTGCATGCCGTTGTTGGCCTTGTAGAAGCTCGTGATCGTATAATAGCTCTCCGCCGCCTCCGCCTTGTCAAAGTCGATGTCCGGCTGCGCCTCGAGCAGCGCATGCACCTGTTCAAAATAACCAGCCGACTTGACGGCGCGCGCCTGAAAGCTCGTATGACCATCCTCGGTGTAGAAGTTGAAGTACATGAAGCCCATCCGGTAGCAGAGCTCGGCGTATTCCTTCGTGTTCTTCGCGCCGGAGTACTTGCCGAACAGCCCCGACAAGACGCCGCTCTCTTCCCGGTCAAACTTGCCGTTGTCCTGATAGGCGTCGAGCAGCTTGTCGTACGCCTCCAGCCGCTTCGGGTCCAGGCGCACCGCCTCGGCATACTCATCCACTCGGGTGTCGAGCGACGCGGCGGCGCTGACATTGATGTGCGCCTCGTAGTCGCCCTTTTTCACAGCCTGCGCCGCCACGAAAGAGCCGAGGCTGGCAAGGAACATGGTCAGACTCAGCGCTGCCGTCACGACGAACAGACGCACCTTTTTCTTCTGCGCGTTTTTATATGCGACCGTATCCTGCTCGTAGTTTTCCAGCGCGTAGAGCAGCTCCGTGCAGTTCTGGAAGCGGTCTTCCGGGTCCGGGCGCACGCATTTTTCGATCACGCGCTCAATGCCCTCATGGATCTCCGGATTCCAGTGGCGAACCGGAAAATACTCATAATCAGGAGCGCTGGGGTTCTGTCCCGTCAGCAGCGTGTGCATCGTCATGCCGAGGCAGTAAATATCCGTCCGGCCGTCTGTCTCGCGCTTGCCGTGCTGCTCCGGTGCGGCATAGCCCTGTGTGCCCAGAATAACCGTGTCGGCGCGGTTGGTGCCCTTGTATTCACGCGCCGTGCCGAAGTCAATGAGCTTGACCGTGCCGTCCGGCTTGAGCATCACGTTCGCCGGCTTCATGTCTCGGTAGATGATGGGCGGAGTTTGCGTGTGCAAATAGTTCAGCGCGTCAGCAAGCTGCTTGACCCAGTCAAGCACCATCTCCTGCGGCTGGGGACCGAATTTCAGCAGCACCTTATCCAGCGATTCGCCTTCCACATAGTCCATGACAATGTAGATGGCCGCCTCATTATCGGTGATATCCACGATGCGCGGGATGGCCGGGTGGTCCAACTTCTTCATCATGTTTGCTTCCGTGATGAGACTCTGCACATAGATGACGCCCTTTTGACTCGTCCCGCTCTTTTTGATCTCTTTGATCGCCCACTGCTTGTTCAGATGCCGGTCCATCGCCAGATAGACGGTCGACATACCGCCGCGGCCGATCTCTTTCAGGATCTCGTATTTCCCTCCGAATACGGACTCAATGGGATTTGCCACGCCGTCACACCTCCGCTCGAATCAGCAAGGCTGAGATATTGTCCCGCTCCCCGCGGGACATCGCCAGATCTATAAGCCCTCGCAATCGCGTGTGCATCTGCCCCGGATCGCGCACGGCTGCCGGCCCAAGCTGCGTGAGCAGCTCCTCCGATGTGATAACATGACGGAAGCCGTCCGAGCACAGCAGGTAGTGCGCACCCGGCCGGATCTGCCCCTGCAGGATCTGCGGGCTGACCGTCTTGGACGCGCCCACACACTGCAGCAGCACATTGCGCCGCGGATCCCGCTCAGCCTGCTGTGCGGTAAGCGTCCCGCGCCGCACCTCTCGGCCGACTACACTGTGGTCGGCCGTAAGCTGCAGGATATCCGACTGCAGCTCGTATACCCGCGAGTCGCCCACGTGCGCGATCAGATATGTGTCCTGATACAGCAGCATAGCCGTCACAGTCGTCCCGAGGGAAAAGCCGTAAAACTTGCCGTAATCGCTGATCGTCCGGTTGAGCACCTTGATCTGATGCATCCACGCGGTCTGGACGATATCCCATCCGAAGCCCGCCATCTGCTGCGGCAGCTCACGGCAAAACCAATCCTGAAACGCCCGGATCACCGTCGCGCTGGCCAATTCCCCCTTTTCCAAGCCGCCCATGCCGTCGCAGATCAGTGCCATCGCGATCTGTCCGCGCGACGTCTGCGCGACCAAGATACAGGCCGAGTCCTGATTCGTCGTCTTTACATTGCCGACGTCTGTTTCGACCGCGCCCAAGAATACCATTTCCGCACCCCATTTTCTCGGTTCCTCTGCTCAGGAATCCGTTGTTTTGAATTCAAATTCCTCGTTTGCAAGCCGGATGAGACACCCGTCGGACAGCTCCACGTTTTTCAGCGCCGGGATCATGATATTGTTCACATACGTCTTGTTTGTGGAGTTGTTGTCGTAGATATAATAGCTTCCGCCGCGCGAAATGATGTCGGCATGACTGCGGCTGATCGCGGGGTTATCCGGGATCAGATAGTCCACATAGCCCTCTTCTTTTCCGATCCGGAACACCGGCTTGTCGATGGTGATCACTGCACCTGTTTTCCGCCGGTAAAGGCGCGGCTGCGCAAGCGTCTCCTGCGCGAGCACGATTGTGCCGCCGGTGTCAAACATGACGCTCCCTTCGTTTTCTCCGGCATCACCAAGCAGCACGGTCCCGCCATCCCCCTCGGGGTCGCCGAGCAGCACGGTTCCGTCCTTCTCTCCCGCGCCGCCGAGCAGCGTCGTCCCATCCTCTTGTCCGAACGGGTCGGGCATCAGCGCGTCGCTTCGGCTGTAGTAGAGATCCGTACCGGCGCGCGCGGACTGTGCCGCCGGTGCGGGCGGCGTCTCCCGCAGCGGTGCAGCGCTGCCGCCTGTCTCCCGGCATCGATCCATCTGGCGCAGATACTCCGACTTAGAATCGGAGATCCGCTGCTGAAACTCCTGCTGACCGGCTGTGATTTCTGCCGCCGCCTCCGGACACCCAGTGCGCACAAAGATCTCGAGCAGGTGCGTCGTGATGCTGCTGTTGCTTTGAAGTAGTCTCAGCAGCTCCTGTTTATAGTCCGCGCTGGCATACATCTGGGCGCTGGCGTTGAAGACCAGCTGCTCCAGAAACGAGCGCAGATCCGACTTCGGCGCATCGACCTGTGCCGGAATGTAGAGGAAAAACAGCTCCTGCGTGTAGTGATTGATGAACACATGTTCCACATTGAGCTGCAGATTGGCGAGCGGAAGCCGCTGCCGGTTCACCCAGCGAAGCACATTGATCGTCTGCGCCAGAACATGAAAAAACGCCTTCCGGTCAACTCCGTGCTGCAAAAAAACGCGCAGCTGCATATGCGCCGGTGCAGTAAAGACCGCTGTTTTCCCGGTGGTGCTGCTCAAATGCATCAGTCCGTCGACATAGCTGTCGCGCAGAAGATTGCACTGGTCGGGCAAAAAGCGCTCTCGCCACTGCAGCTTCACACGCACCCGGAATTCCGGCTCGTAACTTGTGATATTGATTTTTGCCATGCGTCTGCGCTCCTTATCCTTTCGGGAATGTCGACAAAAAATCGGAAATTCCCCAACAATCCACAGTCGATGCTACCATTTTCTATGCGCTTTGTGGGCACATCTGCACTTTTATCCACTTTTTCGCCATCATTAACTATCATGCGTGAGATAAGCGCCATTTCTTGTAACCGTTTTGTTTCTGTTCTCCACCGTTGACAGATCACAGGCGGAACTTTTCAACCCCAGCATATGCGGCGGAGAAAATACTTCTCGCTGCAAACACACGCGCTGCCCACCTCTTGCGGACAGCGCGTGCGCTGCAGTCAGGCCGTGCCCGCTGCCAAAAAAGTGTTTCTTTTTTGCAATCACAAAGCCGCTCCTCGCAAAAGAGCGGCCGCACAAATCTCCGGGCAAGATCCGCCGCGGCGGCGTCAGCGCACGGACAGCGTCAGAAGCGGCCGCTCGCCCCCGAGCGCGTGCGAAAGGTGCTGCGCCAGCGCCTGGCGGACGCGGGCATAGTTGGCGCGGCTGAGCGGGACGCACGCGCCGCTGCGCAGCACGACACACGTGCGCCGCAGCTCCTTGACATAGCCGAGATTGACCAGAAAGCTGCAGTGCGTCTGCACAAAGTCCGCGGGATCGAGCCGCCCATAGATCTCGTTGAGCTTTTCCGAGCACGTCACGGTGCGCGTCGTCATGACGATCTTCGTCTGGCGCTGCGCATGCTCGCAGTACAGAATCTCGCGCATGGACAGCACATGGCGCGTCGCGCGCGAGCCCACGATCAGGCAGGGCCCAAGCTCCCCGCCGCACGGACGCAGCACAAAGCGCAGGGCGGCGCTCAGGCGCGTCTCCATCTCGAGCTTGCAGACAAAGTAATCCGGGTCGCACTCGAACACGTCCAGCGCTGCCAGCGGATCTGCCGACAGGAAGATCAGCTTCGTCTGCGGGCTCGTGAGGCGCAGGTCCCGGAAAAAGCGCAAATACTGCTCCCGCGTCTGCCGGTCGGAAATATCCGCCAGCACAACGTCGTAGTACGCACATCCGCCGTCGGACGTCATCGACTCCGGCGCGTAGAATTCATCCACACACGCGCGCACCCCATTGGCGTCCAGCTCCCGGCAGAGGATCTCTCTCGCCGTGTGCCGCCAGATCGTGCTGGGGTCCACGATACATATGTTCAATACTTCGGCCACTTGTGATCTCTCTCCCTCTCGCGGAGCAGCGCGCCGCGCGCTCCGTTCCTTCATGGGAGAAATATAGCATTTCGGCCGCGAATTTACATGCGCTCTGCACAATCGGCATATTTCCGCGCAGAAATAACACATTTTTGCGCGCCAAAGCAAAAGGCTCCGGCCGAAGCCGGAGCCTTTTCGGATCCGTATCTGCAATTACGTGTGCGCGGGTGCGGCGGGTATGCCCGCAGCGGCCGCACGCAGCAGGAGCGCCGCGCCACCGCCCTGCATTTTCCGGCAGAGCGCGTCCGCGAGGTGTTCGCTGTCGTAAGTCTCGGGCACGAGGTCGGCGCTGATGCCGCAGGAAGCGAGCGCCTCTGCCGTTGCGCTGCCGATGCAGGCGAATTTCATCCCGTACAGCGCGCGCAGATCGCGTCCTGCGCGAAACAGTGCGCGTACCGCAGCCTGTACGCCTGCCGGCGAGGTGAACACCGCCCAGTCATGCTTTTCCTCGAGCGCCCCTGTGAGCAAAGCCGTGTCCCCGCGCTCATGCAGCTCGATGCAGGGCGCGGCGATGACCTCCGCGCCGAGCGCACGCAGTGCGTCGAGGTGCAGATTCACCGGCCGCGGGCCGAGCTCGCACCCGCCCGGCATGGACAGGCTTGCCGTCCCGAAGCGCGTGAGGATCGCCCCGAGAAAAATGACCGAAGAGCGCAGCTCCCGCATGAGATCGTGCGGGATAAAGTCGCGGTTCATGCCGCGGGAATCGATGCGCACCGTGTCCCCGTCGCGCTCCGCCGTGCAGCCGAGATGGCGCAGGATGCGCAGCGTGATCGTCACGTCCTTCAGGTCGGGCACGTTGTGCAGAACCGTCTCACTGCCGGCGAGCACGGATGCCGCCATGATCGGCAGCACCGCATTCTTGGCACCCTGCACCCGGGTGCTCCCGGTCAGTCTGTTTCCGCCGTAAATGTGCCATATGCTCATAATCTTTCCTCCGCACAGCAAATTCATGCCATCCTATGCAGAGAAACGCGAGATTGTCATTTTCCGTGCCGGTCGGCCAGCTTCAGCACCAGATCGGCAATGCGCTCGGCAGCATCGGCAGCGCCGGCGGCGCGCATGTTCTCCGCCATCTGCGCAAGCTGTGCAGGGTCGGCGAGCAGGTCGCTGACGAGGTTAAACAGATCGTCCGCCGTGAACGCGCCCTCGAGCAGCACCTTGGCCCCGCCTGCGTGCTCGAGCACGCGCGCGTTGCGCTCCTGATGGTTGTTCGTGACGTTCGGCGACGGGATGAGGATCGCAGGCTTGCCGATGCACGTGAGCTCCGCGAGCGTGGACGCGCCCGCGCGGCAGAGCACGAGATCGGCCGCATCCATCACGAGCGGCATGTCGTAAATATACGGCCGCACGTCCATACCGTGCGCGGCGAGATCGGCCGGGCACTTTTCGAGCAGGGCCGTGTGCATCTTCTCATAGCCGTTGCGCCCGGCCGAATGGATGAGTGTGAACGGCGCACCCGTGACGGCGGCGCGCGTGATGAACGCCGTCATGACCTCGTTCATGTACGATGCGCCGAGCGAGCCCCAGACCGACACGACCAGCGGCTTGTCCGGGTCGAGCCCGAGCTGGCGCTTGGCCTCCGCCTTGGAGCAGGCCGTGAACGCGCCGCGCACCGGCGTACCGGTGACGACGACCTTTTCCTGCTCGCTGTAGTGCTGCTTGCTCTCCTCGAAGCCGACGAGGATGCGGTCGACCGCGCCGGCAAGCATCTTCGTCGTCAGGCCGGGCACGGCGTTAGATTCATGCACGATGGTCGGGATACCGAGCTGCGCCGCTGCCTTGAGCACGGGGTAGCAGACATAGCCGCCGGTGCCGATGGCGATGTCGGGCTGAAAGTCCTCGATGATCTTGCGCGCGTCCTTCGTCGCCTGCCGCGCATTGTGCAGCGAGCGGAAGTTATACGCGATCTCCGATGGCTTGAGGCTGCGGTGGATGTTCGTGACCTCCACGGTCACGATGTCGTAGCCCGCGCGCGGGACGAGGTCGGTCTCCATCTTGCCGTTGGCGCCGACGAAGAGGATGCCGCAGTCGGGCATCCGGTCGCGCAGGACGCCCGCGACCGCGAGCGCGGGGTTGATGTGGCCTGCGGTGCCGCCGCAGGTAAAGAGAAAGTTCATAGCAATGCCTCCCAGGATCAAATAACGGAAATCGGGCAGTCCGCGCCGAAGGCCGCCGCGGGCTGCCGGATATGCTTTACAAAATCAGGTGCTAGCGCGCTTTTTTCGTTGGAATGTCGCGCGAGATGCTCAGGATGATGCCCATCTCCCCGAGCTGCATGAGCAGCGCCGTGCCGCCGTAGCTGAAAAACGGCAGCGAGATGCCTGTGCAGGGGATGAGATTCGTGACGACCGCGATGTTCAGAAACACCTGGATCGACAGCAGCGTCGTGATGCCGACGCCGACGAGAAAGCTGTAGCGGTCGGGCGAGTGCGCAGCAATCCAGTAGCCGCGGCAGATAAGCAGCGCGAACAGGATCAGGATCGCGATGGCGCCGACATAGCCGAGCTCCTCGCAGACGATGGAAAAAATGTAGTCATTGTGCTCCTCGGGCAGATAGAGGTACTTCTGCCGGCTCTGGCCAAGGCCGAGGCCGAGAAAGCCACCCGAGCCGATGGAATACAGCGACTGCACGATTTGATAGCCGGCAGCGCTCGTATCGGCAAACGGGTCGCGCCAGGACACAATGCGCTTATGCACATAGGGCACGAACTTGCTCGCGAAAAGCAGCAGCGCGCCCGCGCTGCCCATGCCGACGAGCAGGTACGAAAGCTTGATGCCGCCGACAAACATCATCACGATCGCAAGCGCCATGATGATGATGGACGCCGACAGATGCGGCTCGAGCATCAGCAGGCCGACAATGATGACCGTGACGACCATGAACGGCACGACGCCGTAGCGGATCGTCTGCATCTGGTCTTTGTATGTGCAGATCATGCTCGAGAAAAACAGCACGACCGCGATCTTTGCGATCTCCGACGGCTGAAACGTCGTAAAGCCGAGGCTCAGCCACCGGCGCGCGCCGCCGCCGACCACACCGATGTGCGGGATCCAGACGATGGCGAGCAGGAAAATACTCACGCCCAAAAGCAGCAGCGACCAGCGGCGGTACGTCGCCATGCGCACGTGGGAAAACAGGATCATACCCACGACGCCGGCAACGGCGAAGCCCGCCTGCCGGACAAAATAATACGTCGGCGACTTGCCCTGCGCATAGGCGCGGGCAAAGCTCGACGAGAGCACCATGATGACGCCGATCGCCAGCAGCAGCAGTCCCATGCCCAGCGGGATCATCTTGTGTTCGTCGGCCAATGCTCCCAATGCGGCGATGAACACTCCGGCGAGGATGGCGCCGATGCCGATGACCATCACGCTGAAGCGGTTGTTGTCGGCACCCTCTTCTTCGGCGGTTGCGGCGGCGGGGGCCTTTTCGATCATCGGGATCTGTTCGCCGGGACGGCATATGCGGTGGTAGATTTCGTAGCCTGTCAGCAGCAGAGCCGGGACCAGTACGCCTACGAGCATCTCTTCGGCGCGGTCGAGCGAGAAGCCCATGAGCGGCGTGACGAACTTGAACAGCGCGTTGATCGCAAGGCTCACTACGGTCGTCGTGAGGATGACCCGCCCGTTGAGATTGCGCGAGAAAAGCGACCAGATAAGCGGCAGGTAGAGCGGTACGCCCGTGAGGGCCGCTACGCTGATGACGACGTTCACAATACCGCCCATCAGGGGAATCAGCAGCGCCACGACGATGGCCAGCACGCCGAAACCGATGGTGGACCAGCGTGCGATCCGCATCAGCCCTTTCTCCGAAGTGG
>OGKG01001304.1_pt1 | contig 30275 bp, 17 predicted proteins | sample 1572201 | NCBI WGS metagenome assembly OGKG01 (sample SAMEA2582146, study PRJEB24529) | metagenome | biome: Human gut stool | place: China | collected 2011 | reverse complement strand
GTGACATCTCCCCGTCCTTTCGGACGAGGCTTCTCACTTCATCGACTCCAACCTTACATTCGTAAGGAATTACAGTGTCTCCATGAGTTGCGGCTATTGCCGCAAGACGGTATGCCCAGCCGCCTTTAACTGCACTATGCCCTGCCGCTTGATGTTTAATGCAGCTGCATAGTCTCGTTGGTTATGCTGTCCGCAATGAGGACAAACCCATTGCCTCATTGCAAGGGTCAGTCCTTCAAATTTATGCAAACAGCGGGGACATGTTTTGGAAGAAGGATAGAAACTGTCTATTTGTACAAACAGCTTTCCTGCTTTCCTGCATTTGTAGGCAAGTTTGTTGTAAAAATTGCCCCACGCTGCATCTGCTATTGAACGAGATAACCTTTTATTGCGCAGCATATTCTTGATTTTTAAACTCTCCGCAATGACTGCTTGGATTTCGTCAACCATTTGCTTTGAGACCTTATGCTGAAAATCCTCTCTTTTCCGAGAGACTTGTCGATGGAATTTGCTTAGTTTTGCTACTGCTTTCTTTCTTCGATGACTTCCTTTCTGTTTTCTGGAGACGGCTTTGCTCAGCTTACGGAGTGCTTTCAGCTGACAGGTTAGATTCTTCGGATTCGCAATCTCCTGATTGTCCGAATCTGTAAGAAATACTCTAATCCCTGCATCAATTCCTTTAATTGCTGATTCTTTAAGCACCTTGATAGGTTCGGGTTCTTTTTCTCCTGTTTCGCATAGAACAGAGGCGTAATAGTCTCCTACACGATCCTTTGTTACCGTGATGCTTCTTACGATGCCAAGAATCGGACGGTGAATAACGGCTTTTATCGGATTGCACTTCGGAATCTTGATCCAATTTTCGCCAACGGATATGCTTGTGCAGTGATAACTGGATTGTTTTCCGTTTTTGCTTTTGAACTTTGGATATTTAGCTCTTTTAGCAAAGAAGTTTTTAAATGCCGTATCCGCATGACGAACGGCTTCCTGCAAGCTGATCGAATCATATTGGGCAAGCCAAGCGTATTTGCGGGACTTCTTTGCTATTGAGAGCAGCGGCTTCAATTCTTTGATAATGGAAAGAGATATGCCTTTCTTTTCATAAAATCTCTTTTTCAGTGCTGCAGAGCGATTGAAACAAAAGCGCACAGCTCCGAATTGGCCGGATAAAAATTCCTTTTGTTCTTTAGTCGGGTACAGCCGAACTTTCGTAGCCTGCAACATCTCATTTCCTTATCTACTTTAATTGTATGACAGATCAGTTACCCCTTCTGTAAAAAAGACACTCGGTCACAATCTTGTGGTGCATTTGATATTCACAACAAAATATCGAAGAAAGAAAATGTCTGAGCCGGTATTGGCCGAGCTCAGAGGAATTTTGGCTTCATTGGCAGAATCAAAAGGCTGCTTCGTACTTGAAATTAACGGAGAGGCAGACCATATTCACTTGCTGCTGCAAATGCCTCCGCAAATCTCAGTTTCAAATCTCGTAGGATTTTTGAAAACCAACTCTTCGAAGATTATTCTAGAGAGATTCCCGGAGTTAAGAACTTTCAGTAACCATGGCTCTTTTTGGTCAACGTCATACTTTGCGGCGTCTGCGGGAGGAGTCACGATAGAGAGTTTAGAAAAATATGTACAAGATCAAGGTAAAACGAAACGCCTCTCATCTCCGCCCTTTCGGACGGAGGTTTCTCGGCGCATGAGCTAATTCGAGAGAAAAGAGGTAGAGATCAGAACTCATGGAACGGAGTTTCTTAGTGATGATCCCATAAGTCACTAGGAAAATCCCCTTTCATCCTTACAAAATCTCTGTCCACTTAACGAATTCTCTATCTTTTAAAGAAAAAACTAAGGCCATCCGTTTAATTTCCAAATGAGCTTCAGATAAGCCGTAACTGCGTTCCTTCATTTGCATTTCCGCTTCCCGAAGCTTTTTCTCCGGACTCTCGCCATCTTTGACTAGCTTGAATTCAAAAACCCAATGACGGAAACCGGAACTCACCTCTAAATCACTCCGGCCCTTGTTATTATGGACTTCGGTTCTGGCTCTCAAACCTGCGCCTGCGCAATATATTTGTATGAAAGACTGAATACTGGACTCTTTAAATTCTTTGTAGGCCCGATAATCAATTCCTCTCAAGAAGTGATTAAGATTGTGATAGACCGACTCGGCATTCTCATTTGCCAAAAGATATGCAATGTTACCCGCACCTATTTGTTCTACAGTTCGGCCTCTTAACATTTGCTCTAGATAAAGCTGAGCCATTGCTGTTCTTACTTCAAGGTTCGGATAATCCACATACGCTGTCGTGCCCTGAATTCTTTTTATTGTCAAGTAACCGGCTTGCGTAAGAAGCCCTACATCTGACAAATTTTCAACATCAGAAGAACCACTCAATATGTTCAACGCTAGGGCCTTCTCTTTTCCATAGTACATCGGATCCCGTAACGTATGAGATTGTAAGTATTTGGCTAAAACACTAGGTTTTCCACCGCTTTCAAACCAATAATCCTTCAATCCTCTCTCTGGTGAGGAGAAAAAATGTAATAAAGACCAGGGAGCAAAGACCTTTTGTTTTGCGTTTTCTTCGAAACAAAAGCCGTCATAATGAGCAGTTAGCTGGTTCAGAAGTTTCCCCCGCTCCACTTTCAGAGTCTCTGAAGCACACGACAAATACTTGGAAAAATACTCCTCTACTTCTTTATGCGTATATCCTAATAGGGAGCCGTATTCTGTCGAAAGCGAAATATCCGTTAAATTATTTAATGCTGAAAAAATATTTGTCTTGTTAAATTTCGTTATCCCAGTAATAAATAAAAAACGTAATGCTGTATCGTTAGATTTAAGGATCGAGTAAAACTTTGAAAGGTAATTCCTAACTTGTAAAAACAATTTAGGGTCATCTAGACACTCAGTTAACGGTGTATCGTATTCATCGATCAACAACACCAACGACGAAGCTGGCAATCCGTCTAAAAAAGCTTCCAGCTGATTGGTAAAAAAATTGGACCCATTTTTCTTAAACCCTATCTTTTGAAATTGCGTATCCAAATAATCATCAAAATATTCTTGGAATTCTTTGAAAGTTCCTTCTGGCTTTACTCTGGCAAAATCCAGCCTCACCACTCGATAGTTCTTTTCGTCCTTCCAAAGCTTTTCAATTTCCAGACCCTTAAAGTCTCTCAAACCGTGTTTAAACAAAGACTCAAAGGCGGAAATTAACAATGATTTTCCAAACCTTCTTGGACGAGCTAAGAAATACTTTCCTCTATTGGAGGCCAAACGGTAGATATAACTTGTTTTATCTACATAGATTTCATCCGACTCTCGAAGAGCTTCAAAGGAAGATGTGCCTAAAGGCAATCGTTTCAATAATTCCGTATTCATAAGAGTCCTTTCACTTTATTCTCATCATTATAAAAGTGCCTGCCTTTCCAAAGCATCTGTGATAACTTCCCAAGGTTTGTGAACTAAAGGTCTTAGTTTCCCAGAAAGATCATCAATTCTTCGTAACTTTTTCCGCTCTTCTTTAGCGCATTCATCACGGTGGCGGTAAACACTGTTTCTCTTTCTTTCTGAAGTGCGAACAGTTCATTAATTAGAAGGTTTTTCTTTCGTTCGATAGATTCAATACGGTCCAAGACTTTTTGAATTTTTCAGTTAGCTTTATTTATAGATATAGCTCTCATCTTCCTGCTCCGTCTCTTGCATGTCGTGCCCTTTCAGAATGTAACAAGGAATCATACTAACAGGGAGTTCCGGCTACACCGCTAAGCAACTGCTAAGTGTTGAATATGAGCAGGTAAAAAAAACATGCGCAATGCAGATATGCCGGTTTTTAAATTTTTGTCGGAGTACCCGGACTATCCTGAAATCGATAAGATTAAAGAAGCTAAAAAATTTCAAGATTTTGATGATTTGATTTCTCCAACTTTAAAAAAACAACGGGCCAAAGGGCTAGGTCCTAAGAACATTGAGGAACTTTATTCGATCTCAAGGTTCAAAGACAACATCTATCAGTCCTGGGCCCTTTTGCCGGAGGAGCAGTTAGACCTCCAAGAGCTGGGAAAGTTCCTTTTTGTTAAGTTTAGAGAGCAACCGGATCTGCTAACTAGCAGTGCTCGAGAACGTTCGGATATCAATAGACTGATCTGGATTTACGACTGGCTTAAATACGGCAAAAATACACCCATCACTAAAGAAAAATAGCGATGGGTCACGAAAAGATAGGGGCTCGAGAGACTGGCAATAATTGCGATTCTCAAGGCCCGCATGATCAATGGGTAGAAAGTACTGAAACAGGAAATTCTCACCCGATGCCTGAAGTGTAATACGAATTCTTTTGGCTACTCTTAAGGAACGGTATCAAATGTAACCGGCTAGCACTAGTTTAGGTCCAGTGTCTTTAGTAAAAAATGATGAAATATAAGGAGATCGTTTCCGATTAGAAACTTCTATAAAAGGATTTTCCTTACTCTAGTATCAGCAAAAATTTCTCTTCTTTGTGTCGTAGAAACAACAACGCTTTCCTGGCTGGGCGTACCAACCCTGCCAACTGAAGATAATCAAATTTTTATGAAAGCAAGAACTATTTGCTCATGGCCTGGCTGCGGCCAGTTAGTTTTTCTTCCGGATAGATACTGCGACCAACACAAAGAACTCCGTCAAAAGCAACTGAAAGAGAGAAAGAAGTCTAACGATAAACGGAGAGGCTCTTCCGCTTCTCGCGGTTACGATTATCAAGGAGTAAGTTCCGAAAAACTTGTCTGAGGAATCATCCGGTATGTGCTCATTGTGGCCGTCTTGCCACTGAGGTTGACCATGTCATTCCGTTCAAGGGGGATAAGGCTAGAATCTTTGACCTAGATAATTTGCAGCCTCTCTGCCATGAGAGGCACAGCAAAACCCGAGTTTGGTACTTTTCGTGCATAAAAAGTCTCTCTAATCCTTGAACTCCAATGGATAGAGAGATTTTATAAATTATTTCCTTGTGTACATGCTAAAGTTGCTGCCGTACCAACTCCGAAATTGCCTCCTCTGCAGAAGAGAATCTCACACCGAGACAGCGGCCCATTTCGCTGAGAGTCGTTAGCCTTCCCGGAGTCGTAAGCCCTACGCTCTTAAAGATTTTTTCAAGCTCGCTTGGCTGACCCAATTCTTTCTGTACTACTTTTTTGAGTTCTTCATTGCTTAGTCTCTCACGGCCTTTCCGGTAATTCTTCGGACGTGAGCACTGTAAGAACATTAGATCCTCTCCGTTTTTTAGCGGTACGGTTGTTGCCGAATTCAAAGCTCGGATAATTTGATTAACGGTTAATGGCGTTTTCTCTTTCTTCAGCTTCCATTGAAGCAGCTTCAGAATTCCTAAAGCCAGAACACATACCAGAACATGACCTTTTATGTGATTAGAGTTTCTGACATACATCGGACGCAAGCCCAGATTTGACTTCATTATCCGGAAACAGCTTTCAATCTGAGTGAGCTCGTGATACGCAAAGGCCAGATGACTTTGTGGGACCGTATCTTGTCCTTGACAGTCCGGAGCGTTTTTGTAGACAAGGGCAGCATAGCCGGCAAGACGCTGTTTAGCGGCAAATACCTCTTCATCAATTCCCAAGATTTCGGCTTCCACATTTTCACAAGTCTTAGCTATCGAGGCCCAGCCAGTTTTCTTCGGTTTGACCTTTACGCCCTGGGATTGCTTTTTCAGCACCAGCTGTTTCCAGACTTCCAGGACTGCCAAATCCCGTTTCTGCCTTTTCTTGTCAAAGGTCAGCACTAAGGTGCAGCTGACGTCATCCTCTCTTTTTGCTGCCTTTTTAACCCAATTATCAATTACTTTGTAGCGTCCGACTTCTTCTCCATCGCTTGTGATTGGTGTATATCCTTGAGGATCGAACATGGCTGCGGTGGTAGCTTGGTCTAAGTTCGATACTTTCTGAGCCATTAGAAAGCCGAGGTTATCCTCTAAAAGCATCTTCAAGTTAGAGGCGGAATTCAATCCTCTGTCGGCCACGACAATGCTTTCTTTGACATCGTATTTTTTCTTCAAGCTTCCGATGGATGTACTCATCGTCTTAAATTCCGAGGCGTTGCCGGCATACACATAGAAATCAATTGGAATGCCCTCTTCATTAATGACCAAAGCAATCGAAGCCAGAGGCAAGTCAAAGCGATGTTCTTTAGAAGGCCCGCGCATTCTCAGGTATTCAAGCTTTTTATCTTCGATTTTTTCTATAAATGCCTGACTTTTATCACAAGGCACAAGAGCTCCCTCTTCATTGAAGAAGCTGCCATCAAGTTCGCCGTTTGCCCGGGCTTGCTCGACTTCTTCCTGTAGTCTTTCTTCGAAGTCCTTCTGACGTCTGCCACATTCCATGTCAGTTAAGGCCGTTTCGAAATAAACGTTAGTAACGTCGTAATAAATCAGGGTCGCCTTTGTCTTTCCAAGCTGTTTGTTTACCGAGCGGCCGAAGAACCGCATGATGGAGTCTTTATGCTCAAATAAATAATCGTAGGAGTCGTAGAAACTGTCGAGTGCTATGTTTTGGACGGGTGCTCCCAAGAAGCCGTCCTGGTCCCCGAAAGAGTAAAAAATGGAATGAGGATCGAGGATCTTTAAAAAACATAAGTAGGAAACCACCGCATTCAAATCAAAGCGGGCGTTTGTTTGGCGGGTTTTAATATCGTGGAATTTTCGGTCCAAATGCAAATAATCGTCCCAAATCTTCTTTAGAGCATAGTGACCATATTGCAAAAGCGGCAGAGGCGATGTGTTTGCCGACTCATTGTCGAATTCAAGAATGCTCTTAGCTTGCGCGATACGGTTTTCTGACTGCAGATGCTTTTTCTCTTCAAACTTTTCCCGATACTTCTGCTTTAAGTTTTCGAGGTAATTCGGTTCCTTCTGTTCGAGAAGATCTAATCGACCGAGGTTCTGGACTACTTTGTGTTTGACTTTCCCATTGTCGTGCCGGTAAGACTCCATGAGTCTGACGTACGCGTATTCACCCTCCCCATATTTTAGTGGATTTATTTTTTTTTGGGGAAAATAAAATCTTGCAAGGCAATTTGGCCCAAAACCAATAACACAATTGAAGCAAACAACAAATGTAAACCGCCTACCTGCAATTGAGAAACAGGCTCATCAAGAACAAGAATACCCAGCAAAGCTGCTCCTACAGGTTCAGCAAGTCCTAACGTTGAGCCAATTACGCTTCCTGTGTACTTTAATCCGGTCATGAAAAGGCTGAACGCTAATCCAACTGAAATTATTCCTATACCTAGAACTACAAGAAAACCTTCTTTAGAAAAGACCCATCCAAACGGATAAATAAATAAGACTGGCAACATAACTAACGAAGAAATCCCCATAACAATCATCATGGTTGTTTCTGCAGGTAAATATTCCAGCACCTTAGGTGTGAAGACTAACAGCACTCCGTAAACAAAGCCAGCAGCAATGGGAAGCACAGAATATATAAGTGAAGTTCCACTTGTAAAAGACTCGGCATTCATATGGACGATACCGGCGATGGCCAAAAAGGTTGCTATATACCATCGAATGGGAGGATCATTTCCATACAAAATCTTTTCTATAGTGGCTGTCCACAATGGAGTCACTCCGATAGCTACTACTGCAGTAGTAGAGACTCCCACGGCTTTGACGGAAAAGAAAAATAAAGGAGAGTAACTGACAATGCAAAGAACACAAAGAAGGATATATTTCCATGGAAGAGTTTTCCAATTTTGAGGCAATTTTCCGGTAAAAAAGCACCAGAGAAAGAGACACAGACATCCTACAGACAGTCTCGCCTCACTGATAATCCAAGGAGATGCTTCTTCAGGAGCAATGGACTGAAATACTCCCGTAGTACTAAAACAAAAAGCTCCGAGAACCAAAAGAATTGCTGCTTTAAACCTGCTCATTTGAAGCCTCCTTTTTTGCCTCAAGCTTCGATGATTGTCAAACAAGTTTCCCGGTATATTGCAAAATTTACATTAATACTATGAAAGGATCTGCACCTTCTGCCCCAAAGGATACATCGTCACAGGACCCGGGAGTTATTTCTAACTCATTCTAAAAAGTCTCTGCGTCAAGGATATTCTCTTAAGCTCAAAATATGCCAATTACTTAAAGAAAAGCAGACAGAGAAACTATTTCAAGGACGGACAAGCCGTCTCCATTTTGGCTTGTTTCGAATGAGAATCTCAAAATACTTCTTTTACAGGCAAGAGGCTAACCGGCGCGAATACGTGAGCGAATATATGCCCGCAAAACCAATGCGTCCGTTAATTTTATTTCTAAAGTAACGAACGCATTTTTGCTCAATTAGGAAGCACCAGTTTATTTAGCCGCTTCTTGACCAGCTATCCTCCCGTATACCAGTGCATCGGGAACGGCATTTCCACCTACGCGGTTAGCTCCGTGAATTCCTCCCGTTACCTCACCTGCGGCATAAAGACCAGGTATGACTTTACCGTGAACATCCAGCACCTGCGCCTTCGGATTAATTAAAACGCCGCCCATGGTGTGATGCACTGACGGGGCCATGATAGTTGCGTAATAAGGAGCATGCCCATCAAGGCGAACTTCCGGATCGCAGCTCGGTCTACCAAAAGGATCTCCTTTCAAAGTCTTGCAGAACTCATTCCATTCTTTGACAGTTTGCTTGAGGTTTTCAGCATTGATACCGGCTTTTTGAGCTAATTCATCCCAAGTCTGACCAACAAAAGCCTTCTTTTGTTTAACAAGATCTTCTAGCTTAACTCCGTATTTATTACGGCCGTTCTTATCAATTTGGCTAGCTTCGCTTGTTCCGATAATGAAGAACTGTTTGTCTCGCTGTTTTAAAGCGGCTTTTGAAATAGTATCTCTTCGGCCGGTTTCATTAACGAATCTCTTACCGTCTTTATTTACAAACACGCTGGTGCTGATATTAACTTTACTGTTCGAAGAACCTGTATAGGCATCAGTAGTAGGAAGCAACTGAATATTTCCCATTTGGACAAGTTTTGCTCCGGCTTTTTCGGCCATCACTATTCCGTCGCCTTGGATAGAAGGAACATTAGTTGTATTTACATTGTCACCTAACTTCTTATCCCAGATGGTATCGTAATGAACTCGCATCTTCACATTGGCGCCAAAGCCTCCGGAAGCCAAAATAACGCCTTTGGTAGCAGTCAAGATATACTTTTGTCCGTTTGAATTCAGACATTCCACACCGACCACTCTGCCATCCTTAATAATAAGGTCCTGTGCCTTTGTGTTTAGAAGGATCTTAACCGGAAGCTTTCTTTTTTCGATTTCGTTTAAGAAGGTGTCAATAAAACCAACACCAGAAGCATAGTTAGCAGAGCGATTTGCTCTCGGCCACAAAGAACCCATCACTTGTTCTGAGTTTTTACGCCAAACGAAGCCCATTTTCTCTAAGTCTTTTTCCAGAACAGGGGCCTGCTTGGTTAAGTTATATACGAGTTCGAGATCGCCCTGATAATCGCCTCCCTTCCATGTCTGCAAAGCATGGAACTCAGGAGAATCAAATAGTTTTTTGCCATTGTTGGCGTCATAGTCCCGCAACTGTGCTTTGACGGTATCAATCAACTGTGCATGCAGAGCGTTCTTAGGCTTTTCGCTGAGTATTGTTTCAACGATCTTTCTCCGAGGAGCCGTCATCTCGAATTTAGCGCTTCTTTGAAGATCGGCTGCATTGAAATTACCGCCGGCTACAGATGTATTGCCACCGGCATAATGGGATTTTTCAACAACTATGACTGAAGCTCCTTTTTCGGCAGCCGAGACAGCAGCCGATAACCCGGCTCCACCAGCACCCACAATAACTACTTGAGCCGTTTCTTTCACAGTACCGTTCAATTTCGGAGGCAACGGAACCTTTTTATTGAAATCCGCAGGATTAAGGTCTGCTTTTACCAAGGCTTTTTTAACTGCGTTTTTAATAGCAAAGCTCGTCAACGTCGCCCCGCTGATGTTGTTCACATTCAACGATTGATTCTTGACAATTTCTTTGGGAATAGAATCCTTCGGAAGATCTGCGACCGGATGAGTTTCACTCCAGTCAAGAACTTTCACATCGGCAATCTTATTATCCTTAACGGTGACTTCTACATTTACTTCACCATTTCTTCCCATCTCAGAGGCAACAAAAGTTCCGTCTTTGGCTAATGCGGATTCAGCGGAGAAAAAGCAAAGAGGAATGGAACTAAGAAGGCAGATAGATGTTAACTTTTTGGTCATAGACTTCTCCTTGAAATGCGGGGCGCCCCGCTTTTACCGTTTTCTATTAAACCGCAAGTCGGTACTAGAGTACCTGCTATTTTTTCTTTTCGATTACCTTCAACACCGTTTTTAGTTCATCAATATTGCGAACATTCAGCTTTTTATAAAGATTTGCACGGTAATTTTCTATCGTCCTCTCAGAGAGTCCTTTTCTTTCGGCAATGATTTTGTTGGTCAGACCTTTTTCTATCAAGGTCAGTACTTGTTTTTCTCTTTCTGTCAGCTTCTCGTACTGCTTCTGCAGTTGGGCTTTGGAGAGCATCCCTGCTCTGCGACGCTCATCTTCTTTAACCGCTTCTTTTACCGCATCTAGAAAGATTTCCGGGCGGAGAGGCTTCTCCAGAAAATGGAACGCTCCCTTTCTGAGAACATTTACTGCCATAGGAAGGTCCCCGTGACCTGAAAAGAAAATCACAGGAAGCCGTATTTCTCTTTTCAATAGTTCATCGAAAAGTTCTATGCCGTTTACTTCCGGCATTTTGACATCGAGGACGATACAACCAGGGGTTTCCTCTTTAAAATCTTTTAGAAAATCATGCGCACTGCTATAGCACCGGCAATCAAGTCCTTCGGACTCGAGAAAATAACAAATCGACGTTAGCATGGAGGGATCGTCGTCAATTAAGTGAATTACGTTCTTATCCATTTTTACCTCCATACGGCAACGTAACCGTGACCTGCAAGCCTTCTTCTCCCGGTACTTTGAAATCTATTCTCCCGCCCATATTCTCAACAAGACCAATGGCGATTGGAAGCCCAAAGCCGAATCCCTGCTTTTTAGAACTGAAAAGCTTACTGGATTGCAAAAGGTCCAAATCGACGGGAGCACCGTTATTCAAAATGGTGAATATGACATTGTTCTCTTTAAACTCGATTTTTATTTTGATCTTAGGATTGCTTATCGTAGAAATGTACTCACAAGCATTTCTGAGAATATTGGAAAAAACCAAATCAAAACACATCCTATCGGCAAGAAGCTCTCTCGGCTGTCCCTCCACTTCGATGCCAGCTGCCTTCCTTTGCAATCCGGAGGTAACGAGTGCCTCGTCCAATAGCCTTTCTATCTCATTTTTTATGTCGATTTTTTGGAGAGTCTGTCCTTCGCTCGCTAATTTTCGAATTTTCCGGATCGTTTTATCCGCTTTCTGAGCTTCATCAATGATTTTCTCAGTTATCGAAATAAAGTGAGATACATTGGGCTTTTCATTCTTTTTCAAGTTGCCAGCCATCCCTTTCGCAAAAAATTGGATTGCCCCCAAAGGCTGCCGTATTTCATGGGCGACCGTACTGGATAACAATCCGACAATTCCTACTTTCTGCATCTTGTTGTACTTAGCCTCAATCAAGCGGGTTTGCTTATGAGCAAAATTCAACTGCTCCGTTCTTTTTCTCACGAGGTGACGCACTCTTAAGTGATGGAATAAGCCAATCATTATCAAGAGTAAAAAGACAAGTATTTCGGTTTGGTAATGTCTCAGAAACGTTTGAACGAGCTCCTTCTTTTTAACTTCGAACGGTCCGATTTCCAGGTCTTTTAAAAGCTGGTCCAACTGAGTAAAGTCCGTTGAGAGGCCCCAATACAAACCGTTTTTATCGCTCGGTTCGACGGAAAGGATACTTTTCACCACCCTTCTTGCAATTTCCGGAGAAGCAGAAGGAGTTGTGGCAATGGTCCAATTCGGAAACAGTTCGGAAGTATGCTGACAGACTAAATTCGAATCTTTCTTAGGGTCGATTACGCGGATTAAGTTTTTATCTAATTTGTTTCGTTCGGCATATTCTTCCCAATAGCAAGTTCTAAGAATTCCTCCGTCGATTTCTCCGTTCAGGACCTTCTGGACTATTTTTTCTACGTCATGTCCGATGAAGATCGTCTCTCCGAAAAACTTGTTTGGGTTAAAACCTTTTTTGAAGATTTCATGAAGCACCATCAGATGGCCTGAAAAGCCATAACGCATATTTGCGGCGATAGTTTTTCCTTTGAGGTCCTCCAAATGAATCAGGTCAGAACGCGCAGATCTCACAATTAAGGCAGAACCTTCGCTTTTATTAGGATCCGAGAGCTTTTCACTTACGATAGTTCCGACACTTCTGGCTCCGGAATCTGCAAGCCTGCGGAATGTCCCGGAGGAAGAAATGAAAACGTCAGCTTCGCCATTTCTTACCGCTTTTTCGAGCTTAGGAAGCGGATAAACCGTAACCTTTACATTTTCCTGACCAAACTCTTTTTTAAGAGCGTCTACCGTAAGAGAAATCAGCGGCTGGTTCGTACTTGGTTCTGCAAGCGTAGACACCGCAAGTCTAATCTGCGGCTGTTCCTCTGATTTCGTCTGCGACAACGCAGGCAGAGACACTAGTGACAGTGAGAGAACGAAAACAATTAGAACGGGACTTTTCATAAATTCTGTAGGTACTCTAGTACCAAAACATTGTTTAATAGGGATAAGGAAAGCAAAAAAAGGAAAATCCCATGAAGTCCAAACTGCTTTTAACTCTTATTCTAATCTATGTGTCAATTTGTAATTACGCTCAGCCCTCTTTTGCCTCTTCGTTTTTAGCTGATCGGCATCAAAGCAGAAATGTTTCTTGCCAACAGTGTCATGGTCAAGAGAACAGCACCGCAGAAAAAAACTTAGGAATGAATTGCCAGAAATGCCATGGCACTTATCAGATGATGGTTGATAAAACACAGAAAAAGTTTCCTGAAGTCAATCCTCATGATCAGCACGACGGAGATCTCAGCTGTGTTGTATGCCATAAAGGTCATAAGAAAGGCGTGAACTATTGTGAAGAATGTCACGGAACCTTTGTCTTTGAAGTTCCATAAATCAAACTTTATCCAAGGAGAGCAGATATGTCGATTTCCAGAAGAAAATTTTTAGTATCCTCAACCGCCGGTCTTGGTCTCATTGGCGCTCAAACTGCTTCCGCAGCGCCTTCCCCTGCTCCTGCAAAATGGGACAAAACTTATGACGTTGTGGTAGTCGGGTTGGGCGGCGCCGGTGCATCTGCAGCAATTGAAGCGTTTGATAACGGTGCAAAAGTTCTCATCTTAGAAAAGCAGGCTAAGAGCCATCTCTACAACAACACCAGAATGTCAGGAGGCGGCTTTCATTGCCCGGACAAAGACGGTGATCCGGTTGCTTTGAAAGAATATGCAAAAGCGATGTTTTCCGGGGAGAATATTCCTTGGAAGGGAGAAGGAGAACAAGAAGAGGTCTCCGAAGGATTGGCGCAAGGATGGGCTAAGTATTCTCCCTTGAATGCAGAATTTTTGAAGATGTGCGACCCGGAATTTCATCCTTTACCCAGAAAAGCCAACGGCGCAGCGTTTAAGAATTTCCCGGGAGCCATGGAAAGCCATTACAGAGCCTATTCCTCCAGCTACAGCGATAAAGTAAACCGCTATAACGCTAAAGACAAACCTAAAGCCGAAAAATCCAGAGGAGAGGCTTTTTGGAACGCCCTATATAACGGTGTACTGACCCGAAACATCGATGTTCTTTATGAAAGCCCAGCGGAACGTCTTTTAACTAATAATGACGGTGAAGTCATCGGCATCACAGCTAAAGTTAACGGTGCTCCATGCACCATCAAAGCCAACAAGGCCGTAATTCTTTGCAGCGGCGGTTTTGAATACAACAAAGCGATGAGAAAGGCATTTTTGGAAGGCCCGGGTGAGACAGGATGGGCTTTTTACGGTTCTCCGGATAATACCGGCGACGGCATTATCATGGGATTAGCAGTCGGCGCCGGCCTTCAAAAAGTAGGCAAAGCAGCCGCCCGCATGATTATGTCCGTTCCTATCAAACATCACGGTCTGAACATGGGACTTGATACGCCGGTTGTCGGTTCTAAGAATTCCATTCTCGTTGATAACTACGGCAATCGATTCTGTTCAGAAACAAAGGTTATTGAAGATCCAAGCCGCTACATGTTCTATAAGGAAGCCGTCCATATGAACATTGACGATCTTACTTATCCGCGCCTTCCTGCTTGGTTCATTTGCGACGACCAATTGCTGAGCAAGCGTACATTGACCGACCTCGGCCACTCTACAGCAGGCTTTGGATTCGTGCCATGGACAAAGGACAACCAAGACGCCATTAAAAGAGGCTGGATCCTAGAAGCAAATTCTCCTGAAGAGTTAGCTGCAAAAATTAAAGCCCAACCCTCCAACAAAGACCGTATGGTCACGGAGAATTTCGTTAAGACCATTGAAAAATTCAACGCTGCCTGTGCAAAAGGAGTTGACGAAGAGTTCCAGCGCAGAGCCAATACTTTAGGGCCAATCAACACCGGCAAATACTATGCAGTTCCGTTAGTAGCCGGAGGTCCTAATACGAAAGGCGGTCTTGCAGCTAATGGAGAAAGAGAAGTTCTGGATTGGTTCGGAAATCCGATTCCAAGGTTATATGCAGCCGGTGAAATTGCTTCTGCTCTTAAGTTTGTTTATCAAGGCGGCGGAAATCTAACCGAATGCATTGTTTACGGCCGAATTGCCGGAAAAAATGCTGCCAATTTGAAGAATTGGGGTTAAACAACAAAAAGGAAGACTAGAAGAGGTAATTCAACCTGCGGTCCCGGAACAACGAAAGACGAAAATTGGGTCTCAAATAAAATAGCGTTTTGTCTTTTAATGAAGTTCCGGGACTGGCAATCTACTGAGCTCTAGCTATATAAGCTTGGTTCGTGGCCTATACACGAGATACTGTTCAAACGAACAACAATACTAAATACATCCTCTTGAATCTCTGCACCTTATTGTTGGAAAAGATAAAGAGAGTACAAATAGACAGACCTCCTGGATTCATCGTCTAGGAGGTCAAAATTTAATCCAAAACTAAAGACAGTGAGGCTTTGGTTCTTTTAAGTCCTTATCTCATTTCTTTTATCGCCGTTTGAGCAGCTTTTTTACCGAATACGATATTTCCGGTCACAGCATTACTGCCATACCGATCCATACCGTGCCACTCTCCAACGACCTCTCCTGCCGCAAGTAAATTGCTTATAGGTTTACCGTTCTTGTCGAGAACATGCATATCGGTATCAGCTTTTAAGCCACCAAGCGTTCCGCCGATGCCAGGGATAACTTCTATGGCATATAAGGTTCCGCGCATATCGCTCATTAACTCTTTTCTTCCAAAATCAGGATCTTTTTGTGCGTCAGCATATTTCCCATAAGTTTCGATAGTCTGAACAAAGTCCTTTTCCGGCAACCCTAATTTTTGTGCCATTTCTTTGGCATCAGAGGCTGTCTTTACAAAACCTAGTCTGACGTAACCCTCATGGACTTTCTTGCGTTTTTGAACAACTTGATCGTTGTAAATTAAGAACGCTGAACCGCCTTCTTGCTTGAGAATTTCAGGGCCTAATTTGTTTCTAGGAGCTTGGTCATCGACAAACCGTTTACCTGAACGGTTTACCAGAATACCTCCGTTATTTCGAATAGCTTGGGTGATCATGATGGTTGTTCCCGCTGCTGCATTGGGATGAATTTGCACTCTCTCCAAGTGATTGACTTGAGCTCCGACTTTAGAGGCCAATTGAAGCCCGTCACCATGAGAACCAGGCTGAGCTGTAGTGATAATGCCTTTGAACTGAGGCAATTTCTGTGCTATGAGATCTCCGTTATTGGCGTAACTGCCGGTCGCCAGAATAACTGTCTTAGCTTCAATTGCATAAACGCCGTTATGCTTTCCTTTTACCAAAACGCCCGTAATATTGCCCTTCGGATCCTGGAGCAACTTAACCACTTTTGAATTTACTCTAACGTCAGCCCCGGACTTTACGAGAGCCGGCTCAATAATGTCAACCATGTATCTGCCGATTCCTCCGCTAGGAGTAAAGAGCTGACGGGGATAGGTCGTTCCGCCGGTTCTGCCTTTTTGCAGTTCTAAATGCCCCCCAAGATCTTTAAACCACTGGTAAGCGTCCTTGGAGTTTTCTCCAAGTATGCGAATTAAATCTTTATCGTTAGCTCCTTTGCCAATATGAAGAGAATCTTTCACGAAAGTATCAACATTATCGGCAACACCATTCTTTTCCTGCAAATCTGATCCGACCACATTCATGCCACCTGTAGCCAACAAAGAGGAGCCGCCAAGAATCGGCATTTTCTCTAGAAGAATGACGTTTTTTCCTGCTTTCTGCAGTTCAATTGCAGCCACCATTCCGGCTCCCCCTCCTCCGACAATGACTACATCGGTCTTTTCCGTAAAAGCCGGAACAGCATTGTCATACTGCCCCAAGTCTTCTGGCAGATAAGGAATCTTTTGCCGCCCAAATTTCATAGGCATATCAAATATATGACAGTTATTACAATAGGCGAAGCTTTCTTGATGGCCTTGGTGACAGGTTGTGCACGAGGATATGGATAAATGTCCTTTATGCGCCGATATCGGTTTTCCTCTTTGTGTGTCCTTCTCGCCTAAGGATTTATAACTTCCGTGACAGCTTTGACAAGAAACATCGATCTCTCTTTCTGAATCAGTCACTTTATCTGTCGGGTGGCACGTCGAACAACTTGCACCCATTTTATTTTGATGATAACCGGCTAGATAACTTGATTTTTGACCCTGAACGAATTCTTGTTTATTAGCACTTTCTTCCATCGACTGAGCTTGCACAGGACCAAATGCAAGAAGAATTGACAAGACGACCAGCTTAATTTTGTTTTGCATAGGGCTCTTCCTAAGGAGTTTGATTTGAGGCTTTCTAATGAAAACATTCTAAGGTTCACTGACTATTATTAAAATTGATAAAAATCTATCAATACATAAAATTAATTCATGAAACTTGCCTTCTATCTCAAACAACTTAGAGTCTTCTATGCGGTAGCTGTTAATGAAAAAATGACTAAAGCCGCAGCAGAACTTTGTTTGACTCAGCCGGCTGTCAGCCACTCCATCAAAGAATTAGAGGGTGCTTTAGGGTGCCCGCTGTTTCTGAGGGTAAGGAAATCTTTGCAGCTGACAAAACAAGGAGAGATTCTATTCAATAGCTGCAGGAAGATTTTTTCTGAACTCGATAAGGTAGAAAATGAAATTGATCTGAGTAAACAAAATAGTTCGGAAAGCTTTTCCTTTAGTGCCACTCAAACAATTGTTAAATACTTCCTTTTCGACTCTCTCAAATCATTCGTCGAACAAAACCCAACAACAAAATTAAGGATTCAATCAAGTTCAAAAAAAGAGACTTTAGAGTTAATCAAAAACGGAGAAGTGGATTTTGGCTTCATCACTTCTCCCGTCCCAGAGAACATGGATAATTCACTAGAGTTCATTGAACTTTTTACCTTCACAGATCAGTTTATTGCTGCAGACCGCTTTCCTTTAGACACGACAAAGCCATTAAATTGGCATACTCTTTCTACCCTCCCTATCATCACATTAGGAAAGAATTCCCTAACTCATCGGTATCAGAAAGAATTAATGGCAAAGGCCGGATACGAACTGAAAACCGCACTGGAGTGTGACAATCTTGACCTTGTTGTTGAATTTACTGAACTAGGACTTGGCATTGGTTGGGTTACTGATAAAGTTTTCTCCAGAGTCTGTCAGGAAGGAAAAAGAATTAAGGCTATAAATTTTGAAAGCTCGTTCCCTCTCAGATCCGTTGTTTTAGTAAAAAACAAATACTATCCGGTCAGTAACGCCGCTGATAGATTTCTTGTTTTTCTTGCAGCCAGAGGCAAAAAAAATGAATAAAAATTCTTTTTGGCTCCTCGCAGCAGCATTTTTCACATCATGCGTCACCGTCACCACCAGATTAACCGGAGGTCAATACCAATTTTTTGAAATTATGGTGGGGAAGTACCTGTTTATTTCTCTGATTACAGGCTTTCTTCTGATTTACCGAAAAGAATCTTTTTTCCCGCACAATCCGAAACTTTTGATGTTGAGGTGCTTATTTGGTGTCGGCTCTGCGGTCGCCAATACCATTCTTATTCTGAATGTTCCGGCGGCACTTTCTCAAGCCGTTAACTACACATCTTCAGTCTGGATAGTTTTGATTTTAAGTTTAATAACGGTTTCCTTCTCAACAAAAAGCTTTGTCGGTTCTTTCGTCCCGGTAATTATCGGACTTGCAGGAATCTTTATTATCTTCAATCCAAATCTAGATAAGTTCTCAGACGTTAGCATCGGGATTGCAGTTGCATATGGCTTAAGCTCGGCATTAGCTTCAATCTTTTTAAGAGAACTTGGCAAGCACAACGAATCCCCTTTACTGGTTACTTTTTATTTCGGAATATCTTGCTTACTGTTAGGCGCAGGATTTTGCGCAGCATGTAACTCTCAAAACCTTGGCCTGATTTTTTCGGATCCTCTGCTTTATCTCATTGTAATTTTTGCTCTGCTTTATCAAATCACCCGAACAATCGGTTGGGAATTTGGCAATCCTTTCATTAACTCTTGTCTTTTATTCACTGGAGTACCATTTGTCATTGCCTTGGGCTATCTGTTCTTGCAGGAACTTCCCGGCTTAACAGAATTAATAGGAATATGCTTAATAGTGGTATCGGCCCTTTTAAGTTTTAGGTTTCAGAGAAGAAAGTCACACAGTTTCGAGTAAATTTCAAGCGGTAGGATTCGTGCCGTCGTTGCGAATCCTGCCCCTCCAAACGTGCTGGCAGTGCGGTGGCTGCGATCAAAGACGGAAAGCCAGGTTATAAAAACTGCTCCTTTTACGAATAGTGAACCTAACAACGCATCTTCTTCCTCTATGTAGAGGTAAAAGAATTCTCGGTCACTTTGTGTTTGGCTAATTTGGTCTTAGGGTTCTAACGTCCGAGCAAAATGTAACATCAGACACTATAAAAATTTTAACTGTCTTAAGAAATGTTACTTCCTACGGAACACTTGAATGAAAAGGAAAATCGAAAAGTTTTTCCCATAGGGAAGTATTTTTTATTTCAAGTAAGAAAGAAAAATAAATTTTCAACAAATCAATTAGTTATTCAGTTCATTCGTAGTATACTTCCTGTAAAGCGTAACTTTACAGTTAACAGGTATTGCTATGAACGAGAACCAATCTTCTCCGATCCATCCCGGACTATTCTTTCGTGAACATTACCTTAATCCGCGAAATCTAACAGTAACGAAAGCAGCTGAAATCATTGGGATAAGCCGACCAAATCTGTCTAACTTTCTAAACGGTAAAATTTCAACCTCTCCTGAGATGGCTGCAAAGTTGGAAGCCGCCTTCGGAGTACCCGCTGAAAAATTGTTGGAATTACAAACTTCGTTTAACATGGCCCGATTATCACTACAGGCCGTTACCTCAGAGACTCGTCCCTATGTGCCGCCTTTTTTAAAGATTCTGGCAAAGGATATTGTTACTTGGAGCGATACAATTTCTTCCAGAACGCACCTTCCTGTTTTGCTTAGAACGCTAGTTCACTCAACCGGAAAAGGCCTGCAAAAGGTAGATTTTCCAGGAAACGATGATGGAGAAAGACGCGGTAGTGACGGAATTATCGTGGCTGAAGGTTGCACTCCATGGATCCCCGCAGGAACCTCTACTTGGGAATTAGGAACAAAGAAAGACTTCAAAACGAAAGCCGAAGAGGATTTTCAAAAAAGCATTAACGCTTTTAGGCATAAAAGTCCAGAGAATGTAACTTTTGTTTTTGTGACTACTCGCAGGTGGCTCGGAAAAGATGCTTGGGTCGAGGAAAAACAGAAATTAAAACTATGGCGAGATGTCAGGGCGTATGATGCCAGTGATTTAGAGCAGTGGATTGAGCAATCTCCGTCAGCGCAAGTATGGTTCTCGGAAGAAACCTCTCGTCCCTCCGAAAACATTCGAACTTTAGAAAGATGCTGGCACGATTGGGCGGACTCAACAAATCCAGAACTTGACTCTTCTCTTTTCGATCAGGCAAAAGAAACCTGGAAACAAAAGATAGAAACTTTTTTATCCGATCCTGATAACAAATCACTAAAAGTCTCAGCCGATTCTATCGAAGAGGCTCTAGCCTTTTTACATCAATCAATCTCGTTTTCATCTTTTCAAGAAGCCGCCGATAAAACTTTAGTTTTTGATAAGACAGGCACTCTTCCAAGGCTAGCTCAAGCAAATCTCGATTTCATTGCTGTGACCTATCATAAAGAAGTCGAACTGGAAGTTGCGCCGTTCTCTTCAAAACTTAAGCACATTGGCATCTATACCAAAAATGCGGTTCATACTAAAGCCGATATCATCCTACATCCTCTTACTTCTGGGAGACTCTCCAAATCTTTAAAGAAGATGGGCATTGAAGAAGACGAGATTAAAAGACTCGAGAAAAAAAGCGGTCACTCTTTAACTGTCCTCCGCCGTCAGCTCTCTCCAAATATTGCCCTTCGATACCCTCAGTGGGCACGTGAGATAAATCCTTCTTCCCCCATCATTCCTCTTACTTTAATCGGCGTCTGGTGCACTGAAGACGAAAATGACAAAAGGCTGTTAACAAAATTATGTAAAAGCTCTTATGAAGAGCTAGAGAAACAAATCAGAGCCTATATGTTTCTCAGTGATTCTCCCATCTGGTCGATCGGAGAATACCAAGGAATGGTTTCTGTGTTTGATGCCCTTTTTGCCATTGCTCCTTTTATTACAAAATCAGAACTTTTCAACTTTCTCGATGTGGCGTTTGAAGTTCTCTCGGAAGACGACCCAAGCCTTGACCTTCCAGTTGATAAGAGATGGCTCGCTTCCAGCCATGGCAAAACACGGCATTGCTCCAGTGCAATGCGAAAAAGCATTGCCGAGTCGCTTATTTTGATTTCCGTTTATGGAAACGAGCTTTTCAGCCATCTTGCATATTTTGATGCTGAATTTGAAGTCGCTAAAATTATTTGCAAAATACTGAATCCCTTGACACTCAGAAAACTTGAGGCCCAAGCCGATTGTTTAAGCTACTATGCAGAAGCAGCTCCAAGAGCTTTTATTAAAATAATTAAGGATGACCTTGAGCAAGAAAAGCCGGCGGTTTTTGAATTATTCAAACCCCGCCCCATTACGCTCTTTTCTCCTTGCTATTCTTCAGGCCTTCTCTCCGCACTAGAAATCCTTGCTTGGAATCCAGATATTTTTCCAACCATAATTCAGCTCCTTGCAAAACTGTCTGTGTCAGTGATGGGCAACGGCTCGTCTTCCCCTCTGCATTCTCTTTGCTCAATTCTAAAACCGTGGATGCCCCAGACAAGTGCAGATTTAAAGTTAAGAGTCTCTACTATTCGAAGACTTTTCAAAGATAATCCGGAAGCTGCATGGAAGGTATTTTGTCAATTGATTGAGTACCTCCATCAAGAAGTTGGGAACTTCACACGAAAACCCCTATGGCGAACAGACGCTGTCGGTTACGGGAATCCTCTCGAAGACATCATCCCAGCAAATAACTTCAGGAGACATTTAATTGATTTAGCATTATCTCAATCTAGCTATAACTCTCAAATGTTTTGCGACTTAATTTGGCGTCTCCCGAGATTCTCTGAAGAACAGCAAAGCAATTTTTGGTCTGTATTAGATAAATGGGTAAAGGAGAAACCAACTCAAGATGAGCTCGCCAAAGTCAGGGAGGAGATCCGACTAAGGTTTTTTAATTCTCACGGATTCGTCCACCGCATTCATGACGTGGGATTCTCTTATTCCAAAGAACAAGCGAGAATCTTTTATAAAAAACTTCAACCCACTGACATTTACCAAAAACACATGTGGTTATTTAATTTTGGCTTGGTTGACATTTCCTCTGAGAGTGACAAGCCAGAAGAGTGGGATCTACTAGACCAAGGAGAGAAACTTCTTCAGTTTCGTGTCGAAGCTCTCTCTGAAATCACGTCTTGCTATGGACTTGAGGGAATTTTTCATTTTGCAAAAATAGCCAAATGTCAAAGTTTAATTGGTGAGATCGCAATCAAGAGTGTAGTCAAATCCGAGGAGCTTGAAGATTTTTTCATTTATTGTCTTAAAAATCAGGAATTCCTTGAGTTAGCCAGAGGTGCTTCATACAACTTTAATGACGACCAAAAATGTTCATTATTTAAGCGTATAGCTCCGAAAATTGAAGAAACACTTGCAGTGGATTTATTGCTGCTTTTCCCATACCGCCAAAAAACTTGGAATTTATTAAATTCTCTTTCAGATAAAGCGTCTGACCGCTATTGGAAAAATGTGTCTTGTCTCCCACTCTTGAAAACTCAAGAAGAGGCCGTAGAGAGCATCAACAAACTGATCAGTGTAAAAAGGGCAAAAGCGGCTTTCCTTTCAGTTCAATTCCAACTCCAAAAAATTGATACAAAAGTTCTTCTGAAGATTATGAGAGCTATGTTGGAAGAAGAAGTAGGAACGTTGAATGAAGGCCCTTTGGTTCCCGATAACGTTGTTGAAGCATTAGCGTTGATTTCTTCGGACTCCACAATTCCTCTTGAAGAAAGAGCCATACTTGAATTTCAATATATAGAATTTCTTACCAAACTACCTCGCTGGCAAAAAGAACCACAGCTTCCAAGTCTAGAACAATATGTATGGGCTCATCCAGAAATCTTCGTTGAGGCCGTAGTTGGTGTCTTTAAAAGAAAGCACGGAGGAGAAGATCCTCCGGAAATAATGCAACGACCAAAAAATCCAAACATTGCCAGAAAATATTACCTATTATTGGAACATTTACATGGAGTACCTGAAAAAAACAATGGTAAAAGGAACCTGCTGTATCAATATCTAATGGGATGGATAAGCACTATAAGGGAGCAATCCAGAACACTTGATAGGATTGGGGTAACAGACGAAAAACTGGGAGAATTATTTGCTTCAGCTTTGTTGTATCAAAGTTCCGATATAAAAACAACCCTGCTAGACATAATGGAAGAATTACATTCCGAAAAAATCAGTATAGGAGTAAGAACCGGACTTTTCAATTCCAGAGGTGTGTACTCCAGGGAGCCGGGAGGAATTCAAGAAAGAGAACTTGCAGAACGGTATCAATATCAAGGAGAATTGATAAAAGAGAGCTATCCTTTCGTCGCCGATTCTGTCTATATGACGTTAAGCCGAGAGTACCAAAAAGATGCGGTTTGGGAAGCGGAGAGGGACAAGATTGAAGACCGAATAGGACTAATTTACCTCTAACAACAATTAGCACTTCTTTCCCTGGGATGACGATGGTTATCTTATACTTGGCTCCAGAAAACATTACGTATTGATCGTCAAACGCAAAAAGAGAAGTGTCTGGAATTTTGTGTCTGCCCTAATTTCATAGCGTAGTTTGTTTTCCCCGGAGAGGCCGTCGATTGCGGTGTTTATCGGAGTAGGAAAAGTAAAATGAGTTCCGTATTTTCCCTCCATCGGGCTGTTTCTGTATCTTTTTATGTACGGTTTGTTTACTTTTCAATTTCTTTTGGTTAGCATATCAGTAACAACATCCCGCAAGCTTAGCTCTTCAGTTCATCTGAGGATGATGCTCACTCCGCGGGATTTCTTTTTCTTACAACACCAAGATGAAGTCTAAGCCAGAAAAGAAATTTAATAAGCCTCACACAACATTTGCTGAGCAAGTTGACAAACTCAGGGAAAGAGGTCTCACAGTTTTAGATACAACTAAAGCGGAAAAACAACTGGAGACGATTGGATACTACCGACTAAGCTCCTATTTCTTTTTTCTAGAAGAAAAGAATTCAGATGGTTCAAGGAGCCACAAATTCTGTAAAGGCGCAACGTTCGATGACGCTATGAGATTTTATGTTTTCGATCAAAAATTAAGATTGCTTGTTATGGAGGCTATAGAACGAATCGAGGTGTCTTTACGATCTTCATGGGCTCACAAAATGTCTGAGTTTAATGGATCCCATGCTCACATGGACTGGACACTGTTTGAAGATTTCAACGAATATCAAGAAAGTCTCAATTTATTAATTAAGGAAGTATCACCCACACGAACTTCGTCTACTGAAATCAAACATTATTTTGATAACTATTCGACTCCGCCTATTCCACCAATTTGGATGGTTACATCTTGTATGAATTTCGGCGAACTTCTACGCTGGATTAAGAACACAAAGAGTACCCCCGTAAAACTATACGTCGCAAAATCCGTAGGGGTGCCGAACATTGATCTTTTTAAAGGGATCATGCGCAACTTTCAGACATTAAGAAATATATGCGCCCACCACAATCGTCTTTGGGATCGAAAATTTAATACAAGACTCCCCCTCATAGAGAAACATTTAACCTCTCCTATGGTTAAGAACCCGAAAGGAAAAAACGAAGCTGACAACAGGATTTATAACGAACTTCTGATTTTATCCCACATAATGAGCACGTTAAATCCAACATCCACTTGGAAACTAAGAGTTAAAGAACTCGTTCTAGATTTTCTAAACCAAAAAGAACAATCAGAGCTTGGTTTCCCTTTGAACTGGGAAAGCGAAAAGATCTGGCTTAGCTAATTATCTGTGGTTTTCTGCGCAGGATCTTCCTTCCTCGCAGAATCCTGTTAAACACCTCTGATTCCGCCTCTACATAAAGTTCTCCACAGCAGCCGACGACTCTTTTCACTGACAAATCCCTCGGACAAGCTTCCAAAGAGAGCCAAAATGAAAACGTATCTAACGATGGCACCGAACTAGTGGCGATACTACCATGAATGGGAAGGAGATCGACTTTCACATCAGAAATTCAGTGATTAGACGCTTCTCCTTCTAAGAAATTCTTCCAATTTTTTAAACCTCTTATCTTCCCGAATATTAGGTAGATGAACGGAGATCTGGTCTAAGCATTCTGTGAAGTCACCGATATCCAAAAATCGATACTGATTTGGTCTTTCGGAGATGATAGTGTCTAGCATGGTCAAAGCCTCCTCTGGGAATTGTTCGCAAAGGGTAGATTCTCGAAGCATATTTATCACAACCGATGTCTCCTCAATGCTCGAGATCCAAGGCTGAACTACGCTTAACGCTTCTGGAAATCTGCTACCACTAGCTAAAGCAACTTGCGCAAAATCCTCTGCTATCCGTGGGGAAACTAAGTTCATTGATTTAGGCCAAATATTTTGAATGAAAGGCCAAACTCGTGAACGCCAGTAAATTTCTTTTTTAGCTTCCGTGCTTTGAAATGCCTGAAGGAGTGCTTGAGAGGCTGTTTCCAAATCCTCTTTTTTTAATTCTCTGAAAGCAATCATCAACTCTTCCCTCGTGAATTCTTCGGAAGGACTCAACGCAAGATAAGTAAGAAAAGTCGCATACTGTTCTCTCAACCTCTCCAACTCTTCGGTGTGTTTTGCCGTGTCAAATAATTGTTCTTTTATAGGATGAAGCAGAGGAATATAAAGACGAGGAGACCATAAAAAACCTTGCCAGACGAAACTAGCCTCTCTAGGATTTTTCCAATCAAAAAATGGCAGCAATTTCTCTTTAATCCATTCCGGATCAATTCTATATAGGTTAATCGTGTTCGAGGCAAGAATGACCCTGGCTGGGGCAAACAAAGGAAATTCGCGGTTGCAGAACAAATCTAAAAATTCTCTGTACTCCGGGGGAAGACATTCTTTATCACTAAACTTTCTTTTGTTGATTTGGTTAATAATCGAAGAAGCTAAATTTCCTGCGGGTTTGGTGATTGCTGAAGTAACAGCATCTTCAGACTCATAAATATTCTCTGATAAAGAATCGACCTTGGAGTTTTGTAAGGATTCGAGAATTATTCGGCAACAGTCAAGGATTTCTTTTTCTGGAATAACAGGGATTCGAGAGTTGAACTCAAGCCAAGAAGTGAATGAAGGAAGGAGAGCGTCCGTGATAATTATCTCTTTCGAAATGACGAGAGGGGCCAGAACTTTCCAAGATTTCTCTGCAGTTTCTTTTTGGCTCCATGTCTGTAAAGCCGCCTGCCATGCACCTTCAGGCCATTCATTTTGGCGAGCAAGGGAAATTAAGGCCTGCATACAAACTTCATAAAAACTTCTGCAAACCTCCATCCACTTACCTCGGAAGAATAGTCGTTCGTCCTCCTTGTATTTTTCTAACCAGTTAATAAGCTCATCCAAATCGGTAGGAGGAGATTCAGTTTTGAGGAAATCGTTAAAGTCTGGGTCATCTGAGGTAGAAAGCCAACGTGAGAATTCCTCTCTTTCCGCTGGATATGTCGTCCATTCTGGATGACTCTTAGAAATTTTTTCAAAACATGAGGCGGCTTTCTTACTTAAAGTGAGACCCGATAATTTTAGTTTTATGAGGCGCAGCCAGATTTCATGTTCCTTTATTTCCTTCCACCGTGCTGGTTTAAGAGACTGGGAGTACATCCCTCTCGGAGGCCCTTGTAAAATTTCAGATTCTAATTGTCGTTGAGTTCGTAGGTTTAAATGGCTACCCTGAAGGACTAACAATCGACATGTCTCCCTTTGTGTTTCTAACGCCCACAAACAGAAAGCATCATTTGCCAATAACCACGCAACCCAAATTTCTGGAGGAATTTCTTTATTTTTACTTCCAGCAAAAAGCGCTAAGCGTTTAAAAGTAATTTGAGATTGTTCAAACCAGTCTAATGCCCGCTGATTGGCTCGGAGCACGTCAATATCAAGGAGCTTAAGCCAACAATCCCGAAGCAGTTCAATAAGGCGAACCCAATTTTGAAATCCTTGATTCTGTGGATGCTCTTCAATAGAAGGCAGATCTAGAAAGGAAATATCCGGCCACCGAACATGGCCGTTGATCTCAAGAATTAAATCTAAAGCATCCTTTAAAACAAGTTCTAATTCCGAAATTAGCGACAACAAATTTTCTTTTGTAATATCCAAAAGAGCCTTTTTTATTTGCTCAATTACTTCCTCATCTTGCAAGGCGAGTTCACAGTCCAAACACTCGCTGATGTCAGAAGAATCGCCTATTAAGGGGATTTTTCGTAAAATTATTATTGGTGATAATCTCCTTCGAAGATCAACTCGGGCTATGGAGTCCATCTCTTTTATTTTTAAACGATTTTCATAATAAAATTCTTCAGTCCGGTTTCTCATTCTCCCTGTAAGAAGTGCCCACCAGAGCTTTTCCATTCGAGGAGTAGGAATTGAAAATGGGTACTCCTTTTTAAAATCCTCAGCTTGTTTTTTCGAAAAGGCACTGTATCGCTTTAATGTGGATATAAACAAATTTTTAAGTCGAGGACAGATACAACCTTCCTGTGCTGAAAACCATAATATCAGCCTGGGATCATTTAAGTAGAAAGTTAGCCATATAGCCAAGTATTCGAACACTTCATCCCATTTGGTAACTGAGAAACCGGTAAGATTCATCCATGCGCCGTGTTCATAGGACGCGGGTCTATTAAGCATACTGAATTTAAGTGATGAATCTTCCTCGTTTCGGTTGGTTACTCCAAATCTGGGGAGGTCTTTGCTAGAAAAGTTATTCTGAGTAAATACATCAAAAAACCAGTCGAGAGGTGGTGCAGGCTTTGACTCTGCAAAACGTTTTGCCGGCAATCCGGACGGATCAGATAGAGCCCATAGCATTCTACCGACGAAGTCATCCTGGGGTGTACTCTTTTGAGGATGAGTTAAACATAGCTGAAGAACAAGATTCTCTTTTCCTTCGATTCCACTTGTATAAGCAGCAGCCCAGGCGTGCAAAGACTTATGCAGCCCAACATGTTTATCCCCTTCTGTCCCCCAAGGGTAAAGAATTGGCCTGACCCCTTTGGCTTCCCATTTACTTTTCTCCTCAGCTTCTTTTCCCGGAGAACAGTCAGCGAAAACCCAAGCTTGAGGAGTCCGCTCTCCCTGCCTCCTATCGGCAGCGAGTGCATCCATCATATAGCGCATAACAGGGTCATTGATCCTGTACCCTACAAAGACGACAACCCAATTTCGAAAAAGTTCGATTACGAACCGAGCGGCCCAACCTTCAGTTAAGTAGGCTACCCCAAAATCCCCACTTGTCATTACTAAACTATTCAAGTCTGAGTTTTGTGTAACATCTTTAGGCAGAACACCGTGAAGAAAGACCAATCCGTCCCAACGACTCTTTTTAGGTATAGGTAAAGATGGAGCCCCATGCTCTTTAAACGGCATCTTTATTTTTTTAGCCGCCAAATGAAATAGACGATCGTAATTTGTGGTTACCAACCTTAAATGACCGTCACGGGACAGACCTAACTGTAAAAGAGCTTGGTGGGTTTTGGTCGCTCCTCTTTTGCCAGGTGTAGGGGTCAAAATCTCTGGTATAACCTCTCTTAGTTTTTTTCTTCCCCCTGTGATTCGACGCTCAAACTGATCAAGTGTAGTGTCGTATTCCTCAGCATCGAAGGTATCTTTCTCACTTTTAGTTTTACATTCTCCATTTAATTTATAAATTTTTTCTACAAACGTTTCGAAGTTAGGTAAGCCAGCAGGAATCGAAATGCCGGCTCCACAGAAAAACACTACACGGCCTTCTTCATGCGCCTGCAAAAGTTCATTCGGAATATCCGGACCATTTTTAATGAACTGCATACTTTCCTCTCGTTTGCTTCCCTTCAGTTTTGTTATGTAGGAACCAATGCCCAAGCAAGAGCTTTAGACGAAGCACTAATTCGAGGCATCTTCATAGATTGCCATGATACTTGCCCGAGAGAATGGTGCTTCCATAGGGATTCTCTATCCCAAAACTATTGTGCGCCAAGAAGGCGCACAAAATTAAATTTTATTATGAACAAAAATGAATCATTCTTAAACTCTAGATATTTCCTCCTGAATGTCCTTGATTTCCCGAGGAAGCTGGTCTAATAACAAAATTAATTCAGATAAATTCTCTAGATTCGGACACAAGCGAACTTTCTTGACCAAGTCTTCAACCCAATCTAAATGTTCTTTTGCAAAAGTTTGAGCCTCTTCCAAAAGTTGCCTCTTCTCTTCTTCGTCTTTGGTTGTGTCTGCTTCCAAAAGAAGGCGAGATAGGAAAAACAATTGGATTCCAAGGTGATCGGCAGGCACCCGGCTTGAAGGTTTTTCACCAAATTTTAAATACCAATTGAGAGTTTTATCTCGGGGCTCCTGCATAGACAGACCCGTCCGGACTACACTTTCTTCCGGGGGAATACAGCACGGACCTATGCAAAATGCAGTTGTCCATTGCTGCTGTAGTTTCTCCAAAGAAGTTGACTCCAACGCTTTATAAATGGAGCCCCCTGTTCCCTCTCCCTCTGAACAATTCACAAGGTAGTATTTCTTAAGAACCGGAAGCGTCTTCTCATTAAAGCCTTCTAAAAGCCATCCCCCAAAGGTGACGGCTTTCAGAGCAGCTAGTTTTAGCTGGTTTCCCATTGTTTAAACTCCCTTCGGAGCGACACGGGACTTGAATAGAATGCTCGGCTTAGTATTTTGAGGATCAAAGCCCAGTGCATAAATAGTAGCACCCGGATGCAATTTTCTTAGCTCATCTATAGGTCCGCATTCGAGAGCTCTTCCAATGCAAGAAGCCACACAAGCCGGTTTGAGTCCCATTTTTATTCGATCGATGCAAAGATCACATTTAGTCATCTTGGGATGCTTTGGGTCACCTATGGAAGAAAGAGATAAATCTTCAAAGAATTGCGGCGCTCCCCACGGGCAGACTTTGGCACAAGTGCCACATCCAATGCATTTTTCTGAATCAACAATAACGGCTCCGAATTCCGGTTCTTTAGAAATTGCTTTTGCAGGACACGCTGGAAGGCATGCGGGTTCAGCACAATGGTTGCAAGAAATTGAAAGAGGGGCAATAACAACATCCGGCGGATTGTCTCCAAGCTCTACAAATGTGACTCTCCTCCAATTTTCTTTCATGTCGAATTTTCTTAGCATTGAAAGATTACTTGCGGATTCCTCTGATCCTGCTTGCCATTTTTCTGGCGTTTCATATTGAGACAAATTCTTCAGAGGATTGATTTGGGCATCCCCTCTTCTGCCTTCATTCCACTCCTTACATGCTACTGTGCAAGTTTTACAACCGTAGCAACGTGTCTGGTCAAAATAAAAACCCCATTGAG
>OGKG01001301.1_pt1 | contig 30337 bp, 19 predicted proteins | sample 1572201 | NCBI WGS metagenome assembly OGKG01 (sample SAMEA2582146, study PRJEB24529) | metagenome | biome: Human gut stool | place: China | collected 2011 | reverse complement strand
ACGTCGAATCCCATCTTATTAGCTTCTCCGCCCGAACCGGGATAACCCATACCCCCAATTTAACACCAACCTTAGCACTCACATCCAAATCACCCGTAAAGTTACTGATATTCATACCGACTTTAGCATTCCAGGAAACTTGTGAAAAACCCGCTAAAGACAATAAAGCGAACATCACTAATAAAATACCTTTCTTCATAATTTTAATGTTTTTAATTAATATAAAGTCATTTTCTGTGTTAACAATGTTACAAATATATTATTTAAATACATTAAAAACAAACATATTGTTAATAATTATACAACAAATAGATATTACATACAAGAAAAGGGAATTCCCTATTTATTGGAACTCCCTTCCCTATTTCTGATTTGAAAATAAAGGATCTTCGCTTTAATCTTTCAAAACCGGTCTGTTAAAATTCATAATGAAAACCAAAGCTCAAGTCTTCACTCTGCAAACTGATACCAAAACCGTCTTCAGTCACCGAATAATCATCCCTGAAGCCCACGAAGCCACATTTAGCAATAAGACTAAAATTCTTATTCAAATTTAAAGCAATCCCCGGCTTCAAACCGATTTCATAACCATTGGTAGCTTTATCAGCACCTTTTATACGATTGGTTGAAAATCCCAGACCACCGTCAATAAACAGTCTGACAATCTTATTCTCATAATAAGAAAAACGTGCATAAGGTGCAATAGCAACGCTATTTCTTTTCATTTTCTCAAAATAATCGTGTGAATAAGAGAACGTAACTCCTACCGCCCACTGTTCATTAAGGTTATAACCGACTTCGGGGGCAATTGTAAAATTAGTTCTATTGGCATCACCATTACGCCATAAATTAAATACACCACCCATGTAAAGATCTTGAGCATTCACAGACAAGGCTGCCACCATTACAAATAAAGACACTAACAGTTTTTTCATTTTTCTTTTGTTTTAAATTAAACATAAAATAGGCAAGTTCATGTGTCTATTTATTTCGGGGCGCAAAGATATAACAAGAGTTTTGACTAAACAATATTTTAGTTAGTTTTTTATAAAACTTCGAAATAGATAAATAAAAAAGGGAAGCCGTTTTTAATGGCTTCCCTCTCCAAGATATGATTATAAACGTTATCAATCTTCTAATGCTGCCTGCGCCGCTGCAAGTCTCGCAATGGGTACACGGAATGGAGAACAACTTACATAGTTCAATCCTACTCTATGGCAGAACTTCACAGATGAAGGTTCACCACCATGTTCACCGCAAATACCACATTTCAAATCCGGACGAACCGCACGCCCCTTTTCCGTAGCCATACGAACCAACTGGCCTACACCGTTTTGGTCGAGCACTTGGAATGGGTCTACTTTCAGAATCTTCTTTTCCAGATAAACCGGAAGGAAAGAAGCAATGTCATCACGAGAATAACCGAATGTCATCTGTGTTAAATCATTCGTACCAAATGAGAAGAACTCGGCTGAAGAAGCAATGCGATCGGCTGTCAAAGCAGCACGTGGAATCTCAATCATCGTACCTACCTTATAATCAATACGATCACCAACCTCTGCAAAGAGTTTTTCAGCCTCAGCACGAATCACGTCTTCCTGCTGCTTGAATTCATAAAGGATACCGGTCAACGGAACCATGATTTCCGGATGTGTCTCAACACCTTCTTTCTTTAATTCGAGAGCAGCACCAAGAATGGCACGAGTCTGCATCTGAGTGATTTCCGGATAAGTATTACCCAAACGACAACCGCGGTGACCCAACATCGGATTATGTTCGCAAAGCGATTCTACACGCTGTTGGATATATTGCAAGCTTACCCCCATTGTATCTGCCATTTCCTGTTGTCCTTTCAAATCGTGCGGAACGAACTCGTGCAAAGGAGGATCGAGCAGACGAACAGTCACCGGACAACCAGCCATTGCCTTAAAGATTCCTTTAAAATCCGCTTGCTGGTACGGAAGAATTTTAGCCAACGCTTTACGACGTCCATCCGCGTTCTCAGCCAGAATCATCTCACGCATTGCTTTAATCTTCTCACCTTCGAAGAACATATGTTCCGTACGACAAAGACCGATTCCCACAGCACCAAAAATCCCCGCTGCGATCAACATTCCTTTTGTAAACTTCTTCATTTAACCTCCTCCTTTCTCTTTCTGTAAAGCAACCTGTTAAAAAAGTCAGTAATCTTCCGAAACCACTTCGGCACAATACGTACTGCGACACTGATCAGCCCCAATACCATAAGGATTGCCAGAGCAATCATCAGACATCCAATTCCTATCGTCATGATCCCGGTTCCGGTCATTACAGCCAAAAGCCCTGCTCCAGCCACAACAGCTGCAATTCCGCCAACCAGTAAAGCCATAGCACCTATGCCCAATCCAACGATCAGCCAGAACGGAAGCAGTAAGATTCCAACTGCAAATGTCAGAATCCCACCAACAGCCCCCTTAACAAAAGGAGAAATAAAAACCAGCAGGATCACCGCAAGGATCAGCACCGCCTGATTCCCCTTTCTGAAAAAACGCTTCCCTGTTCCCGACTCTTCTCCATATTTCTCAGGCATCTGTCCTCTCTCTTTAGTCCGGGCATCCTCATAGCCATGCTCCGTATATTCTCCATACTCATAGCCTCCTGCCGAACCTTTCAGATCCGCCTTGATGATCGCTGCAACCGTCTCTGGACTTCCAAGTTCCCTGAGCACCGAAGCTTCATTCTCAGCTCCTGCATCATCGAAATAACTATTATAAAAATCAAGGGCATCCTGCCTCTCTGTCTCGGAAATATCAGCAAGCAGCTTCTCCAGCTCCTGCATAAACTGCGCCCTGTCCATCATCCTATTCCTCCCTCAAACATCCCGCTTATCTTGGATGCATAAATTTTCCATTCAGCTTTATAAAACTCCAGCTGCGCAGCACCTCTGTCCGTCAGCTTATAATAACGCCTGTTACGCCCTGCATACGCCATATCGTAAACCTCCAGACAATCATCCTTCTGCAGCCTCCTGAGCACCGGATACAAAGTAGACTCCGAAACATCCAGAACTCCACGCACATCCTGCGTGATCTTATACCCGTAAGTCCCTTCCTTCTCCTTAGAAACAACCGCCAGAACAACCGCATCCAGAAGCGCAGCACCCGTATTAAAAACCATATGCTCACTCCCTCGTTTCAATTATGTTCTGTACAGACAGCATCATCTCTGCAATCCAGTCTTAGAGCGTGTCTGAAAAATGCTCCAGACTATACCAAAGGTAAACGCCATTTCACATCTGATACATTTATTCCATCCTGTTCACATACTATACAGAACATCAATATTGTTTTGTTAACGATATTATATGATGTATAATATGATTTTGTCAATACTATTTAGCAAAAATCATTTATACTTTATAATCATATTGATACCTTTACTGAAAATACCTCCTTAACGTCTTCCGGTTCACTATAGCGATCCTCATAAATAATGCATTTGAAAGTATTGTTACATATCAATTTCTTATTTCATAAATTACTGCAAACAATCCAGTCCATCATAGCGTGAAGTCCTGCTGAACTGTCTTGATTGCATTATTTTATGGAATTGCTATAATATTTCATAAACTTAATATTCCATAAACCTCACGTTATACTACAGTCATTTTCAGTAAACAGCGCAGGAAAATATATCTGTCTGAGTGCATTTGCAGGCATCTTAGATCTTCTTAGCCGGTAGAAATCTGCGTTATGGAGAAAAATCGCAACCTGTCTGAGCGAAGCCTGCAGCGGAGCGAGTTTTGCATTTTTCTCCATGCTTTTAGCAGGTTTTTACCGACTTAGAAGATCTTAGATGCCGAAACCGCACTCAGACAGATATATTTTCCTGCGCGTCCCCCACCCACCAATCAAAACTACAGCAAAGGAACCCAACCCATTATGAACGAAAATACAACACACCTCCACTCCGCATTCCTCACCCGAATGAAAGAAATGCTCGGCAACGAATACCCCGCATTCCTCTCTAGCTTCAGCGCTCCCCGAACCTACGGCCTGCCCATAAACACCTCCAAGATCACCTGCGAAGACTTCGAAAACCTGTCTCCATTTCCAACCCGTCAGATCCCATGGATCAAAAACGGCTACTTCTACGATGAAGACATCCGTCCTTCCAGATGCCCATACTACCAGGCCGGCCTCTACTACCTTCAGGAACCCAGCGCCATGACCCCCGCCTCCCGCATCCCCATCGAGCCGGGTGACAGAGTCCTGGACCTCTGCGCAGCCCCGGGCGGCAAGGCAACTGCAGCAGGCGCAGCACTTCAGGGACAGGGACTTCTGGTAGCAAACGATATCAGCACTTCCCGCGCCAGAGCCCTCCTTCGCAACCTGGAACTCTTCGGCATCCCAAATGTCTTCGTAGCAAACGAAACACCTGCAAAGTTAACCAAAGCATTCCCCGAATTCTTCGACAAGATCATCCTGGATGCTCCATGCTCCGGAGAAGGAATGTTCCGTAAGGAAGAAGCCCTTGCCAAAGACTGGACTCCCGAAAAATCCATGGAGCTTTCCGAAATCCAGAAAGAGCTTATCCTCCAGGCAGCCGATATGCTCCGTCCCGGCGGACTGATGCTTTACTCTACCTGCACATTCGCGCCTGCAGAAGACGAACAAACTGTTTCCCATCTTCTGGAAAACCGTCCTGACATGGAACTGGCAGAAATGGAAGATTATGAAGGCTTCTCCCATGGAGTTCCTGAATGGGGAAACGGAAATCCTGAGCTTACCAAATGCATCCGGATTTTCCCACACAAAATGAACGGAGAGGGACACTTCCTTGCGCTCTTCCGTAAAAAAGGACAGGCAATCAAGGAAAGCTCCCGTCCTCACACAAAACCGGACAAAAACGCATTTCCACTAATTGAGGAATTTCTGAACGAAATCGGTCTGAAAACTCTCTGTGGCCAGCCGTTTGACTGGGAACGTGTGGAAATCCGCGGTGATAAAGCCTACTATCTTCCCCCGGTTGCCCACAACTTCCGCGGCATCACCTTCTTAAGAAACGGTCTCTATCTCGGTGACCTGAAGAAAAACCGCTTCGAGCCGTCTCAGCCACTTGCACTGGCGATCCGCAAAGATGAAGCAGAAGCAGTCATCTCTCTCTCCGCTTCTGACGAAAGGATCACCAGATATTTAAAGGGCGAAACCTTAAATATCGAACCCGAGGAAGCAGCTCACAAAAAAGGCTGGCATCTCCTCTGTGCAGATGGATATCCCATTGGCTTCGGTAAACTGGTCAACCAGATCCTGAAAAACAAATATCCGGCAGGGTGGCGCGTATAACACGCGCTTATCCCTGCCGGATATTTGAATTCACAATAATAATTTTTATTCCGCTCACAGCAATATCTCTTTCTGCAATGTAAACGAATAAATGATCTTCTCCTTCACTCTTTTCCCCGTCATCCGCTCCAATGCCCGGGCATAATCCTCAAGCTGCACATGATACAGATCGATCAGCTTTTGTTCCTGTCCTCTCTTCACTCTATCCGTTTTATAGTCTACAAGAACAATCTCATCCCCTTCCATAAAATAGGCATCAATAATTCCCTGCACCAGCACTGTTTCGTTCTTCCAACCATCATCGAGCATAGAAGCACTTCTCTGAATCACAAAAGGCTGTTCTCTGTAAAGATGTTTTTTCATGGCAGCTTTCTTCATCCTCTGCCCCAGCCCGGACTCCACAAACCTCCTGATATCCCGGATCCGGATACATTCCGCTTCCTGCTCTGTCATTTTCTGGCTCTCCAGAAGTCTCTTTAATTGAGCCCGAAGCTGTTCCTCTGTATCTGCTTCTGCATAATCCAGACATTCCATTACTCTGTGGTAAGCAGTACCTCTGGCAGCCCCCTTATACTCTTCCTGCTTCTCTGCCATAAATGCTGGAACCGGCGCTTCCTGTTCTTCTTCCTGCTCTTCGGCAGACACACTGATATTCTCTTCCAGTTCACTTTCATCATGCCAGCTTCTCTTTTTCAGATCCGAAACACTGACTTTAACCGGAATATCTTCCAGATATTTATACGGATATGCAAAGGAAAATCTCTTCTCTATCTCTTCCTTCACAGCCTCATCATACACTTTATTTTCATCCCAGTTCTTCAGATATTCCTCCTGCATCTGGTTTCCTGCCTGGATGAGAACTGCCTTTTCTGTCATCTGACGGACAGTAATCTTTTTTATCACAAACTCAGAGATATCATCGTAAATCCCCGGCTGTTTCTTCATGAGGATTCCATATTCCCACAGAAGTTCACTCATGGCCCGATGCCGCACCAGCGCAGGCAGTACAAAAGCCCAGTAATTCTTTGCTTTCATTCTGGTTCCCAGTGGGAGCAGTTCTTCTTCCTCATCCAGAAAACGCGACAGCGACAGCATCTGCTTTTCCAGCTTTCCAACTGTTCCTGTAAGGATCAGTTTCTCTTTTGCTCTTGTCATGGCAACGTAAAGTACCCTCAGTTCCTCTCCCAGACTCTCTTTCAGAAGCTGTCTTCTGATCACCTGCTTATTCAGCGAAGATGCGATCACCCGTTTCTCCGGTATGATAGCATCAGCCCCTATTCCCAGTTCCGGATGAAGCAAAAGACCTGCATTCATATCCTGAAAATTAAACTGTTTTCCCATACCGGCCACAAATACTACCGGAAATTCAAGTCCCTTACTCTTGTGGATCGTCATGATTTCCACTGCGGTATTGCCCGCTCCTGTCAGATTAACCTCTCCATAGTCCACCTCATACGCCTGTAGCTGTTCGATATAACGGACAAAGTTAAACAGACCTCTGTAGCTTGTCTTCTCGTAGTCCATAGCTTTCTCCACAAGCATGGTCAGATTTGCAAAACGCTGCTCCCCTCCCGGAAGTGCTCTTGCATAATCTCCATACCCGGTTTCTTTCAGCACATAAAGGATCAGTTCGTGAACCGGCGTATATGCAGCCATATTTCTTACCTTTTCCAGAAAGCTCAGAAATCCTTTTAATTTAATATTCAGGGAATTCTTTTCATTTTCTCCTGCATATGCAGAAACACTCTCATAGAGCAGACCATCAGGATACTGTATTCTAAGTTCTGCCAGTTCCTGGGATGTGCATCCGACGATCGGTGAACGAAGCACTCCCATAAGCGGAATATCCTGCAACGGATTGTCACACACCTTAAGATAATTCAATACAGTCACAATCTCGGTTGCAGAGAAATATCCTGTTCTTGATGTACAATATACGGGAATCCCCTGAGATGCCAGTACTTCCCTGAAGGTTTCTGCCCATCCATAGGCAGTGCGCAGCAGGATTACAATATCCCCGTATTCCACAGGCCGGTATTCCTTCGTCTCTTTATCTACGATCTGTTCTTTTCCCACAATTTCTTTAATTCTCTGTGCAATGGCCAGCGCCTCCAGTTCCTGCCCGGTCTGATTTTCCATTTCCCTGCGGTTTCCCTGCCAAGGCTTCCGACCATGATTTATTTGATACTTATTTGCCTGTCTGTCTCTCTCGACCAGAAGAACCTCTGTCTTTACAAATTCCTCAGATTCTCCTTCCGGAAAAGAAGCTCCAGGATAAAGGGCTGCATCTTTGTCGTAGGTAATCCCTCCCAGGTCTTCCCCCATGATCTGTCGGAAAATAAAGTTTACACTCTCCAGAACCTGTTCCCTGCTCCGGAAATTTTTGTGCAGGTCAATTCTCTGCTCCTGTGCTTCTTCTGTGGAATAGCTTTTATATTTTTCCATGAAAAGCTCTGGCCTTGCCAGACGGAAACGATAGATACTCTGCTTTACATCTCCTACCATGAAGATATTTTTCTTCTGGTTGATCCACCCGGATACTGCTGTTGTCAGAAGCTCCTGCACTAAGTTACTGTCCTGATATTCATCCACCAGGACTTCATCATACTTTGCGGAGAGCTCTCTCGCAGCCTGAGACATATGGATTTCTTCTCCTTCTTTCGTCATCAGTATTTGCAGGGCAAAATGTTCCATATCCGTAAAATCCAGAATATTCTTTTCTCTCTTCGCCTCTCCGAACCGCTCTTTAAATCCTGCGGTCAGCTCGACTAACATCTCTACGGGGCCTCTGATATATCTGATCACTTCCAGAAGTTCCTTCTCTGTACTCTGGAAATATCGCTGCCCCAGTTCCTTCAGAATCCCCTTTTCCTCATCCCGGAGATCTTTCACTCTCTGTTTCTTCTGTTCATCTACATCCGAAGACTTCTTTGTGCTCAGCCGGGCAAATGAGGGTTTCATAAGGATTTCTGCAGTTCCATTATAATCTCTTTTCTCTGCCAGCTCCTGCAGACTCCTTATAAGAAGCAGATCACTGCTCAGTGCCTCATCATACAGATACGGACCATCCGGCTCTGAGCAGATTCTTCGAGCCTCCTGCACCAGAAGCTTCGCTTCCTGCAGTTCATCCTTCACTGCATCCCAGAGCATTTTCATCCACTCAGTCTCTCTTAACTCTTCCAGGGAATCAATCCTGTAATCATCCATACAGCCGGACAGCCATTCCTGCGGAAAAGGATTGCTCATAGCCATTTCATATAATTTCTGTATCAGGTTTCCCAGATTTTCATCTGACTTTCCCGTTGCAAAGCATTCCACGAATTTCTGAAACTTTTCATCTTTCCTGGCATAATATTCTTCAAGCAACGCTTTCACAACATCTCCCCGCAGAAGCTTCAGTTCCCCCTCATCTGCCGTCCGATATCCCGGATCCAGTCCGATCAGATGAAAGTAATTCCGGATAATATAGGCACAGAAACCATCAATAGTTGTAATCTGTGCAGTATGAAGCAGGGTTGTCTGTCTCTGAAGATGCTCATTATCGGGATCTTCACAGAGTGCTTTTTCAATAGCTGCCGAGATCCTCTCTTTCATTTCACCTGCTGCCGCTCTTGTAAATGTCATGATCAGCAGTCTGTCAATATCCACAGGGTGTTCTTTATCTGTGATCTTACTCAGGATACGTTCTACCAGTACTGCCGTTTTTCCGGACCCGGCTGCCGCACTGACCAGAATATTTCTATCCCGCAGCCGTATAACCTCCTGCTGCTCCTTTGTCCACTGTACGCCCATCTTATTCTGCCTCCCTGTCAAATGCTTTCCATAATTCCTCATCAGAGAAGTTTTTCAGTCTGCGGAATTCATATCCTGACAGCCTGCGGTCAAATCCACATACCGTCATATACGGACAATAAGTACACGCATTCTTTTTTCCGAGCTCATAGGGAGAAACCTCTGCATCTCCCTCCAGAATAGAACTTCTTATCTTCTCAATCTTCGTCCTTACATACCGTCCAAGCACTGCGAACTGTGTTCTGTCTGCCACAGAAGAATTTTTGCGAAAGCTTCCGTCCTTATTAAATGCGACAGGAATGGAGCCAAGGCTACTGTCCATCCTGTACACAAGCTCCGGATCTGCCTGAACCAGCCCATTCATCTTCAGTTCTTTCATAAGACCTGCACTGACTGCTTCCACATCCGCATCTATCTTCTCCTGGATCATAGGATCCTTGATATTGTAATAGAAAACTCCCGCAGGAATAATCTCTTTATCCGGATATTTCTTCTGCTCTACACGCAAGGCACCATCCAGATAGATCATTAACTGTAACTGCAGGCCATGATACAGATAAACCAGGTCAAAGGATGTATTTCCGGTTTTATAATCAATCACCTTCACATACACCTTATTCTGATCTTCCATAATATCTACTCTGTCAATTCTTCCTCCCCCGAAGGTTACCTCAAAGCCTTCCGGCTGAAATTCTCCCTGTTCCAGTTGTTTCTGAAGTGCCCATACCGTCCTTCTGAGGATTCTCCTTGTTCTCTCGATCATATATTCATTTCTGGCACTGCTTTTGAGTACCGTGTTTCCATAATCTGCCACAATATTATCCAGACACCGGTCCGCAATCTCATTCCGTTCCTGTTCTGTCAGCTCTGTCCATTTCATGCCTCTTTTTCGTACTTCTTCTGCAAAGCTTTCCAGCGCTTCATGCATAACATTTCCCATATCCATAGGTTTAAACTCATATTCCACACGCTCGGTAAGCTTCATTCCATACTGAAGGAAATGTGCAAATGCACAGGCTGCAAAACGTTCCAGTCTGGTAGCACTGTAAGGTGAAACCTCTCCGTATAATGCCTTCGCCACACTCTGGCTGATAATGTCCTTTGGTTTTCCGGCAAAAGCCGACTGTACCAGCTTCTGTACTCTGCTTCTGTATTCCGGATTCCGCAGATACCAGCTGTAAAGCTCTCCAAACATTGCATCCGTCTCATCTGCCTGCTCCAGAATATCCTCATGATTTTTCTCTGTCTCCTGTGCCAGCTTCTCCAGAAACAGATCAATCCCCGCTTCCGGATTTTCCGGATAATAATAATTGTTTATAGAAATTTTATGGGGTCTGACCCCGGCTCCGACCCCGGCTCCACCCTCAATTTCCAGCTTCGGATACAGACTACGTATACTCCCGATCAGATATGCCGGACTTATGCCTTCTCCTTTTGCATTGGTATCACTATAGGAGAGGATCAGCTTTTCTCCCGGTTTCGTCATATTCAGATACAGATAGAACCTCTGCATATTCATCAGTTCTTTAGGCCCCGGTGCCAGTTCCACTCCCTGCTCCTGGAAGAAATCCCTGTCAAGCTCTGATAAGATTCCGCCTGTCTGTGTGCTCTTTGGGATATTTCCCTCATTCACGCCAACAAAGAACAACGCCTTAATCTCCTTTAAACGGGATCGTTCCATATCACCCACCATCACCTGATCTACGCTCGGCGGGATCAATGCAACCTTTGCCTGAGAAAGTCCTGATTCCAGAAGCTGTCGGAACTCCTGTCTGTTTACCGTTTCTTCGCCAAGAATCTCAACCATCTTATCCAGCAGGTCCATCACAATTCCATAAATCTGGTTATATTCTTTTTCCATTGCTTTATCGCCTGACTCTTTAAACTTTCGCTCCTGTCGTTTCAGTTTCTGCCAGACATTGCTTTTTTGGATAAAATCATAGAGAATCCGGCAGTACTCTTCCACTGTCTTCTTCCCGGAACCAAATCCCTGTGCAAGTTCCTTTACTTCTTCTGCAAAAATCTCTCTGATCTCATTCAGTTCCTGTATCTTCTCCGCTTCCATTCCTCTGTATACACGAACCCATTTTTCAGACCATTTCTTATATCCCCGGATTCCCAGCGCCAGCACGTAATTCTCCAGCTTATCAGCCTGTTCTCTGGTAACTTCTGACATCCCGCATCTGAGATAACGGAAAACGCTCTCATAAGGAAAGCCCTGCACTGCCATCTCCATGGCAGCACGCAGATACTCCACAAAAGGATTCATCAGTACCGAATGCTTCTCGTCAATAAAATATGGAATATCCGCCTCCTCAAATACCTGTGCTGCAAGTCTTGCATATTCTTCCAGATTTCCTGTGATCACTGCAATTTCACCATAGCGGTATCCGCAGGTACGCACAAGTTCTGACATCCTTCTGGCAGCCTCCCGCATTTCTTCCAGGGGGGATGGAGCAGTAAATATCTTTATCTCCTGCTGCTCTTTGGAATATACGCCCTTTCTGTAGCGGAAGATATTTTTCTCCAGAAACTGTAAGGCAGGTGCCTGTGCAAACCGGGACTGTCCGGATGGTTTCAGATACACCGGATCCTCCAGATCTCTGGTCAGCCCTGCAAGTGTCCGTATCATCTGCTTGCTCATAAAGAAAAGCTGATAAGGTTTTCCCGGAGAAAAAGCATCCTCCCGTTCATCCATAGTCACAGTAACACTTATGCGCTCAGCAATGACCAGAAGTTCCCTGAGCACATTGACCTGAATTGGCGTGAATCCGGTAAATCCATCAAAGAGAAATTCCGCTCCCTTAAGCTTTTCGGAAAAAGGAAGCTGTTTAAGCAGGACATCCATCACTTCTTCTCCAGTCATATAATGCCCCTTCAGGAATTCCCTGAATGACTGATAAAGGATTCCCACATCCTTAAGCTTCATTTCAAGTAATGGCTGATCTTTGGCCTTCTCTTTCATTTCCGCCAGATTCTCTTCTCTGATATCATACTGCATAAATTCTGACACCAGAGACTTCACCTCATCCAGATATCCAGGCTTGTTCATCTGGCTTCCCAGATAGGCAAGTTCCTTTCTGTGTTGCTGCACCATTTTCTGCAGCACCATGCTTTTTCCCGTATCTTCCAGAACCTTTCTGTTATCTCCGCCGGTTTCTTCAAATACACGGTACGCAAGACGTTCAAAGCTCAGGATGTCAATATTCAGGATTCCTTTTCCCGGGTGCATTTCCACCAGCGTCTTCTGTGTCTGCATGGTAAACTGCTCCGGAACAATAATATAGTAATTTCTCTCAGGGTGTTCCATGGACTCCCGGATTACTCTCTCATATGCAAAATAAGACTTTCCGGCACCGGAACTGCCGATAATAAACTGTAATGACATTCTTCTCTCCTTACTGTCGGTTACTCACATTCGTTGTTTCAGTATATCATAATTTAATCACTTCTGTAATAGAATATACAAAACCATCCAGGAGGCGTGTACCATGAGTGCAAAAACAAAAATCATAGTCCTACATATGAAGGAAGTTATATACACCGGCATTTTCCTTCTTCTTGCTGTCATCCTGGCTATTGTACTTTTTTTCATGTTTGGACCCGGTCAGAAAAAAAGTGCCTCAGCCGATGCCAAAAGCCTGTACAAACCGGGAATTTATACTTCCTCCATCGACCTGAACGAAAACACCTTTGACCTGGAAGTAACTGTTGACTCTGACAGGGTAACTTCCATCCGTCTGGTAAATTTAAGCGAAAGCACCGCAGCCATGTTTCCTCTCATGGAACCGGCTCTGGAATCACTGGCCAGCCAGATCTATACCTCCCAGTCGCTGGAAAATATCCAATATTCCGAAGATCAGAAGTATACTTCCATGATTCTTTTGAATGCAATTGAAACAGCACTGAAAAAAGCGGAGAACAACTGATCGTTCTCCGCTTCGCCATGTAAAATCACGCGGATAAAATCCTCCACTCCGCTATGCGATTCTAAATATCCATATTTTCAAGCTGCTCCAGCCATACCCCTGCACTTGCATCACTTGGCATTCTCAGATCACCTCTCGGTGAAACCGCAACGCTTCCCACCTTCGGGCCATCCGGAAGACAGGAACGTTTAAACTGCTGTGCAAAAAATCTCCAGTAGAAGGTTTTCAGCCATTTAAATATTGTCTTCTTATCATACATTCCTTCAAAAGTCTCACATGCCAGTCTGTAAATTTTCTCCGGTTCAAATCCTGCACGAAGCATATAGTACAGATAGAAATCGTGAAGTTCATAAGGTCCCACCAAATCTTCTGTCTTCTGTGCGATCTTGCCATCCTTAGGCGGCAGAAGTTCCGGACTTACCGGTGTATCCAGAATATCAAGAAGAACCTCTGTCAGCTTCTCATCTTTGCAGGTATCCGCATAATAACGTACAAGATGACGCACCAGAGTTTTCGGCACTGAAGCATTCACGCCGTACATGGACATATGGTCACCATTGTAGGTTGCCCATCCCAGAGCCAGCTCAGACAGATCTCCTGTTCCCACCAGAATCGAGCCATCCTGATTTGCACTGTCCATCAGGATCTGCGTTCTCTCTCTTGCCTGGCTGTTCTCATAAGTCACATCATGCACAGACGGATCATGAGCAATATCCCGGAAATGTACATTTACTGCCTCTTTGATATTAATCTCACTTAAAGTCGCACCCAGACACTGACTTAATTTGCAGGCATTCTGATAAGTTCTGTCTGTGGTTCCAAAGCATGGCATGGTAATACAGTGAATATCCTTTCTGTCCGCACCGGAAAGGTCAAAGGCTCTTGCGATCACAAGCAGTGCCAGTGTGGAATCCAGACCTCCGGAAAGTCCCACTGTTGCCTTATGGCAATGGATATGATCCATACGTTTCTTAAGTCCCATTGCCTGGATATTCAGGATTTCATCACAGCGCATATCCCTTTCTTCTTTTCGTGAAGGTACAAAAGGATACTGCGAATATTTTCTGGTCAGTTTTGTCTCTTCCACATTCAGATGGAAGCACACTTTAATGTGATCACTGTCGTCAGCCGGCTGATAAGTAGTCAGTCTTCTTCTCTCATCGTTCAGCCTCTGCACATCAATCTCACTGTATACAATACCATTGTGGAAACGTTTTCCTTCCGCAAGGATCACTCCATTCTCTGCAATCATATTCTGACCGCCAAAGACCAGATCCTGTGTGGACTCACCTTCTCCTGCATTTGCATATACATATCCGCACACCAGACGTGCAGACTGTCCGGAAACAAGATCTCTGCGGTAGCTGTCCTTTCCGACCATCTCATTGCTGGCTGACAGATTCACGATCAGATTCGCTCCTGCCTGTGCATGGAGAACGCTTGGCGGCAGTGTCACCCATAAATCCTCACAGATTTCTGCTGCTGCCACAAGCTCCGGCTCCTCCTCACAGATAAAAAGAATATCTTTTCCGAAAGGAACTCTCTTTCCCTCAATATCCACATATTCCAGACAGCCAAGACCTGATGCAAAATGGCGCTGCTCATAAAATTCTCCATAGTTTGGAAGATAAGTTTTCGGAACCAGACCAATGATCTCGCCTCTGTTTAAAACTGCTGCCACATTATATAATTTTCCATGATTTCTGAAAGGCACACCTACAAAAACAAGGGCATCCACATCAGCAGTTTCCTTTGTGATCTTCAGCAAAGTTTCCCAGGCGCTGTCGAGAAGACGTCTCTGCAGGAAAAGATCCTGACAGGTATAGCCTGTGATACAAAGCTCCGGAAAAGTCATAACCTTCACATGTTCTTTCTCCATCTCATAGATCAGTCTGATAATCTCATTTCCATTGGCATTGCAGTCTGCAACTGTGATATAAGGTGTTGCGGCTGCTGTTTTGATATAACCGTTTTTCATTTTCTACCTCTTCTTCTCTGTGCTCCGGCAGATCCATCTGTCAGTACATTGGCATCTCTTATTTACATTTACGCAGGATTTCTTTCAGTTCTTCCACTGTAAATTCATAATTCTTATTACAGAAATGGCAGTTCATCTCAATGGACTTACCTTCCTGGATCATTTCATTGAGTTCTTTTCTTCCGATGCTGATCAGGGCTTTCTCCACTCTTTCTCTGCTGCAGTTACAGTAAAATTCCGTAGGAACTTTCTCATTGATCTCCATGTCAAAGCCCTCCAGGACTTTCTCAAGCAGACTCTCAGGAGTATGCCCCTCTTCCAGAAGATTTGTGACAGATGTGATTTTCTGCACATTTTCCTCAAGCTTCGCAATTGTGCTTTCTTCCGCAAACGGCATCAGCTGCACGATAAATCCGCCAGCCTGACGTACTGTATTGTCTTTATTCATAAGAACTCCAAGACCAACTGCTGACGGTACCTGTTCACTTGTAGCAAAATAATAGGTAAGATCTTCTGCGATCTCGCTGGTCTGAAGCGCAACCTGTCCAACATAAGGCTCTTTCAGTCCCATATCCTTGATCACGTTCATAAATCCTACACCGACAGCACCTGCAACATCCAGTTTTCCCTTGCTGTTTGCCGGGATACATACATCAGGATTTCCCACATATCCCTTTACACGACCTTTGGAATCTGCAGTTACTGTAATTCCTTCAAGTGGTCCTCCTGCCTTAATCTGAAGTGTAAGGATATCCTTATCCCCCTTCATCATGGTTCCCATCATGGCACCTGCTGTAAGCAGACGTCCCAGTGCTGCTGTTGCAACCGGACTTGTATTGTGATCCTGTCTCGCTGTTTCTACTGTTTCTTTAGGAACTGCCGCAAATGCACGAATCTGATCATTCGCTGCAATTGCTCTGATAATATAATCGTTCATTCGTTTATTACTCCTGTTATTTCTTTCATATTATTTTGTAAACAGACGTTAACGTCCAAAAATAGTTACTGTTCACACACTATCCGCGCGATGTGTCTCAGGTTTCTCCGGAATTTTTCCATGATATCCGTTCTGTGCACTTTTTCCATGCTCTCTTGCAACAAAAGTCAGACGTTCACAATTCTCATCACCCGGATTATGAGTATATGCATCATAGACTGCCACCAGTTCCATTCCTGCTTTCACAATCATAGCCTTGATTGCTTCTATGGAATATGCTTTCTGTACATGTTCCTCCTCACACTTCTCATACAATCCGTCTTCTCTCGGAAGAAAAAGTGCCAGTTCATATACATTCAGGGCATTTTCCCTGTCATAACTGTTCTCCCAGATAAAGCTTCCGTCCTCTCTGTCCTCAGCAATAGTCGTATCACCGATCACATCCCGGTATTTATGGACCGTATTCATATCAAAAATGAACAGTCCGCCCGGATCCAGATAATTATTTACCAGTGCAAAAAGATACTCCAGATCTTCCTCGTCCGTCAGATAATTCATACTGTCACAGACACTGATCACAGCACGAACCGTACCATATAACTCAAAATCCTGCATATCCTGCAAAAGATACAGAATATCATGACCGGATTCTGCCCGCTTCTCCATAGCCTCTGCAAGCATCTCCTCAGAATTATCGATACCGATCATATCATATCCGGCATCTGCAAGCATCTCTGTCACAGTACCTGTTCCACATCCCAGCTCCAGAACCAGACCATCCCTGATCCCGTCCTGAGCCAGTGTTTCTATAATATAGTCTGCCCATTCACGATAGTTTACATTATCCATGAAAACATCATAAACACCGGCAAATCTTCCATATGATTCCATTCATCAGCCCTCATTATCTACCTGTTTTACTGTTCACTCCGTTCACAGCAACACATATTTTCCCTGCTATTCTACCACAACATCCGTTCTTATGTAAATAACAGGTTGGTCTCTGTCAGCGCAAAAAAGGACGACTGTTTTTACAGCAGCCGTCCTTTTCAACTTTTCTGTTACTGATTCTTAGGCATATAGCGGACATACGCCGGTTCTCCATGATAGTAATAGTCAACGCCGTTCTCATCATAAACGTCCTCACCATTAGCAAAATCATAGGTATTTCCGTCATCATCACACCATGTACCGTCACCGTTCGGATAAATTACAAGCGGATATCCGTCGGAGTTTCTGTAAATAGTTCTTGTCTGATCTGTATCATAGTCCGGATCATCTGTTCCTACAGGTGTTCCGTCTGCATAATATCCATTGGAGGAACCATCGTCATAATCATAAGATCCGTCGCTGCTGCCATCAGAAGTATAGTCTGAAGAACTGTAATCTGATGAACCGCCCGATGAAGTATCACTGTAAGAACCGTCTGTGCCTGCTGAAGAACTTCCATCTGATGAACTGCCGGATGCTGTTTGGTCTGTACCTGCAGCCGCTGTTCCTGTAGTTCCTGAAGTGCCGTCCGCAGTTGTACCTGCTGTAGTTCCTGAAGTTTTTCCTGTTGCTGCTGCTTTCAGTACAGAATCACCGGAAATAGTGAATGAATCAACAGAAGTCTTGATTCCTGCCAGTGCTTTCTCATCCTTTACAGAACCTGCAACACTGTAAAATTCTGTTGTATTATCTGTGAAATATTTATTTACAACATATTTATAGTCACTCTTATCAGTGAGGTAATGAACTGTATAGCTGTAAACATTTACACCGCTGACTTCCTCTGATTTATAATCCTGGATCTCAAAATCTGTACCTTCTACAAGATTATCTGCCTTTACAAGTGCAGAGGCTGTATCCTGTGAACTTGGAATGATCGCCACAGACATATCCTCCTCACCGGAACCATGCAGGATCAGGAGTTTGCCCTGTTTCGGTGACTCGAAGCTTAACATATCGTCAGAATCTGATTTATTCGCCCATGTCGCATCCGGAAGTTTAATGGATACTGCTTTGTTCTTAGATGTATAGGTAGTATTCTGGGCATTGGCCGGTGCAGGGGTAGGAGTTGCTTTCGCTGCTTTGGTTGGCTCCGGTGTGGGAGTTACCTGTACCACACTTGAATCCTCGTCACTGCCGCCTCCAAAGCTACATGCAGTCATGGAAACAGATAATACAGCTGTTAAGGCCAATAACATTAGTACTCTTTTATTTTTCATAATATCCTCCTTAGAATAGGTATATAGTCTTCAGGTAATATTTGATATCAGGTCAGGAGAGGAAACCTCTCTCTGACATTATTATAACTGTTCCGTACTTTATAAAATATGGTGTCAGGGACAAAAGGTATTTTGCCACCGACATTATATATTTTACAGTTTCATTACATAGATGTCAATGTCGATTTCTCAGCCTTCTGCGATTTACATAGTCTATCGTTACTGTTCACTCCGTTCACAGTAACGTAGCCAAAATTCATTCCAGATTGCCTGCGGCAATGGAATTTTGGCTTGTATGTCTCGGGATTTTGGCATATTCATGCCAAAACACCTCGCGGGATAGTGGCGTGTGAACAGTAACAGGCTATCATAACGCCATTTTTCTGCTTCATCATACCATTTATCTTTTTTTTTCTGTAACTGGAAGATTACTTTTTTATTTTTCCACTTCATACATATGCAGTTCATGAAGGGCTCTTGTTGCAGCGATATATCTCGCCTGACGCGCAAGCGGTGTCTGGTCTTTCTGCGGAAATACTGCAAATACCTGATCAAATTCCAGACCTTTTGCCAGATAGAATGTCGTAACTGTAAGACCTTTCTTAAAGCTTGTGCTGTTTCTGTCCAGATAAGACAGGCGTTCTTTTACATCAAATCCTTTTTCTCCCAGAATTTCCTTCAGAAGAAGCCACATATGTTCTGCTTCTTTCTCTGTACGCAGGACAACCGCTGCTGTTTCATATTCTTCTTCGCCGAGTTTCAGAGTTTCTGCAATCTTTTCCGCAGCATGGCTCACATCTGCAAATATTTTCTCCTCCACCGGAGCACCATGACGTTCAAAGAGTTCCATATCTTCAATACCCGCAAGCTGATTTGCATAAGACGCAATCTCTATGGTGTTACGGTAACTCTTATTCATAATGATCTTGTGGATATCTCTCCCGAAAATCTTCGGCAGAAATTTCAGCACATCCTGCTGTTTATCATCCATAGTCTGTGCCCGGTCACCCAGGATCGTCATTCTGCAGGAGAAAATCCTCTGCAGGATTTCATACTGAAGCCTTGAGTAATCCTGCATCTCATCTACCACCAAATGCTTGATATTGCTTCTTCCCTGCTGGCTCTGCAAACGATATTTCAGATAAAGAACAGGATAAACATCCTCATATTTCAGCTTTCTTTTCTCATAAGAAACACGCGGAAGTCCTTTGTATCCATTTTCTTTCAGGAACTGACTGTAGATCACATAAAGATCTCCGGTCACATACAGCTTCATGAATTTCTCACGGATCAGGTCTTTCTCATCATCTGCCAGATCACGATCCCGCAGAGTTTCCACCTCGTCAATAAAATAATCTGCAACTGCATCCATTCTTGAAAGAAGCGGAAAATCCTGAAATTTAAAATAAAACAGTTCAATGATCTCAGACTCTGTCTTTACAAATCCATTGTATTCCACATCCCTGAAATTCATCAGCCGGTCTTCCAGTTCCACCAGATAGCGTTCCATAAGATTTATAAATTCCATGGACTGTTTCTCCTCTGCAAGAGAAGCTTTCTGCGGAAAACGGATTCTGCGTTCAATTTCATCATAGCGGTCTTCGCAGTCAGAAACTGTATCCCTAAGCTGCTTATAGGCAAAAAGATCAAAGCTCATTTCCTTAATATTCTCTTCTCCCAGTTCAGGAAGGATATGGGAGATATAATCGGAAAACACTCCATTTGGTGACAGGATCAGAATATTGGAAGACTTCAGATTCTGTCTGTCATGGTAGAGAAGATAGGCGATCCTGTGAAGCGCCACGGAAGTTTTCCCGCTTCCTGCTGCACCCTGGATCACCATGATCCTGTCTTTGGTATTTCGGATAATGGCATTCTGCTCCTTTTGAATGGTACGGATAATGTTCTTAAGCTGTACCTCACCGTTACTTCCCAGCTCTGCTTTCAGGATCTCATCATCGATCTTCACATCACTCTCAAATTCGTAGATCATTTTTCCGTTGCGGATCTTATACTGCCATTTTGAAGCAACCTCACCATGAATCTCGCCCATGGGAGCCTCATAAGAAGCCGGTCCTTTGTCATAGTCATAAAACAGACCGCTTACCGGAGCACGCCAGTCGTATACTAATGGAATATGCCCTGCTTTCTCTGCGAAATTTCCAATTCCAATATAAAAGATCTCCGGTTCGTCCTCTCCTTCGTAAATGAAATCCACTCTTCCGAAGAATGGAGAATCTGCCATTCTGCGAAATCTCTGTTTCAAAATCAGCTGCTCTTCATTTGCGGAAATCTGGCGGAACAATGCCTGCTGATTATCATAATTCTCATAACCATACTGGTCCATCTCTGTATAATTTTCCCAGTAATACTCATGCATTCCCTCAATCTCTTTCTGGCCTTCCACCAGAGAAAGGCTGATTTCTGTGATACGTTCTTTTAATTTTTCCAGCACATAGCCCAGATATTCTCTGCCGTTTTTCTTATCTGTCATATTGTTGATATCCTCTGATATTTGCAACTGTTCAGTAACTTCACAGCTACAATACTCCTTATTATTGTTATCATTTTCTCTTATCATTATGATGATAAAATATATCAATTTTCGTAGATTGGTTTTTAATTATAACATATTCCCCTCTTACAGAAAAGACAAAAATCCGGCAAAAATCCCTCAGCCGGTATCTGTGTGATCCTATATCTTCCTGGCGAAGGAAATATCTGCATTAGCCTGGAGCCGGATATATTCTCTTTCACAAATACCCCTGAGGGATTGTAACTTTATATTTTAGGCAGTTGCCTTATTCTCAAACTGACTGTTATACAGGTCTGCATAGAAGCCTTTCTTAGACAGAAGCTCTTCATGATTTCCCTGCTCGATAATGTCACCGTCTTTCATAACCAGGATCAGATCTGCATCCTTGATGGTAGAAAGTCTGTGTGCGATCACAAAGCTGGTTCTGCCCTTCATCAGATTGTCCATGGCTTTCTGGATACGCACTTCGGTTCTGGTATCTACAGAGGAGGTTGCCTCATCCAGGATCAGGATCTTATTATTGGCAAGAATTGCCCTGGCAATAGTGAGAAGCTGTTTCTGTCCCTGGGAAATATTACTGGTTTCTTCATCCAGAACCATGTCATAGCCGCCCGGCTGCTGCATGATAAAGTTGTGCACATGGGCTGCCTTTGCTGCTGCGATCACCTCTTCATCTGTAGCATCCAGACGTCCGTAACGGATATTTTCCATAATGGTTCCTGAGAACAGCCAGGTATCCTGGAGCACCATTCCAAACATCTCTCTCAGGCTGCTTCTGTTAAAGTCTTTGATGTCATAACCGTCTACCTTAATACTTCCGCCATTGAGATCATAGAATCTCATAAGCAGTTTCACCATAGTTGTCTTTCCTGCACCTGTGGGACCTACAATGGCAATCTTCTGGCCATCCTTCACATCTGCAGAGAAATCATTGATAATGATCTTATCCGGATTGTAACCGAATTTTACATGTTCAAACTGTACATCTCCTGTAAGTGTATTAACGTCTACAGGGTTCTTCTCATTCTGACTCTCTTCCGGCTCCTCCAGGAATTCAAATACGCGTTCGGAAGCTGCTGCTGAGGACTGTAACAGGTTTGTAACCTGTGCAATCTGCTGGATTGGCTGTGTAAAGTTACGGATGTACTGGAAGAAGGACTGGATATCACCCACTTCAATACTTTTTTTGATTACAAACACGCCGCCTAAGAGAGCTACCATTACATATCCAAGGTTACCTACAAACTGCATGATCGGCATCATCATTCCTGAGAAGAACTGAGATTTCCATGCAGATTCATAAAGCTTCTGATTATCTTTCTCAAATTCTTCTACTACATCATTCTCTTTGTTGAAAACCCGGACCACATTATGACCGCCGAAGTTTTCTTCGATCTGACCGTTTACTTTACCCAGATAACTCTGCTGATCCTGGAAGTATTTCTGGGAATGCTTCATGACAGTCTGGATGATGAACATGGAAACCGGCAGGATCAGAAGTGCTGCCAGAGTCATCCACACATTGATGGAAAGCATCATAATAAATACACCGATCAGGGTTGTCACTGATGTGATCAGCTGTGTCAGACTCTGGTTCAGACTCATCTGCAGAGTATCCACATCATTGGTGATACGGGAGAGGATCTCACCGTTTGTTCTGCTCTCATAATAGTTCAGAGGCAGTCTGTTGATTTTCTTTGAAATATCTTTTCTCAGATTATAGGTAACATCATTGGAGATCCCTGACATTACGAATCCCTGTACAAAGGAAAAGCATGCACTTAACACATATAATCCAAGTGTCCATAACAGGATCATCCCGATCTTTCCGAAGTCAATTTCACCGGTTCCGTTTACCTTGGCAACCAGGCCGTTAAACAGCTCTGTGGTCGCCTTACCTAAAATCTTAGGCCCTACAATACTAAACACAGTTCCCGCTACTGCAAAGATAAACATCAGTATAAAGCGGAATTTATATCGTCCCATATAGCGGAAAAGCTTAGCCATGGAGCCCTTGAAGTCTTTTGCCTTTTCGCCGGACATCATACGTCCATGTCCTCCCATAGGACCTCTTCTTCTCTGTTCGCTCATGCCAGTTCCTCCTCTGATAACTGAGATCTTGCAATCTGCTGATATACCTCACAATTTGCCATCAGTTCCTTATGAGTTCCAATGCCTGCCATATGTCCGTCGTCCAGTACAATGATCTGGTCTGCACCAAGTATGGTACTGATCCTCTGGGCAACGATCACAGTAGTTGCATCCTTGGTGTACTCCTTCAATGCCTTTCTTAACTGACTGTCAGTCTTAAAGTCAAGGGCAGAGAAGCTGTCATCAAAGATAAAGATCTCCGGATCCTTTGCAATGGCTCTGGCAATGGACAGACGCTGTTTCTGTCCACCTGAAACATTGGTACCTCCCTGTGATACAGGGGATTTATATTTCTCCGGTTTGGTATCAATAAATTCTGTAGCCTGTGCAACCTCTGCTGCTTCCTTTACCTGTGCATCAGTGATCTCCGGCTTACCATAGCGGATATTGGAATCAATAGTACCCGAGAAAAGTACACCCTTCTGAGGCACATATCCCAGTTTGTCACGAAGTTCCTTCTGAGTCATGTCGCGTACATCCACACCATCCACTTTAACAGAACCCTTTGTCACATCATAGTATCTTGGGATCAGGTTGATCAGGGTACTCTTACCACTTCCAGTACTTCCGATCACTGCGATTGTCTGACCTTTCTTTGCTTTAAAGGAAATGTCTGTCAGTACATTCTCACCTGCTTCCGGGTAAGCAAAGGATACATGGTCAAATTCGATCTCACCTTTCACACTTTCTGACGGATGTACCGGAGTTTCCGGATCCTGAATAGAAACCTCTGTTTTCAGAACCTCATCAATACGAAGTGCTGCAACATTTGCTCTCGGGAGCATAATGGACATTGCAGTGATCATCAGGAAGGACATGATGATCTGCATTGCATACTGGATGAATGCCATAACATTACCAACCTGCATGGTTCCGTTGTCTACTGCATGGGCACCACTGTAAATAATAAGTACAGATACTCCGTTCATGATCAGCATCATAATGGGCATCATAAAAGTCATACATCTGTTGACAAACAGGTTTGTTTTTGTCAGATCCAGGTTTGCTTTCTCGAAGCGCTCTTCTTCATGTTTCTCACGGCTGAATGCACGGATAACAGGGATACCTGTCAGGATCTCACGGGATACCAGATTCAGTCTATCGATCAGAGTCTGTAAGATAGTGAATTTTGGCATTGCCACCTGGAACAGCACAAAGATCACAATCAGGATCAGGCCAACTGCAACACCAAGGATCCATGTCATGGAAGAATCTGTGTTCAATACCTTGATCACACCACCAATACCAAGGATCGGCGCGTACAGAACAATGCGGAACATCATTGCCATAACCTGCTGTACCTGCTGCACATCATTGGTGCTTCGTGTGATCAGGGATGCTGTGGAGAATTTGTGATATTCTCTGCTGGAGAAACTCATAACCTTGCGGTAAATGCTGTTTCTCAGGTCATGACCAAGTCTGCCTGCCACTCTGGCCGAAATAAATGTGACGCTGACGGCTGCCAGCATGATCACCAGAGCCATGGCAAGCATTCTGATACCTGACATCAGGATGTAATGCATCTGAATGGCATCCACATCTTTTCCCAGTGCTTCATATTCTGAAGCAACAAAAGAAACACCAGCCTGTGTCACAATAGACTCCGGCATATCTTTCAGCTTCTCATCCACCTGACTCATGATCTGCTGTACTGCTTCTTCCGGCATCTGCGCCAGTGCTGTCAGTGGATCTGTTCCCTCTGGAAGACCCATCTGTGCAACCATTGCCTGCCCCTGCTCACTGTCTTCGGAAAAGGCAGATACCATCATCATTGCCTTGGAGAAATCCTCATTTAAATTCTCTCTGGTTTCTTTGGAAATATCATCATTTAATACCCAGGTATCATCTTTCTGTGTATAATTCTGTGAAACTTCCTTTTTCTGATCCTCATCCATAAAAATCTGAAGATTCTGCAAGGTTGAATCCCGAAGCTTATCCGGCACACTGTCCTCAATACCTTTCTGCTGGATACCTACATTAATGATCTTGGAGGTATAATCCGGCAGGGAAAGATCACAGTACGCCTGCAGAAACAGAAGTGCTATGATCAGGACAATGTATCCCGCTGATTTCTTCAGATATTTCATCAGTTTAATCATTGCTTGATTCCCTCTTTTCCTATTTTTAATGTATGTCTGTATCAAACTCATAGGTCAGTTCTTTCACAGACAATATTTTTATCTGAACATGCTGATACAGTTTTCTTAATCTGCTCCATCATGTACTTTTCAGCTTCTACCTGTTGACAGGTATCTCCGAAATATTATCCAGAATCTGCCCAAAAAACCTTCGTAAAAGACATAGCTCCGCTTCGCTGAAATTGTTGAACATCACTTTCTCCACAGCTTTACTTTCCTGTTGGAGCTCCTCCACGATTTTTCTCCCGTTTTCTGTCAGATACACACGCATGATGCGTTGGTCTTTATCATCACGTCTCCTGCAGACAATGTCTGCTTTCTCCAGACGCTGGATACTTACATTTACAGTGGGCGGCGTTACACCCATACATTCTGCGATTTTCTTCTGGCTGCAGCCGTTATTTCTGTATACGATCATAATGATCGGCATCTGTCCCTGCTGGATACCGATTTCCCGTATACGCTGCATACATCTCATACCATATTGGCGGTTGATCTCCATAAAAAGCGCAGGCATGCTCTTCTCTTCTCGTTTCTCTTTCTCATTCTTCTCCTCTTCCGGGCACCACATAACTTCACTCCCTTCCGGCCTCTGTCCTCTTTCAGGTCTGACATTATTCTTTGATTAGCCTGACTAATCATATATAATATACTTTTAGACAAAAAATGCAAGTGTTTTTTGTGCAGTTTATAATTATTTTAGATTTAACTTTGATATTTCTAATTTGTAAACTTCAATTTTATTTTGTCCGACTAATATTTTATATTTCTTTCTATCTCTGCATGACTTCTTTATAAAATTCTATAAACACATTAATTGCCGGAGACCGCCATTTATTTTTATGGAGCAGCAACTGTGTCCATACAGTTACCGGGCAGCCGGCAACATCCAGTCTTTTAATCTGTCCGTCTTTCACATATTTCTCCGAAATGAAATCCGGAAGGAAGGAAAGCAGGCTGCTGTTTTTTACCAGTTCACATATCTGGAGCGGATTTCCGATTTCAAGAACCGGACGGATTTCCAGTGATTGGGATGCAAGGATTTCATTCAGTATTTTTCTGTAACTCATGGCTTGTTCTGTTAACACAAACTCATTCTGAGAGATTTCACTTAATTTCCATGAGCAGTCTGTAACAGAATTGTCAGCCGCTGCAATAAAATGAACCTGTTCTTCCTGTTCCGCGCAAATAATAAAATCCGAATCATAAATATGCCTGTCCAGAGTAAAAACCAGATCTGTTTCGTTCTTCCGCAATTTATCAAACATCTGCTCTGTACCGTTTTCTGTTATCTCCACTTTTATTTCCGGATACTGATGATGAAAACGCAGAAAATCATTTTTAAAATATCTGCTGCAGACAGAACTGGACATAGACAACCGGATCTCGCCTTCAATGCTTTCAGCCGAATTCAGCGAATCAAGCATTTTCGCCTGTGCCTTCAGAATGTTTCGAGCCTGCTGCAAAACTAAAACTCCCTTTTCCGTAAGATTGATTTTATGATAATAACGGTCAAACAGCCTGACACCAAGTTCCTTTTCCAGTTGTTTAATCTGTGAAGAAACTGTAGACTGCGTATATCCCAGTTCTTTTGCAGCAGCCGAAAATCCGGAATATTCACATACTGCAATAAAAGTTTTTAACACATTTGTATCCATTTCTCGTTCCTTTCCCATATTTTTTTCAATGTTTCCCATCGAAACGCAGAAGCGTTATTTTCCTTATATAAACGATATTTTCAATAATATACAACAAAACAATCAATTTTACAAATATTGTTTTTTATCTTATAATATCCCTTATATGAACTTCTGAAGGGAGCGTTATCTTATGAAACGTGAACAGCTTGGAAGCCGGCTTGGCTTCATTATGCTTTCCGCCGGCTGCGCCATTGGCTGCGGAAATGTGTGGAAATTCCCGTGGATGTGCGGGCAAAATGGCGGCGGCAGCTTTATGCTGATCTATCTTCTGTGTCTGGTCATCCTGGGAATCCCGGCTCTTGTGTTGGAATTTTCCATTGGAAGAGCGGCTCAGACAAGTCCCCTTTTCATGTACCATAAGCTGGAAAAGCCAGGACAGAAATGGGGGATTTTCGGTTGGTTCTGTCTGCTTGGCAACATTGCCCTGATGGCATTTTACACTGTTGTCTGCGGCTGGATCATTTATTATTTTGTACAGTTTCTCAGAGGTAAAAATGGTTCACTGGGATTTTCAGCCATGATCTCCTCTCCCTCTGTGAATGTATTCTTCTTACTGGTCACTGTAGTCATTGCATTTTTCATCCTTTCCTTCAATCTTCAGGGAGGACTGGAGCGTGTGACAAAATATATGATGTCTGCACTGCTGGTGCTGATGCTTGCTCTCGCTGTGCACAGTTTTTTTCTGAAAGGCGCTGGTGAGGGAATGACCTTTTATCTGAAACCGGATTTCTCGAAGATCGATGGTTCGGTAATTGTAGGGGCAATGAACCAGGCATTCTTTACTTTATCTACAGGTATGGGTGGCATGGCTATCTTTGGCAGCTATATTGGCAAAGAGCATTCTCTAATGGGGGAAGCCATTCATGTGATCATACTGGACACACTGGTTGCTTTTCTTGCAGGCGTTATTATTTTCCCTGCATGCTTCACCTTTGATCTGGAAGTAAACGCAGGACCAAGTCTTCTGTTTGATACAATGGCAGCTGTTTTTAACAACATGTCCGGAGGACGTATCTGGGGATCCTTATTCTTCCTGTTCATGGTATTCGCAGCTATGTCAACTGTCCTGGGTGTGTGCGAGAATATCCTGGCAATGATCCGTGAGCTTACCGGCTGGTCCCGTCCAAAAGGCAGCGTGGTCTGCGGCACAGGTGTCTTTCTTCTGGCACTTACCACAGCCCTTGGTTTCAGCGTATTCCACTTCCAGCCATTTGCCGAAGGAACTACCTGGCTTGATTTCTGGGATTTTATTGTTTCCAACAATATTTTACCCCTTGGCTCTCTCATCCTTGCACTCTTCTGCTGTAATAAGTTCGGCTGGGGATGGGATAACTTTATCAGAGAGGCCAATACAGGTAAGGGCTTAAAGGTACAGAAGTGGATGAAACCACTCTTCCGGTTTGTACTTCCGATTATGATTGCCTTTATCTATGTTTATGGTATGAGTACATTCAACTGGCGTTAAAATCAAAGTCGTTTACAGCAAGCGCCGGGCATTCCCAGATTGCTTTGCTGCTTACAAATATCTGCCTGGACTTGGCAAAAAAATAAGCTCCGTGGATTTTTCTTTTATCCACAGAGCTTATTTTCTTTGTCAGGCGGATATTCGCAATCCGCTCCGCTATTTACTTGATTCGGTTAAATCAGACAGATAAATCTCCCTCTGATCAGTGAACTTTCTGATCCAGCATTCTTTGGATCAGCTCAATTGTATCCTTCAGTCCATAGTTGGCACTGTTGATACACAAATCATAATTCTCCGGTTTTCCCCATTTCTCACCGGTATAAAATTCATAATATTTCTTATGCTGCTTATCCATCTGCTTCAGAAAACGTACTGCCTGTTTCAGATTCATATTACGGATATCCATAACGTGCTGCACACGAACCTGGAAGGGAGCACTGATAAACAGACTGATATGAGGAATATGATTATTCTTAAGAATCGCATCTGCGCAGCGTCCCATGATCACACAGTCTTCACTCTTTGCCAGTTCACAGATCAGATCACTCATATTGAAAAATACGGCATCCTGCTTCGGAAGTCCGTGATAACGGTTAAATTCCCTGAACCAGGTTTTCAGATCTGTATGTTTTTTCTTTCTGTATTTATCAAACCCTTCAAAATTACCAGTATCACTGACTGCATTTTTGTCTGCCTGCAGACGCTTCATAACCTGATCAAAAATTTCTGCATCATAATAGTTGATCTGAAGCTGATCCGCCAGTTCAAATCCGATATCATTACCGCCACTTCCCTGTGTACGGCTGATACAGATGATCAGATGATCATTTTCGGAAATCTCATTCTGGCGTCTTGCGATCAGATTATTCAGACTGATACGTTCTTTATCTACAATATCTGTCTGTCCAAATGTATCCGGAAGACTTTCAATCTCTTTCAGAATACTGTCATACTCTATCATAAGACGTCTTCTCTCACTCTTATCCCTGATGGTACGGGCCATGTTACTGATCAGCGCCAGTTCACTTCTGAGCAGATGTCCGTCCGGCTTGGTATACATCAGTGCTGCCAGATGACGGAGAGTTGTTTCTTTTTGTCCTGTAAATGTACGTCCCAGAGAGGAACCCACACATTTATAAACTTCTTCGTCCAGGTTATAAATGCGTATTGCAAGTTCTTTACATTTTTCCTGATTATCCTGCATAATGATCCTCCCTCCTTATAAAAAGAATACAAACATATCGATAATAAACACCGGAACCAGAAATGCAACAGACCACAGCATATATCCGAAGAATGACGGCATCTTCACACCATTCTCATCAGAGATTGCCTTTACCATAAAGTTCGGGGCATTTCCGATATAAGTGTTGGCACCCATGAATACCGCACCACAGGAAATGGCAGACAGCACCTTCGTCGGTACTGTTCCCAGTGTAGTTGTGATTCCATTGGTAAATGCCAGCGTTCCTGCTGTTGTAAGGAATACCAGATAAGTGGGTGTGTTATCAAGGAAACTGGAAAGTGCACCGGTTGCCCAGAACATCTCTGCCGGTTCAGTAACTCCCAGATTCGGTCCTACAGCTTTCAGAAGCATCAATGCAGGCTGCATGGTGATAAAAATACCGATGAATAAAACCGCAACCTCCTGGATCGCACCCCAGGTAAAATGGTTTCTGACACGGATCTGCTTATCTGTTGTCTTAAAGGAAAGAAAAGCAGCAAGCAATATGATTACAATCTCAATCAGTGCCGGGAATGTCAGGGTTACTTCTCCAAAAAGATGAATGCCTCTTACATTGCCTGCAGCATCCTGGAATGCGGACATTCCCGGAAGTACACCGCTTAAGATTACCGCGCCAACGATCATCACAAGGAAGATGATATTGTGCAGTCCATCCAGACGGAACTGAGTACCCGGTTTACGGATATCCGGTTTACGTCCATTTGCAATATCCTTTCTGTAGGAACGTTTATCAATCTGATAAAATACAAACAGCAAAATGACCATATTAAAGATCAGTACAGGGAACAGATGCAGGCTCCAGAAGAATGGAACGCCTCGCATAAATCCCATTAACAGCGGCGGATCTCCGATTGGTGTAAGACATCCACCCATATTGGAAACCATGAAGATAAAGAAGATCATAATATGTCCTTTTCTCTTTCTCCATGAA